>WNGA01005061.1_pt1 | contig 39530 bp, 34 predicted proteins | sample 5400061 | NCBI WGS metagenome assembly WNGA01 (sample SAMN13153366, study PRJNA577476) | soil metagenome | isolation source: 100 cm soil or saprolite under grassland replicate 2 | place: USA:California | collected 2016-06-15
GAGTTGACGACGACGTCGAAGCGCGCGGCGATCTGATCACCAGACAGCCGAACCGCGGACAGGCGAACCACGCGATGCCGCTCGGGAACCGAGCCGGTCGTCGCCAGTGCCAGCGCAACGAGCTCTTGAGGCGGGCGATGGCCAGAGCGTGGCGGTGTGGCCAGCCGCCAGCCACTCCCGGTCCGCTCGAAGCGCGGATCGGCGTCGAGAAGTGCGTCGAGGATGGGCCGCCAGGGCGCGCTCCGCGCAGAGCCGAGAACACGCCTCGTCACCTTCGTCGTCGAGGCAGCTCCGCCGCTCCGGAGCAACAGCGCATATGCCCGCTCGGCCAGAGCAGGGGACAGCCCCATGTCTCGGCCTAGCTTGCTCTGCTTGCTCGGCGCCATCGCCGCAAGCGTAGCAGAGACTGGACGTGCGCTATACTGGCCGAACGCCGGGTGGCCGGGCGGGGAGCGCTCCAGCCGCTGGAACGGCGACCGGAGCGCGCATGCGATCGACGTTGGCGGCCCTGCTGGCCTCGTGCGTGTTGCTTGAGTCGGTGTTACCGGCCCTGGCCAGCGAGCCGGCTGTCGGCGGCCCCGAGCCGCAGGCGCCCGACATCCAGCCCTTCAAATCTGCCCATTTCGGCCTCGCCGGGACGGTAAAGCTCGATGGCGTCACCATCGACGTGCTCGGGGAGGGTGACATCGCGCCGCCCGATCGGCAGCGGTCGGCCTTCAAGTTCGGACCGTTGACTGCGGAGGTGATAGTCATCGGCGACGCCGTCTACACGCGAACACGATTCGACCGCCGGTGGTCGCGGCAATTTACGCCTCAGTCGGTCGTGGTCGGTCCGTTCAGCTCGGCCGAGACGACGCGACAACAGCGCGACGTCCAACTGGTCGGCAGCGAGCCGGTCGGCGGTGTGATGGCGGACCACTACAGCGCGAGTATCGACTTCAAGGCGGTGGTCGAGCCGCTCCTCGGCACGGTCACCGATCCGACTGCCAGGCGGGCGCTGGAGACGCTGCAGGGCTCCACGGACGTCTGGGTGGGCACTCAGGACCGTATGATCCGCCAGGAGCGGATCATCATGAGCTTGATGCTGCCGCCGCTCGAGCCAGATGGCGACGAGGCCTCTGCGACGATCGACCTCACCATCGCCTACACCAGGCTGAACGAGCCGGTCTCGATCCAGGAGCCAGCCCGAAACGACTCCAGTCCGCTGCGAACCCCTCAGCCGAACGTGACGCCCCTATCGGGCCCGGTCAGCGCGCCCACCCCACGCCAGCCGGCTCCCGGCCGAGCCCCGGTGCAGATCCCCGGACGGTAGGGGCACGGAATGCCGTGCCCTACACCACGTGGTCGCGGTAGCGGTCGCGGAGCGCCTTCTTGTCGAATTTCCCGACACTTGTCTTGGGGATCTCGGGCATGAAGACGACGTCGTCGGGCAGCCACCATTTCGCGAAGCTCGGCCTCAGGAACTCGATCAGCTCCTCCCTGGAGACCTCGCTGGCGTCCTGGCGCAGGACCACACAGGCCAATGGGCGCTCGTCCCATTTCGGGTGCGGGATAGCGATGACGGCAGCCTCGATGACCCTGGGGTGCGCCATCAGCGCGTTTTCCAGATCGACGCTCGAGATCCATTCGCCGCCGCTCTTGACGAGGTCCTTGGTCCGATCAGCGATCTGGACATAGCCCTCGGGATCGATGGTCACAACGTCGCCCGTTCTGAACCAGCCGTCCTCAGTGAAGCGCTCACTCGAATCTGGGTCCTGGTAGTAGCTGGCCGCGACCCACGGGCCACGCACGGCCAGCTCGCCCAGGGACTTCCCGTCCCATGGGACGTCGTGGCCCTCCTCGTCGATCGCCTTGATATCCACTAGCGGCGACGGCAGCCCCTGCATCGCGCGATATCGCAGGCGCTCCGCCTCGGGCAGCCTCTCGAGCGTGCTCTTCAAACGCGACACGCTGCCCAGCGGCGTCATCTCGGTCATGCCCCAGGCGTGCCAGATTTGGACGCCGTAGCGCTGTTCATACGCTTCGAGCAGCGAGCGGGGTACCGCCGAGCCGCCGGAGGTGATCCGCTTCAAGCTGCTCAGGTCGTGGCTGCCCTGCTCGAGGACCGAGAGCACCCCCACCCAGATCGTGGGTACGCCCGCGGCCATCGTCACGCGCTCCGTTTCGATCAGCCGCACGATATCAGCGGGCATCGGCGCTGGGCCCGGCAGCACCTGGGTTGCCCCAACCATCGTCGCCGTAAACGGGATGCCCCAAGCGTTGGCGTGGAACATCGGTACGACCGGCAGCACCACGTCACGTTCGCTCAACGCCATCACGTCGGCCAACGCTTCGCCCATCGAGTGCAGGACAATCGCGCGGTGGCTGTACAGGACGCCCTTCGGGTTACCGGTCGTCCCGGACGTGTAACACATCGCGGCGGCGGTCTCTTCGTCGAGATCGGGAAACGGGTACTCGGGCGGCGCGGCGGCCAGAAGCGCTTCGTAGTCATGGGCTGGTCGGCCCGCGACCCGGTCCAGGCCGCTCGGCTCGTCGCCCATGACGACGATGTGCTGGACCTGCCCGAGCTTATCGGCGAGCGGCTCGAGCAGCGAGATCACCAAGGGATCGACCAGGATCACCTGGTCACCTGCGTGGTTGACGATGTAGGCGATCTGGTCAGGGAACAACCTGAAGTTGAGAGTGTGCAGAACAGCCCCCATGCACGGCGCGGCGAGGTACAGCTCTAAATGGCGCTGGTGATTCCAGGCGAACGAGGCGACTCGGTCGCCCGGGCCGACCCCCAGCTCTCGCAAGGCGCCCGCGAGCCGATGGACCCGTCGATACACCTCGCCATAGGTGGCTCGAGTTACCCCGTCCCCAACCCGTGAGACGACCTCCTTGCGAGGGAAGAGGCTGTTGGCGCGCTCGAGAATGTGGCGCACCGTGAGCTGGTAGTCCATCATCAACCCCCGCATCGCAACCCCCTACACGTCATCTGAGCACCTCAGTACCGCGACCGTCAGGGAGCGGCCGCTGGGCCGCGGATCCACTCTCTTACGCTCGCGGTACTGAACCACCTGCTTGATAGGACCAGTCGAGTACCTCGATCAGGTGGCGCACCTCGCCGTGCATCCCGCTCTTGGACAGGCCGGCCGCCAGTTGGAGCATGCAGCCCGGATTGGCCGTGATGATCAGATCGGCGGAGGTGGCTCGAATCTCGTTCATCTTCGTTTCGAGCAGCGCATTCGAGAGCTCGGGCTGAGTGAAGCTGTAGATCCCGGCGCTTCCGCAGCAGTTGTCCGGGTGGGCCATGTCGACCAGCTCGAGGCCGGGGATCGCTTCCAGGATAGCGCGTGGCTGAGCATTGATGCGCTGGGCGTGAGCCAGGTGACACGACTCCTGGAACGTTGCCCTCCGGCGGACGGGGCCGAGCCCAGGCTGGAACGGCTGGGCGGCCACGAATTCGTTGACGTCGCGGACGATCGAGCCGAACCGTTGAGCCCGCTGTCGCCATAGCTCGTCGGCAGCCAACAGCTCGGCGTACTCCTTGAGCGTGGACCCACAGCCGGCGGAGTTGACGATCACGCAGTCAACATCCAGATCCAAGAACGCGCGCACGTTTCTACGGGCCAGCTGCCGCGACATGGTGCGCTCGCCGCCATGCACGTTGAGCGCCCCGCAGCAGGCCTGCGCGCGTGGGACGATCACGTCACACCCGAGCCGCCGCAGGACCCGGATAGTCGCATCGTGGACCGGACCGTACGCGTACGGCATAACGCAGCCCGCGAAGAAGCCGATTCGATAACGCCTGTCGCAAGTGGCCGGCAGGAATTGTCCCGCCGGCTCGAAGAAACGGTTGGGCAGGCGTGGCATGCTCCGCTCCATCTGCCGAATCGTCGGTGGCAGTGCGTCCACGAGGCCAGAGGCACGAACGAGAGCCTGCAGACCAGCGCGCTGGTACCAGCGCAGCGCGGTGGCAAGCGCGCGGAGGCGGCGGCGGTTGGGCAACAATTTCTTGAAGACTAGCCAGCCAGCCAGGCGGCTGGCTGGCGTCAGCTCGCGACGAACGCTCAGATCGGCCCGCGCCGCTTCCATGATCCGCCCGAATGGCACGCCGGATGGGCAGACCGCCTCGCACGCCCGGCACACGAGGCAGCGATCGATGTGGAGGGCGTAGTTTTGGGTGGCGCTTATGCGGCCCTCCTGGAGCGCCTGGATCAGGTGGATCCGGCCTCGCGGCGACTCTGTCTCCTGGCCGGTCGCCAGATAAGTTGGGCAGTTCTCCAGGCACAGCCCGCAGTGGACGCACCTGGCCAGGTCCTCGGCGGCCGGGACGTCCGGTGAGTGAGCCAGGGTGGCCAGGTCGACCGCTACACCCACAGGTCCGGATGGCTGGCGGCGACCCGTCCGAGGCGGGCGCGGGGCCGGCTCGACGTGTCGTGGCAAGCGGAGGGAATGGGGAAGACCTTGCCAGGGTTGCACCGCCGGCTGGGGTCGAAGGCGTCGCGCGCCCGCGCCATGACGTCCAGGTCAGCCTGCGAGAAGATCCAGGGCATGAAGCGGTTCTTCTCGACGCCGATCCCATGTTCGCCGCTGATCGTCCCGCCCGCCTCGACCGAGGTTTGCAGGATCTCGCGGCCGGCCTCCATAACCCGCTCCAGGATGCCCTGCTCGCGGATGTCGAACAGGATCATCGGGTGCAGGTTCCCATCGCCCGCGTGGAAGAGGTTTGCGATCGGCAGCCGGTGTCGCTCACCGATCTCCACCACCCGCGCGAGCACCTCAGGTAGTCGAGTTCGCGCGATGACCGTGTCGTGCAGGTAGTAGTTTGGGGCGATTCGGCCCATGGCGCTCGCCGCGCCCTTTCGCGCCGCCCACAGCCTGGCCCTTGCCTCGTCGGTCTTCGCCAGGCGCACGTCGCGAGCGCCATTGTCGCGGCAGACGTGCTCGACCGCCGCGCTCTGTTCGGCGACACTCTCGGCCAGTCCGTCGACCTCCACCAGGAGGACAGCGCCCGCATCTGGGGGGTAGCCGGCGTGGAACGCGGCCTCGACGGCTCGCAGCGCCAACTGGTCCATGAGCTCGAGGGCCGAAGGGATAATGCCTCGCCCGATGATGCCAGAGACGGACGCCGACGCCTGGTCGACGCTGTCGAAGATGGCCAACAAGGTCTTGACGGCTGCCGGCTTCGGCAGCAGCTTGACGAATACTTTGGTCACGATCCCGACGGTCCCCTCGGATCCGACGACGAAGCCAGTCAGGTCATAGCCGGGACGCTCGGGCGCAACGCCGCCGAGCTCGATGATCTCGCCCTCCGCAGTGACAATCTCGAGGCCGAGGACGTGGTTCGTGGTCGTGCCCAGAGCCAGACAGTGCGGGCCACCGGCGTTGTTGGCGACGTTACCCCCGATCGTGCAGGCTTTCTGGCTGGAAGGATCAGGAGCGAAGAACAGGCCGTACGGCTCGACCGCCTTGCTGATGTTCAGGTTGACGACGCCGGGCTCGACGACGGCGGCGCGATTGGCGAGGTCGATGTCCAGGATGCGTTTCATGCGCGCCAGGGCGATGACGATCCCGCCCTGCACGGCAATCGCCCCACCGCTGATTCCCGTCCCCGCGCCTCGGGGCACCACGGGCAGATCAAGCTCGCGCGCGAGCTTCACGACCGCCACAACCTCCGCCGCGGAGCGCGGGAAGACGACCGCCTGAGGGACCGCGCGATCGAGGCCGTAATCGTACTCGTAGACGATCACGTCCTCCGGCTGGTGCAGCACGGCGTCCTCGCCGAGCAGCTCGATCAGCCGCTGGCCCAGATCAGCGCACTCGGCCACCGCCATCGCTCTCTCCCAGTCGCTCCACCAAGAGAGTATCTCACAAGGGCTCGGAGCGCCGTGACCTCAGGGCGGGATCTGCTAACCGCCGCGGACGAGGCCTCGATTCAGTATCGCGACCGTGAGGGAGTGGCGGGAAAGCCTTTCTGCACCTCGGACCCGCCCTACGGCGGGATCCTCCACCCACCCCGGACCGCCCGGGCAACGAGAAAGGCGTGCTGGTCCAAGCCAGTATGTCGGCCCGGCTCGAACGCGATCGCTCCCGCGGCGCCGACGAACGCGCGGGTCGATTCGATCGTGTCGCGCAGGCCGGAGCGATCGAGGCCCGATACCCCGAGCGCCTGGGCGACCAGGCGGATGGCATCCCATGCCGGCGCGGCCGCGGCCGGCGGGTCATGCTCGAAGCGCAGACGATAGGCGCGCCTGAAGTCGCGCACAACTGGTGTCAGCGGGTCCTCGTCCCACAGCTGGTCCACAACTTGAAGCCGAACGACCACGACCCAGCTCCCCGGGCCAGCCTCGCCGGCCAGCGTGAGGAAGCTCGTCGTGGCCGCCGCTGGCCCCAGGAAGAGCTGAGCGCGCGGCGCTCGCTCGACGGCCGCGCGGGCCAAGCTCGCGGCGTCACTCGCCTCGCGCGGCCATCCGACGATCTGCTGTGCGCCGGCGGTCGAGAGTCGGGCCAGGCGATCGCCGAAGCTCTCTTCGGCCAGGTTGTACTCTTCCTCCGCGACGATCCGAACATCCATGCTCGAGGCGAGGCGCACGAGCCTCGAGCGAACCGCCGCCGCAGTCGCGGTTCGCGGCGCTATCCAGCCCAGACGCTCGGCTCCGCTGGCGGCCAGGTAAGCGAAGAGGGCGTCCAACGCAGCCCCGTCGTCGGGGCCCAGCGAGAATGTCCACCGTCTGGCCGTCAGGTCGCCCGGGATAGCCGCGAGCGTCACGAGGGGCACGCCGGCGCGCTCGGCCAGACGAGCGGCATCGGGCACGGACTCGCGCTGGCCCGGTCCAACGATCGCAACCACCCTGTCCTCCTCCACCAGGCTGCGCATCGCCAACGTTGCTTGCTCGGCGCTCCCGTCGTCGTCATAGGCCACCAGCTCGAGCGGCTGCTGGGGGCCGCTCGGTCGGCGTACTCCGCCCGCGGCGTTTATCGCCTCCACCGCCAACGTGGCGGCCTCCAACTGCGCGCGGCCGACCGAGCCAGGCTCGGACGTTCGGGTGAAGATGCCGCCGAGGCGCGGCGCGGCTTGGTTGGTGGAAGGCGGCGAAGGCGACTCGCCACGGGCCCAGGGCCGCGACCCAGGGTTCGGGCCCCCACTCGCCTGACATGCAACCAGCCAGAGTGCGATGGATGCGCCGCAGAGACGCAGAGCACGCAGAGACCTCGTCCCATTCGCTCGGTGCCCTCTGCGCCTCCGCGGTGAGATCAACGGGGCTGGGGGCGGAGAAAACGCCGGGCTTTCAGCTCGAAGCGCGGTAGCGTGCCGGGTCCGACCGGCTCGCAGCGGACGCGGAGGAGCAGGCGGCGGTGGATCTCGTCGCTTATCGTCCGCGCCAGGCGCTGGGATTCGTCGTCGGATGTCCCGACCGCCGGCTCGATGGCCAGCCGAAGCTCGTTCATCTGGCGCTCCTCGATTAGCTCGATCCTGAACTCGACCACGGCCGCGTACTCGCGAACGATGTCCTCGATCGAGCTGGGGAAGACATTCACGCCCCGCACCACGACCATCTCGTCGGCCCGCCCGAGGATGCCGCCCGCCAGCCGCGCCCAGGTCCGTCCACACCCACAGCGACCCTCGTCCAGCTCGACCAGATCGCCGGTTCGGTATCGGATGACCGGCATGCCCGCTCGGCCGAGATTGGTGATCACCAGCTCGCCACGCCGGCCAGGTGTGACGTGCTGGCCTGTGGCAGGATCGACGACCTCGAACAGGAACTCTGACTCAATCAAATGGACCCCGCTGCGCTGCCGACAGGTGAAACCGGTTGCACCGACCTCCGACGCGCCGGTGTGGTCGTGGCACTCGGCGCCCCATGCCTCCTCGATCCGGCGGCAGGTCGCGGCGATGCTAGCGCCCGGCTCGCCCGCGTGGATCGTCAGGCGGACCGAGCCGGCCGCCGTGTCGACGTCGTGCTCCCGAGCCACCTCGGCCATCCGGAGAGCGTACGTCGGCGTGCACACCAGGGCCGTGGCACCCATCTCCTGAATGGCGCGCAGTCGCTGGACCGAGTCTTGGCCGCCGCCCGGCAGGGCCATCGCGCCGGTCGGAGGGATTGCTTCATAGGCGGCCCAGAAGCCGATGAAAGGCCCAAACGAGAATGCGACGAACACCCGATCGCCTGGACCGACGCCGGCTCCGGCGTAGACGAAGCGCCAGCAGCGCAGCCACCAGCTCCAGCTCTCCTGGGTGTCGAGCACTCGCAGGGGTCGGCCGCCGCTCGTGCCCGAAGTCTGGTGAATCTTGACGTAACGCTCGATTGGATAGGTCAGGTTCGTGCCGAATGGCGGCGAGGTGGCCTGGTCCTTGGCCAGTTCGGACTTGAGCGTGAACGGGAACGCGGAGAGCTGCTCCAGGTTGGTGAGATCGCCGGCCCCTCGTAAGCCAGCCGCGCCGAGCTTTTCTCTGTAGAAAGGGTTGCCAGGCAGTATCTTGGCCAGCAAGGACCGAAATCGAGCCAACTGGTGGGCGCGCAGACGCTCGCGCGAGGCGGTCTCTAGCCCTGGGTCGAGGAAGCTCGTCTGGACCATGGACTCGCCGGACTGACTCGGTCCCGGAGCGCGGCTAGCCGGCGTCGGCCATAGGTAGCTCAACGGGCGGCTCGACTGGCGGCAGGCCGACCAGCTCGCGCAGGGCGCGTCGAACGAATACGCGGGCCATCCGCTTGCGCCACGCGTAGTTCAAGTCCGTATTGTCTAGCGGACGCGCCCCCTTCCAGGCCAACCCGGCCACTTCGTCGATCAGGTCCGGCTCCGGCCTCTGGCCTTCCAACCGGGCTGCTGCGTCGCTGGCTAAAACCGGACTGGAGCCGACGGCGCCGAGGGCGATCCGAACGTCGCGCACGACGCCGTCCTCGCGTCGGAGGGCGGCCGCCACACCCAGGATCGGGAAGTCGAACGAGCCGCGCCGGCGCAGCTTCCAGTAGGTGTTGGCCACTCCGTCGGCCGGCAGGATCACCTCTGCGAGGATCTCGTTCGGGCGCCGAGTCAGGTACTCGATCCCATCATCGCGGAAGTAATCGGCCGCGTCGACGATCCGCTCGCCGTCGGCGCTGAGCAGGCGGAATCTGGCCTTCAGCGCCACCGTCACGGGCGCGGTGTCTGAGCTAGATACGGCCCAGCAGCGGGGGCTACCTGGCGCGACCCAGCAGATCTGGCCGTCCTTCTTCATGCAGAAGTCGATGCTTTTGCGCCAGTGGTAGTTCTGATCGTAGTAGTTGCAGCGCGTATCCAGGCAGATGTTGCCGCCGATCGTGCCCATGTGCCTCAGGTGAGGGGTGGAGACCAGTCCTGCCGCGGTAGCGAGGGCGGGGTACCGCTCGCGCAGGACCGAGTCCGCGGCAGCCTCCTGCAGGGTGGCGGTGGCACCCACGCGGACGGAGCCGTCTGGCGCTTCGCCGATCGGGCGAAGCTCGCGCAGGGCCCGCAAGCCGATCACTACGGCCGGCTCCTGCTGGCGCCGCTTCATGTTCGGGAACAGATCGGTCCCGCCGGCCACCACCATCGCGCCGGCGCCGTGCTCTGCCAGCATCTCAGCCGCCTCCGTCAGCGTGCGCGGGGCGAGGTACGTGAACGGCGGCAGCCGCATCATGAGGCGTGTGCCTCCTGGCTAGCCCACTCGGCCGGCTGCTCCACGACGAGCAGACGCGGAAACGTGTACTCCGGCAGGCTCGTTGGACCATAGCGGGCCGGCTTGCCCTCGGCCCGCGCCGCCAGGGCCTTCAACACCTTGTCGGGCGTGATCGGCGTCTCGTGGATCCGCACGCCGATCGCGTCGTAGACGGCATTCGCGACGGCCGGAATGACCGGCAAGAGCGGCCCCTGGCCAACCTCCTTCGCGCCGAACGGTCCCTCAGGATCGACCGTCTCGACCAGGAAGGTGCGCATCTCCGGAGTCTCGAGTGTCGTCGGGCTCTTGTACTCGAGCATCGACGGCACCTTGTGCAGGCCGCGACGGAAGACCTGCTCTTCCATCAGCGCCTCACCCAGCGCCATATAGACGCTCCCCTCGACCTGTCCTTCGACTAAAACAGGGTTGATTGCGCGGCCCACGTCGTGGGCGATCCAGACGCGCTCCACCGTGACCCAGCCGGTCTCGGGATCGACGTCCACCTCGACGATACTGGCGGTAAAGCTGTAGGCAGGACTTGGTCCAACGCCCGATCCCTTGTACGGGCCAGCCAGCTTCGGCGGCTTGTAGCTCCCGGACGCGACCAGTGCCCCGTTGCGGGTCTCAGCCAGCTTGACCAGCTCGGCGAAGCTGAGCTCGACGCCAGTCCCATCTCGCCGACGCAGCCTGCCGTCGGCGAGCAGGAACTCCTCGACCGGCACGTCGAGCTCCTCGGACGCCGCGACGAGCAGCACTTCGCGCAGCCGCCTGGCCGCCTCAATCGCCGCGTTGCCGGCCATGAACGTGACTCGACTGGAGTAGCTGCCGAGATCGATCGGCGTAGTGTCGGTGTCGGCCGAGATCAGCCGGACCTGCTCCCGCCGAGCGCCGAGCGCCTCAGCCACGACTGACATCAACATGGCGTCCGAGCCCTGGCCGATGTCGATCTGGCCGCAGGAGACGCTGACTAGACCGCTCCGGTCGAGCCGCAAGTCGACGGAGCTGTGCGGCATGTCGTTCCAGTACAGCGGCAAGCCAGCCCCGCACAGGTAGGCCCCGACCGCGAAACCGATCCCTTTACCGAACGGCAGCTTGCCGTGCTTCTGCACGAACCCCGCTTCGCGGGTGACGATCTCGACGCACTCCTCCAGCCCACAGCTTGTGATCCGAAGGTGGTTGATCGTCTTGCTGAACGGCTTGACGAAGTTGCGACGCCGGAGCTCGAGGACGGGGATGCCGAGCCGCTCGGCGACGGCGTCGAAGTGGCACTCCAGGGCGAAGCGCGGCTGGGGTGTGCCGTGGCCACGCTTCGGGCCGCAGGGCGGCTTGTTCGTCAGGACGCGAACGCCCTGCCAGCGATAAGCGGGGATGCGGTCGCAGACCGTCTGCAAGGCGCCGGTGTAATACAGCGAGGCGGCCCCGTAGCTCATATAGGCCCCGCCGTCGACATACGATTTGAAGTCCATCGCGGTAATGCGGCCATCTTTGGACCAGCCGGTCTTGACCCACATCAGGACTGGATGGCGGCCGCGGTGGCAATAGAACACCTCCTCGCGAGTCAGGGCGGCCTTGATTGGACGCCCGGTCATCATCGCCAGCTTGGCTGCCGCCGCCTCGTGCTGGAACAGCTCGAGCTTACCGCCAAAACCGCCGCCGACCGGGGGTGCGATCACACGGACCTGGTCCTCGCGTAGCTCGAGCGCCTTGGCCAGCTCCTTGTGCACGTAGTGGGGTGACTGGGTGCTCGTCCAGAGAGTGAGCTTGCCGGCGGGATCCCACTGCGCTAAGCAGGCGTGCTGCTCCAGCGGCAGGTGCGTGTTGCCCTGGAAAAAGTACGTGTCCTCGAAGACGTGGTCAGAGGCCTCGAGGGCCGCGTCGACGTCGCCGAACTGGAGCGCCGCGGCCCGGTGGGAGTTGCCGTACTTGCCCACGTGGACCGGCTCGCCCGGTTTGGACAGACTGTCCTCGATCGACATGTAGCTGGGCAAATCTTCGTACTCGACGAGGATCAGGTCGAGCGCTCGCTCGGCGGTGTCCTCGTCGACGGCGGCGACCGCGGCCACCGCGTCGCCGACGAAGCGGACCTTGTCCGAGCAGAGCGCTTGTTCATCCTGGCCGACCGGCAGGACCCCGTAGATGACCGGCAGATCTCGCCCGGTGATGACCGCATGCACCCCCGGCATGGCCTCTGCGTCCGCCGTGTGGATCGAACGGATCCGGGCGTGTGGGCGTGTGCTTCGAAGCAGACGACAGAAAGCCATGCGGGGAAGTTTCAAGTCGTCAGCGTAGCGTGCCTGGCCGGTGGTCTTGGGCAACCCGTCTGGCTTCGGGACAGAGCGGCCGATGATCGAGAAGTCGCTTGTGCCGGCTGCATCGACTACGATCATGCTGGGATCTCCTCTCGCGGCCCGAGCCTGCGGCCCTCACCGCGCATGCGTGCCGCCGCCAGCTCCACAGCCTCGAAGATCTTGACGTACCCGGTGCAGCGGCAGATGTTGCCGGACAATGCGTCCACGATCCGCTCCCGGCTCGGCTCGGGGTCCTGGTCCAAGAGCGCCTTCGCGGTCACGAGAAAACCGGGCGTGCAATACCCGCACTGGGCAGCACCGAGCTCGGCGAACGCGTCCTGCAGCGGGTGCGGGCGGGCTCCGTCGAGCAAACCCTCGACGGTGGTAATTTCGCTGTCCTGCAGCTCGACGGGCAGCGTCAGGCAGCTCAGGACCGGCTGGCCGTCGACCAGCACCGCGCAGGCGCCACACTCGCCCAGCTCGCAGCCATGCTTGGTTCCGGTCAGGTCGAGCTCCTCGCGCAGCACCTCTAGCAGCGTCTTCTGGACCGGCGCCACCAGCTCGTGCTCGTCGCCATTGACTCGCAGCTTGAGCGGGATCTTCATGGCGCTCCTCGAGCATTGCTCCTTGTATTGTACAGAGTGACTCGTGACTCGGTACCGGGAGTAGACGTACAATTTCGATTTGACTCGGCGAGGCTGCAACGAATGGACCGCAAGCCCAGTAAGACGATCGAAGACTATCTTCAGCTCATGCACTTCATGTCGCGCGACGGGGCGACGATCATCGGTGCCAGGCTGGCCGAGCGCATGGGGGTGGCCCCTCCGACTGTGACCGCGACGCTGCAGCGGATGGTCCGCGATCGGCTGGTGACGCTGGACGAGCACAAAGTGGTCCACCTCACCGATGAGGGCCGCGACATGGCCGAGAGCATCGTCCGCCGCCACATGCTCGCCGAGCGCCTGTTGACCGACATCCTCGGGCTGGGCTGGAGCGAGTCGCATGAGGAGGCCCACCTGGTCGAGCACGTCATTTCACCGAAGGTAGAGAGTCGGCTGCTGCAGGTCTTGGGCCACCCGACGACCTGTCCGCACGGCAACCCGATCCCAGGTACGGGCGCGCGGCCCTCACCGCTGGCCCGTTCGCTCGCGGAGGCGAGCGTGGGCGAGGCGCTGGTGGTGGAGCGAATCGTCGAGGAGGCCGAGGACGATCCGGAACTGATGAGCTACCTCGAGCGGTCGGGTATCGTGCCCGGTGCGCGGCTGCAGGTGCGTGAGGTCGCTACCTCAGCCGGTCTGGTCAGCGTCGAGCGCGACGGCGAACGCGTTTCGCTTGGGACCGCGGCGGCCTCCATGATCCGAGTTCTCGGTGTCAGAGACGCCCAGATCGCGAGCCCGGCACAGCGTGCAGTCGCGCCGACCGGCCCGGCCGCCTTCGCCGAGCGCCTTCGCGAGCTGGTCGCCGAGTAGGGGCGCAATCCATCCCAGCCGGCCCGACGCGATAGCGGCCGCACAAGATCGCGCGCCTACCGGCCCGGGCTCTGTCAGCGCTTATTCTGGAGGAGGGCGAGGCCGTCCTTGGCGCCCTGAAGGCCCGGGTTCAGCTCGAGCGCGCGAGTGAACTGCTCGCGCGCCTCGGCCATCCGCTTGCCATTCAGGAAGATCCAACCCAGGGCGTGTCGATACTGGGCCACCCGCCCGGGGTCGCGGTCCAGGTCGATCGCCTTCTCGAACAGCGGGCTGGCCTGCTCGTAGTCGCGGCGTGAGTAGAAAATCCAGGCTAACTGGGCGTAGGCGGTCGGGTAACGGGGATCGATTTCGATGGCCCTGCGCAAGTGAGCGATGGCCTGATCAGAATCGTCCTTGGCCGCGTAAACGATCCCGAGGCCTCCCTCTGCGCGAGCGTCTGTGGGAGCCAGTTCGGTGGCCCGCGAGAACGCCTCGAGAGCTTCGTCGTACAGCTTTTGGGCGCGCAATGCGTGGCCGAGACTGACATACAGGTACGAGGCGGCCGGCGCCAGCTCGAGCGCGCGCCGATAGGAGCTAACCGCGCCAGCGTAGTCGGATCTGGTCTCACGCAAGTTACCCTGGACCCGAAAGACTTCCGGGTCCTGCGGCGCTAGTCCCAGCGCGCGGTCGAGAACCTCGTCGGCTTCACGCAGACGGTATTGGTCCGTATACGCTTCGGCCAATGAGTTGAGCGCGGGCGCGTAGCTGCTGTCGAGGTCGACCGCCTGATGAGCGATCTGCACGGCGCGGTCGACCTGGCCGCTCCAGTCCAGCGCTTGAGCAAGGACCGCCCTAGCTTCGGCGCTGCGCGGGTCTACGTCCGCGGCCCGCTGCGCGCGGTCCACCGCCTCGTCGAGGTGGCTCTGGTAAAGCAGGGCCCGAGCCCAACGGGCCTGCGCCGTCGCCAGGATAGGATCGATCTGAACCGCTCGTGCGTACGCCTCGACCGCTTCGGCCCACCGTCCGGCGGCCATTGCCTCGTCGCCCCGTGCGAGGTGCGGCGACGCGCTCTCACGTGTGGGCTCAGGCGCGACCTGCATCGGCGCCTGGAGGGCCTCCACATTCTTGTAGCCGACCCAGGTGGGCATGGGGACGTGGAGATACCAGGCCGCGACGACGACCAGCAGCCCAACTATGACGGCACTTACCGCGAAGCCCCAGCCAGGTCCGCGCCGGCGGCGGTGGCCACGATACGGGCGGTACGCCACGCTCACCTCCCGCGAGCCTACAGATTCAGCCTGGTCCAGATGGGTGGCTCGCTTGACGCGCCCGCTACTCGCAACCATGCTAGCCACATCGCCCAAATTTGTCAAATTGGGCGTGCGTATGTGCATCACGAGTCGCGAGTCACGAGTCAGGGAGGGCGGCGGCGGGTCGAGCAGATCGAGCACCAGTGTGGTCCACCCGAAGCTGGCCGCGCCGTAACCCTCGGCCGTGAATGGGTCGTAGAACTCGCGGAACCCGGACCGGGCGACCATCGAGAGCGTCCGTTCTGCCAGTTGCTCGGCCTCGTCCAGGAAGCCATGGCTTCGCAGGCCGCCGACCAGGAACCAGTTCGTGTTGACCCAGGTCGGCCCCCGCCAAATGAGCGGGACCGAGTATGAGGGGTCGAAGCTTGGCTCGCTCGCGGCCACCGACGGGACAGGATAGGGCAGCCAGAACTCAGCCGGGTTGAAAAGGTGACGCTCGACGAGCTGTTGGGCGATCGGAGCGGGCAGGTCGGGTAGGATGAGCGGGAGCAGGCTGGTTATGGTCAATACTTTCAGCGGCCGCTCGGCCTGCCCGGCGAGGTCCCAGAAGGCTGCCCGCTCGGCGTCCCAGCACTTCTCGACAAGCGCCGCGGTGACTTTCGCCGCCAGGCCGCCTAATTCGTCGGCCTCGCCGGGCCCGGCCTCGGTCGCCCCACAGAAGCGCGCCAGCGATGACAGGCCCTGCGCATAGATGCTGTTGTACAGGACGTCCTCGACGCTGAACACGTCGAGCTCTGGCAGCCGCGAGGGGTCGTTGCGCCAGGGTGCATAGCTGTCGAACAGGCGCCCCATCGCGGTCGTGAGGCCCTGTTCGTCGAGCGATGGCGTCTTGAGCAGCTCGTCGTACTTCGGGCTGGCGTCCAGGCCGCTCTCGTCTGGTTGAATGATCGCCAGCAAACCGTCCTGGTCTGGATCGCGATGCGCGAGCAGCCAGCGGTAGAATCGCAGCGTTGGCGGCAGGAGCTCGTCGAGCAGGGCCCGATCGCCGGTCACTTGATAGACGCGCTCGAGCGCCTGGGCGAGGACCGGCGGCTGGACCGTGGCCGTCCAGAACTCGCCGCCCAGCCAGATGTTGTAGCGCCCCAGCGCCTCCAGATGGTGCTCCTTTTCCCACAGGACCATGTGCGGAATGAACCCGCTCGGCTGTGCCGCCGCGACGAGGCCGCGCAGCTCCTGGGCGGCCCGCTGGGGATCGTGGTGGCAGAGGGCGATGGCGTGAAAGCAAGAGTCCCAGAACCACTGGAACGGGTAATGCGACGCTGACGGGCACACGAAGTCGTAGCGCCGCGACTCCCAGGCCGACACGCCGGTTCGGCGGTTCGCGTCGAGGACTCGCCGTGCCGAGTCGCGTAAACTCGCTCGGCCGGAGCGACTGAGGCGCTGCCGGCTCATCGTTACCCAGGGTAGGTCAGGACGCTGTGACCCCAGCGGGCGAGCTATCGGCTCGACGCTGGGCTTCGGCCAGCCCGCGCGTGATGTGTTCCACCACCTGCTGTTGGACGGCCTGGGCGGCGACTCGCACGGCGCTCTTGATCGCCAGCGCGTTGGACCGACCATGCGCTACGATGCACAGCCCGTTCAAGCCAAGCAGCGGCGCGCCGCCGTACTCGGCATAGTCCATCCGCTGTCGAGCGCGCCGAAAGGCGGGCATCAGGCCCAGCGCGGCCAGCTTCGAGACCCAGGAAGCCTCGATCTCCTCTCGAATGATGCCAGTGAAAGTGCTCGCCATACCCTCGGCAAACTTGAGCAACACATTGCCGATAAATCCGTCGCAGACCACCACGTCGGCCAGTTCCCCGAGCACGTCCTTACCCTCGACGTTGCCGACGAAGTGAATCGGGTATTCGCGCAGCTTCGAGTGTGCCTGTTGGACAAGCGCGTTGCCCTTAGTCGCCTCTTCGCCGATGGACAGGAGCGCGACGGACGGGTCCGGCACCCCAAAGACTCGCTCCATGTAGACCGAGCCCATCAAGGCGAACTGGGCCAGGTGCTCCGGGCGACAGTCGGCGTTGGCCCCGACGTCGATCAACAGGGTCTTGCCGCACGGCCTTGGAAGCATAGCCGCCAAGGCCGGCCGCTCGAGGCCGGGCAGACGCTTGAGCTCGAACAGCCCGGCTGCCATCACCGCGCCCGTGTTGCCGGCCGACACGAACGCCTGAGCGCGACCGTCCCGCACCAGGTCGACCCCGACAACGATGGAGGAGTCGCGCTTCTGGCGGACGGCGGCCGCGGCATGCTCGTCCATCTCAACGACCTCCGCCGCGTCGACGATGTCGACCAGGCTGCTCGGTGGATGGCGGCCGAGGAGAGGCTCCAGGCGCGTCGGTTGGCCGACAAGCAGGACCCGAATGCCGAGTTCCGCGGCCGCGGCGGCCGCGCCGTCCACGACCACCTCGGGCGCGCGGTCACCGCCCATACCGTCAAGCGCGACGGTCACGTTCTCGACTGCCAATGTACCCACTCGATCCGGCATCGCCGCGTCAGGCTTGAGCGCCTGCAGTCCAGGAGGTAGGATAGCACCCGGTCAGTTGAGGATGAGGGGCATGGGCGTGGCGCGGACGGCTATTCTGATCGCATGCTCGCAAGGTAGCCTTTAGAGGCCTGGCGTGGAGCGGCTGTTTACGCCATGGAGGATGCAATTCGTGGCCGGCGGCCAGCAGGCTGACTGCCTGTTCTGCGCGAAGTCTCGCGACACGCGCGATGCGGAGAACCTCGTGCTGCACAGAAGCGATCAGTCGTTCATCCTGCTCAACTTGTACCCCTACAATTCGGGCCACCTGATGGTGGCGCCGCTGCTTCACATCGCCGACCTGGACGCGCTGCCCGCCAGCGTCAGCGCGGACCTGTGGGCCTTGACCCAGCGGGCCGTGGCGGCCTTGTCGGCCGAGTACCGCCCGGATGGGTACAACATCGGCATGAATCTCGGCCGCGCGGCCGGCGCGGGGGTACCTGACCACCTACATCTCCACGTCGTGCCGCGCTGGAGCGGCGATGCGAACTTCATGCCAGTCACCGCCGACACGAAGGTCCTGCCCGAGACTCCGGATCAGACCTACCGCCGCCTTCGGCCCTACTTCGAGACCTGAGTCGGACGGTGGACAACGGACCATGGACGATCGACCAGCCGAATCCGCCCTCGTGCTTTGTCGTTCGTCCGTTGTCTCGCTGGAAGTGACGGAAGATGCTTCCGCTTGACGGCAAAATAGCCATGATTACGGGTGGGAGCCGGGGCGTGGGTCTGGCTACGGCGCGCCGACTGGCCGGGCTGGGAGCGTCCCTGGCGCTGGTCGCTCGCGAGGCGGCGCGCCTCGACGCGGTCTGTGGCGAGATCCAGGCGAGCGCAGGGCGGCCGCTCCCGCTGGTCGCCGACGTGCGTGACGAGGGGGAGATGCACCTGGCGGTGGAGCGTACCGAGCGCGAGCTTGGCGGGCTCGACGTGTTGATCAACAACGCGGCGATCGGGCGATACGGTCCGGTCGGCGAGTTTGCCGTCGCGGACTGGCGGGCCGTGATCGAAACCAACTTGAGCGGGGTGTTCATCGCCACGCAAGCGGCCCTGTCCGCGATCCGTCGGCGGGGCGGCGGACACGTGATCTCGATCTCTTCGGGCGCTGCGAAGCGAGGCTACCCGAAAATGAGTGCCTACTGCGCCAGCAAGTCCGGCCTGCATGGATTCATGGAGGCCCTGGCCGCCGAGCTGGCGGACGAGAAGATCAAGTGCACGACGATCGTCGCCGGTGGGATCCTGACCGATTTCGGAGTCAGGACTCGCGAGGACCGACTGCGGAGCGGGGATCGCTTCCTTGAGCCCGGGGACGTCGCCGAGGCGATCGCCTATGTCTTACTCCAGCCTGACCGCGCCTGGACCCAGGAGCTGAACGTCTGGCCGAGATAGCCACGGTAGGGGCGCCGCTTGCTGCGCCCTGTCCTGCCCAAGGGCGGAGCGAGCACCGCCCCTACACCCGCCCTCGCACCACGTAGTAACCCAGCTTCAAGTACTCCTGGACAACGCGGCTGATCGCCTGGCGGTCTTGCCACCAGTTGCGCACGCCGTACTTGCTGCCCTCGGCCGGGCTGGCCTCTGCAGACAGGCCCTCCGGTTCTAGCACCTGGCGGAAGGTGAGAATCGCCCGCCGCATATGGAACGGGTCCGTGACCACGATCGCCGAGCGCCACCCATACCGGATTATCAGGTCGCGGCTGGCGAGCGCTTCCTCGTAGGTGCTGTTCGAGATCGCCTCGATCGGGACGACCGCCTCGTCCGGGATATCGAGATCGACCAGGCCTCACGCTCGTAGCTCGAGCCAGGTTGTCTGCACGCCGTGGCTGGAGAGCGCTTCGTTAGAGATGATGACGTGGCTGGCCAGACCCTGCCGGTATAGAGTGGCGGCGTGACGCGCGCGGTACGGCGAGTTGCCTGCCAGCACGACGATCGCGTCGGCGGGCACGAGCTGGTCTCGTTCGACCAGGAAGTCGCCGGCTGCCGTGAGCCAGGTCCCGCGCAGGCGGGTCGCCCCCAACTGTGGCCGGATCGGGCGGGGTTACCGCACGCCGGCACCCGAGCGCATCATCGGGCCGCGAGTCACGTACCCGGCGAGGCCGAACACGATCAGAAAGACCGCCCCGACAAGCGCGCCCAGGCTCGGGTCGGTGATCTTGATGCCCAAAACTCGGTCGAGGATCGTGACGGTCGTGAAAAACCCGAAGAACCCGCTGAAGACCCAGAGGGTGAGGTCCCGCCAGAGCGGCGCCTGGACTTCCGGTGGCAGGAATTTGCGGTTCACGATCGAGACGTGGATGCCGTAGATGCTCATCATCAGTCCGGCGGTGAAGGCGCCGAGCAGGATCAGGATGAACGGCTGGGCCAGGTTGATCGCGATACAACCCCAGACCACGAAGACGACGAGGATAGAATAGTAGACCTTGCGGACGTCGCCGTTGGACCAGCTTCGAACGCCCGGGTTGCTGGTCCAGAGGATGTCGGTGACCGTCCGCGGCAGCAGGTCCATGATCCCCAGCTGGGTGCTGTATAGGATCCAGAAGCCAGTGAGGAGTGTCAAGTACCAGAGGAGCGATCCGGAGACGTTGGCCAGCCCACCGAACGCATTGGAGATGCCCTCGGCCTGGCGCACGGCCACGGCCATGCCACCTATCTGAGTGCCCGGCGGGATGAACTGGACCGTCAGCAGGGCGGGCAGCCCCATTCCGAGGAAGCAACCGACCGTCCACACCCAGCCCTGGTCAAAGCGGATGTAGCGCCACCACTGGCGGAACGTCGAGACGTTTTCCGGGGTCGGCTCGAAGACCTTGCCCGTCGCGGCTAGTTCGACCCGGTGTCCACCCACGACGGCCGGGATATAGCCGACAAGGCCGCCCATGCCCATACCCTTGTCACGCACCCAGTTCGAAACCGTGCAATTGCCGAGGCCCCCGGCGCCGGCGTAGGCTGCGAAACCGGCCAGGATAAACCAATCCGCGCCTTGAGGAATCAAGCCCATCAGCTGGCCGGAGTTCGGGTCCCTGATCAAGTACAGGCCACCTGCCAGGAAGCCGGCAATCACGGTGACCCAGGTGCCGAGGCTCGTAAACACGATGCCGAGGAACAGTAGGGCGGCGACGATCCAGATCACCATGAACCATTCCGCGTACTCGAGGGCCTGCTCGACCTTCCTTCCCAGCAACAGCAGGCCGAGCGAGGCGAAGAAGGTAATGTAGCCCCAGAACTTGACCGTCCCGGCATGCTCGGGCCCTGGCACCCCGCCTATCTGGGCCGCGACGACAGCGGTCGCCGCGGCCGCCGCCCAGCCCGGCCAGCCGAGCTGGATGAAGCCGAGGATAGAGTAGACCCAACCCCAGAAAACACTGCCTGGCTTCGTGCGCATGAAGCCGCTGAAGATCGGCTCGCCCGTATACAGTGTGTAGCGACTCGCCTCTTCGTTGAAAACCCACTGCAGGAGGATCGAAGCCGTCGCCACCCATAACAGCGCCGCGGTGAACTGGGCCGTGACCGCTGGCCCGATCAACCATTCGCCGCTGCCGATCGAGATCCCGAGGATGATCGCTCCGGCTCCGGTCACTCGGAGGGCATTGCCGAAGCCGTACGGGGGCGGGGCCGGCAGCTCGGCCACCTCCCAGGGTGGGAGCGATCCCGCTTCGATGACTCGAACGCCCTCCGGCCGGGGCGCCGCTGCTTCGCCTAGTGCCATGAGCGCCTCCTTACGGTCTGCCTCCGCGGCAGACGTCTGGTTTCACCCGTCTGCGGGTGGGCGTGCACGACGAATACGGATAGATGATCACGATGAAAGACAGCGGGCGTTGCGTTCTCGAGCCCATGGACTGACTCGAGCAGGCGCCTTCACTGCATAGGCGACCTCCGAATGGAGACTCGAACCCTCCGCCCCGACGGCGCGGTAGCCTCCTCAGACTGCAGGCACCATTGTCGGGGCACGGCCTTCATCCGTCAATATATCCGTTCGTGCAATCGCTTGCCGCGGCTCGCCGAGGAGCGAGCGATACGCCGTTATTCCAGTGGTATCATCGAGTCCAGGTCGCCAGACGGGCGACGATCGGAGGCGACGTGAAGGTCGAAGGCAGTTATGAGTTCGGTGCCCCGCGCGATCGAGTCTGGGCCGTCCTGCTGGACCCCGAGGCGCTCAAGAGCTGTATCCCCGGCTGCGAGAGTCTGAGCGCGATCGGTGAGGACCAGTACGAGGCGGTGATGAAGGTCGGCGTGGCCGCCATCCGGGGCACCTACAAGGGCAAGGTGCGGATCACCGACAAGGAGGATCTGAGTCGGTACAAGCTGTTGGTCGAGGGCAGCGGTGGACCCGGCTTTGTGCGTGGCGAAGCGCTCGTCGAGCTGGTGGACGGGGGAGAGTCAACGCAGGTCAACGTGCACGGCGATGGCCAGGTCGGCGGGACCGTGGCGGGGGTCGGGCAACGGATGCTCGGCGGGGTGGCCAAGATGCTGATGGGCCAGTTCTTCGAATGTTTGAAGAGACAGCTGTAGAGGCTCGCCCGTGAGACCGATGCTCACCGCTTCCCCGTACGATATGGTGCCCGTCAAGGATGCCATCGAGGCAATCCTGGCGCTGGCGTCGCCCCTGGAGTCCGAAGTCGTCGACGCGTTGTCGGCCGAAGGCCGGACGCTGGCCGAGACCAGCCGCTCGACCGTGGCCGTGCCGGCCGGAGCCCGATCGGCGGTGGATGGCTACGCCGTCCGCGCGGCGGATGCCGGCGAGCGAGCGCTCATCCGCCACGAGATCTCGGCCGGCCGAGAGCAAGCTGTCCAGGTTGGTCTGGGCGAGGCGGTGCGGATCATGACCGGGGGTGGACTGCCGGCTGGAGCCGACGCGGTCGTGATGGTTGAGGACACTGAGGAGCGGGACGGCCGACTCGTCATGCACCGCGATGTACCTGCCGGTGCCAACGTCCACCGAACTGGGCAGGACATCGCTGAGCGGCAAATCGTGCTCGAGGCCGGCACGACGCTCGGGGCGGCCGAGATCGGGCTGCTAGCCACGGTTGGGCAGGTACGGGTCAAGGTGTACCGCCGGCCGCGGGTCTCTGTCCTGGCGACGGGCGACGAGCTGGTCGAGCCGGCGGAGGAGCCACCGCCGGCCTGCATTCGGGACAGCAATCGCTACGCGTTGCTGGCCGCGGTCCGCGAGGCGGGCGGCGATCCTGCGTGGAGTGGGGTGGCCCGCGATGACGAGGACGAGCTTGCTCGCCACTTCGAGGCGGCGCTGGCGCCGGCCGACGTGGTGATCACTTCGGGCGGCGTGTCGATGGGTACGAGGGACCTGATCAAGCCGCTGCTCGAACGGCTTGGGACGGTCCATTTCGGGAGGGTCAACTTCAAGCCCGGCAAGCCGCTGACGTTCGCCACGGTTCGCGACCGCCTGGTGTTCGGGCTGCCGGGCTATCCGGTCTCCTCGCTCGTCACGTTCGAGGTTTTCGTCAGGCCGGCATTGCTCAAGATGCAGGGGCGGCCGCGCCTCCACCGTCCCCGCGTCGACGTTGAGCTGGAGGACGAGCTGCGGCCCGACCCGGTCCGCCCGGAATACCAGCGAGCGGTGGTCCGCTGGGCCTCGGGCAGGCTCCTGGCTCGGACAACAGGCGCTCAGGGCTCAAGTCGACTGCTCTCCATGGCCGGCGCCAACGCTCTGCTCGAGATCGAGGCCGGCGGGGAGCCACTGTCGGCCGGGCGCCGCGTGCCGGCGCTGCTGACCGCCGAGATCCTGCCCGAGTAGCCGGCTCGTAGTCGGCGCTTCAGCGCCTGGCGGCGCACTGAAGTGCGCACTACGAGCCGCGTGCCGGCGCTGTTGACCGCCGAGATCCTGCCCGAGTAGCCGGCTCGTAGTCGGCGCTTCAGCGCCTGCCGTGCACTGAAGTGCGCACTGCGAGCCGGCCCGATCCGGCCAGTTGTTATACTTTGCGAGTTCGAAGCGGCGTGGCACTGCACTACCAGCGGCCGGCCGCGCGTGAGGAGGAGCGAGTGATCGAGGGTATCCGCCGTATTCAGGAGATGATGGAGCGGGAGCACTATGTGACGGACCGCTCCATCGCTACCACGGCGTTCCTGGCCATGGAGCTGAAGAAGCCAGTCCTCATCGAGGGACAGGCCGGGGTCGGGAAGACCGAGATCGCCAAAGTTCTGTCCGCAGCCCTCGACACTGAACTGATCCGCTTGCAATGCTACGAAGGCCTCGACGTCAACACGGCCCTCTACGAGTGGAACTATCCAAAGCAGATGCTGCGGATCAAGATCGAGGAGGGCTCCTCGCGTGACGCGGAGGAGCAAGAGAGCCTCATCTTCAGCGACCCGTTCCTCCTCAAGCGGCCGCTGCTGCGCGCGATCAGCGCCCAAACCCAGGCGCCGGTCCTGCTGATCGACGAGGTCGACCGTTCGGATGAGGAGTTTGAGGCGTTCCTGCTGGAGGTGCTCTCGGATTTTCAGGTCACCATCCCGGAGCTCGGCACGCTCCAGGCCAAACATCGGCCCTACGTCGTCCTAACCTCCAACCGCACCCGCGAGCTGAGCGACGCGCTCAAGCGCCGCTGCCTCTACCTGTGGATCGACTACCCCAGCTTCGAGAAGGAGCTGCGCATCATCACGACCAAAGTGCCGGGCATCAACGACCGTCTCGCTCGCCAGATCGCCATGTTCATGCAAGTCATTCGGCACGTGAAGCTGAACAAGACGCCGGGCATTGCCGAGACCCTGGACTGGGCCATGAGCATGATGGCGCTTCACCAGGACCACCTCGACCAGGGAGCCGTGCGCGAGACGCTCGGTGCGTTCGTGAAGGACCGAGATGACGTCGGCAAGCTGAGCGGCAAGCCGATCGACATCCTGGTCTCGAGCATGAACGGTATAGAAGAAGGGGATTTGAGCGAATGGATTCAGTCGGTGACGCAGCGACTCGAAAAAGAGGTCGCTACGCGCTAAGGAGTCGGGCCCGCTACTCCGACCTCCAGCGGCACGTCATCGGCTTCGGTCGCGAGCTCAGACGCCGCGAGCTGCTGGCCACCTCATCCGAGATCGTCGACGCCCTGCGGACCATCGAGAGTGTCGACCTCGGAGACCGCCACGATGTGTACCTTGGCCTCAGGTCGGTGTTTACGTCGCGACCCGAGGAGATCCCGATCTTCGACGAGGTCTTCAACCAGTTCTGGCGGCGGATCGCTCAACCCGAAGACGAGACGAGCCCAGAAGATGACCTGCCGTCTCAGCTCGAGGACAACAGCCAGGTCAAGCAGAGCGGTGAGAGCGAAGAGCAGCTCAAGCTGACCAGCCCTGAGGGCGAACAGCCAGACGACGCCGAGCAGGGTGACGAGGAGTCGCTGCCCCTGTACAGCCCGGTTGAGATCCTGGCGACCAAGGATTTCGGCCGCTTTCACGCCGACGAGATGGCCGAGATCGCCCGGGCGGTCCTGGTGATCGCCAAGCAGCTGTCGACTAAAGAGAGCCGGCGGACCCGCCAGGCCAGCCGCAGCCACCTGATCGATCCGCGCCGCACCTTGCGCCGCAATATGAAGTACGGCGGGACGATCGTCGAGCTGGCCCGCAAACGTCGCAAGATCCGCAAGCCGCGGCTCGTTCTGATCTGTGATGTCAGCCGCTCGATGGACACCTACAGCCGCTTCTTGCTGCAATTCATCCACGCCATCCAGAACACGATCGGTAAGGTCGAGTCATTTGTTTTCAGCACCACGTTGACGCGCGTAACGCCCTACTTCAAAGGCGAAGAGATCACCGACGCGCTGGACCGCATCGCTCGGGACGTGCACGATTGGTCGGGCGGGACTCGAATCGGTCACAGCCTCCAGACCTTCAACGAGAAGTGGGCCCGCAAACTGCTGAACCGCCACACGATCGTGCTGATCCTCAGTGATGGTCTGGATACCGGCGACGCCGAGGTATTGCGGGCGGCGATGGAGGAACTGGACGCACGAGCCGGCAAGGTGATTTGGCTCAACCCGCTGCTGGGCAGCAAGGACTACCGTCCGCTCGCACGAGGCATGAGCACGGCCCTCGAGCACGTCGATGTCTTCGCGCCGGCTCACAACCTGGCCAGCCTGGCCGAGCTGGGAAAGCACCTCTCGTCGTAGTCGCGAATCTCGAGTCCAAAGTCCAGAGTGACCTTCCCCGCCGCCAGATGGCCGGGCAGCCGGTGGCGGTCCCGTCCATCGTGGTGACAACTGCGGTGGCTGGGACAGCTTCGTGGGGGCCGGGGCCAGCGTGCCTGAAGTCGAAAGTCGAAGGTCGAAAGTCCCAAGTCCAGAGTCGAAAGTCGATACAATTTGAATAGCCAGGTCTGGATGTTGAGCTGTTGTCGGCCCTCACCCCCCTCCCCTCTCCCACGCTTGGGAGAAGGGAGAGGGCATCTAAGGCTGCTGGCGCCTGAGACACGAGACGTGAGGCTTGAGATTTGAGACTTCGGGTGCTGAGTTTCGAGCTGAGACTGGAGAGGTGATATGCGTGAGATCCTTCCGGACCTCGATAGATGGCAAAGCAAAGGCGAGCCGGTGGCGCTCGCCACGGTGGTGAGGGCCTATGGCTCGGCGCCCCGACGCGAGGGCGCCAAGATGGCGATCTCGGCCAGCGGGGAGATGTCGGGCTCGGTGAGCGGCGGCTGCGTCGAGGCCGACGTGGTCCTACACGCCCAGGAGGTGCTGGAGAGCGGCTCGCCCAGGCTGGTGCACTACGGCATCAGCGACGAGCAGGCGTTCGAGGTCGGGCTGGCCTGCGGGGGCGTGATCGACGTGTTCATCGAGCCGCTCGCGCCGGCCATTGCGTCTTGATGGCAGGCCCAGATCTGTTCGCCGAGATCCGCCGGCGCGTCGAGGCCGAAGAGGCCCTGGCGGTGGCCACCATCGTCCAGGCGCCACGTGGCGTGGGCTCGGGCATGCTGATCCTCCCCGATGGCTCGACCCAGGGTGGGCTGGGGGATGGTGAGCTCGAGTCCAGAGTCGTGCCAGACGCGCTGGAGCAATTGCGGCGTGGCCCGTCGAAGACGTTCGAGTACGAGTGGGCCGGCGCCGAGACGCTGGTGTTCGTCGACGTCTACCCGGCTCCGAACCGCCTGCTGGTCTTCGGCGGCAACCATATCGCGGTCCCGCTGGTGGACTTCGCCAAGCTGGTCGGGTTCCGTGTTGAAGTGATCGACGCGCGAGGTCGCTTCGCTACCCGCGAGCGCTTTCCGAACGCCGATGAGCTGGTCCTCGCCTACGCCGACGAGTACCTCCAGACGGCCCGAGTCGATGCCTCGGCCTACGTCGTCGTCCTGACCCACGATCCGAAGCTGGACGACCCGGCCCTCATTCACGCGCTGCGGACCGATGCGCGCTACGTCGGCGCGATCGGCAGTCGAAGGACGCACGCACAGCGCGTCGAGCGACTGCGTGAGGCCGGACTGACCGACGAGCAGATCGGCCGAATCCACGCCCCGATCGGGCTGGACATAGAGGCCCAGAACCCAGAGGAGATCGCGCTGGCGATCATGGCCGAGGTTGTAGCGGCGAAGAACGGCTGGAAGTGATAGAGGCGGTCGTTCTCGCGGCGGGCTCGTCAACTCGGATGGGCCAGCCGAAGCTGCTGCTGGCGCTGAGGGGCAAAAGCCTGGTGCGACGGGTGGTCGAGGAAGCCGTGGCGTCGCGCGCCAAGCAGACCGTCGTAGTGACCGGTGCCTACCGGGCGCAGATCGAGCGCGAACTGGCGGGGCTGCCAATCAAGCTGGTCCACAATCCCGAGCACGCGGCGGGCATGAGCACGTCCCTGCGGGCCGGCCTCAAAGCGCTGCGACCGGAGACGGACGCGGCTATAATTTTGCTCGGCGACCAGCCGCTCGTCGATCACTCCGTTCTCGATGCGCTGATCGAGACGTACGAGCATTCAGGCAGATCGATCGTGCGGCCGAGTTATGCTGGGCGGCGCGGCAATCCAGTCCTGTGGGACCGCCGGCTGTTCGACGAGCTGATGGCCCAGGAAGGGGACCAGGGGGGTCGGGCGCTGCTGCGCCGGCACGCGTCGGAGGTGGCCACGCGTGAGATCCCCGATGCACGTCTGCAACTGGACGTCGACACCCGCCAGGACTATGAGCGACTGTTGGCGGAGGTGGAGGCATGGAGCGGCGGCTCAGCTCCCGCTTCCCACGACCACGAATTACAGGCGCCCCGATTCTGTCCGGTCTGCGCTGGACGTCTCGAGCCAAGCGGCGTCCAGGACCGGCTTCGGCCGGTCTGCACGGTCTGTGGAGCCGTGTTCTACGTCGACCCGAAGGTCGCGGTAGCGGTGCTGGTCCCCTGGCAAGACGGGGTTCTCCTGGGCCGGCGGGCGATCGACCCGGGGCGGGGGGTGTGGAGCTTCCCGTCGGGCTACGTCGACCGCGGCGAGGTGCTCGAGGAGGCGGCCCAGCGCGAGGTCCTGGAGGAGACCGGGCTGCAGGTCGACATCGGCGGCCTGGTCGGAGTCTATTCGGCAGCCGGCGATCCGGTCATCCTCGTCGCCTACGCCGGCGAGGTCCGGGCCGGCGTCGCCGCGCCTGGGCCTGAGATGAGCGAGCTAGCCGGCTTCCCGGTGGACCAGCTTCCGCGAATGGCCTTCGGGCACGACGACCGAATCGTCGGCGACTGGATGGCGCTCCGCCAGCGACAGGCGGCCAGAAGTTGAAAACGCATCGGATCCGGGCCGGAGACATCGAGCAGCGGCACGTCGGGCTGGTTGTGGCGCATAACGTCCGCAACGCGGCGGGCACCAAGTTCGTCCTCCGCAAAGGGGATCGAGTTGGCGCCGAGCACCTGGAGGCGGTCCGGGCGCTCGGCTGTCGCGAGCTGCACCTCGTCGAGCTGGGGCCTGATGACGTGCACGAGGGTGAGGCGGGCGCTCGATTGGCGCGGGCCGTAGCCGGGGGCGGGATCGAGATCAGCGGCCCGGCAGAGGCCCAGTACACCTTGAATGCCGCCCGCCGAGGCTTGCTGCGGGTGGACCGGGAATCGCTCTTCGAGGTCAACAGCCTGGAGGGCATCTCGGTTCTGACGCGTTTCGATTACCAGCCCGTCGAGCGCGGCGAGGGGCTAGCCGGCGCCAAAGTGACCCCGCTCGCACTCCCGCGCGCTACGATCGAGCGAGTCGAGGAGATCTGCCGCGATCGTCCGCCGCTGCGCGTGCTGCCGTTTGAGCGGAAGCGGGTGGCCGCAATGGTTCTCGAGCGCGTGGACATCCGCGCCCGCGATCGGTTCCAGGCCGCGCTGGAGCGCAAGCTGGCCTGGTACGGGTCGGAGCTGGTGGCCCTGCGCGAGTCGAACGACGGGGGCCCGAATGCCGATCTGATTCGCGAGGTGCTCGCCGAGCGGCCTGACCTGATCATGGCGGCCGGCGCGAGCTCGCTCGACCCTCTGGAGCCGCTGTTCGGGGCGCTAACCGAGCTGGGCGCGCAGATCGTCAAGCACGGCGTCCCGGTCCATCCGGGCAGTCTGTTCTGGATCGCCTACGTTGGTCCGATCCCGTTGTTTGGTTTGTCATCATGCGAGATGTTCTCCCACAAGACGATCCTCGACCTCATCCTGCCGCGGCTGTTCGCCGGCGAGCCGGTCACCAGGGAAGATCTAGTCAGCCTCGGTCTGGGTGGGATGCTCGGCCGCGAAATGGCGTTCCGCTTTCCGGCCTACATAGAGTCCAGCGGGAACGACACGTAGGCGAGTAGCGGAACGCCGCGGGGCGTGCCCGTGGCCGCCTCACCACGAGCGGTTGACATTCGACGCGAGCACCCATAGCATGACCTTGTTGGTTTGCTTCGACCGTCCAACGTCCTAGAGAGTCCAGTGTCCGTAGCGCGGCGGCTTGTCCCCCGCCAGATGCAGGGGAAAAGCCCCGCGCTAGGAAGAGGAGGCGAGGGTGAAGGTTTCGATGGCGGTTAACGGGAAGAGCTACGAGCACGATGTCGAGCCGCGCCTATTGCTCGTCCATTACATCCGGGACGTGCTTCAGCTCACTGGCACACACGTTGGCTGCGACACAAGCCAGTGCGGAGCGTGCACGATCATCATGAACGGCATGGCGGTCAAATCGTGCACCGTGCTGGCGGTCCAGGCCGACGGGGCCGACATCATGACGATCGAGGGCCTCGCCAAGGACGGCGAGCTACACCCGATCCAGATGGGCTTCTGGGAAGAACACGGCCTACAGTGCGGCTTCTGCACGCCCGGCATGATCATGACCAGCTACGACCTGCTGAAGAACAATCCGTCGCCCAGCGAGGAGGAGATTCGGAAAGGGATCGAGGGCAACCTGTGCCGCTGCACCGGTTACCAGAACATCGTTAAGGCAATCCAGTACGCAGCCCGCGAGATGGCTGGGTCGGGATCGAGTAGGCAGTAGGCAGTTCACAGTAGACAGTGGCGCAGAGTCTCCTGTCTACTGCCCACTGCCTATTGCCCATTGCCTACTATCGTAGGAGGTGAAGCGTGGCAGTCACTAGCCTGGTAGGCGCCAGCGTCAAGCGGCGCGAGGACCCTCGCATGATCACGGGCACCGGCCAGTACGTCGATGACGTCAAGCTGGTCAACATGGCGTACATGGCGGTGCTGCGCAGCCCTCACGGCCACGCTCGAATACGCGATATCCGCACGGACGCCGCGAGGCGGGCGCTGGGGGTGCTGGCCGTCCTGACCGGTTCGGACCTGAAGGACCGGCTTGGGCTGGTGCCGGTGGCCGCTCAGCTTCCGGATATGAAGGTCCCAAAGCATTACGCCCTGGCCGTGGACAAAGTCCGCTTCGTCGGCGAGCCGGTCGCAGCGGTGGTGGCTGAGAGTCGCTACGCCGCGAGCGACGCGCTGTCCCTGATCGAGGTCGATTACGAACCGCTTCCAGCCGTGATCGACATCGAGAAGGCGGTCCAGGCGGATGCTCCGGTCCTCCACGAAGAGCTCGCCGGCGAGAAGAATGAGACTGGCGATGCGAACGTCGCTTACCGCTGGTCGCTGGCGGGTGGCAACGTCGAGCAGGCGTTTGCGGACGCCGACGTTACTGTCAGCCAGCGCATGGTGAATCAACGGCTGGCGCCGGTCCCGATGGAAACGCGAACGGTAGCCGCCAGCTTCCAGCGCGGCGCGGACGAGCTAACCGTCTGGTCTTCAACTCAAATCCCGCATCTGCTGAAGACTCAGCTTGCCCTGATGCTCAACCTGCCCGAGCAGCGGGTGCGCGTCATATCGCCTGACGTGGGGGGTGGGTTCGGCTGCAAGCTGAACGTCTACGCAGAGGAAGCGCTCGCCGCCCTGCTGGCGATGCAGTTGGGGCGCCCGGTCAACTGGGTCGAGCAGCGCAGCGAGGGCATGCAGGGCACGATTCATGGCCGCGACCACGTCGCCTACGTCGAGGCAGCGGCCAAGCGGGACGGGACTATTACGGCCTTGCGCTACCGGGTTTACGCCGATCTGGGCGCGTATCACCAGCTCCTGACGCCAGCCATCCCCACCTTGACCGGCCTCATGTTGCCGGGCCCGTACAAGATCCCGAACGTGGCGATCGAGGTGATCGCCGTCTTCACCAACAAGATGGCCACCGACGCCTATCGTGGAGCCGGACGGCCTGAGGCGACGTACTACCTGGAGCGAGTCGTGGATATTGTCGCCGCGGAGCTCAAAATGGACCCGGCCGAGGTCAGGCGCAAGAACCTCATCGGCGCTGACCAATTCCCCTTCACAACGGCAACCGGGCTGGCGTACGACAGCGGCGACTACGAGCCGGCGCTCCAGAAGGCGCTCGACACAGTCGGCTACCAGCAGCTTCGCGAGGAGCAGCGCCGAATGGCCCAGAGCGGCACGAAGCGGCTTGGAGTCGGCCTTTCCACGTACGTCGAAGTCTGCGGCATGGGTCCCTCGGCCGCGATGCCGGCCGGCGGCTGGGAAAGCTCCACCGTACGAGTCGAGCCGACCGGCAGCGTGACCGTGTTGACGGGTGCCCATCCGCATGGACAGGGCGAGGAGACCACGTTCGCGCAGATCGTGGGTGACCGCCTGGGCGTCCCGATGGACGACATCCGAGTCGTCCACGGCGACACCTCCACGGTCCAATACGGGCTCGGCATCTTCGGCAGCCGCGGGCTGGCGGTTGGTGGCAGCGCGGTGGCGCGCGCGACCGATCGGGTGAAGGAGAAGGCGCTCAAGATCGCGGCCCACGTCCTGGAAGCCTCGATCGACGACCTGACCTATGAGAGCGGGACGATCACGGTCAAGGGCGCGCCCGATCGCAAGATGACGATTCAGGAGGCTACGACGATCGCGTACCTGGCCGCCAAGCTGCCGCCAGAGATCGAGCCGGGGATGGAGGGCGTCGCATTCTTCGAGCCGCCGAATTTCGTCTTTCCATTCGGCACTCACATCGCCGTAGTCGAGGTCGATACGGAGACTGGTAAGGTCAAGCTGCGACGGTATGTCGGGGTCGACGACTGTGGTCGGGTCATAAATCCGATGATCGTGGACGGCCAGCTGCACGGCGGGTTGGCGCAAGGAATCGCACAGGCGTTGCTCGAGGAAGTCATCTACGACGAGAACGGCCAACTCGTCACCGGCACGCTCAACGACTATGCCATTCCCAAAGCGGGCGATTTCCCGATGTTCGAGATGTCTCGCACCGTGACGCCGTCGCCGGTCAATCCGCTCGGAGTCAAGGGGATCGGCGAGGCGGCCACGATCGGCTCTACGCCGGCCATAGTCAACGCCGTCTGCGATGCTCTGGGGATGAAGCATATCGACATGCCGCTCAGAGCTGAGCGAGTCTGGCGCGCCGCCCAGGGCGGGAACGGGAGGTAAGCGGGATGTACCCAGCGAAATTCGACTACGTGGCGCCAAGCACGCTTGACGAGGCGCTCAAGCTCCTGGCTGAGGGTGGCGGGGACGCCAAGCTGCTGGCCGGCGGACACAGCCTGCTGCCAATGATGAAACTGCGGCTCGCCGAGCCAGCCAAACTGATCGATCTTCGACGAGTGCCGGGCTTGAATGAGATCAAGGTCGAGCCGAGCGGCATCACAATCGGCGCGATGGTGACGCATGCTCAAGTCGCCTCTTCGCCGGAGATCAAACGGGCCCTGCCCTTGCTGGCCGAGGCGGAGGAGAGAGTGGGCGACCTGCAGGTCCGCAACCGCGGCACGGTTGGCGGCAGCCTGGCCCACGCCGATCCAGCCGGCGACCTGCCGGCTGTGTTCCTTGCGCTGGAGGGCGAGGTGGTAGCCCGCGGCCCGAGGGGCGAGCGGACGATCAAGGCCGCGGACTTTTTCGTCGACATCCTGACCACGGCACTGGCCGAGGAGGAGATCATTACCCAGGTCCGCTTCCCCGCCCTTGCACCCAGGACCGGCACGTCCTACCAGAAGTTCGATCATCCGGCCTCGCACTACGCTCTAACCGGTGTCGCGGCGGTCGCGACGCTCGGCAGCGGCGGCTCGATCGAGCGCGTTCGGGTTGGCGTGACCGGCGTCGGCCCAAAGGCGTACCGAGCCGAAGGAGTCGAGCAGGCGCTGGCCGGCAAGGGGGGCGACGCCGTCCGCGCCGCGGCCGACAAGGCTGCCGACGGCATCGACTGCAACGACGATATTCACGCCTCGGCGGAGTACCGTGCCCATCTGGCGCGCGTCTTCACCCGACGAGCGCTCGAGGAGGCCATCCAGCGCGCGGGAGGCTGATTTAGCCGTCGGGCGTCACAGTAGGGCACGGCATGCCGTGCCCCTACGGGTTGGGCTCCACTACGAAACCGCCCCAGCCGGAACTAGCTCGGCCGCGGGCATCGGGATCTGCCCGCAGAAGTCCTCACGGCACCAGGTCCGGTGATGGCATTCGCCAGGGGTATCGTGCCCGCAGGCCGTGCACTGCCACCCCCAGCAGTGCATGTCCTCGTCCAGCGCGTCGATCTGCTCGGCTCCGCGGTCGTGTCGACAGATCTCCATCGCGCCTCCCACGATCCCGGCCCTATCGGGCCGGTACAGACACCCTGAAGGGACACCCGGTTTCCCAGGATAGCGCATTTCGCCAGGGTTGTCACACCTGGCCCTGGGGTGGACGGGAAGTTAGGCCTTCCTGGTCGCTCGGGGCTTGGCAGGGGCGCGTGAGGATCGGGCAGCCGACGCGCCGGTTTTGGTGGTCCGAGTCGTCTTAGCCGTAGTGCTGGCCTTCTTTGCCGTCGTGCGCGTGCTGCCGCGCCGTTTGGGCGCGGCGGCCTCGACGGGAGCTGCCGCGGTCGAAAGGGCCACGTTCAGCTTCTTCATGAGCCGGGACTTGCGCCGGGCCGCGTTTCTCGCGTGAAGGACCCCCTTCGTCGCGGCCTTGTCGAGCGATCGGACCGCCTGGACCACGAGTGACTGGGCGTCGTCGGCAACGGCCGCGATACCCCGCTCGGCTTTGCGGATGTACGTCTTGACCGCGGATTTGACCGCACGGTTGCGCAAGTGCCGCTGGGCGGCCACTCGCATCATCTTTTCGGCGGACCGGGTGGTCGGCACGCAGCACTCCTCGTTCGGCTCAGGCCGCCCTGGTCGTTGGGGGCGCGCCTCGGGGATACTCCCTTGGCCGGCCGCCGAAGTATACCCGACTCACCGGGTGGTCAACTATCAGGCAATGGCGCCCTCGCCCCCAGCCCCTCTCCCTCCCAGGAGGGAAAGGGGAGCCGGGTTCCCCCTCACCCCCCGGAAGGGAGAGGGGCCAGGGGGTGAGGGCCGGGAGAGCGCGGAGCCCTGATGCTGAGGGCTGACGGCTCAACAGGAGGAGACAGGATGGCGAGCGAGCTAATCGGCCGCGCCCGTTCCGAGGGGCGCAGGGCGCTGGGCGAGATCGAGGCGAAAGAGCTCGTCGCTATCTGGGGCATCCCGGTGGCCCCGACTCGACTCGCAACGTCGGCCGCCGAGGCGCGGGAGCGCGCACGCGAGCTTGGCCTGCCGGCTGTGCTCAAGCTCGTCTCGCCCGATGTCGTACACAAGAGCGACGTCGACGGAGTCCGATTGGCCCTGGACCACGAGGACGCTGTCGAGCGAGCTTTCGAGGAGCTGAAGGCCAGCGCCAACGCCGCCCGGCCAGCCGTCAGGTTCGAGGGGGTAGCGGTCCAGCCGATGGCGCCGCCAGGACTCGAGCTGCTGCTCGGCGCACATCGCGATCCGCAATTCGGGCCAGTCGTTACGTTCGGGCTAGGAGGCGTGCTAGTCGAGGTGTACGAAGACATCGCGCTGAGGGTTGCCCCTCTGGACGAGATCGACGCGGCCGAGATGGTGGACGAGATTCGCGCGGCCCGCCTGCTGGGTCCGTTTCGGGGACGGCCCGCGATCGACCGCGACGCAATCGAGCGGGCCCTCCTGAGCCTTTCTGAGCTGATGGTCGCGACGCCCGAAGTCGCCGAGCTCGATCTGAACCCGGTCTTCGCATACCCCACTGGGCTTCTGGCCGTCGACGCCAGGGTCATCCTCGCCACGCAGCCGTTCGGGAGTGAGCTTGATGGGCAGCAGCGTCGCCGGCCGCTCGGTGAAGAATGTGAAAGGCCAAGGCTGGCCATGCGCCAGCACATCATCGCGGTCCGTCCGGGCGTTGATCCAGTCAATGATTCTGGAGAGGTCATTGTCCTGGACCCAACGGGGAGGACCTGTCCACCTCAGGCCGCGGTCGACACGGGTGAAAGTGGGCTCCTCACCATACCTGAACTCGCCACGATACTCGCGCACCAGCGTGACCGACCAGAACAGCGCGATGCCAGCGACGGCGATGTGCAGCAGGTCTACTCGTCGCCCAAGCGCGAGGCTCAGCCTCGAAAGCCCGAGCCGCTCCAGCCCGTCGACCGCGAACGGCAGTAGGAGCAGGAGGGTAAGGAGCTGATAGCGCTCCTGATAATTCGCCCACGTCAGAGCGTAGGTAAAGAAGTTGGCTGCCGCGAGCAGCAGGACCGGGCAGGCCGCGCGCGGATATCTGCCGCGGACCAGCGCCGCGATGGCAAACGGCCAGACGGGCAGTAGAAGTAGGAGCCAGTCGCCGTCCAGGAACACCAGCTTGGCGTAGTCGGAAATATTGTCGAGGACTGCCGCGGCGACAAAGTCCGGGTTCGCCGTGACGAATTCGGCCGTCGTCGGCAGCGGCCGCCCGTACCCGTTTCGCAGGACGTCGGCGTCCTTCTGGACGGCGTATAGGTAGGTCTGCCCTGAGTATGAAAGGGATCCACGCGTGGCCAGGCTGTAGATCGTGATTGGGAACACGAAGATAGTCATCCCGACCAGCAGGGCGCCGATCGGAGCGACGAGCCGGCGCCTGTTACGCCCGGCAGCGGCGACGCCGAGCAGGAGGGCCAACGCCAGGCCGGCTGCCGTCGGACGGGTGAGATAGCCGAGCCCCAGCGCCATGCCCGCGACGGCGAACGCTTGCCAGCGAGGCGGGTCGGCGAAGCGGACCACGAGCCAAGCGGCCAGCAGGCTAAGCGAGAGTGCCACCGCTTCAGTCATCGGCGGCACCATCCGAGCAACCATGACCGGGCTCGCGACGGCCAGCAGCCCAGCCAGGAGTCCCGCCCGTCTGCCGAAGAGCCGCGCCCCGAGCGCAAAGACGAGCGCGACGCACGCGCTCGCCAGCACAGCGTTGGCCACTTGCACGCCGAGCAGGCCGAGGCCGGCCTTGAAGAGCGCGGCGACCATGAGGGGGTACAGCGGCGGCCGCTCGGCCAGCCCATCATGGAGGACCTCGGTCCCCCCGAAGTGGTAGGCCTTGACACCCAGGCGGTAGCCCTCGCCCGCGACCAGCCGGCGGCCGATGTCGACGTACTCGACTACATCCGGGTTGAGCTGGACCACGCGGATGGCTGGCGGCAGGTAGAGGATGAAGGCGAGCGCGGCTAACAACAGCCCGGGGTTGCAGGCATGGGCTAGAGCGCGCCTCCAAACTGGCGCGGTCGCGACGTGGGCAGAGATGGCCATCATCTAAGCCCTGGCACCAAGCCGGGGCGGGTGTTCGCGCCGGCTCAGCGACGGCTCGCGCTCGCCGTCGCGCTCTCCGGTCCAAGCACGTGGTCGATCGCGTCGATGAGCGCGGCGGGCGTGAAGGGCTTCGTCACACACTCGACGCAGCCGGCCGCTAGTGCTGCCTGTTGGTCGTCCCGCTCGGCGAGGGCGGAGATCGCGACAATCGGAATGTGAGCCGTCTGGGGATCGGCCTTGAGGCGCCGAGCGACCTCGAAGCCGCTCAAGCCGGGCAGCTTGAGGTCGAGGAGGACCAGGTCCGGGGACTCGTGAGCCAACTCCAGCGCCCGCTCGCCATCCTCCGCCAGTAGCGCCACGTGCCCCAGCAGCTCAGTCACGACCGAGGCGATCACCTCTCGATTATCGGGCTCGTCGTCGACGACCAGGACACGACGTAGACCGATCGGCATACTAGGGACGGTCGATTTGGGCGAGAACAAGTGCGCTTCGCGGGGTGACGGGAAGCCGGCGACGACTGGGGCCGCGACTGGAAGCTTGAAACTGAACGTGCTCCCCTGGGCTGGGCCGAGGCTGACAGCTTCGACCGTACCGCCCTGGAGCTGGACCAGGTTGCGGACGATCGCCAGACCAAGGCCGGTCCCGCCAAAGCGCCGTCTTGCGCTCGAGTCGGCCTGGTGCAGTCGGTCCCAGATGCGGTCGAGCTGGTCGGCCGGGACCCCTGACCCCGTATCCGATATCGACACGCATACGGTGCCGCCCTGCGCTTCTGCTCGGAGCTTCACCTGACCACGGGACTGCGTAAACTTCAGCGCGTTGTCCAGAAGGTTGAACAGAATCTGTCGAAGCCGCTGCCCGTCGGCCAGTACGGGCGGCAGGCCAGCGGGCAGGTCGACGGACAGCCTGACGTGGGCAGCCTCGGCCGCCGCCTGGAGATCATCGACCACCGCCCAGCAGGCCTCGGCCAGTGGGGTGGGCTCGATCGACAGCTCGACCTGACCACTCTCGAGCCTGGTCACGTCGAGCAGATTGCTAATCAGCTCGAGCAGGCGGCGAGCCGCCTTCCTCACCGCCAGCTCATGCTGCCGCTGGCGCTCGTTCAGCCTTCCGTGGACCTCCCGCAGCAGGAGATCTGTGTACCCGATGATCGCCGTGAGGGGGGTTCGCAGCTCGTGGCTGATCATGGACAGGAAGTCCGCTTTCAAGCGCTCCAGCTCGAGTAGTTCGGCGTGCTTGCGCTGCAGCTCGGCGTTACGGGTGCGGCTTTCCTCGTACAGGCGCGTCGAGTCGACGACGGCGGCCAGGTGATCCGCTATGGTCGCGAGGCGGCGGACCTCGTAGCTCTGGAGCTTGCGGGGTCGCAGGAACTCGACGGCGGCTACCCCGAGCACGCCACCGCCAGCGCTCAGCGGCAGGCCGACCGCTGTCTGAACGTCACGCTCCCGAAGATGGGCGTTGGCGGGGTCCGAATCGCGCTGGACGTTCTGCATGACGGCCGGACTGCTACCCTGGGCGACGAGGCCCAGGAATCCCGTACCGACTCGACACCTCAGCCCCTCCAGCGCACTCGGTTCGATGCCTACTAAGGCCCGTGGCTCAAGGTCGCCCGTCTCCGCGTCGGGCAGGAACACGGCGCCAGCGTCGGCGCGAACGACCTCCACCATCCGATCGAGTACGAAGCGGAGCCGATCGTCAAGCTCGAGGTGGGCGATGCTCGGAGCGACCAGCGGCTGGACGGTCGAACCGCCGCTGTTGCTCGGGTCGGGCTGTCTACCCGTCGCGGCCATGCCTGCCAGTACAGTAGTCGTGGCCCATCGGTCGATCGCTACGCGCTGCGGTGCCTGCTCCAGTCGGCGAGCTTACCGATCACGATCAGTCGGTCGCTGAAGGTGCGCGTCCGCTGGTCGAACTCGCCGCCGCAGGTGACCAGGGTCAGCGTCGGCTCAGAAGTCGCGGCCAGCACCTCAACCGCCGTTGGCGGTACGAGCCTGAGGTCCTCAACGATGTACGTAAACGTCCCTGCCTCGGTGTCGACGTCGATTCTGTCGCCGAAGTCTACCTGGTAGAGGTTGCGGAACACGTTCCCCTCTCGAAGAGTAACAACGTGCCCGGAGACGATAGCATTGCCGCGCGCCCCCACGAGCGCCGTGGCGACGTAATGCGCCGCGACGAACGGGACCGTCTCCCACTCAGCCTCGCCGTCTTTGTTGCTGACGACGCCGGCTGGGACAACGTCCGTCTCGAGCTTGATGGATGGAACGCGCAGCCGGACAGCCTGGCCGGGGGGAGGACGGTCGCCCCGGTACGGGCGCTCGTCGGCGTCCGCCGGCCGCATGGCCGTCGCGAACCCGGCGGGCCCCGGCAGTCCCACAATGCCCTCCCGGCCAACGATCGGTAGGGGCATGTCATCCACCGCCTGGGGTGGTCGTGCCACGCCACGACTGACCAGAACGATGGGCGCGGCGTCGCTCGGCTCGACCGGTACGGCCGGGGCCAGCTCGACCGGCCTAGCCCGGTCGAGGGCGGGCGGGCGCGGGATGGTCACTCGGCTGCCCGGCAGGACGCCCACGTACATGCCCGCGGCGTACAGGAGAAGTATCAGACCCAGCCCGATGAGCGCAGATCCGAAGGCGCTCGTGGGGTCCGGCCCCGCCAGGCGAACGATCGCCCGCAACTCGTGCTCACCTCCGAACGCGGACCAGTGACGTCATCATAACATAGGCCACCGCCCCGTCGGCCCGAGGCGTCGCTGCCGACTAGCGACCCCAGACCCAGTCGGCCAGCGGTATATCGATGGACTCAGGTGGACGACCGGCGCCAGCTTCGAGTCGAAGCGCGTGCGCCACGGAGTCCCGTCGGATCTGGAATCGGACCACGCCGGCCACCGCACCGCCGGATGGCAGATTGCCCGACGGCAGCGCGTCGCCGAAGGGGACGTCCAGGACAGGCCGCGCCAGGCCGCCATCCACGACGACCGAGAACTGACGCGGCCCATACGCTCGAGTCTCGGGGCCGTTGTTGTGTAGGGTGACAAGGAAGCACACCCAGATCTGTTCGGCCGGCGGTGCGAGCCACGCGTCATGACAGGGGCGAATCGCGTCGCCGACAATCACTCGAACTCCGTCGACTACCCCGCTCGGCAGGTCACGCGACGGGATCAGTTGGACCGCCGCGCCGCCGCTATCGATGGGCGGCGACTCGTCTCCGCCTTCACTCTCCGGGACGGCAACGATGACCTTCTGCGCGCTGGCGGGAAGAGCCACGGCGGGCACGAGCCATCCCAGGAGCAGGGCCAGCGCCAATATCGGAAGTCGTGCGCTGATCAGCGACCTCCCGGCCGGGCGCCGCCGCCCGCCCTATCAGCATACGTGTTCTCATTCTATTGTCAAGTGGGCAGCTTTAGT
>WNGA01001224.1_pt1 | contig 39504 bp, 45 predicted proteins | sample 5400061 | NCBI WGS metagenome assembly WNGA01 (sample SAMN13153366, study PRJNA577476) | soil metagenome | isolation source: 100 cm soil or saprolite under grassland replicate 2 | place: USA:California | collected 2016-06-15
CGTTAGGATCGATAACGATCACCCGGTACACCCCCGGTTGATCGCTGACTTGAAACGAAAAGGAGAGCGTTCCGTTCTGATCGATGGTGGCCGAATCCCCATTGATACTGAGCGTCCCGCCGTCCAACACTTGGACCACCACAGGCTTGTTCGCGAGACTCACGGAAAACTGCAGGGCGACATCGGAACTTGCGTTCGGGTCCACCGTTACCGGCTGGAACTTTCCCGTGGTACTGCTGTCGTCCTGAATGATCTGCTGACCGTCTGTGATTTGGTCAGACTGCGCCACCTGCGCGGTGGCCAGGCAGCAGCTGCCCAACCAAAGAAAAACGGCAGGTAGCAGATTAAACATTATTCTTTTCATGTTTTTATTCGTCCTTTCATTTTCAAGGAGCGGCGGTCTCCTAACCGCCGGGGAATGGGCGATTGGAAATCGCCCTCCTTGAGTAGCGCGCGCTCTTTTTGCGCGTTTCGAAAATTGACTCGACTCGAGCCACCCCGCAGAATTAGAAATCCGACGTTCCGACAGCTGTGGTTCTGGCGTGCACGAGAAGGGAACCTTTCTCAAAATGCCCTCGTACATGTCAATACAAATTTCCGAAGCGCTAAAAATCCAAAGGTCTCACGTCCGCAAGTTCGGGGTTGGAATTCCGAATGAATCAAGCCACCATGCACGAATGAAAATCGCCGCCGTAATTGCCAGAATCCTTCTCGGATTGATCTTCGTTGTCTTCGGTTCCAACGCATTTCTGCATTTCATTCCGATGCCGCCGCCGCCGCCGGGTATTGCTGGTGAATATTTGCATGCGCTCGTTGCGAGCGGTTACATTTACGCGATCGGCGGGCTTCAGGTGATCGGTGGCCTGCTTCTGTTGATCGGCCGCTTTGTTCCGCTGGGTCTGACGATTCTCGGCGCCATGATCGTCAACATTTGGTTCTTCCACATTTTGATGGCGCCCGAAGGCTTTGGACCGGCAATCGTTGTAACTATTCTCGAATTGTTTCTCGTGTGGCGCTACCGTGACGCGTTCGCGGGAATTGTGCGTGCCTGATCCGGATTATGGCTACAGAAAACCACGACAAAACGCCTCATGTCGTGGTGCGCGGCGACGCGAAGAGTTTTAAGCAAGAGATCGTCGCCGGTAAGCATCACCTTGTCGCTGATGAACCCGTGAGCGCAGGCGGCGGCGATGCGGGGCCCGATCCGTATGATTATTTGCTGGCGGCGCTGGGCGTTTGTACCTCAATGATGGTCGGCTTTTACGCGCGCCGGAAACAAATACCGCTCGAAAACATCACCGTTTCACTCTGGCATTCGCGTATTCACGCGAAAGACTGCGAGGAGTGCGAAACCAAGGAAGGAATGGTGGACAGAATCGAAGTCGAAGTAAAATTGACCGGTGCCTTGAGTACAGAAGAGCACGCGGCGCTGATGGATATCGCGGCAAAGTGTCCCGTCCACCGCACGCTCACAGCGGAGATCAATATCCGGCTGCGAGCTGCTGAGAATTCGCCGGCATGAAGGTAGGGACGGACCGCCTCTGCAGCAATTCACGCCGCGGGAAAGCGGACCACCTTCTTTTTGCCTCTGCCAAGTATGTCCGTTGGCGGTAAAAAAGTAACCTCTACATATTTCGAGGCCAACTCAACCAGATCCCGGCCGGAACTCAGGCCGAGCTTGTGCTTAATATTCTCGCGATGGCTCTCGATGGTTTTTACACTCAAATTTAGCGAATGAGCGATTTGGCTGTTGCCAAACCCCGAGCCTAATAGATACAGAATGTGCATCTCGCGGTCGGAAAGCCTTTCAATCCCAATGGTAGGACGCGCCGATTGATGCTCCGCTCGCGATTCGAGTGATTTTTTGAACGCGTGCATCGCTAGATCCCGGCTAACGTAAATGTTGCCACTCAGAATATCCCGAATAGCGGCCAGCAGCTCTTCCTTGGGCGCTTTTTTCATCACATAACCGTCCGCTCCCGCACGCAGGGCGCGCTGTGCGAAGATTGCTTCCTCAAAGGCAGAATACACAAGGATCAGCAAAGCTGGTTGTTCTGTCTTGAGCGCTTTAACAAATCCCAAACTGTCGCCGGTGCCCAGGCGCAGGGCAGTGAGCAGTAACTGAGGCTTGCATTCCGCGATCTCGTTGCGTGCATCCCGGATATTGTCGCTTTCGCCGCAGGCAATCATATCCGGCTGAGAATTGAGATAGTCGATGATCCCGTGGCGAAGCAGCGGATGCTCTTCCAAAACCAGGATTCGCGTTCTTACTGGATTCTTCCCTAGGGCGGACATGAAGAGGCGACGGGCAACTTGCGGGGATCTTTTGCCATTCAAGGGGTGCCCATGTCAAGCACCGGATGGATAGTTTTTTTGGCTTGGCGTATCAGACGAGACCGAATTACGGAATCAAGGTGCTAACGTCGGGCCGTCAATCAATTGCGGAGCCCACTGTACTCAGCTCAATCGATTGCAATTTCCCCGGCCTATGATCGCTACAGCTGCTCGATCTTGCAGCCACGCGCCCTCAACAAGGCGAGAAGTCCATTGGGACCACCCATGTGCCCCGCGCCAACTACTACGAAATAGGTCTGTCCGCTGCGCAGATACCCTTCAATTTTTGGGAGCCAGTCACGATTCCGCAGATCGACAATACGTCTGCCTAAGGACGGAAAATCGCGAAACGACTCTTGCAGCGTGCGGCTCAGCGCGTCCGCATCGCCACGACGCCACGAGCCGATAATATTGGCGCCGCTTGAACCCTCATGACTTGCGTTAATGAACAAGATCAACAGAAGAGCTTCCGCTTCACGATCGGTCAGGTCCACGAAAACGGCATTATGCTCTTTTGCCGATTCCAACCCGGAGACGGGTTTGGAGTTGGCTCCGGCGCGACGTGCAAGATAGCGTTCAACGCCCAACTGCCAGTGCTCACTCGAAGGGGACGAAAGCAGGACGTTCAGAAGCCATGGCCGATATTTGGAAAATTTGTCCTCGGAAACATTCACGAGCGCAAAGAATCGCCGGATATAATCGTAGGTGCGCGGGTCAACGTGGTTTCTCAGATTATCCCCTTTCGGATAGGTGCCCGCGCGAAAGAACTCTTTCGCCGCCTGTGCAGATTCTTTTGGGTCATCTTCAAACACCAGCCGTGAAGAGGCGCCGAAGGCGCGGTTGTACGCCACCGCCAGTGGATAATCGCTGCTGCGCAAGGCGTGGACTGATCCGCCTAAGTAGAGAACCCCGCCATTTGGTCCGGTAACTTTCCACACGCAGGATGAGGCAACGGTCGCGCGCGGAAGAAAGCAACCCATCGCCAATGCGGCAACCGGAACAAACTTATAAGCGAAAGATTTCAACCCCGTGGATTTTCGGGGTTTCTCTTTAGCAGTTGCCGCTAAAACACGCAAGCACTGTTTTTAGTTTGATTTCGTGCGACGACTTCTTACACTGCGCGCCGTGAAATCGGGCGTTCGAGCTTTGCAAATCCTTTGCATCCTGTTCTTACTCCTCGGCACAGCTCTGGGTGCAGAAGATGCGTCCATTAATCGTCTGCTCAGCAAACTTCCGCCACCGGAAAAACTCATCAAACCATCTGTCCAAAGGGCGATGCAGCAACCCGATCCAGCCTTTAAAGATCCGTTAGCAGCTCAGGCGGCGATGGCGATACTGACGCGGAATTTCCCGCAAGGGCTGAGTCTATCGCGCAAACTAGCTGAGCGGTATCCTCGCAGCGCCGGGGCACAATGTCTTCGAGGTGTGGCTGCATACGATCTGCGGCAATTCGCGGAGGCCTTAGCGGCGTTTCGAACAGCGACGAGTGTTCAACCCAAGTTCACCTTTGGATATTTTGGCATGGCCGCAGTTGAAGCGACACAGGGGCATTATGCTTCGGCAATCCCTCATCTCCGGCGAGTGATCGAGCTGCAGCCTAACGCAGCCGGCGCGTATTATGGCTTGAGCGAGTGCGCGCTCCGCATCGGCCACAAACAGGAGAGTGTGGAGTATGCCAAGAAGGCGTCGGCTCTGGCTCCATCGAATGGTTACATGTGGTTGCAACTGGCCAAGGCAGAGAAGTCCCTTAGTCACACTGAGGCGACTTTAAATGCCATCTCAAAGGCAGCCCAGGTTTCGCCGGACAGCGGAGAAATGCTAGCGACTCTGGGCTTCAGCTACATCAATCTAAACCGAATTCCCCAGGCGCTACCCCCACTTCAACGTGCGGCGAGACTCCTGCCGCAAGACTATGTGGTGCAATCGCAACTTGGATACTGTTTGATGACTACAGGCCAAACGGATGCTGCAATCCGATATCTGCAGAAAGGCGCAAGCTTGAACTCCAGCTACGGCCCAGTATGGGAGCACCTCGGCGCTGCGTATCAAAAATTAGGACGAAATCGTGATGCCGTGAGTGCACTGGAAACTGCGACCCGGCTTTTGCCATCGTCTCGGCTAACATGGCAGCATCTGGCTCAAGCTTATCAAGCCACAGGTCGTAACGCTGACGCCCAGCGCGCCGCTGCCCGTGCGCAACAATTGAACGCCGCGTCTAAGGCGAGTAAGAAGAAGGCGTAATTCCTTCGGTACCCTCCGCTGCGGCGTCGCCAGAGCTTTCATTGCGTCGCCACTCGTGATGCGTGCTTCGTCATTCGGAATGCCCCGTCACAATCCGGTGGGGTAATCGATGAATTCGCTTGAAATTTTAAATCGTTTGGACAAATGCGCAGCCAGCGCTTTCACGCCGAAGACTTCCGTGGCGTAATGCCCACCGAGCAGAAGATTGATGCCGAGTTCTTCAGCGGCAACAGCCGCCCAGTGCGGAGCTTCGCCAGTGATAAAGGTGTCGATGTCTTGCTGCGCGACCCGGTAGATTTCCGAGCCTGCGCCACCGGTCACAATGCCGATCACGCGCGTTTGCTTCGGGCCGAAATTGAAAGCGTTCGCAGGGTTACTCAATGCTCTTCGCAATTTACGAACGAGTTCGCCACGCGACATCGACGCACGCACTTTCAAGCCGATCGGCTGGCCCTTTTCCTCCAGAAATGGCTGCGCCGATTTCAGTCCTAGCGCGGCGGCGAGCTGTGCGTTGTTGCCAACTTTCGGATGGATATCCAGGGGAAGGTGCGCGCTGTATAGCGCGATATCATTTTCAAAGGCAAGCTGCAGTTGCCGGCGCAGCGCGCTTCTCACGGGTTGCAGGCCCGACCAGAACAAACCATGGTGCACGATCAAAAAATCGACCTTTTTCGCCGCTGCCTCGGTGAGAACGCGCGTCGAAACATCCACTGCCGCACCGATTAGAGTCACTCTACCTGAATTTTCAATTTGCAGACCATTGAGCGCGTTGTCCCAATCGCCCACCTCGCGAATGCGCAGAAAAGCGTCCGTATACCTAACAATATCGGTGAGCGAAGCCATTTTAAGCATTCAAGTTTAGATTGAACACCCAAATTGACAATCGCTCATAGGGCTTTGGTTCGCTTCGGTGAAGGCGCCGAAGCTGCGAGGCGCACGCGGTTCCCAGGACTTTAGCAGACCGCGCATACCCCTGAGCTCGCTTCATGGGAAAGAACGCGGGTTTCAAGTGCTGAGCCCCGATTCTACACAGGGGACAGGCCGCAGCGAACTTCAAGTAGTGTCCTACGTAGATTCGGACCGAGGCCATACTCCTAGGTAAATTTCCTTAAGAGATTCTTCTTGACTTAAGGCACAGGTTTTATTAGACCGGTTTGGGATGGCGGAGTGCAGGTATGCACCCCAAGGCTATTCAAGGTGTAAAAACCGGACGCATCACTCCGCCATCTCGTCTCATTTTTCACATCGAATCGTCTGCTCGCCAACAGCCCGTTCATAGTCATGATCAGCGAACACCATGCTGAGGGGCATCTAGTGCGCCAATTATGATTTGCGGGGTCTGACTCAGAAGTATTCATTCCAAATTAGGACACTACCCAACTCCAAGTTTGCTTGACGAATTCAGCGCGCCTTGTGAACCTTCAATGCTTGAAATGAGCGTGGAGTACACAGACGCACCAGCAGCACGGCCCGAACCGAGCGCGGGAGACAAAATGCCCTGTCCGTACTGCGGACATCTCCTGCCAAAGGACGCCGAAAGTTGCGACCGTTGCGATTGGACGCGCGCGGCGACCACTGAAACCGCGGAAGGCAAAGCGAGCGACGCAGTGGCAGTTCTGTTCAGTATCATCCCGGGATTGGGACATATTTACAAGGGACACATCTTGGCGGGCTTTCTCTGGATGGCCGGCGCGATTCCGGTCGGGATCTTTGTGTTGCTGGCTGCATTCGCGTCTGCCGGATGGGGACTTGGTCTCTTTTTCTTTTACCTCGGCGCGGTAATGCTGCATGCCTACGCCGTGGATGATCGCGTCGCGCCGCCAAGAGAAGACGAAGGCGAAGAGTACTGATCCGCGAACACGTGGAAGCGCCGTAGCCGCTTCGCTGTGCGAAGCGCCGCCCTGAAGTAGTTTGGAAGCCGGCCCCCGCGCGCGCCTCACAGAGGCGCGGCTACAGAGACGGCCTGATGAATTTCTTCGAGAATTTCGCCCATCCCGTAGCGAAACTTCCATCCTGGATAGTGCGACTGAAACTTTCGCACGTCGCTGATCCACCAGATGTGATCTCCGATGCGGTTGGCTTCCTCGTAGCTCCAGTTTAATTTTTTGCCGCTGATTTCTTCGCACATCTCGATGGCCTCGAGCATGGAACAGTTGCTATGCCGGCTGCCGCCGATGTTATAGACTTCTCCGGCGCGCGGCGCGCGAATGAAATCGGCAAACGCTTCAACCAAATCGAAACTGTGGATGTTGTCGCGCACCTGTTTGCCTTTGTAGCCAAAAACCCGGTAAGGCCTGCCGCTCACGGTGCAGATCATCAAATAGGAAAGAAAACCGTGCAGTTCGGTCCCAGCATGAGCAGGGCCCGTAAGACAACCGCCACGAAAAGAAACCGTCGGCATTCCGAAATAGCGTCCGTATTCCTGAACGAGAATGTCTGCGGCGACCTTCGACGCGCCAAAGAGGGAATGCTTCGTGTAGTCGATGCTCATCGTTTCGGAAATGCCCGGCTCATATTCGTGGCCCGGCTCGATTTCCCAGCGTTTCTCCAGTTCGCGCAGCGGCAAACGATTCGGCGTGTCCCCATAGACTTTGTTCGTGGATGTAAAGATGAATGGCGCCTCCGGAGAAAAATTTCTTGCGGCCTCCAGCAGATTCAGTGTGCCATTCGCGTTTACAGTAAAATCGGTCTGCGGATCGCGTGCTGCCCAGTCGTGTGACGGTTGCGACGCGGTATGCACAATCGCTTTAATTGAGCCGCGATGCTGTTTGAAGAGCGCCGTCACTCCGGCCGCGTCGCGAATGTCCAGATCATGATGTTGGTAACCGCGAACATTCGCGATCAAATCGTCGCGCGTTTTCTTAGTCGAAGCTTCGGCGCCGAAAAATTCTGCACGCATATCGTTATCGATCCCGATTACCCGCGCGCCGTCGCCGGCAAACCGTTTGACGGTTTCCGAACCGATTAGTCCCGCCGAGCCAGTAACAATGATCGTGCGCATCATGTTACTGCAGCGCAGACGGCTACTCCCCAATCATCCATGTCAATTCTCCTGCCGAAGGATCGACTCGTGCGGCCGGTAATTGTCGGTCACCTTCCAGCACGCGTTCAATTAACTCGGGATTTTTCGTCGCCCCCACCAGAAACAATATGTGCCGCGCGTGATTGATAAGCGGGAATGTGAATGTCAACCGCCAAGCGTTCAACTTTGGAACAAAATTTGCCACGACCCGTCGTATCATCGCTTCCAATGCGGCGGTTTCGGGAAAAAGCGATGCCGTATGACCGTCATCACCAAGACCAAGAAGAATCAGGTCGTGCCGATAAATTGGTTCACCGCGCTGGGTGGCCATGAGATCGAGATGGTCTTGATACTCCTGCGCCGCCATCTGCGGATCAATTTCACCGCGCATGCGAAGGATCGACTTTTCAGGAACCCTGGCAGGCGCAAGAAGAGTTTCGCGCGCCATCTTGAAGTTGCTATTTGGATCGTCCGGTGGGACGCAACGCTCGTCTCCGAAGGTGAAACGAAATAAGTCCCACGGCAGATCATTCGCGACCGCGGCAAGCCGGGCGTAAACCGGCCGCGGCGTGTCTCCTCCCGAGAGCGCAATCCGGAATTCGTTGCGTTCGCCGATGGCTCTGTGTGCCCGTTCAAGAATGAAATCAGCGACGTCAGGTGCGAAATTTTTTGTTCGAATAACGTGGCAGCCCATTCGCGATTGCAATCAGATCGCGCAATGTGACTGGCCGCGCTTTTGCAGATAACGCTGGTGATATTCCTCGGCGTGCCAGAACTTCGGCGCGGCCTCAATCTGCGTCACCACCGTCCGGTTGAAGCGACCGCTCTTTTCCACTTTCTCTTTCGAAGCTTTAGCCGCCACCTCTTGCTCGGGCGAATGATAAAAAATCACCGAGCGATATTGCGTCCCGACATCTGGGCCCTGCCGGTTCAAGATCGTCGGGTTATGGCTCGACCAGAAAACATGGAGCAGTTCGTCGTAACTGATCTGCGACGGGTCGAACTCCACTTCCACCACTTCGGCGTGTCCAGTTTTATCGGTACAAACATCTTCATACGTAGGATTGTCTTTTGTCCCGCCTGCGTACCCGACCGCTGTGGACAAAACGCCCTTCAAATTGCGGAAAGTTTCTTCAACCCCCCAGAAGCAGCCTGCGCCAAACGTGGCTTTCTTCGTTTGCATACGGACATGATGCGGCGATTACTCGCGGTACGCAACCACGTGCTTGCCGCCATTCGCTGCTTGACTTGCGGCCCGCGGTTTCGATTCCATAGCACTTAAGTCCAATAGCGATCCGATGAGATCGCTGCCACGACTGTTTGCCTTAACCGAATGAAGAGCTCTGGCACTACTCTCCAGCAAATCCGTCCACTCTTGGGTGTTCGGCTCTTGAATGGCTGTGGCGCATTATTGGAAAAAACGCGAATTCCTTTCACCCGAGCATTTGCCATTGATTTGATCGAGACTGCAAAGCGACGTTCTGGCCTCGATGATTTCGGCCAAGGCGACTTTTTTGAAGCGCTATCGCGCTTGCTCGAGTCCTGCCAGAGCGAGGCGCGGCTCAGCCTGATCGGAAAGATTGCCCTCAAGATCGATATCTTGCAGACGTTATGCTCGCGTTTGCGGATGGAACGGGACCGGCAGCTTTATCCCGGCATCGGACACCAGGAAATCCGCGAACCACTCTTTATCGTAGGGTTGCCCCGCAGTGGTACCACGATATTGCAAATGCTGCTCGCCGCGGACCCGGAGCATCGATCCCCTCTCATGTGGGAAGTGATGATGCCTTCGCCCCCTACTTTCGCCGATGAGAAACGCCGAATTCAGCGCGCGACCCAGAGTTCGAACTTGTTCAATTGGCTGGCTCCTACTTTCCGCTACGTGCATGCCGTCGGTGCAGAACTTCCGCAGGAGTGCGTCCGGCTTATGACTCCCACCTTTATGAGCGATCAGTTCGATACCATGTATTACGTGCCGTCGTATCGCGCCTGGTTTTTTCAACAGGATTTGCGGCCCGCATACGAATACCATCGCCGGTTTCTTCAACATCTGCAGTTTCGGCGGGCTGTCAGCCGCTGGATACTGAAAGCGCCTACTCACATGTTTGCCATGCCAGCGCTGCTCTCCGTCTATCCAGATGCGCTGTTTGTGCAAACCCACCGGACGCCGGTTGACGCGATGGCTTCGGTATCAAGTCTCATAACCATCCTTCGAAGCGCTTTTAGCAATGCCGTCGAGCCGTGCACGATCTGCCGTGACGCAATTCGTTACTGGTCGGAAACCGTGGATAAATTTTTGAATGAACGAGATCGACTCGCCACCAACCGCATTTGCGACGTAGAATACGACCAAATTTGTCGCGACCCCATTGCCGCAGTCGGGCGAATCTACGACCATTTTGGCTGGTCGCTGTCTCGAGACGCAGAGCAGCGCATGCGTGCATTGGTTGCAAGCCAAGCCCAGAGGCAATCTGGGTACCATCGATATCATCTATCGCAATTTGGTATTTCTGCGGAGGAAGTCCTCAGCGCGTTCGCGTCCTATTGTGAGCGATTGGGATTATCTCCGTTGGGTCGTGAAAAGCCGCCTGGAACAGACGCTCTCTGGCTACAGCGGCCAGCAGTCAATGAATCGCCAGGTTGCCTGATCTAATGGATGAGGGAAATTTCGCGAATGATTTTTGAAGCGCGCCGGGCGATTAGCGCTGATCATCCAGGCTTACCAGGGCATTTTCCCGGCGCGCCTCTAGTACCGGGGGTAGTCATCCTCGACGAAGTGCTCGGAGCGTTGCTTGAGTGGCGCAAAGATTGTCAGCTTACCGGCATACGAACGGTTAAATTTCTTGTGCCACTTAAGCCTGAGCAGACTTTCAGCATCTGTTTGTCCGCGAGCGATGACGCCCGGGGCGAAGTGAACTTTTCCTGCCGCGTCGAAGATCGCATAATAGTTGAGGGTCGACTTGAAGTTTGTTGGGAGACAAAGTGATTTCGTGAACGTGCTCTCATCGGACGCGCATCAGTTTGAAGCCCAGCGGAGCGATCCGCGTCTGGCGCAGTGGCTCGAACAATTCCCGCCGAAGGTGTTCAGCGAACGCCTGTATCAAAGCATCGAACTGATGGAGCGTTACAGCATCGAACTGGCTGTTGAGCTTTCTCACCAGTTGAATCTGGTGGACCAACTCGGTGAGTGGCGATCAGTGGATGAACTTTGTCGCGCGCTGTGTTTTCAGCCGCGTTTCAAGTTCGCTTTATGCTGGATCTTGGAACGTCTGGTCGAAAGTGGCTGTGCAGAAGCACGGACCCACGGGCAAATCCGCTCCTATCATCTGCGGCAGTTACCGTGGCAGCCCGATCTCAAACGCTGGCGCGCAATAGGGCTAACTATTGATCCCGCTAACGCAGCGACGCTTGATTTGTTAGATCACGCTGCAAGCATCTATCCGGCGGTTGCCAGTGGCCAGCCAAGCGGTGATCACAATCTGCTCGGACCACAAGGCGTGCCTTTGTGGCTGAATTATTTCGACAACAATAATTCGACCTACGCGGTGAATAATTGGGTGGGCGCAGTCGTAGCCGCCGATCATCTTTCCAATCGGCACACTCTACGGATTTTGGAAGTTGGCGCCGGCACCGGCAGCGCCAGCGAAATTTTGCTCCAGTTGCTTGGTGAACGCGGTCTTTTGCCACGGCTAGAGCGCTACCTCATTACAGAACCAAACGCGTACTTCCGCCGCTGCAGTCAACGTAAACTAGCAGGGCAATATCCAAATCTGGCGCTGCAATGGGCCCCGCTAGACCTTGACTTGCCATGGAACACTCAAGGCATCACTCCAGGAGAATTCGATCTCGTCTATGCTGTCAACGTGATGCACATCTCCAAGAATCTTTTGTTTAGCTTGAATGAAGCCCGTTCGGCTCTAGCCATTGATGGCTGGCTTGTGATCGGCGAATGCGTTCGGCCTTACAATAATCAACCAATCTATCCGGAATTGATGTTTCAGATTCTGGACAGTTTCACAAACGTCCAGACAGACCCGGAACTTCGCCCGAATCCGGGCTTTCTAACCGCAGAGCAATGGCGCCGTGCTTTTTCGCGCGCAGGTTTCAAACACGCGAAGGTGGCGCCGGAAATCGATCGGATTCGCGAGATCTATCCACATTTTTTCACCGGCGCCATTTGTGGGCAAAATACCGAAAGGGCAAATGATCCCGCAAGTTCTCGGCGCTAAAGTTTCGGAGGCGGATCGCTGGGCGACCTTGCCGGAACGGGGCACGCCAGCTTCGCTGCGCGTAATCGCCTGGATCGCGGAGCACATCGGACGGCCGGCAGCGAGGCTATTGCTGTACCCGATCACACTTTATTTTGTAATCACTGCACGTTCTGCACGCCGGACATCTTACGAATACTTGAAACGTTTGCGCGGCGAGTCAGCCCGCTGGTGGCATGTCTTCCGCCATTTTCATTGTTTCGCCGCGACCATTCTCGATCGCGTTTATCTGCTGCGCGGTGAGTTCGAGCGCTTTGACGTGACCGTTCATGGGAAGGAAATCTTGCATCGGCAAATCGAAAGCGGCAAAGGCACGATCCTTTTAGGCTCGCACTTGGGTAGCTTCGAGGTGTTACGCGCCTTGGGAGTAATGCAGCGAAGTGTTCCGCTAAAGGTATTGATGGACACGCTGCACAACCAAAACATCACGCGCTTCTTTGACGCGCTAAACCCCACGGTCGCTGGCACGGTAATCGCCCCCGATCGACCGGATACCTTGATAAGGGTCAAGGAGAGTTTGGATGCCGGCTGTTTGATCGGTATGTTAGGCGACCGCGTCTCGGGCGGCGACAAGACAATGCAGTGTCAGTTCCTGAACGCGCCGGCTACGTTCCCAGCCGGCCCTGTCCTGCTGGCAGCCACGATGCGCTGCCCTGTGATTTTGTTTTTTGGACTCTACCGCGGCGGGAATGGGTACAAAATTTACTTCGAACATTTTGCAGACGAGATCGCTCTGGATCGCGATCGTCGCGCCGAAGGCATTCAGCTCTGGATGCAGCGCTACGCCGAGCGCCTTGAGCATTATGCGCGGCTTGCACCCTACAACTGGTTCAACTTCTATCCGTTTTGGGATTAAAGGCTCGGCAGTCTGTTGAGATCTACTCTTACTCATGCTCATGCTCGAGGACCGATTCCAAAGAGCATGAGTAAGAGCAAGAGGGAAGCGCACGGGACAATGGCTAACCAAGCACATATTAACAAAGCGGAAATTTGCACGCTGATCCCCCACTCCGGTCTGATGTGTCTGTTAGACGAGGTCACACAGTGGGACGACCCATCGATTGTGTGCGTCACTAATACCCATCGTGATCCAGCTAACCCACTGCGCCGGGCCGGACGGTTATCAGCCTTGCATGCCTTCGAGTACGGCGCACAAGCCGCGGCAGTCCACGGCGGATTGCGAGCGCGCTCGGTGGGCGCAACCGCGCCACTCGGCTACCTCGCTGCACTGCGCGACGGACACCTGCACGTGACCTACTTGGATGATGTCACGTCGCTGCTTGAAATCCGGGCAACTCTTCTCTTCGGCGACAGTGCTAACACCGTGTATCAATGTGTCGTCTCGGCCGGCGACCTTCTAATAGCCGAGGGTCGCATTACCATTGTACAGCGCGCGTGAGCGCTGTAGCCGCATCTCTGTGAGACGCGCAATCCGCAAATGTGTCCCAAACACGGCTCACAGAGCCGTGGCTTCAACCCCTACATCACAATGCCGCCATCGACGCAGAGCACCTGGCCTGTGATGTAGGCCGCTTCGGCCGATGCAAGGAACACAACCGCGCTGGCAATTTCCTCCGCAGTTGCGGTTCTTCCGAGCGGGATTTTAGCATGAATCGTTTTCTTGATGTCCTCGGAAAGTCCAGCGGTCATGTCAGTAGTCACAAAGCCCGGCGCCACTGCGTTGACAGTGATGTTGCGACTCGCCAGCTCGCGCGCGAGCGATTTGGTGAACCCGATCAAGCCTGCTTTGCTGGCGGCGTAATTTGTCTGCCCGGCGTTGCCCATCAGGCCGATTACCGAGCTAATGTTGATGACGCGGCCGCTGCGTTGTTTGATCATTGCGCGCATAATCGCCTGGGTAAAGCTAAACGCGCCGCGCAAGTTTATGTTGATCACTGCGTCCCAATCTTCCACTGACATGCGCATGGCGAGTCCGTCGCGCGTCACCCCAGCGTTATTCACCAGGATATCGGCCCTGCCAAAGTCATCGAGAACCTGGCCGCCGACTTTTTGGACGGCTTCATGATCTGCAACATCGACAGCATAAGCTTTCGCCGCACCCGCGCGCAGGACGTTGATTTCATCCGCAATCTTTTTCGCATTTTGCTCCGTTCGGCTCACGCAAGCCACTCGCGCGCCTTTATTGGCAAACTGCAAAGCAATAGCGCGTCCGATCCCACGACCCGCTCCAGTGACGATCGCCACTTGTCCTTCAAATCTCATATCACTTGTCACTTCTAACCACTAATACACACGAATAAACACGAATTTGTCCGGTCGCCGCGGCGACCTGGCGATCGCGCCCTCGCCAAACCAGTCATGTCGAGCGAAGTCGAGACATCCCGTAGAATTACCTCTGGGTTACGCCATGGGACTCCTCGACTTCGCTCGGAATGACGTGATGACGGGTCGCGATCGCCAGCACGCGAGGCGCGTCGCTCCCCCAGAAATTCTATTCCACCGCTCCGTAGCGGCGCTGGCGGCGCCCGAACTCTTCCACGGCGGCAAGGAGATCTTTCTTGGTGAAATCGGGCCACAGCTTTGGCGTGATGTACAGCTCAGTGTAAGAAGTTTGCCAGAGCAGGAAGTTCGACAGGCGCATTTCACCGGAAGTGCGAATCAGCAGATCCGGGTCGGGATAGTAGCGGGTGTAAAGATGTTTGCTGAACATCTCCACATCGATCATTGCCTTATCGATGTGACCCAGCTCAATTGCGCGGAGCAAACTTTTAATGCCGTCGATGATTTCGAGGCGGCCGCCGTAGCTCAAGGCAAGGATAAGCGTGAGACCGGTGTTGCCGGCAGTTTGCTCGATTGTTTTGTGAAGTTGTTCCTGCGAGCTCTCGGGCAGATCGGTCAATCGGCCAATCGCCTGAAGACGCACATTTTTCTCGATCAATTCCGGCGTTTTCTGTTTCAAAAATTTTTCCAGCAAACGCATGAGCGCGAGGACTTCGGTTTTGGGGCGCTGCCAGTTTTCAGCTGAGAACGCGTAGAGGGTGAGGTATTCCACCTTTAAGTCGCCACAGCCTTCCACGCACTCGCGAACAGCCTGTGCGCCGGCTTCGTGACCCTTGATGCGCGGCAGTCCGCGCGCCTTCGCCCACCGGCCATTGCCATCCATAATGATTGCGATGTGACGGGGAACAGTTTTGATGCTCGGAGACATCACCCTAACTTCTGGAATTTCTGGCCGAGAGGCAAATGCTGGAAAATGACGAAGCTCGAATGACGAATTAATGACGAAGCACAAATGACAAAAAGCGTTCTGCGATCGAGGGACCCCTTCGAACTTCGTCATTAGGTATTCCTTCGTCATTCGTCATTTTAGGAGTCTTCGCAGTTGTTTTGCGACCCGAGGTTCGCTTCTTGCTTAGAGCACGACCGTTGCCTAAAGAATGATCGTTTCCCCGCGCGCGGGACCGACGCTGACCATGGATAATTTTCCTCCGGTTAACTGGCTGATATATCTCACGTATTTTCTCGCTGCCGAAGGAAGCTGCGAAAATTTTCGCGCCGCATGAGTGGACGCATTCCAGCCGCGCACTTCTTCATAGACTGGTTCACAATTAGCCAGCTGGCCCGCGTCGCATGGCGGAACATCCAGGCGTTTTCCGTTTAATCGATAAGCAACACAGACCCGAATTGGATCGACGCGATCGAGTCCATCCAGATTAGTAATCGCGATCTCGTCAATTCCATTAATCATCCTTGCATAACGAGTGGCGACGGCGTCGAACCAGCCGCACCGACGTTTGCGTCCTGTTGTGGCGCCAAATTCCCGTCCGAGGTTATGAAGCATTTTCGCTAATTGTGCATCCTCGGTTGGCAACGCCCCCTCGCCTACGCGCGTGGAATACGCCTTCATCACTCCTACCACGCGATCCATCCGGTGCGGCGGCACGCCGGTGCCTGTGCATGCGCCGCCGGCAGTGGTATTCGAGGAAGTAACATACGGATAGGTGCCGTGGTCGATGTCCAGGAACGTTCCCTGTGCACCTTCGAACAAGATTTCTTTACCTCGTTCCATGGCGCGATGCAGATACACCACAGTGTTACCGACGAATCGGCGCAATTTTTCGCCAGCGGTCAGGTAACTTTCGTTGACCTCCCGAAAGTTAATTGGCTTCGCACCGAGCGCCTGAAGGATTCTGTTGTTCTCGGTAAGCTTGGCTTGCAACTTTTTTGAGAACACAATCGGCTGCTTCAAGTCGGACATGCGCAGGCCCGTGCGCGCTGCTTTATCGCCATAAGCCGGGCCGATCCCACGCTTGGTCGTTCCGATGCGGCCTCGACGCAGCTCGCGTTGCTCGTCGAGTACGCGGTGGTAGGGCAGAACAAGGTGAGCACAATCGCTAATCAGCAAGTTCTTGTCGATCTTGACTCCCAATTTACGCAAACCGTCCATCTCGCAGACCAGCGCTATCGGATCGATCACAACGCCGTTTCCAATCACGCAGATTTTGCCCCGGCGAAGAATTCCCGACGGGATCAGATGCAAAACATATTTGACGCCACGATAGATGACCGTGTGCCCGGCATTGTTGCCGCCCTGACTGCGGACGACGATATCAGCCCGGGCAGTAAGCACGTCGATGATTTTGCCCTTGCCCTCGTCGCCCCACTGCATCCCAATTAAAATTGTGTTCGCCATTTGAAATCAGAAATGGGCAAAAAATTTTCCCGATGCATCCGGCAAAGACGCAGTCGGGACTTGCCCATAGATAATACGTTAGCAAGGTCGCCACGCAACAGATTTTGCACTTGGTAGTCTGCTGCGCTGCCCGGACCGGACGCAGAGCGGCGTCCTTACATTTGATTACTGGCGCCTATGTGTTTAGCGCCAAAGGCGCTCCGCTCAGGTCAGCCTGGGGCAACGTCCCAGGAATTATGGATCAAGAAGACCTCAGCGCTAAAAGCGCGTGTCATTAATGCCATGAGTCGCGCCTTCAGCGCTCGCCCATAATTTCAATCCAATTTTCCTGGGGCGATGCCCTAGGCTCAGATTGAATCAGCACTTTCAGTGCTAAATATATACGGCTGCACAGCAAGAGTTCGCCAATTATGGCGCGGGCGTTTGCTCGCCACCACGTTGCCATTTTGGCAAGGGAGTAGCGCTAGGCTGCTCCCTTCCAGATTCAATCATGGTCGACCGAACTGGGCCGATCGCCTCCAGCTTTGTACCTCGTGGCCTAGACGGACGCGATGCGCTCTTTTGCTCAACCTGAACTTCTCGTTTCACTGGCGTGGGAGTTGCCGAGACAGCTGGGCTTGTCGCTGCCGCCGTCTCCGAGCCAGACGCGCCCGTTCTGGTTGATTGCGGAACAGATCGATTATTTCGCCCTTCGCCAGCAAGCGCTCCCGCCGCTCGCATTTGCTCAAGCGTGGGCGCAGCTGAGGCGGATTTCTTTTCGCGCGGCTTGGGTTTGGTTCGTCCCGGCGTGGCCGATTCCGACGGGGTTTGCTCAGACTCAGAAGACGGCGTTGCCTGCTCGGGAGCCTCCGGTTTTGTTTCACGAGGAACGACTACTTCCTGCGCATGCATCTGCCCGACAACCACAAGGCTGCAGAGTAGCGGCTTGAAAAATCCCCTCAGCATGAAGCGACCTGATAAATAAATCCGAGCCGTTGGCAAGGCCTCGCTCACAAGACCTCGCCGAGCTTAGCCAGTTGGGCGCGTGACTTGAATCACCGGCAACGGAAAGCGAAGGCGCAATTCATTCTCAAGATAAATTTCCACGTGATGCATTCCGTATTGCTGAAACTGCACGCCGCCGAAATAATGCACGTTCGTTGCGTGGCCCTCCATCTCCTTCAGTACAAACTCGACTTCCGCCTGCGCGATGACCTGTTGCTCATCCACGCCAACAATGCGGGATTTTTGCCGAAACTTTCCTGCGCCACTGCACCAGCGCGTCCAAATGCACAGGCGAATATAATTAATCGGCAGTGCGGGTGCCGGGATCACGCTGAGCACGCCCACGAGCGTCTGCATGCCATTGATTTCGCAGCGGGCGTCCTCGCAAAGGACCGCGCTTTGCAGATCGGGAAGAATCACATCCGTTTCCATCGATAATCGATCACATCACGCCGCGCACGAGCAGCATCAATAATCCAATGCCAAGCACAATCCGATAAAGAGCAAACGGCGCAAATCCGCGTGACCGCACCCAGTTCATAAACCATGCGACCACTGCCAGCGCCACGAAAAATGAAACTACAAATCCGATGGCGAGCACGATCCATTCATGAGGATTTATCGTCAGCGGGGAAATACCAGGCTCGTGATGATGCAGCATCACTGTCTTCAGAAACTCATACCCGGTGGCCACCAGCATCGTCGGCATCGATAAGAAAAACGAAAATTCGAGCGCAGCCGGACGCGACAAGCCTGCGACCTGCCCGGCAGCGATCGTGGACATCGAGCGCGAAGTGCCCGGGAAAACCGCCGAAAGAATTTGCGCCGCGCCAATCCAGACTGCCTGCGGCAGAGTCATTTCCTCCATGTACATCATGCGCGGCCGTGTGAAAACGGCGTCAACGATCCACATAATGATTCCACCGATGAGAAGCGCCAGAGCTATCACCCAGAGATTCTCCAAATTCTTGCCGATTTGTTTCGTAAGGGCCCACGCCGGAACCGCAGTCACAACAAATGCTACGAGCGTGAGACTCAATGGGTGCGTTAAAATGGTGCGATTGCCGCGTTCGCCGTGCGGGAAAGTGCGAACAAACTGCAGGATGCGTTGCCAAAAATAGACTGGCAACGCCAGAATTGCGCCGAGCTGAATAACGATCGTGTACATTTTCCAGAACCCATCATGAAGATCGATCTGCAGCAGCGCTTCACAGATGCGTAAATGCGCGGTCGAGCTTACCGGAAGGAATTCGGTCAGTCCTTCGACGACTCCGAGAAAGATCGACAACAAATAATCCTGCATCGTTAAAGCGTTGAAGCGTTAAAACGTAAACGGTCAAATGGTGGAACGTGGTCGTTCCGAGGTAACGATTTAACAACTACCATCCCAGGTCTGACCGCTCCGTTCTTCATAGGTGTTCGGCATTATTTCGCCTCTCCTCTTTCGTAAAGGGGAGAGGATTGAGGTGAGGGGTTTTCTGACACGGCTCTAACTGCGATGCAGAACCCTCCCCCTGCCGTCTCCCGTGAGAAGGGAGAGGCGAGAAACCTGTCAAACAGACGCTCGCGCTCACAGCGCCTCCATCCCTCGTTCACCGGTTCGGATGCGCACCGCCTCTTCCACCTCGGTCACAAAGATTTTGCCGTCACCAATTTTCCCGGTCTTTGCTGCTCCCAGAATGGCTTCTACCGCCCGCTGCGCGCGATCATCCGCTATTACTATCTCGAATTTTATTTTTGGAAGGAAATCCACCGTGTACTCGGTGCCGCGATAAATTTCGCTGTGCCCCTTCTGGCGGCCAAATCCTTTTACCTCACTGAGAGTCATTCCTTCTACGCCAGCTGCCATGAGCGCCTCCTTCACCGGCTCGGTTTTGAACGGTTTAACGATGGCCTCAATTTTCTTCACGGCGCCACATTAAACCCGCCTGCCTCTCAAATGGCAAGCGCGTGTGCCGATAGCGGACGCGACACGCTCGAAGCGTGCTCTCTTCAGCATCACATCTTCCGTCCGAACTTTTTCTCCAATTCGGCCAGCGAAATCTGGATCATGGTGGGCCGCCCGTGCGGGCAGCAGTAGGGCAGATCGCACTCGAGCAGATCGCGGATCAGTTTTTCCACTTCAGGATAACGCAACGGATCATTGGCTTTGACTGCGTGACGACAAACGGTTTTCGCAATCATCTCTTCGCCCAAACGCATCGCTGAAGCGGTATTGCTGGCGCTCTTTAGATCATCAATCACTTTGCGCATGAATTGTGCCGGATCTAAGACGTCCAAGAAACTCGGGAGACTGTCGATCTTGAATGTGCCCGGACCGAAACTCTCGATCCCGATTCCCATCCTTTGCAGGATGGAAAGGTTGCGCTCGATCCAGTCGGCGTCGCGCGGTGGCACATCGAACGTCTGCGGCAGGAGCAGTTTTTGCGTCGGGACCCCCTGCTCTTCCATTCTTCGCCGCAACTCTTCGAAGAGGACACGCTCGTGTGCCGCGTGCTGATCGACCAGGACAAGGCCATCCGCATTTTCCATCAGGACATAAAGCTTGTTGAGGACACCGATGATCTGGAACTGCTGCTGATGATTGCTGTCGCGTCTGATTGCGGCTCGGGGGAGAACTTCATCTGGCGTGACAGCTCTGCCGGGGTCAACGACCCCGGCTACAGTTGGACCAAGATGCGGTAACTCGCGATGAATCTCATGGGGGGCGGGTACCTCCGATCGTAAGCTCAGGTCAGGGGCTGCTTTTGCTACAACAGTCGGCACACTGGTCGGCGCGCGAAATCTTTCCTGCCATGCGATCCGGCCGCCTTCCAATGTCTGTTGAATGCATTGAACGATTGCTTCACGCACTCCGATCGGGTCACGAAAACGCACTTCGCGTTTCGCCGGGTGAACATTTACATCGACACTCGCCGGATCGAGCTCAAGAAAAAGGAACGTAACCGGATACTGCCCTTTCATAAGAGCCGTATGGTAGCCTTCACGGATTGCGACAGTGATAAGGCTGCTTTCAATCGCACGGCCGTTTACAAAAACGAGCTGTTGCGTTCGGGTTTGGCGGCTGAGGCCCGCCTGTCCGATAAAGCCACTGATCTGAACCTTGGGCGAACCAGTGCTCGTTACGGCGACCAGGCGCTGCAATAGCTCAACCCCAAACAAATCCCGGATTCGATCACTCAGTGTCGCCGCAGCGGGTATCTGGAATAGCACGCGGTCGTCTCGCAAAAAGGAGAACCCGATTTTTGGATGACCGATGGCCTGCAAATGAATTTGGTGCTCGATGTTGCGGCTCTCGGTATTTTCGGAACGAAGAAATTTGCGACGCGCTGGCAGGTTGTAAAAAAGTGAGCGCACTTCGACTTGCGTTCCCGGAGCTTCACCGCCATCGCGTACAACGTCGAGCTTGCCGCCGTTAACGATGATTTCGGTTCCTGCGACTGCGCGAGCTTCGCGCGTCGTCAGGCGAAATCGCGACACACTAGCAATGCTTGGGAGCGCTTCGCCACGAAATCCTAGCGTAGCGACCGCTTGAAGATCAGTCGCAGTCCGAATCTTGCTGGTGGCATGCCGCTCCAGCGAAAGCAGTGCATCATCGCGGTCCATACCGCTGCCGTCATCGATCACGCGGACCAACGAAATTCCCCCGCGACGAATCATGATGTCGATTTTGCGAGCACCCGCGTCGATGCTGTTTTCGATCAATTCTTTCACCACTGACGCGGGGCGTTCCACCACTTCGCCGGCCGCCACCTGGCTGGCGACAGTCTCAGACAACAATCGAATCCGGCCCATTTTGTATTCCAGATTGTAGATTCCAGATTGCCGATTGCGAAGAAAAACAACAAACGAAGAAAATTCGAAATCCGAATATCGAAATCTGAAAGAAGAACGAATGATGAGAATGGAGCTCCGGCACGGCGACTCAGCGCCGTTGTAGCCGCCTCGCTGCGTCGAGGCGCTGAGCGCTTCATCCTCAGCGTCATGGCTACAACAGCGCGCGGCGGTGCCACGTTTTTGACTTGGGTACGCGGCAGCCGTATTTTCTGAAAATGATTAACGTCACGGACAGTGCTGTTCGACAGCTGCAGAGTTTGCTTTCGCAGCGAGCGGAAAATTCGCGGAAAGGCTTGCGAGTGCAGATCGCGAAGGGCGGCTGTTCAGGTATGCATTATGAGATGACGCTCGACGAAAAAAAAGACGGTGACGCGGTGGTGGAGCGCGATGGGATGCAATTTTTTATCGATGGCGATAGCGTTCCGTACCTGCGCGGCGCGACTCTGGATTTCAGCGATGGTTTGACCGGCGCCGGTTTTCGTGTCGTTAATCCAAACGCTTCGCGCACCTGCGGGTGCGGGTCGTCGTTTGAAACGACGCAATCGACTTGAAATGGGGAGTCGTCGCCCACTGGACTGATGGACTATGGCACTTCTCCTTACGATTCGTACGACGAGCCGTACGCCCGTCCACGGCGTCGCATCAATTATTTTGCCTGGACGGTTGCGATTTTGCTTTTGACCGGCTTCGCGCTGGCAGCGTGGCTGGGCAGCTTTTATATCTTCGATCAACCGGAACGGCCTGACAGCTACCGGATCTTGCAAAGGCTGCACAAGATTGAGGCACCAAAGCGTTTCGAGCTGACTGCTGCACCGGCCGGCGAATTTTTAAACCCACAGCAGCTGTATGAGCGCTATGTGGGGATGGGGGCTGCGGAGCTTACCAGGACAAACGCTGAACTGACACGCAATTACATCCGAAATTATCAGCAGGTGCGCGGCCTGGTGCCATACGTAGTAGGCAGGTACACGATCGTTGGCACGCGCGAGCTCGGCCCCGGAGATGTGTTTACCTCCGGCATGGTGGCCCTAACAAATGCCATCGACAATGGCCAGCTCGTCATGGAACACCTTTACCCAGCAAAACCCGAAGCCCTGCCTCTCATGAAACAGACGCTCACCGTTGGATTAGAAATTAAGCTGGAACGGACACACGATATTTCTGCGGTGATTCACGCAGAGCGACTGGCGGATGGTCGCATTATGGTGACAGCTGTCCCGTTGCTTTACGGAAGCTACACGGTCACACGCGGTCTTGGAACTTTTCGCCTTGAGCCGCCGCTTAATCTCAACCTGGCCGCGGGCTGGCCATTATTTAAGACACAGGAACGCACAGCCATCGAACAACGGCTCGCGGACAATCGGCAAAAAGCCGCAGCAGCCCAAGGCGGCCCGGTCCCTATTCCTGGCGTGAGTCCCAGTACGCCACCACCGCCCGCCGAGAATGAATTAGTGCGCGTCGAACAAGCCAAGCCTGTTCAGGGGTTTTCGCCACCTATGTTAGCGAAGAACGACAAGCTGGCCAAGCCAACGCCGTTACCGAGAGGTAAAAAAGGAAAGAAACAAAAGCTCGAGTCTCCACCGCCAGCATCGACTCCAGCTCAGCCAGTGGTCGCTCAGAAACAAGGTGCGCTAAGTCCGACCCCATTTGCGGTTGCGTCTGCGCGTACGCCGCCAAGCGTTCCAAACATTCCTGCTCTTACACCAGCGCCAGCCCCGAAAGCTCCTGGAGCCGGGACTGCACCTGTAGCCCAAGCTTCACCTGTCCCAACCGCCACGCCGGTACCCGTTCTGCCTGCGCAGCCTGTTCCGGCCGATACTTCCAACGTGGCTCTGGCCTCGAACGCGGGCGGCGGCAGTTGGAAAACATTCCCATCGGGTAAGATGCCGCTTGGCCGGCTTATCGGCACAGGCGATTTGCGAGACGTCGCTGAGCACGGACTCGCCGGCGAACGCGTTTATTTGAAAGGACAATTCGTGGTGAACTTCTCCGAGGCCAACAAGGCCGTGTTGCGCCCGCGCACAAAACTAACAGACAAAGTGCTGCACTTCGGCGGCGGTTCATCTACACGCATCATTGTGGAATTTCCGAGTGGCTATACTCCTCCGCCGCAAGGCGCAACAGTAAGCCGGGATGAGATGCGGCCTTACGAGATCACTGAGGTGCGCAAACAGGAAGATGGACAGCTTAACGTCTTTGTGCGCGAAATCATGCAGCCAAATTGATCGGCTGCTATATCGCAAACCAAATCAATCATCTGGCGCCACGGATAAGCACAGATTCCGAAGGCTGGTCAGGCGCCTTGTGTTCATCCACAGATTTCACAGATTGGCACAGATTTTGGAGAAAGTTTCTAATCATATGGTCTTCTCTGAATCTGTGTAAATCTGCGTAATCTGTGGATAACCTTCGGTTGCCGCTTTGCCGTTCTGTGCAGATCGGTGTTCAGCTGTAGCAGAAATTTCTTTACTGAGTGCGCGATCGGAGAATCAATTTGCCATCGCGCACTTCGATGGTACCGATGTCGTAACTGTTCTGGTAATCAGCGAGGTATTCGTGCAATCGCCTGGAGCGATACTTCCAATTCAAGAGATCACTTGGCACCTGCTCCCCGTTTACCATGAGCCGGTTAAACTGCGGATTCTCGAGTGACTCGGCACCTTTGAATTCGACGGTGATGTCGCCATTAAAATAATAACCGGGCCGGCCGAGGAACTCTCCAAGCGGAACACTCGCCTGGAAACGGAGCTGGTTGCCTTCGATCGAGACAGAGACTTTGCCGCGCGCTTCGCGGTTGCTGGCGATCAAAGCATTAATGTCATCTGCGCTTAGTTCGATTTCGGCTGGCTGACCTGCTCGAGTCTTTTGTTCAAAATCCTGCCAGCGTTCCCGGACAGCATGAATTTGTTCGTCCGAAGCGGTGAACTCAGGCACTGGCGCTGGCGCTTCGGCGATTGAATGCGTTTTGGCCAGCCAATAAATACCGTGCACTACGGCGGAGTGCCTTTGAAATCCCCAATACATCCCGGCAAAGCAAGCGATCGCCAGCACGATCGCAAACACCAAAAGAATAAGACAGCCTCGTGCGAAACAGCCCAATCCCTTTCTTGGCGGCGGCGCCTCGACCCAGGTGTTCATCAAGGATAAGTGATTCGTTACACCGTTACATCGGATTTTCGATTCAACGATTTAACGGTTTAACGCGGCGAAGCCATCTTTGACTGCGCGTCCGTCAATTTGTCATACAATGCGCGCAACCCTTCCGAGAGCATGCGCGTGCCGGCGAGAATCGGCATGAAATTGGTGTCGCCGCTCCAACGCGGCACGATGTGGATATGCAGATGACCTGGCACACCCGCGCCGGCGCATTCGCCAAGATTCAAACCGATGTTGAATCCCTGCGCCTTCGTCGCGGCCCGTAGAAGCGCTTGCGCATGCGTGACCAAATTCCAAAGCTCGACCACCTCATTGTCGCCCAGCGCGGAAAGCTCCGCGACCTTGCGATACGGCACCGCCATGAGATGACCGACCGCGTACGGATAGCGGTTCATCATCAGAAACGCATTCTTTCGCCGAGTGACCACCAAATGCGCGGCGTCATCGCTCGCCTGTGCCGCCTCGGAAAGGAAATTGAGATCGCGCGGTTCCTTTTCGAAATACTCAACCCGCCACGGAGCCCAGAGCGTCTCCAATTCTTTTTTTGGAAATTCTTCAGTCGACATGCTTAGCCGCTAATCAGGGTAGGATCACGAACTGAAAAGTCGAGCCAGCATTTGGCCAACGAAATCAAGAATTAGACTGCGAAACGCAACCGAAATATAGTTCAGCCGCTCAGACACCAGACGAAGGTAGCATTTATGCGACGCATTATTTTTATACTTCTAACGTTCCTTATGACGGGCCGCCTTCTAGCCGGCGAGAAGCCGGTAGCTGAAGACGAGCTCACCACACTCAAACGTGATTACGCTGACGTGTTGGCCCTTCAGGGCACGTCAAAAGGCGAGATTCTTGCTATCGCCAGGATTCTGCGTGCGAATCCCAAGGTCGCGATCGATCAGACCGCGGCGAGTGGTGAATACTGTTTGAACAGCGGCCTCGGTACCATGGTTCACTTCGCTACCCAACCGGAGCGCACGCCAGAAGACGTTGTGTACGAGTTCGACGCCTCCGGGCTGATCGCGGCTGGCTTGGATCCGTCGCGGCTGCAACAGCTACCCGAACGCGGCCAAATGACGCCCGGCGTGTGGTATTTCCTTCCAAAAGGGCAACAGGATCCGCATCACGCCCATGCGATGGCCAGCCCCACGATAGCAATCGCTGTCAACATCAAGTGAAGTTTTCTTTTTATCGAAGCCCGCTTCTCAGCAAAAGCGGAAATAGGCAAAGCAAACTTTCGCCAAATTATAGTTAGGCCTATGACGCGTCTCGTTGGATTAGTGCTCACGATCTTAGTGGCAGTGTGGCTGATGCACACTGCCGCCGCTCAAAGTCATCTTAAGTTGCAGTCGGCGGAGGATAAACGCGACGAATACAACGTGATTCTCCGCAAGGTCTTCAAGCGCATTTACGGCCCGGACGTCGTGCTCTCTACCCTTTGCGTGCCGTCGTTTGTACCAGAGGAAGCAGCCGGCATATTAAAGACCCCGCAGGGATACCAAGTTTTCGCCGCGACTCCTTCGGCAAGCACATGGGAGACAGAGTATTCTCGTTTCATTAAGCAGGCTGGCCCCGACGGGCGCGAGGTCCCATACAATCGAGCCGAGAATTTGAAGAAGGGTTTACCTTACTACTACCGCGGGATTAAAGTGCGGATACAGGCCAGGCCGGTATCCACTGATCTGGCTAAGAGAATCAAGCAGGTTTGGCAAGCAAAGCTGCTTGAGGCGCTTCATCCACCGCGTGGGCCTGACGAAAGCGAGCGCTACATTGTAACTGATGGCGTGAGCTACCATTATTCGATGCCGCTACAAGGCCACGGGACAGTAACGGCAGAGGGGCAACTCATATTAGAGCATACTCCCGTTTGGCTCATGGGGGATCTGTCGAACAAGATGATAGCGTATGCCAATGGCAAGGCTTCGGAAGACGACTTGAACAAGGCCGTGCGACGTGTTGAAAACAAAAAGGCCTAACCGATCGCTCCAGCCAACTCCGAAATTGCTCGCGAGCAGGCGAGCTGGCAAGCACACTTAAAGGCAGAATTGCTCGGAACGAGAGCAATGATTTTAGGCGTGTCAGATTTTGTCACTGTCTTTGAGATCGCCAGAGGGAGCAACGGGGTTTTGGCAGAGGAAGTTTTTCGGTTGCTCATCGGGATAGTCGCTCTCATTGGAGGCGTGACTGCTCTAATTCTTAAGTCGAGAGACAACGGACCAAAAAGCTTGTTTGGCGCTGTGTTCGTCATCGTTTGGAGTTTATTCTGGCTCTACCTGCACAATTTTCCTTATGTGTTTGGGCACATTAACAATCTGGTCAGAGCATATCGGCACGGACAATATCAAGTCGTCGAGGGACAGGTCCAAGTGCTGCATGAACAGCCGGCGACGGGGCACACCAAGGGAGACATCATCACTGTGAACGGAAAACAGTTTGAGGTGAACTACTTTTACCTCACGCCTGCATACCGAAACACGCTTGCTCACGAAGGTGTTTTGAACTCCGGCGTTTATGCGCGCCTTTACTACTACAATGGCGAAATCATTCGGGTGGACATCCGCAAATAATATCATTTTGTTTGCGTTGTTGGTACCGTTTTGGGTCGCTGTCGCGGAGGCGGGGAATCCCACGGAGTCGCAGACCCCGGATGCATCGGCAGAACGCTATCCTATTCCTGAACCCGTCGAGAGAGCCATCGTACATGGTCCGCTCGCAAAGAAGTACGAAGTCGCCTTTTCCATGAATCCATTCTATCTGCGTGGAGATTTTAATGGCGACGGCCAGATTGACGTGGCTGTTCTAGTGAAGCAACGCTCAACCGGAAAGAGCGGGATCGCGATCGTTCATGGTGGCACAAGCAAGGTAACAATTCTCGGCGCGGGGGCCGCTATCGGCAATGGTGGCGATGACTTCGAGTGGATGGATACGTGGCGGCTTTATTCGAAAAACAGTGCCGCACCAAGAGGCGATGCAACAAACGTTCCGCATCTTCGCGGAGACGCGCTTCTCGTGGGCAAACGGGAGGCAGCCAGCGCACTGATCTATTGGAACGGCAAACGGTACGTCTGGTCCCAGCAGGGCGACTGAGCGAAATTAGAAAAGATGAGTCCAAGAGAAGCTATCGCCTTCGTAGAGCGTCATGGAGTAGTGCTTCAGGCCGCGCGCGGTCCAGCGCCCAGCCTTGCAGAGGCGATTGCTGGGGAACCGATTCGAGGTAGTTGGTGGGGGCACGCTAAAGGGCGGATAATCTTTCGAGCAGCGCGTGCCGTTTGTGAAAGTCCCGACGTCTTGGTCTGCAAGTTAATTGATGACAAAGTCACCTATGTTCATCGACGGCTTTGGCCCGCTCTGGTCAAACTTGCGCCACGCTTTGCGAAAGAGCGGCTCGCGAAAGTTTGGGACGAACATACAGAAACCGGTGCGCACGTGTTGAGACAAATCCCCTTTCCTGACTGGGTACCGCGTGACGTGATGGAAGAGGCAGCGAGATTATCGCCATTAGAAGCACAGCGAGTTCTATCCAAAGTGTTAGCTTGGAAGCCAGCTAAGAGAGGAACATTACGTCCTGGGAAAACCGCCGATCCGAACGACGCAGCCGAACGCCGATCTCATAGAGCTAGTGCGTAATCAAAATGTAGTCCCTCCCCTGCTCTTTCTTTCTCTCATTTGATTTCAAACTGGAAAGGGAAGCGCCTCGAAGCTCGGCGAGCAAACCTGGCGCCTTCTCTGTTGACACAACGAGCGCATCGAGGTTGCCACGATTCCATTCAATGACCGCGCGATCTGGTTCGATGAAATGCGTTCTCCGTACATAGAGGAGCAGCCCTTCGTCTTTCGCGGAAATGACTTCGTACCGCCAGCGACGAACTTCCGCCTCATGGCGAACACTCCTTCCAAAGACAGCGAGCGCATCGCGGTGATCCCGATAGCCAGAGAACACCTTGGAAATCGTGTAGCCGCCCGCAAAAAGGATTGAGAAGACTAATGCGATAGCCAGGTAGGGACACCCCGCTGGGGCGTGTCGCCGCGGCGACCGCAGCGCGCCAACTCTACCAACCTGTGCCGCCAAAAGCAAGCAGAGCGGCGACACGAGCGGAAAAATTCTGTCCACGCGTTTTGATGGAATCAGCGACATCGCGATCAGACCGCCCAGGCTCCAGCAAAGGAGCCAGAAAGTTTCAGGCGACATCTCTCGAAACGCAGCACCAATTCTCCATCGACGCGACGCAAGATCGAAAATGGCGACGCCTATCATCAGCATGCTCCACGGAGCAAACTTGTGCAGCAGATGCGGCAAATAAAAATAAAGCGGTTGCGGCCGATGAATCGTTTCGCCGAAACGCGCAACAAATTCACGCATCACGACTTGCTCAAAGAAACCAGGCGTAAACAAAATCCCGCCGATCACCCACAAGAGGAAGACTGCCAGTGAAGCGATCCATGGCCACCAACCGGGCCATGCACCCTGTAGCCGCCTCGCTGTGCGAGGCGTGCGCGTCGCCCACAGGGCGACGGCTACAGCATTGATCACGATTCCCGGTAGCAGAAACGCGTAAACAATCGGGCCTTTGATCAACATTGCGACTGTGAGCAATGCGAAGATGCAAACTTGGTCTTGCAATTTCCACTCCGTTCTCGCTCGGATTTTTTGCCAGATCAGCAAGCCGATGAGAAAAATCACCAGCGCGAGCGGCATATCTGTGCGCACGAGTGTCGCAAGGCGCGGGCTCAGCAGATTCAATCCAAATGCGCCGAGCGCGATTAAACCGGCAATCGCCCCGTAAGCCGACGTGGCAGCACGAAATAGCAACGTCGCTATCGCAATCGCGGCCAGAAAGGAGGGCAGCCGCCATGCCATTTCCCACGAGTGCGTTATCGTAAAAAGCGCTGCTGAAATCCATCCTACGAGCGGCGGCTTGGTCGCCACATGTTCGTGTGGCGTCTGCTGATAAAACCAGTGGCCTTCCTTGATCATTTGGAAGGAAGTAAACGCCTGTTTGGCCTGATCGTAGTCGTCGAGTTGCCACGGCAGGTTGGCGATCGCGAAAAGGAGTATTGTCAGGCTGGCGATGAACCAAAGAGTGCGCTTGCTGGAGAAAATTGTCTGCGGCGAGCCGACCTCAATCACGAAAGGAGATTAAGTCAGGTCTTACAGAAGGTAACGAAGGAAACGAAGATTCTTCGCAGTCGTTCTGCTTAAACCCATTTAGTCGCGCCAAAGCACCGCGCGCATGGGCGCGCCGTCGGCTCCGGCAATTTTCAGAGGCAGCGCCGCGAGATTATAAATACCGGCAGCGACTTCGCTCAGATCGAGCGATTCAACGATTGCAATGCCGGCGCGGGCAAGCGCGTGATGATTCTGCAACGATTTCGAATCGATCTCATCCATTGACGGCAGGTCCAATCCGAGGAGCTTGACGCCATTTTTCTGCAGCCAGGCCGGGACATCGGCTGCAATCACCGGAATTTGATTTAGAAAAATTGTCGAGCCGCTCCATCGACCGGTCTTTACGAGAAGCCGCGAGGTCGCTGCGATGTCTTCGGCGTGCGGTTTAAGATCTTCGGTGGTGATTAGATGTTTTTCCTTCGAGCGGAAAAATGTTTGCGCGAGATCGACCACGGTTGCGCGACCCAGGTAAATGTCGAGCTGCGCTTTGTCAATCGTTTCGCCCTTTGGGTCGAAATGGAATCGGGCATCAGCGTGCGTGCCGTTGTGCACACTCATGCTGATCGCGCCCAGATTCACGGTCTGGTCCTTCGCCATCTCTCTCGTCAATCGATAATGAAACGGCTCGTCGCCGGGCCATTCCGCGAAGTCATTCGAAAGCGTTCGTGAAATATCCCAAATTTTCATCGCGTGACTCTTCTAAAGCGATGCGAGGACGCATCGCACTCCAAAGCACTTCGTGCGAAATGCTCGCGGAATATCCAATTTCTTTCGCGAAAGCTTTTGGAGTGCGCACGCGTCCGCGCGTCGCTTTTTCGGCTCATTGTCGGTAGACTATGCGCGTCTATTCCTAATATCTTCAAGAATCGCTTGCGCTGCATGTTCGCTAGCTCCGGCTCCGCCCAATCTACTCATGATCGCATCAAACTCGGAGATCATTCGCTCGCGCGCGCGCGCATCTTCCATTAATAGCCGCACGGCTTTGCCGATCGTACTCGGTTTTGCGCGGTGCTGAATAAATTCCGGGACCACTTCTCTGTCTGCAAGAACGTTGGGCATGCCAAGGTAACTCACGTTCACCACCGCGCGCGCTGCCATGTACGTCGGCCAAGCCACCTTGTAAACCAGGGCAAACGGCATCCGGAAATAAGCAGCCTCCAGAGTGGCGCTTCCCGAGGCAACAATTCCCGCCCACGCGCGCTGCATGATCTCCGCCGTTTGGCCGACTGCGATTTCAATCACCTGCCGATCTTGTGGCGTTGCACCCCTCACCCTCCCCTCTCCCCTCGGCGAGTGGAGAGGCGTCCCTGCTGCGAGCATCTCGCTCATCTCGCGCGCGAGCTGCTCAGATGCGGCTGCGACTCGGAAGTGCAAAGTGGGCTTGGCTTGCAAAAGCAGCCGTGCCGTTTCGATCATCACCGGAAAAATTTTTCGCACTTCACGCGCACGACTGCCCGGGAAAAGCCCGATTAAATTTGGATCGCGCTCAACGTCGATCTTGCGCGCCTGCAATCTTTCGATCATGGGGTGACCAACGAACACGGCATGCATACCAGCTTTCTTGTAGAGATCGGCCTCGAACGGGAAAATGCAGAGCACCAGATCGATCCAGCGCGCCATTCTTTTGATCCGGCCCCGGTTCCAAGCCCAGACCTGGGGGCTGATGTAGTAAATTATCTTCTGCCCCGGCGATTGCCTTTGCAGTGCGCGAGCCAGACGCAAATTAAATCCCGGGTAATCGATCAGCACGACTGCGTCCGGTTTGCTCTCCAGAATTTCTTTGAGCGTTTCGCGGAATTGTTCTCGAAAATAACCATACTTCCTGAGCACCTCCCACAAACCGAGAACGGCTGCGTCGCCGATCCAATTTTCGAATTGCGTGCCGGCGCGCTGCTGCATTTGCGGACCGCCGCGGCCGATGAACTTCAACTCGGGATCCAACTCGCGCAGGGAGCGCATCAACGCGGCGCCGTGATTGTCGGCGCTCACTTCGCCGGCGACGAAGTAGATCTTCATTCCCCTGCAGTGGCAGCGAAGTAGAACGTCATGCAGGCGACACGCCTGCCTCTACAGCGCCATCTGCCAAGTGAGATTCTTCTACGCACTCGACGCGATTTGCTTCGTTATCTTGACTGCCAACTCCAGAGCCGCCGTCGCTTGAGAACCCGAAACGCGCGGCTGGCGTCCGGTAACTGCACATTCGATAAACGAAGTGAGCTGGAGTTTGAGCGGTTCTTCGTGTTCAACACTGACTCTGTCACGCCAAATCTGTCTTCCAACGCGCCGATAGATTTCGCCGCTTTGATTTTGATAATCGAGCGAGAGGTATGCGTCTTCCTGAAAAATGCGAATCTTGCGCACCCGCTCGGGACTGATGCGACTGGCGGTCACATTCGCCACGCAACCGTCCTCGAAATGCAGTCGCACGTTGGCGATGTCTTCGCTCCGGCTCAGCACGGGTACGCCCACCGCATCGATACTCCAAAGAGGCGAACGCACGAAATGCAAAATGACTTCCAGATCATGGATCATTAAATCGAGAACGACACCGATGTCGGTACCGCGCTCCGAGTAGGGTCTGAGCCGATGCGCTTCGATGAACCGCGGGTGCATCAGATGTTTTTCAAAAGCGCCCAGGACCGGGTTGAAACGTTCCACATGGCCGACTTGCAAGATCAGGCCGTTGCGGGCGGCCAAGTCTGCGAGTTCGGCGGCGTGCACAGTGTTGTTAGTGATCGGCTTCTCGACCAGCACATGTTTGCCTTTCGCAAGCAGCGAGCGCGCAATTGTGTAGTGCGTGTTGGTGGGCGTTGCAACGGAAGCCGCATCAATCATCCCAATGAATTCATCGAGCGACCTGGCGGCGGTCGCGCCGAACTTGGTCGCAATTGTGCGATTCGTGATCGGCTCCGCATCATACACAGCAGTGAACTCAGCGGACGGAATCTCCGCATACAACCGCGCATGATTGCTTCCAATGTGGCCAACCCCAACAACACCAAAGCGCAAATTTTTCATCCCTTAAGAGCAGTCAACGCCCGAAAGATTGCGGGGTCAACTAGCCTAGGTAGGGTCGGCGTGCTGCGCCGGCTCCCGCGCGTGCGGGGCGGCGCGGCGCCCCTACCTGCGTCATTTTACTCGGTGCAATTTATGCGGAACCAGTCATACGTGCGAGCAATGCCGTCCCGCAGAGTAATCGCCGGCTTCCAACCAAGCGCGCGAATCTTGGTGACGTCCAAAAGCTTGCGCGGCGTGCCGTCCGGTTTGGTCGTGTCCCAGGCGAGTTCGCCATCGAAACCGACCACGTCACAGATTAATTCCCCAAGCTCACGGATCGAAATGTCCTCGCCGCAGCCGACATTGATGATCTCTGGCGAGTCATATTTCTCCAGAAGCAAAAGACAAGCGGAGGCGAGATCGTCCACATGCAAAAATTCGCGGCGCGGTTTTCCAGTTCCCCACACGACCAGCTTTCGATCGTTCCGCATTTTGGCTTCGTGCGCCTTGCGCAGCAACGCGGCCAGCACATGCGAAGTCTCCAAATCGAAATTGTCGTTGGGACCATAAAGGTTCGTCGGCATGGCCGAGATAAAATTCGCCCCGTATTCGCGAGAAAATGCCTGGCAGAGCTTGATGCCGGCAATCTTCGCAATTGCATAAGCTTCGTTGGTCTGCTCCAGCGGACCAGTGAGCAACGCGCTTTCCGGGATTGGTTGCGGCGCGAACTTCGGGTAAATGCACGAGCTTCCAAGAAAGAGCAGTTTGCGCACGCCGTTCTCGTGGGCCGCGCGGATGACGTTGTTCTGGATCCGCAAATTCTCGACGAGAAATTCGACGGGATAATCGTTGTTCGCCTTTATACCGCCAACTTTTGCCGCTGCGACAATGACTACCATCGGTTTTTCTTCTGCAAAGAACTTCAGGACCGCAGAGTCATCCATGAGATCCAGCTGGGATGCATCGCGCTTTGCCAGATTCGTAAAGCCTTCCGCTTCGAGTCGTCGCACGAACGCGCTGCCGACCATGCCGCGATGCCCAGCGACGAATATCTTATCCGTTTTATCCATGAACTGCATTAGCAAGTGGTTCTAGCATTTTCCGTTTTTACATGTCGCGCAATCTTGTTCGCAATCGCCAGCAGCTCACACGCTTTCCGCGCCAAAGGCGCGCATTCACTGCCAGGGAACAAGAGCACGAGTAGAGAGTTGCTCTCACCGTCGCTGGACGTAATGGTATTGTTGCGATGATTGCAAAGACAACCGAGACATTTCAGTTCGACGCAATTGACGATGTGCTGAGCGACATCGCCAAGGGGCGGATGGTCATCGTGACCGACGATGCCGATCGCGAGAACGAAGGCGACCTGGTCATGGCGGCGGAAAAGGTGACACCTGAAGCCGTCAACTTCATGGCGACGCACGGACGCGGCTTGATTTGCGTGCCCATCTCGAATGAGCGCGCCGAGCAGCTTGGCTTGCAACGAATGGTGGTACAAAACCGCGAAAAGCATCGGACCGATTTCACTGTTTCTGTGGATGCCGCGCGCGGCGTGACCACCGGCATCAGCGCATATGATCGCGCGACGACCATCCTCGCAATCGCGAATCCGAAATCGTCGCCGGAAGACCTTAACCAGCCGGGCCATGTGTTTCCGCTGCGTGCGAAGGATGGCGGCGTGTTGCGGCGCGCAGGTCACACGGAAGCCGCCATCGATCTGGCGAGAATGGCGGGCCTGCAACCAGCCGGTGTGCTTTGCGAAATTCTACACGACGACGGCACCATGGCGCGGTTGCCGGAGCTAATGGAATTCCACAAGAAACACGGCCTGCGCATTTGCACCATCCAAAGTTTGATCGCCCATCGCCGCAAGAGCGAGAGGCTGGTGGAGCTGGAGCAAATAGTGAAAATGCCGACCGAGTACGGCGATTTCGATTTGCATTTGTATCGCTCGAGGCTCGATGGGCAGCATCATCTGGCACTCGTGAAAGGCAAGATCGACAAAAGCAAACCGACGCTGGTGCGCGTACACAGCCAATGTCTCACCGGCGATGTCTTCGCTTCGCGCCGATGCGACTGTGGTAATCAGTTGCACGCCGCGCTCAGGCAAATTGCCGACGAAGGCAACGGCATTTTGGTTTACATGCGCCAGGAAGGACGCGGCATCGGGCTAGCGGCAAAAATTCACGCCTACAAGTTGCAGGAGGAAGGTCTCGATACCGTGGAGGCCAACGCGAAGCTCGGATATCCTAGCGATCTGCGCGATTACGGTCTGGGCGCACAGATTCTTTTCGACCTCGGCGTGCGGCAGTTCCGGTTTCTCACAAATAACCCGAAGAAAGTTGTCGGCCTCGAGGGATACGGCCTCGAAATGATCGAGCAAGTACCGATCAAGACTGAGGCCAATCCGCATAATGCCAAGTATCTCGAGACAAAGAGAACGAAGCTGGGGCATTTGCTGTAAATGACGAAGCTCGAATGTCGAAGCTCGAAGGAATGACGAAGTTCAAAACGACGCGCAATTCATCATTTGTCATTCGGGTTTCGTCATTATTTCGTCATTTGTCATTTGTCATTCGTCATTTCTAGATGTCGAAGGCAGCGCCAAGTCGACCGCGAGTGGATAAGAGGAAATGCACGTTCTGTATCGTTGCGAGCCGATTCAATGCGCGATACGTGGATGGGATCGTCGATCACGCTACGGAAGAACTGCGAGCCTTGGCACCGGAGGTGGCGATTTCGCTGCACCGCGTGCCGGGAGCATTTGAAATTCCCGTGGTCGTGCGTGAGTTGGCATCACGGAAAAGCGCTGACGTGGTCATCGCGTGCGGCGTAATTTTGCAGGGAGAAACAAATCATGCACAAAATCTAAGCCGCTCCGTCACCGACGCGCTTCAACGCATTGCGGTTGAACATGGCGTGCCGGTGATCAACGTCGTGCTCAGTTTCGATAACGAAGCCCAAGCCCGTGAGCGATGTCTTGAAAACAAAATTAATCGCGGCACCGAAGCTGCGCGCGCGGCGGTCGAAATCGCGAATGTGCTATCGGACCTTCGCGACAAACAAGGAGCGGCGGCTTCCAAACCGCCGAGGGACCATGGGTAAACGTCGACGCGCCCGAGAGGCGGCAATCCAATATCATTTCTGGCGGGATCTCCAGCGCGGCGAGGGCCCGGAGAAGATCGACGATTTCTGGGAGTTTTGCCCGGCCAAGCCGCGCGTGCGCGAGTTTGCGCAGCCGCTCATAGAAGGAATGGTGGTGCATCTTCCGGAGATCGACGAGCGGATCCGGCGCTACTGTGAGAATTATGAATTCCGGCGCATCTCCGCGGTGGATCGCAACGTTCTCCGGCTCGCGATCTACGAGATGCTTTATCGCGAAGACATCCCGCCAGTTGTTTCAATCAACGAAGCCATCGAGTTGGCCAAAACCTTCGGCGGCGCGGAATCTGGCCGGTTTGTGAATGGGATTCTCGATCGGGTGCGAAAAGATTTGGACCGGCCAGCGCGAGAAGCAGTTCGCAAAGCGATGGACTAATGGAGTGCGGGAGTGCTGGAGTAACGAAATGAATTGGCCCGCCAACACTCCATTAGTCCGATACTCCATTGCTCCATGAATTTTCTCGAGTCGCTCGCAAAACAATTCACGGGCAAGCCGATCAATTGGGACGAGCTCGAAGAAGCATTAATCCGGGCCGATCTCGGTGTGCCGATGACGATGCGAATCATAAAGACGCTCCAGGAGCGCGAGGCTTGGGTTTTGCTCGGAATTGGCGACGTGATCAAAGCGGTGCGCGAAGAGATCGTGCGCATTTTGCCACCTCGTCCAACGCCAATCACTCGAGCGAATGGCAAGCCAACCGTGATCTTGATCGTCGGCGTGAACGGAACCGGCAAAACCACATCGACGGCCAAACTCGCGCATTATCTTCTAGGTAGGGGCGGTTCACCTGAACCGCCCGAGGACGATTGGGGTCAATCGCCCTTACCTTCCCCGCCACAAGTGATGCTGGCAGCAGCCGACACCTTTCGCGCTGCTGCAATCGAGCAGCTTGATGTTTGGGCGAAAAGGCTCGGTGTTGAAATAATCCGCGGCCAGTACGGCGCCGACCCGGCTGCGCTTTGCTACGACGCCTACCAATCTGCGTCGAAGAACAAAATCAACTTTCTGCTTTGCGACACGGCTGGCCGTCAACACACCAAAGCGAATCTCATGGCCGAGCTGCAAAAGGTGAAACGCACTCTCAGCAAACTCGATTCAGATGCGCCGCATGAGACGTTGCTCGTGGTCGATGCGACCACGGGCGGCAACGCGCTCAATCAGGCGCGCGAATTCCACAGCGCCCTCGGACTCACTGGCCTGATCGTGACCAAACTCGATGGGAGCGGCAAAGGCGGCATTGTGGTTGCGATCCAGGATGAACTTGGAATCTCAACGCGCTTTGTGGGCACCGGCGAAAAACTCGACGATTTCGCGCCGTTCGATCGCGACATGTACATCGACAATCTTCTGTAGCGGCGGTCTACGACCGCGACCTTCGCTTGCGAGCGCCGGCAGCGAGAGTCTGTTTGTCGAAATTCTCTCGTTAAAAGAATCCGTGGAGGAACGCCGCTGCTTCATCCGAGATGCTGACAATCTTGTTCGTTGCCTGACGATAGAATTTGAAATTGAGTTCAGTCTCGGGTCGGTCGTCGTTCCAGTCGGAAAAAAGTTTGAGCTCGCTGCGTCCCAGGCGCCGCTTCGCGAGCGCGGTGCGTTTGATGGTGACGCTCACGCGCGGCGTTTGCCGGGCGATCCCGCGTTTCTTTGGAATCGCTTTGGCTGAGGTGACGACGCCGCTCGCGATGAGACCTGGCCCGCCTTCGTTCTCGCTCGCGAAGACGAAGATGGTATCGCCTTTGGCGACGTGCTTGCCACCATACATCGTCTTCTGCGCGTTGAACACGAAGGTCTCCGCCCACGGATCGCTAACCTCAGCTTTGATTGCGAACATCATGCTCCCTTGGCAAGCCGTAGCCTCGCGCGAAGGATGCTCATCTCGCACCATTAAATTCCATGGCCGGGGCCAGGGCCTAACGAGAAAGAAGATCAGCGGCTCGCCGTTTCGCTGCATCAGCCTGGTTAGATGTTTTCAAGGGTTTGTGGACTACTCGGGTGCAATCAAATCTTCGGCAGCTACGATCTGCCACTTCCCGTTGCGCTTTACCCATGTGTCTGTCCAAACAAAGCGGCCACGGCGAGGTTCTCCACTGCGCCGCTCCCACGTCTCGCTTCCTTGAGCTACGGCAGTGTCGCCGTAGAACCTCACCTTGATGTCATTGGCATGGTTGCTCACAAAGTACTTCGGCGACTCGCGCGTATCCGAAATCATCTTTGCCTTGTCGTAGAACGGCCCCTTGGGATCCACACCGACAAAGTCGTCAGCCAGGATGCGTTCAACCGTCGCGCTGTCGCCAGTGGCGACTGACTCCGCCCATTGCCGCTCGCTCTCGATTATGTAGCGCTCCGTTTCAGCCCGGGTGCGTTCATCGGACGTGCACGAGCAAAGCACCAGGCACGGAAGGCAGGCTATGAGTATGCGCTTCAGCATTTAACGAGAAGAAGATCAGCTACGGCTACCGACACCGGGGCTGAACTGAAATCAATGATAACTTAGCCATCACAAAACGTAAACATGAACCGGGTAGCCATTCGCTGCAGCTGAACGACAAACGGGTATTCATCTAAATCGCCGCTTTAGGAGAGGTGAAGCTTTTACTATAGAACCCAGACTGATCAAAGCAGCAAACGCGCCGCTTCCCGGCAGCGAGCATCGCGCAGGCATTGTTGACCCGACGCGCGCGAGTCTCTGGCCGCTTGGCGGAGGCGATCCAGTGGATCCAATCTCTGCGCGCGATGGGCGTAATGTCCGACCACAACACCCGCGCTTTCGGGGCGGCCGCGAGAGCCTTCCGCAGATCTGCCGGCACCCTGGGTTCCGGTTCCTCTCCCGACGGCACGATCTCCAGCGTGACGACGTCGCCTGCGTCTGCGCCCGCAGCTTCGCGCATTTTCCGGTTCACTCTGAGCCAGTGGCTTCTTTGGCCGTCTGGCTCGAGCGTGGCTCGAAAGGGGAAGCCATTGATCGTGCCTTCCACCGTCGTCATGCCCCGCGAGGGGAGCTTCGCACTGGCGTCCTTTGGTAGGGTAAGAAAGGTCCAAGAGCCGACCTTCGCGGTCGCCGCTGGCCGGAAGAGTTTCGCTCTGAAACGGATCTTAGAAGCGGTTTTGATCATTTTTGCTTGGTATTACTGATAGGAATTTGCTTTTTGGACGCTGCGCGGTTCACTCGCTCAACGATGTCGGATTCGATGCTCATGCGGTAGGTGCGCCTAACGAGAATAAGATCAGCCACCACTCGTGGGAGCGAGGCTGGCTTGAATTGATAATTTGTCAGTCATCGAAAGTGAGGCCGTACGCCGTCGAGCGGTTGGCTGCATCGTCTGGTTAGGCGACGGTTTCATTCTTCACCATCAAAATAGTCCAGCGGCTCTGAGCGGACATTCCTGCGCTCGGGGATCGGCACGCCCCACTTATTACTGTCGGGCTGATAGTATGTATCGCCAATTGGATTATCCGCCACCACGTACAGGATCATGTCTTCTGTAGTGTCATTGGTGATCTGGTGTGGCTCACCCGGTTTGAAAATAAATGCGTCGCCAGCTTCAATCGGAGTAGTCCCATCTTCATGGCGGACGACGCCGCTGCCTGAAATCACATGATAGAACTCCCACTGTGCGCTGTGCGAATGATACGAATAGGGAGCCTTCCCTGGCGGAATACGCAAAATCTCGACATCAAAGG
>WNGA01003173.1_pt1 | contig 39501 bp, 36 predicted proteins | sample 5400061 | NCBI WGS metagenome assembly WNGA01 (sample SAMN13153366, study PRJNA577476) | soil metagenome | isolation source: 100 cm soil or saprolite under grassland replicate 2 | place: USA:California | collected 2016-06-15
GCGCAGCTTCTCCAGCACGGCCGGGTAGTCGCCGGAGTCGTACACCAGCGGCCGGCCGTCCTGGAACGTCAGCCCCTGGTCGTACGGCATCTCCGCGGGAAGGATGAAGTTGCGCTCGCGCACGGCCGCGCGGTCAGCCCCCAGGTAGGCCGCGATCGCGTCCATGGTCCGCTCCATGGCGAACACGCCCTGCGGCCGGCCGGCACCGCGGTACGGGGTGACCATCACGGTGTTGGTGAACAGGCAGGAGAACTCGACGCGGTACGCCCCGGGCTTGTACGGGCCGAGGAGTTGGGTCGCGGTGATGATCGGCACGATGATCCCGTACGGGGTGTACGCGCCGGTGTCGTGCCAGAACCTCACGTCCAGCCCGAGGATCCGCCCGTCGTCGTCGAAGCCGACCCGGACGTGGTGCGACTGGCCCCGCTCGTGCGCGCTGGACACGAAGTGCTCGCGGCGGTCCTCGGCCCACTTGACCTCGCGCTGGAGGCGGATCGCGGCCCACGGGACCAGCACCTCCTCCGGCCACGGGTGCACGATCTTCACCCCGAAGCCGCCGCCCACGTCCGGGGTGACCACCTCGACCCGGTCCACCGGCAGGGCCAGCTTGGTGGCCAGCGCGAACCGCACCGAGGTCGAGGTCTGCGTGGAGGTGTACACCCGCAGCGAGCGGTCCGCCGCGTCCCACCGCGCGTACACGCCCTTGCCCTCCATCGGCATGGACGCGGACCGTTCGATGTCGAGATCCAGTTCGATGGTGTGCGGGGCGGCGCCGATCGCGGCCGGCGCGTCGCCCACCTGCTGCACCAGGTGCGCGGCCACGTTGTCCGGCACGTCCGCATGCACGGCGTGGTCGGCCCGGCGGGCCGCCTCGATGCCCACCACGGGCGGCAGCGGCTGGTAGTCCACCCGGATCCGCCCGCACACGTCCTCGGCCACGTACCTGTCGGTGGCAACCACCATCGCCACCGGCTCGCCGACGTGCCGGACGGTGTCCTTCGCCAGGGCGTACGCGGTGCGGGACGCGGTCAGGGCGGGGTGCGGGATGAGCACCGGCAGCGGCTCGGCCACCCGGGGGTTGACGTCCGCGGCGAGGTCCTCGTACGTGTAGATCGCCACCAGTCCGGACACGTCGAGCGCGTCGGTGACGTCGATGTCGGCGATCCGGGCGTGCGCGTGCGGGCTGCGCACGAACGCGGCGGCCAGCGCGCCCTGGCCCAGGTCGTCCAGGTACCGCCCGTCGCCGGCCACCAGCCGTGGGTCCTCGCGCCGCGTGATCGGCTCGCCGAACATCTTCGTCACGGCGTGCCACCTCCCGGCCCCGGGTCAGGGGCGGCGGGCGTTCTGGCGGCAGTGTCGCCTGACACCGGGGTGGTGCGTTGCAGCTCGGCCGCGCGCAGCACCGCCGCCACGATGTTCTGGTAGCCGGTGCAGCGGCACAGGTTGCCGCCGATGGCCTCCCGCGCCTCGGCCTCGGTCGGGTCCGGGTACTCGCGCAGGTAGGCCGTGACGGTGGTGATGAACCCGGGCGTGCAGAACCCGCACTGCAGCCCGTGGCAGTCGATGAACGCCTGCTGCACGGGTCCGAGGCTGCCGTCCGGGGCGCGGCAGCCCTCCACGGTGGTGATCTCGGCGCCGTCGACGCTGACCGCGAATAGCAGGCAGGACCGCATCGGGGCGCCGTCGACGAGCACCGTGCAGGCGCCGCAGACGCCGTGCTCGCAGCCCAGGTGCGTGCCGGTCAGGCCGATGTCGTGGCGCAGCGCGTCGGCGAGCAGTCGCCGCGGCGGCACCTGCACGGTGTGCTCGACCCCGTTCACCACCAGCCGCACGGGTTGCGCGAACTCCGCTGGGCCATCGCCCCGGTCAGCGTGCACGGTTCCTCGCAGCCTGCGCTGCCGCCCGCGCGACGAGCACCCCGACCAGGTGCCGGCGGTAGGCGGCCGTCGCGTGGATGTCGTCCTCCGGCTCCACCGCGCCGGCCGCCAGCGCCCCGGCCGCGGCCCAGTCGGCGGCGTCGAACGGCCGGCCGCCGACCGCGTCGGTGAGATCCACCACCACCGGGGTGGGCCCGACCGAGATCAGCCCGGCCCGGGCGCGCACCACACGCAGGTCGGCGTCCAGCATGACCAGCACCCCCGCGCCGGCCACCGCGTAGTCGCCGTGCCGGCGGGACAGCTCCAGCCAGGCGCTGCCCGTGCGGGGCGGCGGCACCGGGAAGCGCGCCGCCACGGCCAACTCCCCCGGCCGCACCGCGGACTCCAGCGGACCCAGGAAGAACTCGGCGGCGGCAACGGTGCGCCGCCCGCCGCCAGCTGTGGCCAGCTCAACGGTGCCGCCCAGCATGGCGAGCACCGCGGGGAGTTCGGCGGCCGGGTCGGCATGCACCAGGCTGCCCACGGTGGTGCCCCGGTTGCGGATCGTGGGGTGCGCGACGCAGGCGGTGGCCTGCCGCAGCAGCGGAATCGCGACGTACGCCCCGGCGTCCCGCTCGACCTCGGCGTGCCGGGCCAGCGCACCCACCTCGACGGCGCCACCTGCACACCGGACGTAGGCGAGCGACCCGATCCGGTTGATGTCGATGAGGTGCCGTGGTGCCGCCAGCCGCATGTTCAGCAGCGGCACCAGGCTCTGCCCGCCGGCCAGCACCTTGCCGTCGTGGCCGACCTCGGCGAGGACGGCCAGCGCCTCGTCGAGGTCGGTCGGGCGGTGGTACACGAACGGCGGCGGCTTCATGGCTCCTGGTACGCCCCGGGCTTATCGACGATGCTGGTTCGGTCCGGGCCACCCGAACCCGGGCCAGTCCCCTCGCCCGCCTGCTGCTCGCGCAGGTGCGGCGGGGCGAGCGCGCGCACCAGGTGGTAGGTCACCAGTGTGACGATGGTGCCCAGCGCGATCCCGCTCAACTGGAAGTTGTCGGTGAACCGCAGCGTGGTGTTGCCGATCGCGATGATGATGCCGGCCGCCACCGGTACGAGGTTGATCGGGTTGCCGAAGTCGACCCCGTTCTCCTTCCAGATCTTCGCGCCGAGCAGGCCGATCATGCCGTACAGCACCACGGTGATGCCGCCTAGCACGCCGCCCGGCGTCGCCGAGATCACCGCCCCGAACTTCGGCGAGAAGCCGAACAGGATCGCCACCGCGGCAGCCACGAAGTACGCGGCGGTGGAGTAGATCCGGGTGGCCGCCATGACACCGATGTTCTCCGCGTACGTGGTGGTGGGCGAGCCGCCGACCAGGCTGGCCAGCGCGGTGCCGAAGCCGTCCGCGCCGATCGCCCGGCCCATCACCGGGTCCAGGTCGGCACCGGTCATCCCGGCCACCGCCTTGACGTGCCCCGTGTTCTCCGCGATCAGCGCGATCACCGCCGGCAGTACCAGCAGCACGAACGTGATCTTGATGTCGGGCAAGTGCCAGCCGACGATCTCCTTGCCGTCCGCGCCGATGTGGGTGTGCGGCGGGAAGCCGAGCCAGTGCGCCGACTTCACAGCGTCCCAGCTCAGCCGCCAGTGCGTGGTGATCTTGCCGGCGCCGGGGTCGAACGCGGTGATCTGGCCGAAGATCCGGTCGAACAGCCAGGACAGCACGTATCCGAAGATGAGCCCCAGGAAGACCGCGATCCGGCTCGCGAACCCGCGGAACCCCACCGCCATGACCATCACCGCGAGCATGGTCAGCAGCGCGATCCACTGGTCCTGCGGCCAGTAGATGCTGGCCACCACCGGGGCCAGGTTGAAGCCGATGAGCATGACCACCGCGCCGGTCACGACCGGCGGCAGCACCCGGTACAGCACCCGCGAGCCGAGGTAGTGGATGACCACGCCGGCCAGGGCGAGTACCAGCCCGGCGACCAGGATCGCGCCGGTCACCTGGGCCGAGGTACCGCCCTGGGCCCGGATCGCGACCACCCCGCCGACGAAGGAGGCCGAGGTGCCCAGGTAGCTCGGCACCCGGCCGCCGACGATCAGCAGGAAGCAGATCGTGGCGATGCCGCTCATCATGATCGCGAGCTGCGGGTTCAGCCCCATGACCAGCGGGAAGACGAACGTCGCGCCGAACATCGCCACGACGTGCTGGGCGCCGAGCCCGACGGTCCGCGGCCAGGACAGCCGCTCGTCGGGACGCACCACCTCGCCGGGCGGCGGGGTCCTGCCGCCGTACACGACACGCCACGCCAGTAGAGCCATGACCGCCGCTCCTCTCAGCCAGGTGTCAAGCTAGCGGTCGGGCGGCCCGGGTGGGCACATCCCCCGTTCTTGACCCTGGCGCGGCGGATCTCGACGATTCGGTGGTGGCGATGCAGGCGTATCCCGGTGCCGCGTCGGCCGCCGTCGCCGCGGTGCTGACCGGGCCGCCGCGCCGGATGACGGTGGCCACGGTCACGGCCGGCGCGGTGTACGTCGCGACAGGCGACCCCGACTGCCCGGCGCTGTGCCTGGCGGCGCCGGAGGCGGTACGGGTGCCGTGCGCGGTCCTCGTCCGCGAGCCGCTGCCGCCGCTGCGGGTCGGCGCGGTGGGTACCGCCGGGGGCGGCGCCCTCACCCTCGGCGCGGTCACCGTACGGATCGCCCGTTGGTGGCGCCCGCCGCGGCCGCGTCTGCCGCCCGACCGCTGCGCCGAGATGTACCGTCTCGTGGCTTCCTGCGCAGGAGTTGGCGCATCTCGCGGTGAGCGGGGCTGGAACGGCGGGTACGGGGTGCTGCCGGACGTCCTGGCGGACGTTGCGGCGCTGCCGGACGTTGCGGCGCTGCCGGACGTTGCGGCGCTGCCGGACGTTGCGGCGCTGCCGGATGCTGGGGCGCTGCTCGGGCGGGGTGCGGGGTTGACGCCGTACGGGGACGACGTGCTGGCCGGCGCGCTGGTCACACTGGCCGCCCTCGGGTCGCCGCGGGCGGCCACCCTCGCCGGGCGGGTGCTGCCCGCGGCGTTCAGCCGTACGACGTTCGTGTCGGCGGCGCTGCTGGTGCACGCGGCGCGCGGGGAGTGCGTCCCGGAGCTGGCTGCCGTGCTGCGCGCGCTGCCCGCCGGCGAGCGCGCGGGGTTGGCGCGGGCGGTCGAGGCGCTGCTCGCCGTGGGCCACTCCTCCGGCGCCGGCCTGCTGGCGGGCGTCCGCGCGGTGCTCGGGCGGGCTGGCGGGGTAGTCGGGACGGCCGCATGAGGCACGTCGAGCTGCGCCGTGGCACGTACCGCGACTCGGTGCGGCTGATGCAGGTGAGCCGGGCGGTGAACGGTACGCCGGGAGTGGCCGCCGCACTGGTCGCGATGGCAACCGAGCTCAACCTGGCCCTGGCCGCGGACCTGGGCTTCGCCGCGCCGGACGGGGCCACCGCGAACGACCTGCTGGTGGCGATCGACGCCGCCGACGATGCCGTACCCGCCGCGCTCGCGACGCTGGACGCCGAGCTGGACCGGCCCGCCGGAGCCGCCGGCGCCGGGACCGCGGTGGCCGGATCGACCACCGCACCGCCACGCACGGTGGGGTCCGCGGTGCGCCGCGCGGAGGCCAACCTGGCGCTGATCTCCACCCCGGGGCGGTACGCCGCCGCGGACGCCACGGATGCGCTGCTGGCCGGGGCGTCGGTGGTGCTGTTCTCCGACAACGTGCCGTTGGCGCAGGAGATCCGGCTGAAGGACCTCGCCGCGCGCCGCGGCCTGTTGATGATGGGCCCGGACTGCGGCACCGCGGTGGTCGCCGGCGTCGGGCTCGGCTTCGCCAACGTGGTGCGACCAGGGCCGGTCGGCCTGGTGTCAGCCTCCGGCACCGGCGCGCAGCAGGTGATGAGCCTGCTCGACGCGGCCGGCGTCGGGATCTCGCACTGCCTCGGCGTCGGCGGCCGCGACCTGTCCGCGGCGGTGGCCGGCCGGTCCACCCTCGCCGCGCTGGCCGCCCTGGACGCCGACCCCGGCACCGGGCTCATCGTGGTGATCTCCAAGCCGCCGGCCGCGGAGGTGGCGGAGGCGGTGCGCGCCCACGCCGGCACGCTGGGCACCCCGGTGCTGTTCGCGCTGCTCGGCACCGGACAGCCCGACCTCACCGCGGTGGTCGAGCAGGCGCTGCGCGCCCTCGGCCGCCCGGTACCCGACCCGTGGCCGTCCTGGCACGCCCTCAGCGGGGACCCGCTGCGTGCCGGGAACGCGGAGCACGGCCAGAACGCGGAGCACGGCCAGAACGCGGACCGCGGCGGGAACGTGGACCGCGGCGGGAACGCGCTGCGCGGCGGGGGCGGCGCGCTGCGCGGCCTGTTCAGCGGCGGCACGCTCTGCGACGAGGCGATGGTGATCGCCAGCGCCGCGCTCGGCCCGATCGCGTCCAACATCCCGCTACGCCCGGAGTGGGCGCTGCCGACCGACCTGCGCACCGACGGTCACGCCATGATCGATTTCGGGGACGACGCGCTCACCCAGGGCCGCGCGCACCCGATGATTGACGGCTCGTTGCGGCTCGAACGGCTGGCCGCCGAGTCGAAGGACCCGACCTGCGGCGCGATCGTGCTGGACGTCGTCCTCGGGCACGCGGCCCACCCGGACCCGGCCGCCGAGCTTGCGCCGGCCGTCGCCGCGGCCGGCCGCCCGGTGGTGGTCTCGCTGACCGGCACCGACGGCGACCCGCAGGGCCTCGACCGGCAGGCCGCCGCGCTGCGCGGAGCCGGCGCCGCGGTGTTCCGCTCGAACGCCGCGGCCGCCCGGTACGCCACGGCCCTGGTGGCCCCCGAGGCGCCCTGGGAGTTCCGGCCGGCGCCCGGCGGACCGCCCGGCAGACCACCCGCGGGTCCCCGGCAGGAGCCGCGCGAGAGACCGCCCGGCGGAGCGCCCGGAAGACCGCCCGGGGGGCCCCGGCAGGAGGCGCCCGAGAGACCGCCCGGGGGGCCCCGACGCGAGCCGCCCGAGGGAGCCCCGGGCGGGAACCGCCCGATGACCGGCCTGCTCGACGGCGAGCCGCGGGTGGTCACCGCGGGCGTGCAGGTGCTCGCCGACGCGCTGGCCGCCCAGGCCGTGGTACCCACCGCGGTGGAGTGGCGGCCGCCGCCACCCGGCACCGAGGACGCCCTGACCGCGGTGCTGGCCGACCCGCGCCGCCCGGACGCCAACGCGGCCGCGGCCCGCCGGATGCTCGCCGCTGGGGCCACCCTGGTCGACGTACTGCCCGCGGCGGAGGTCCTCGGCCTGGCCCGCGGACAGTTCTGCCACGCCGGGCCGCCCATCGACTGGGAGCGCGCGTCCGGCCCGATGCGCGGCGCGCTGATCGGCGCCATGCTCTTCGAGGGCCTGGCCGACAGCCCGGAGCAGGCCGAGGAACGGCTCGCCGCCGGCCGCGCCGACCTCGAGCCGTGCCACGCCCGGGGCGGCGTCGGCCCGATGGCCGGCGTGGTCTCGCCGTCGATGTGGGTCTGGGTGCTGCGGGACGAGGCGCACGACCGCACCACCTGGTGCAGCCTGAACGAAGGGCTGGGCGCGGTGCTGCGCTACGGCGCATACGGCCCGGAGGTGATCGACCGGCTGGGCTGGATGTCCGCGGTGCTCGGCCCGGCGCTGCAGCGGGCCGTCCGGGCAAGCGGCCCGGTCGATGTCAAGGCGATCATCGGCCAGATGGTTCAGATGGGCGACGAGGGCCACAACCGCAACCGGGCCGGCACCCTGATGCTGCTGCGGGACCTGCTGCCGCATCTGGTCGAGGCCGGCCTGCCCGCCGCGGACACCGCCCGGGTGGCCCGCTTCATCGGCGGCAACGACCACTTCTTCCTCAACCTGGTGATGCCCGCCTGCAAGCTGCAGACCGCCGCGGCGGCCGGCATCCCGGGCTGCACCGTGGTGACCGCGATGGCCCGCAACGGCACCGACTTCGGCATCCAGGTCTCGGGCACCGGCGACGCGTGGTTCACCGGCCCGGCCGCCGTCCCCGAGGGGCTGTTCCTCGGCGTGTACGGCCCCGACGACGCCAACCCGGACATCGGCGACTCGGCGATCACCGAGACCGCGGGCCTGGGCGGGTTCGCCATGGCGGGTGCGCCGGCCATCGTGCGGTTCGTCGGCGGCACGGTGCCGGACGCGCTGCGCACCACGGCCGAGATGTACGAGATCACCGTCGCGGAGAACCCTGCCTACGCGCTGCCCGTGCTGGACTTCCGCGGCACCCCCACCGGCATCGACGTGACCGCGGTGCTGCGCACCGGCACCCTGCCGCAGATCAACACCGGGATCGCCGGCCGGGTCGCCGGCACCGGGCAGGTGGGCGCCGGGCTGGTCACCCCGCCGGTGGAGTGCTTCACGGCGGCGGTCGGCGCCCTCGCCGCCGAGGTGGCCACGGCGTACGAGCGGGGCCTGGTCACCCCCGGCGGACCCCCAAGCGGCATCTCCGACGGCGTCTCCGGCGGCGGCTGACCCGGGCGGCCACGGCCCAGGGTCAGCCGCGTGGCTTGGCGAACGCCACCCCGGTGGCGCAGCGGGGGGCCGCGTCGGACCACTCACCCGGCCAGGTCAGCACCGCGACGGCGGAGGTCTTCAGCTCCCGCGGCTCGCCGGTGAGCAGTTCGACCAGATCGGCCATGCCGGGGTTGTGCGCGACCAGCAGCACGGTGCTGGCGGCCGCCGGCAGCCCGCGGACCACGATGAGCAGGCCGGTCGCGGTGGCGGCGTAGAGCCGTTCGTCGCGCCGCACGTTGGGCGCCGGGTCGAGCTCGGCGCCGGCCAGCGCCCAGGTCTGCCGGGCCCTTACCGCGGTGGAGCAGACCACCAGGTCGAGGGCCGGCGCGTTCTCCCGCAGCCACTGCCCGGCGGCGGGGGCGTCCCGGCGCCCCCGCTTGGACAACGGCCGCCGCTCGTCCGGCCGGTCCGTGGACCAGTCCGACTTGGCGTGCCGTAACAGCAGCAGCGTCCGCTGGTTGGCCATCACCGAAGGGTCCCATGGCGGGGCAGATGCCGCTCGAGGACAGCGCGGACGCCGCGGGCATCGGGGCCGGTGACGGTGACCAGCAACCCCGGGCCGGCCAGCGGCATGGCGGCGCTCCCGGTGCCCGCCCCGCTGGCGCCCCCGCTGCCGGTCCCGGTGCCGACCCCGGTGCCGGTCCGGCTGCCGGTCCCGGTGGTGGACTCGGTGGTGGCCGCGGTGGTGGCCTCGCCGGGTGGCCGGCGCTGGGGGTCGCGCCAGGCCGGGTCCACCACGAGCAGTGAGCCGCAGGCCCGGGCGCCCACCGCGGAGGCCGGCCCGAACGTGACCGGATCGGTGCCGTCCAGGGTCAGCTCCGAGCGCAGCAGCGGCCGGCCGGCGACGTCCACGGCGAGCGTGCCGCGGTACGCGCCGCCGGCCTCGCCGTGCCGTCCGAGCAGCACCTCCTCACGCACCACCAGCGCGCCGCCGCCCGCCACCTCGGCGCGGGTGCGGGTGCGGTGGTCGGCGCCGGTGGCCACCACGATCGGCGCGGGCAGCACGGCCAGCCGGCCGCCCGCCGCCACGGACAGGGTCCAGGTGAACGACGAGCCGCCCCCGGCCCCGGGCAGCGCGACGGCGGCCGCAACCGTGCGCAGTACCAGGCAGGCGCCCGGTCCGACGCTCACCGACACCTCGACGTCGTCGCCGCCGAGCGGCCCTGCCGCGCTGGCCGCCAGGTACAGCCCCGCGGCGGTCGGCCGCAGCGTGACCGGTGCCTGCGAGCGCAGCACCACCAGCCGGGTGCCGCCGTCCGGGCCGGCCTCGGCGACCACCGCCGCCCGCGCCCTCACCCCGGTCGTCGCGACTCGTCCTGGGGATGTGGCGCCACCCCGGCGGACACCTGGGCGCGGACCCAGTCGGCCACCGGCGCGGCGGCCGGCTGCTCCCGAAGCGACGTCAGCAGCACCGGCAGCCCGCCGCGTACCGCCCGCGCGTCGCCCTCCATCACCGCCAGATCGGCACCCACCAGTGGCGCCAGGTCGGTCTTGTTGATCACCAGCAGGTCGGCGCGGGTCACCCCGGGGCCGCCCTTGCGCGGCACCTTGTCCCCGCCGGACACGTCCAGCACGAAGATCTGCCGGTCCACCAGCCCGTAGCTGAACGTCGCCGTGAGGTTGTCGCCGCCGCTCTCGACCAGCACCAGGTCCAGCCCGGCGAACGCCGCCTCCAGCGACTCGACCGCGTCCAGGTTGGCGGCGATGTCGTCCCGGATGGCGGTGTGCGGGCAGCACCCGGTGCGCACGGCGACGATCCGCTCGTCGGCGAGCACGCCCGCCCGGCGGAGGAAGTCGGCGTCCTCGGTGGTGTAGATGTCGTTGGTCACCACGGCCACGTCCAGTTCGCCGCGCAACGTCCGGCACAGCGCGGCCACCAGCGCCGTCTTGCCGCTGCCGACCGGTCCGCCGACCCCGATCCGCAGCGCCCGGCCGACCCGCGGCGCCCGGCCGACCCCTGGCGCCCGGTCTACCTCCGGCGCCCGGCCGACCCCCGACGCCCGGCCGGCCCCCGGCGCCCGGCCGGCCGGCGCGCCCTCCGGCTCGGGGTGCGGGTGGTCATCAGGGTGGTCATGAGCGTGGTCACGAGGCAAACAGACGCACCTCCGTCCGGGCATGAACCTCGGCCAGCACGTCCAGCCGCGGCGCCGCCGCGGCGGGCAGCCCGCCGAAGCCCGCCTCCACGCCGCCGGCGAGCGCCGCCACCGTTCCGGTCTCCGCCACCGCGACGACCTCGTCCGCCAGCGCCGCCAGTATCCCGTTCACCGCCAGCGGGTCGAACGCGCACAGCCGTACCGCCGCGGCCGCCGGCCCGGACACGGACAGGTACGCGGCGACCTGCGCCGCACCGCCCGGGTCGGCTCCCGTCGCGGCGGCCGCCACGCCGAGCACCACCGCATGGTGCGGCCCGCCCGGAGTTGCCGCCAGCGCCTCCAGCACGGGCGCCGGCCACGCCACCCGGGCGGCCCGCAGCAGCGCCCGCCCCTGCTGCCGGGACGCCTCGCGTTGCGCCGGCGACGGCATCCGCGCGTCCGCCTCGGCATCCAGGCGCTCGCACCCGCCCGGGTCGGCGCACGCAGCCGCGGCCAGCCCGGCGGCCACCGCCCCGGCGGTGCGCAGCCGCCCGCGCAGGAACACCGCCAGGTCATCCACCGTCCGCACCGCCCCGACGGACACCGCCGCCTCCACCCCGCCGGAGTGCGCATGCCCACCCGCCGGCAGCCGCGAGTCGGCCAGCATCAGCAGCCCGGCGATCCCGTTCATCGCAGACCGGTCATCAGAACAGGAAGTACCGCTGCGCCATCGGCAACTCCCCGGCCGGCTCCGCCTCCACCACGTCCCCGTCGATGCGCACAGTGAACGTGTCCGGCTCCACCTCGATCCGGGGCAGCGCGGTGTTCTCCGGCAGGTCGGCCTTCCCCCGGGAACGCACGTCCGCGACCGGCACCAGAGCCCGCGGCAGCCCGAGCCGCTCCACGATGCCGGCCTCCAGCGCGGCCGGCGCCACGAACGTCACCGAGGTCGCCGCGGCCGCCCGCGGCGCCGCCCCCCACATCGGCCGCGGCAGCACCGGCTGCGGCGTCGGGATCGACGCGTTGGCGTCCCCCATCGCGCCGTACGCCACCATGCCGCCCTTGAGCACCACGTGCGGCCGTACCGCGAAGAATGCCGGCTCCCACAGCACCAGGTCCGCCAGCTTGCCCACCTCGACCGACCCGATCTCCGCGTCCAGCCCGTGCGCCACCGCCGGGCAGATGGTGTGCTTCGCGACGTACCGCCGGGCCCGCAGGTTGTCCGCCCCGTTGTCGGCACCGCCGTCCCCGGCCAGCGCGCCGCGCCGCCGCTTCATCACGTGCGCGGTCTGCCAGGTGCGCAGCATCACCTCGCCGATGCGCCCCATCGCCTGCGAGTCCGAGCCGATCATCGAGATGGCGCCCAGGTCGTGCAGCACGTCCTCGGCGGCGATCGTGGACGGCCGGATCCGGCTCTCGGCGAACGCCAGGTCCTCCGGCACGGCCGGGTTGAGGTGGTGGCAGACCATCAGCATGTCGAGGTGCTCGTCGATGGTGTTCACCGTGTACGGCCGGGTCGGGTTGGTCGAGGACGGCAGCACGTTCGGGTACGAGGCGACCGTGATGATGTCCGGCGCGTGACCGCCGCCCGCGCCCTCGGTGTGGTACGCGTGGATCGCGCGCCCGCCGATGGCGGCCAGGGTGTCCTCGACGTACCCGGCCTCGTTCAGGGTGTCCGAGTGCAGCGCCGCCTGCACGCCGGCCGCGTCGCACACCCGCAGGCACGTGTCGATGGCCGCCGGGGTGGAGCCCCAGTCCTCGTGCAGCTTGAAGCCGGCCGCGCCGGCCCGGAGCTGCTCCCACAGCGCCTCCTCGGACACGGTGTTGCCCTTGCCGAGCAGCACCACGTTCACCGGCAGGTCCGCGGTGGCCTCCAACATCCGGGCGAGGTGCCAGGCCCCGGGGGTGACCGTGGTCGCCTTCGTGCCCTCCGCCGGCCCGGTACCGCCGCCGACCAGCGTGGTGATCCCGGCGGCCAGCGCCTCGTCGACGAGCTGCGGGCAGATGAGGTGGACGTGGCAGTCCACCGTGCCGGCGGTGAGGATCCGGCCGTTCCCGGCGAGGATCTCGGTGGCCGGCCCGATAACCAGATCGGGGTGTACGCCGGACATCGTGTCCGGGTTGCCGGCCTTGCCGAGCGCCACGATCCGGCCGTCCCGGATGCCGACGTCCGCCTTGACCACGCCCCAGTGGTCCAGCACCACCGCGCCGGTGATCACCAGGTCGGGGGTGCCTTCGGCGCGGGTGGCGGTGGCCTGCCCCATCGACTCGCGGATCACCTTGCCGCCGCCGAACACCGCCTCGTCCCCGGACATCGGCCCCCGGGCCAGGTCGTCCTCGACCTCGACCATCAGGTCGGTGTCGGCCAGTCGGATCCGATCCCCGGTGGTGGGCCCGTACAGCAGCGCGTACCGCTCCCGCCCGATCTCAGCCACGGTCCCCGCCTCCCGAGTGGTTGTCAGCCGATCCGGGCGAGCTATCCCGCGCATCGCCTGACGCGTCCCGGGGCACGCCGCGGGGCACCTCCCCCGGCACGCCGCCGGGCACGCCGTCCGACACGTCCCCCGACACGCCTCGGGCCAGGCCGCCGGACACGCCGCCCAGCACGTCCCCCGGCACGCCGCCCGACACGCCGCCCGACACGTCACCGGGCACGCCGAGCGACACGTCCCCGGGCACGCCGCGGCGCCGCAGTCCGGGGACGAACCGGTGGCCGGCCAGCGGCACCAGCGACACCTCCCGGGCGATTCCCGGCTCGAACCGCACCGCGGTGCCGGCCGGGACGTTCAGCCGGTGGCCCTGCGCGGCGCCCCGGTCGAAGTCCAGCGCCGGGTTGGCCTGGGCGAAGTGGTAGTGCGAGCCGACCTGCACCGGGCGGTCCCCGGTGTTGGTCACCAGCAGGACGATCGCCGGCCGGTCGGCGTTCAGCGGCACCGGCTCCGCGCCGACGAGCACCTCCCCGGGGACCATGCGCGGCGCCGTCACGGGATCGGCTGGTGCACCGTGACCAGCTTCGTACCGTCCGGGAACGTGGCCTCCACCTGTACCTCCGGGAGCATCTCGGGCACGCCGTCCATCACGTCGTCGCGGCTGAGCACCTGCCGCCCCGCCGCCATCAGGTCAACCACCGACCGCCCGTCCCGGGCGCCCTCCAGCAGGTACGCCGTGATCAGCGCCGTCGCCTCCGGCAGGTTCAGCCGCAGCCCGCGCGCCCGCCGCTGCCCGGCCAGCCCCGCCGCCACGTGGATGAGCAGCCGCTCCTGCTCGTGTGGCGTCAACCGCACCGTCCCACCTCCGCCGACTCGGCCGGCCCCATTCTGGCAGCCCTGACCATCCCCGGCGGGCGCGGGACGCTCTCAACGTAGATCTCTTGCTTCCCGCGGGGCCTCTCCTGGAATACTCGTACACGTCTTCGGCCCGTAGGCGGAGAAAGTGAGCCCGGTCCCCGTCCGGACGGTCGGCGGCCGGGCTTCGCGCTGTTCAGGCTCGGTCGAGGTCGATCAGCTCGGTAACTACCGGGCTGATCCGTCGGCGCCAATCAAGGCGCGGCGCGCGACGGCCACCGACGACGACCGCAATCCGGCGGTCGTCGGCTATTTCCCGTACTTCTACGACGCTCGCGGCGCCGAGCTGGCCGGTGTCGCCGCCGAGTGCCTTCTGGACCTCGCGGCGGACGATCCGGGCCACGCGGCAGGAGCCGAGCGGCATGCACTGCACGCGGTTGCCGGTCGCGACAAGCGCTTTGCCAGATCCGGGGTGTTCGACCAGGTGAACCTGGCCCGGTCCCGCTTCCTGCTGGGTGAGCCGGTCCAGGCCGCCGCCGACGGCGCCGCCGCCATGGCCCTGGCCGTCCAGGTGTCCTCCTCTGTCAGGGTGCGGTCCCGCCTCAGTGAGCTGCTCACCGCCTCGGAGCCGTACCGCGACGCCCCGCCGTGCGCGACTTCCGCGAGCAACTGCACCGCGCGGTCACCGCGGCATAGCTCAGCCATAGCCCCCAACCGCCCTCCGGTCATCCGGATGCCGCTCACCCTGTGATCATCGCGCAGTTCTGACGGCGCGGGCCGCTGCAACAGCGCGACGATCACAGTGGTCGCCGTAGAGCATTGGTTGCCGTGGGCGGCGAATGCCACGGGCAGGGGCGTCGTCCACCGGGCCAGGTGATCATCGCCGGGTTTCCGCGGTCCGCGCCGTGGCAAGCCGGCGACGATCACAGACAGGATGTGGTACGTCGTGTCTACTTAGAGCGTCCATCGACGGGTCGGGGGTGGTCGCGATCGGGGAGTTGGCGGAGCTGAACGTTGCGGCGCCGGAGGAGGCCGAGCGTGAGCTGCTGGCCTGCTGCGCGTCCCGGCGGTGGGCGGCCACGGTGGCGGCCGGGCGGCCGTACGCGGACCTGGGCGCGCTGACGGCCGTGTCGGATGCGGCGCTGGACGCGCTGGACTGGGGCGACGTCGATGAGGCGCTGGCCAGCCACCCGCGGATCGGGGCGCGGGCGGAAGGGGCCGGCCGGGAGGCGGACTGGTCGCGGCGGGAGCAGTCCGCGGCGGCCACCGGTGACGCCGACCTGCGGGCCGCGCTCACCGCCGGGAACGTCGAGTACGAGCAGCGGTTCGGCCACGTGTTCCTGATCTGCGCCACCGGGCGGCCGGCGGAGGAGATCCTGGCCGCGCTGCAGGGGCGGCTCGGCAACGACGCGAATGCCGAGCGCGCCGTGGTCCGCGGCGAGCTAGCGAAGATCGTCCGGCTCCGGCTGGCCAGGCTGGTGGCCCAGTGACGTGGCCGGCCGAGACGTAGGCTGCCGGTATTTGGCGGCCAGACGTGGACAGCCCAGATGTGGACAGCCCAGACGTGGACAGCCGGGACTCCGGGCGGCAGGGCGAACGGGGGCGTTGGCAGGGGTGAGCGGGTGAGCATCTCCACGCATGTGCTGGACGCCGCCCGGGGGCGCCCGGCGGCGGGCGTGCCGGTCCGGCTGGAACGCCGCGACGGCGACGGCTGGCGGGCGGTGGCCGACGGGCAGACCGACGCCGACGGCCGGCTCGCCGGCTGGCCGGCCGCCCCGGGTGTACACCGCCTGGTCTTCGACACCGGGACATATCTCGGTCCCGACGCGTTCTACCCCGAGGTGGTGGTCACCTTCCGGATCGGCGACGCCGGGCAGCGGTACCACGTGCCGGTACTGCTCAGCCCGTTCGCGTACTCGACGTACAGGGGGAGCTGATGGCCGTCGTACTCGGCGACAACCAGTACGGGAAGGCGGAGACCCGGCTGGTGCGCATCGACCGGACCGGCGGGCGGCACCGGATCACCGACCTGTCGGTGACCACCACGCTCTCCGGCGACCTGGCCGCGACCCACCTGACCGGCGACAACACCGGAGTGCTGCCCACCGACTCGCAGAAGAACGCGGTGTTCGCCTTCGCCCGCGACGGGGTCGGCGAGATCGAGGACTTCGCGCTGCGGCTGGCGCGGCACTTCGTGGACTCGCAGCCGGCGATCGGCCGCGCCCGGGTGGGTATCGAGCAGTACGGCTGGGACCGGATCGGGCTGGACGGCGGCACCGCGCCGCACTCGTTCGTCCGCACCGCCGGCACCCGCACGGCCACCGCCACCTACGACGGCAGCACCGCGCAGGTGGTGTCCGGGGTGACCGACCTGGTGGTGCTGAACACCACCGGCTCCTCCTTCGCCGGCTACGTCAGGGATCCGTACACCACGCTGCCCGAGGCCGCGGACCGGATCCTGGCCACCGCGCTGACCGCCCGCTGGCGGCACGCCACCGACACGGCCGGCGACCGGACCGGCGACTGGGCGAACTCGCACCGGGAGTCGGTCCGCCACCTGCTCGAGGCGTTCGCCGACACCGACAGCAAATCGCTGCAGCAGACGCTCTACGCGATGGGCCAACGGGTGCTGGACCACCGGCCCGAGGTCGTCGAGGTCCGGCTGTCGCTGCCGAACAGGCACCACTTCCTCGTCGACCTCGCCCCGTTCGGCCTGGACAACCCTGGCGAGGTGTTCTTCGCCGCGGACCGCCCGTACGGCCTCATCGAGGGCACCGTGCTCCGCGACGACGCGCCGCCCGCCGGCCTGGCCTGGTGGTAGCCGTGGAGTTCATCCGGGCGGCGACGCTGGACGAGGCGCTGGCCGCGAAGGCGGAAAACCCCGACGCGGTGCCCATCGCCGGCGGCACCGACGTGATGGTGGAGCTGAACTTCGACCGCCGCCGGCCCGGTGTGCTGCTCGACCTGACCCCGGTGGACGAGCTGGCGCGGTGGTCCACAGTGGACGGTCGGGTCCGGCTCGGCGCCGGGGTGTCGTACGCGCGGATCATCGCCGAGCTGTCCGATCGGCTGCCAGGGCTGGCGATGGCGTCCCGCACGGTCGGGTCGCCGCAGATCCGCAACCGCGGCACCGTCGGCGGCAACCTCGGCTCCGCCTCCCCGGCCGGCGACGCCCACCCGCCGCTGCTGGCCACCGCGGCGGATGTCGAGGTCGCGTCGGTGCGGGGGGTACGCACCGTACCGGTCGGCGAGTTCTTCACCGGCCCCAAGCGGAACGCGCTCGCCCCCGACGAACTGGTCATCGCGGTGCTGACGCCGGCGGCAACCGGCCCGCAGCAGTTCGCCAAGGTCGGCACCCGCAACGCAATGGTGATCGCGGTGTGCTCATTCTCGGTCGCGCTGCACCCGGGACCGGGCACCGTCGGCACCGTCGGCACCGGCATCGGGTCGGCCGGGCCCACCCCGCTGCGCGCCGCCGAGGCCGAGGATTTCGCCGCCGCGGAGCTGGCCGGCCGCTGGCAGTCGCGGGAGCCGCTGCCGGAGCCGGTGCTGCGCCGGTTCGGCGAACTGGTCGGCAGCGCCGCGCGGCCGATCGACGACGTCCGCGGCACCGCGGCGTACCGCCGGCACGCCCTGGCCGTGCTCGCCCGCCGCACTCTGTCGTGGGCCTGGGAGGACTACCGCACGGGGAGGTGGTCGGCATGAGGGCCGGCGAAGCGACGGCGAGAGAGCAGCTCGGCGCCGCCCTGCGGGTTGACGTTGACGCCCGGGCCAGAATGAGGCCCACACGGCGGGGTCCCGGCGACGACGAGGAGCCCGCGGAGCGTTCTCGTGGGGTGCGTGTGCGGAACGAGCGCGGAGCCGAGCAATGAGAATCAGCATGACGGTGAACGGCGAGCCGCACGCCGCGGACGACGTCTGGGAGGGCGAGAGCCTGCTGTACGTGCTGCGCGAGCGGCTCGGCCTGCCCGGCTCGAAGAACGCCTGCGAGCAGGGCGAATGCGGCTCCTGCACGGTTTACCTGGACGACGTCGCGGTGTGCGCCTGCCTGGTCGCCGCCGGCCAGGCGGAGGGCCGGACCGTGCGCACCGTGGAAGGGCTGGCCACCGGTGCCGGGCTCGACCCGGTGCAGCAGGCTTACCTGGCCACCGGCGCGGTGCAGTGCGGGTTCTGCACACCCGGCCTCATCGTGGCCACCCACGACCTGCTGCGCCGTCAACCGCATCCGTCGGACGCGGAGATCCGCGAGGCGCTGGCCGGCAACCTGTGCCGCTGCACCGGGTACGAGAAGATCCTCGACGCGGTGCGGCTGGCCGCGTCCACCGTGTCCAATTCTGCGCCCGCGGCGCCAGCGGACGGTGATGCATGGTGAGGATCGTCATCGACGGCGCCGCCGTGTCCACTGTGGACGAGCAGAGCACCGAGTACGACACCGGGTACGTGGTGGTGGAGGAGGGCCGGATCGCCGATGTGGGCGCCGGTCCCGCGCCCACCGGGCCGGCGGACCGCCACGTCGACGCGCGCGGCTGCCTGGTCACCCCGGGGTTGGTCAACACCCACCACCACCTGTACCAGTGGGCCACCCGGGGGCTGGCGCAGAACTGCGACCTGTTCGGCTGGCTGGTCGAGCTGTACCCGGTCTGGGCAGGGCTGGACGAGGAGATCGTCGGCGCGGCGGCCGCGGCCGGGCTGGCCAGGCTGGCCCGCACCGGCTGCACCACCGCCGCCGACCACCACTACGTGTTCCCCCGCGACGGCGGCGACGTTTTCGGTGCGGTGGTGGACGCCGCCGCCCGGATCGGCACCCGGCTGCACGCGGTGCGTGGCTCGATGGACCGCGGCCGCCCGGCCGGCGGGCTGCCCCCGGACTCGCTGGTCGAGAGCCTCGACGGCGCGCTGGCCGGCACCGCCGAGGCCATCACCACCCACCATGACCCCGGGTTCGAGTCGATGGTGCGGGTGGCGGTCGGGCCGTGCTCGCCGTTCACGGTCAGCCCGGAGCTGATGACCCGGGCCGCCGAACTGGCCCGGCACACCGGCACCCGGCTGCACACCCACCTGGCCGAGACGATCGAGGAGGAGAAGCAGTGCCAGGCGGAGTTCGGCTGCACGCCGGTGGAGTACGCCGAGCGGACCGGCTGGTTGGGCGGCGACGTGTGGCTGGCGCACGGCGTACACCTGTCACCCGCCGAGGTGTCCCGGCTCGGCACCACCGGCACCGGCGTCGCGCACTGCCCCACCTCCAACGGCCGGCTCGGCTCCGGGATCGCGCCGGTGAAGGCGCTGCTGGAGGCCGGCGCCCCGGTGGGGCTCGGTGTGGACGGCGGGGCGTCCAATGAGGACGGTGGGCTCGCGGTGGAACTGCGGCAGGCGGCGTACCTTGCCCGGCTGGCCGGCGGCGCGGACGCGCTGACCGCCCGGCAGGCGCTGTGGCTGGCCACCGCGGGCGGCGCGGCCTGCCTCGGCCGGACCTCGGAGATCGGCTCGCTGCGGCCGGGCCTGCTCGCCGACATCGCGGTATGGCGACTGTCCACACTGGACCACGCCGGCATCGACGACCCCGTGGCGGCACTGGTCTTCGGGCCGGTGCCGCCACTGGCGCTGCTCCTGGTCGGCGGCGCCGCGGTGGTCGAGGACGCGGAGCTGCGCACCGCCGACGAGGCCACGCTGGCCGCCGACCTGCGCGCCGCCGTCCGCCGGCTGAAGGGACGGACCCCGTGATCATCGCCGATTCTGCACGGTCGCGGCCGCCACTGCGCCGCGACGACCACAGCCGGACCCGGACGGGAGCGCGGCCGGTGAGCGCGCCGCCGCAGGCCGCCGTCGCCGATGGTGTCGGACAGAGCGCGGTCCGGCCGGACGGCGTGCTCAAGGTGCGCGGCGAGTTCGCCTACTCCTCCGACATGTGGGCCGACGACATGCTCTGGGGCGCCACCCTGCGCAGCCCGCACCCGTACGCCCGGATCCGCTCCCTCGACATCGGCGCGGCGCTCAAGGTGCCGGGCGTGTACGCGGTCCTCACCCACTCCGACGTTCCCGGCGAGAACCGCTACGGCCTCGAGCACGCCGACCAGCCGGTCCTGGCCGACGACGTGGTCCGGTACGCCGGCGAGCCGGTGGCCGTGGTGGGTGCCGACCATCCCGAGACGGCGCGCCGCGCGGCCGCCCGGATAGCGGTGGACTACGACGTGCGCCAGCCCCTCACCGATCCCGAGGCCGCGCTGGCCGACGGCGCCCCGAGGCTGCACCCGGGCGGCAACCTGGTCCGGCACCTGCGGATCCGGCACGGCGACCCGGACGCCGCCACCGCGGACGTGGTGGTCACCGGGGAGTATCACGTCGGCATGCAGGACCAGGCGTTCCTCGGCCCGGAGTCGGGGATGGCCGTGCCGGCCGAGGACGGGGGCGTCGACCTGTACGTGGCCACCCAGTGGCTGCACGTGGACCGTGACCAGATCGCCCGCGCGCTCGGCCTGCCGGCAGACAAGGTGCGGCTCACCCTGGCCGGGGTCGGCGGCGCGTTCGGCGCCCGCGAGGACCTGTCCATGCAGATCCACGCCTGCCTGCTCGCGCTGCACACCGGCAAGCCGGTGAAGATCGTGTACGGCCGGGAGGAGTCCTTCTACGGCCACGTGCACCGGCACCCGGCCGTGATGCGGTACGAGCACGGCGCGGACCGCGACGGCCGGCTGGTCTTCGTGCGGGCGCGCATCGTGCTGGACGGCGGCGCGTACGCCTCCACCACGGCCGCTGTCACCGGCAACGCCGGCAGCCTCGGCATCGGCCCGTACCAGGTGCCGAACGCGGCGATGGACTGCTACGGCGTCTACACCAACAACCCGCCCTGCGGCGCGATGCGCGGGTTCGGCGCCGTGCAGGCGGCGTTCGGGTACGAGTCCCAGATGGACAGACTCGCCGACGCGCTCGGCCTGGATCCGGTGGAGCTGCGCCTGCGCAACGCGATGCACGAGGGCTCTGTCCTGCCGACGGGCCAACGGGTGGACTCCGCCGCCCCGGTGGCCGAGCTGCTGCGCCGGGTGCGGGACGCGCCGCTGCCACCGCCGGCAGTTGCGGGCGGCGAGGTCGACCTGCGCACCATGCCCGGCGGGGTCTCCAACACCACCCATGGCGAGGGCGTGCGGCGCGGCATCGGGTACGGGGTCGGCATCAAGAACGTCGGTTTCTCCGAAGGGTTCGACGACTACTCCACCGCGCGGGTACGGCTGGCGGCCATCGCCGGCGAGCCGGCGGTCGAGGTGCACACGGCCGCGGCCGAGGTGGGCCAGGGCCTGGTGACGCTGCAGGCGCAGATCGCCCGGACCGAGCTGGGGGTGTGGCGGGTGAGCGTACTGCCGGCCGACACGGCGGTGGGCAGCGCCGGGTCGAGCTCGGCATCGCGGCAGAGCTACATGACCGGCGGCGCGGTCAGGGCGGCCTGCGAGGCGGTGCGGGCCGAGCTGGACCGGCGCGCCGGCCGGGACAGCCGCACGCTCTCGCCCGCCGAGCTGGCCGCGCTGCTCGGCGACGGGGCTATCGAGCGCACCGTGGAGTGGCGGCACCGGCCGACGTCGCCGCTGGATCCGGTCAACGGGCAGGGCAACGCGCACGTGCAGTACGCGTTCGCCGCGCACCGCGCGGTGGTCGATGTGGACACCGAGCTCGGCCTGGTGCGGGTGGTCGAGCTGGCCTGCGCGCAGGACGTCGGGCGGGCGCTGAACCCGCAGGCGGTGGTCGGCCAGATCCACGGCGGCAGCGCGCAGGGCCTCGGGCTGGCCGTGATGGAGGAGATCCAGGTGCTGGACGGGCAGATCCGCAACCCGTCGTTCACCGACTACCTCATCCCGACGATCCTCGACATGCCGCCGATGCGGGTCGACGTGCTAGAACTGGCCGACCCGCACGCGCCGTACGGACTGCGCGGCGTCGGCGAGCCGCCCACGATCTCCTCCACGCCGGCCATCGTGGCCGCCATCCGGGCCGCCACCGGCCGACCGCTGAACCGCATACCGGTCCGCCCCGAGCACATCGTGGCGGCGAGCAGTCAGCCGTGACCGAATACCTGGGCCACGCTCTGCCCGATCGTGGCCAGGTCGGCGGTCACCTGGGTGGCGCCGGTCAGCAGGGACCTGATCTTCTCCCACCGGCTGCGCGCCACGGTGGGCTGGACCGGCTGGTCCTGCTGCCGGGCCCGGGTGTCCGCGGTCAGGTCGTCGAGGTTGTCGAGCACGACATCCTTCTTCGGTACCGCAGGCTCGGCGCTCGCCACCTGGGCGCGCAGCTCGGCCAGCAGGGCGAGCAGGTCGGCGACGCCGGCGGGGGCCTGGACGTACATGTCGCCGTGGCTGCTCACGTCGCCGTCGATACGGCCCCCGGTGACCACCGGGGCGTTGAAGTTGCCGGAGAAGTGATCTCCCTTGCTGGTGGGCATGGCCTCATCCTTGCCGGGTCGGGCGGGCGGCGGGCGCCGGTACTGTCATCGCCCCGCTGCTGGTCACGTTGCCACCGACGCGGCCACCGGTCACCACCGGCGCGTTGAAGTTGCTCTCGACGAACACGTTGTTGGTCACGACCGCGGCGGCCTGCCGGTCGAACTCCAGCGAGGAGTACCCGAACTCGCGCAGGATCCGGCTGATCACCAGCACGAACCTGCTCTCCAGGATCTTCAGGTACCGGTCCACGTCGGCGCGCTGCAGGTAGTTGTGCACGTCCCCGTCCGCGGCCAGCTCGCGGATGCTGCGCAGTGAGCCGTACCGGGCCGGGTTGCTCACCCCGCGCTCCACCGGCAGCGGCCGCAGCCACCTCGACAGGTGCAGGACCCGGCCGGGCAGGCTGGCCGGCAACTGCAGCAGCCGCACCAGGCCCTGCCAGACCGGGACCAGCTGGCTGCTGGAAAGGTTGTCGATCGCCCGGAACGGGCGCTGGATGGGCATCAGCAGGCAGGGCGTCCACTCCACGTACAGCGTGCTGTGGTCCACGGCCAGGTGCAGGAAGACCGACACCACCAGCTCCCGGTCCCAGGTCTCCACCCGCAGGCACTGGTAGTACCGGGCCCACTCCTTGGGGTCGGCGCGCAGCCGAGCGGCCTCGTCCGCGGGTAGCCAGCGGCTCGGCGGGCCGTCCAGGGAAGGCAGGAACAGCCTGGCGCTCGGGTCCTCCCGGTGGTCGAGGAGCTCCTCCGCCGAGGCGATCACCTCGCCGGACACCGTCAGGTCCCGCAGCCGCGCGCTCGGGGTCAGTGGGGTGGACCGGATCAGCTCGGTGATCTCGGCCCGCACCCGGTCGTACAGCGCCGTGGTGCTCAGCCCGCGCGGCTCGTCGCCCGACCGGCTGGCCGGGATCGGGGGCTGGGCGCCGGCCTCGCCGGGCAGGGCGTGCTCGGGGCCTTCCGGCAGCGGGATCAGGGAGGTCGCGGTGGACCACGGCCTCACCTCGACCCCCGCGCCGACGAACGGAGAGTACCCCCGGTACACGGTGAGCGGGACGTCCGGCCCGCCGTCCGGATGCTCCCACCGCCGGTCCGCGTGCTGCCGCTGCGCCTGGCGGACCCGCGCCACCTGCTCGTTCTGCCGGCTCGGGGCGTAGTTGTGGATGTGCCGCGGGCCGGTGTCGTACCCGGAGCCGCCCACGCGGCGGAACCGCGCCGTCAGCGCCTTCCACACCGCGACCCGGTCCGCGGTCAGCACCGCGGCGATGGCCAGCACCAGCAGGAGCGCGAACACGTTCCGCACCATGTGGTCAGGGGCTGGCACGTCGAAGCCGAGGTCGCGGGTGTCGTCGGGCCCGTTGACCCGCCTGCCGACGTAGATGGCGACCAGGATCAGGATGGCGAAGCCGGCGGCGGCCGCCGCGAGCTTGCGCTGCAGGGCGCCCTCCGCCGGTACGGTCTCATCGCCTCGCTCGCGCTTCTGGCGCGCGTTGGCAGTGGCGACCGAGAGGCCGGCGGCCACCGCGACCCACACCAGCAGCCAGGTCAGCGGCGCGGTGAACACCACCGGCACGGCAAGCAGCACCACCGCCCCGTCCCGCAGCATCCGCCGGACCCGGCCGGCGATCGCCTCGTTCAGCACCGCCGCGGTATCGACTCCGGGCGAGGGCGGCATCGGGCGGGTCGGCTCCAACAGGTACTCCCGGATCGCCTGGTCGGCGAAGTCGGAGCTGAGGTGCGCGGCGGCGCACAGGTACCGTGTGGTGTCGTCGCGCCGGAGCATGGTGTCGGCCGATGTGCGCCAAGGTTGACCGGCGATGTCGTGCGCGGCCGGCTGCCCAGCGTGCGGGTGCATGCGATCCCCTCGCTAGTTCACGGCACCGGCGGTGGGCCACCGCCCCCGATGCTCACGTAACGCCCCCAAGTGTGTGCGCACCGTAGCCTACCGCGGATCTTTGCGTCGCGACCCCGGGGCCGTTCCCCCGGGGTCGGAACCGGGATCGCGGGCCGGTCCGGCCGTTAGGGTGGTCCCGCCGGGCTCGATTCGGCGTTCGAGGAGGCACACGTGCCGCTGATGTTCCTGAACGGCGGGGGGATGCGGGGTGGGCCACTGCATCCCAGGTTGCAGGGCGCGGTCCTGGTGCGGCCGGCCCGCACGGCGGCGAAGTACCGCTTCTACTCCGTCGGCGACCGGTACCCCGCGATGGCCCCGGACGGCGAGCACAGCGTGGCCGGCGAGGTGTACGAGCTCCCGCTGGAGGTGCTCCGCGACCACCTGCTGCCGGCCGAGCCGCCCGAGCTGGAGCTGAGCGTGATCGAGCTGGACGACGGCACGGCCAGCCTGGGCATGGTGCTGCGGCGGCCGTTCGAGGGCACCGCGGAGCTGGCCGACATCTCCGAGCTCGGCGACTGGCGCGCCTACCTGGAGCGCGCCGGTGGCTGACTACGACCTGGTGCTGCGATCGGACCGGGTGCTGCTGCCGGGCGGCGAGCGGCCCGCGGCGGTGGCCGTCCACGGTGGACAGATCGCGGCGGTGGCGGACCGCGGCGCCGCCCTGGATGCCGGGGTGGAGGAAGACCTGGGCGGGATCGCGGTGCTGCCCGGGCTGGTGGATACCCATGTCCACGTCAACGAGCCTGGGCGGACCAGTTGGGAGGGCTTTGCCACGGCCACCGCGGCGGCGGCGGCCGGCGGGGTGACCACCATCGTGGACATGCCGCTGAACAGCATCCCGTCCACTGTGGACATCGCCGCACTGGAGGTGAAGCGGAAGGCCGCCACCGGGCAGTGCTTCGTCGACGTGGGGTTCTGGGGTGGCGCCGTGCCGGGCAACCTGGCGGAGCTGCGCGGGCTACACGAGGCGGGAGTGTTCGGATTCAAGTGCTTCCTGGCACCGTCCGGGGTGGACGAGTTCCCGCCGCTGGCGTGGCCGGAGCTGGAACAGGTGCTGGAGGTGCTGCACGACCTGGGTGCGCTGCTGGTGGTGCACGCCGAGGACGGCGACCGGCTGGGGGTCACCCCGGCCAGCCCGCGGTACGCCGACTTCGTGGCCAGCCGACCACCGTCGACAGAGGACAGTGCGGTGGCCCGGCTGGCCGGGTTGGCGGTGCTGGCCGATGCCCGGGTGCACGTGCTGCACCTGTCCTCGGCCGGCGCGGTGCCGCACCTCGCGGCGGCGCGGGCCGGTGGCGCGCCGGTCACCGCCGAGACCTGCCCGCACTACCTGACGCTGGCCGCCGAGGACGTCCCCGACGGCGCCACCGAGTACAAGTGCTGCCCGCCGATCCGCGGCCGGGCCAACGCCGACCGGCTCTGGCAGGCGCTCGCCGACGGCACGGTGAGCTGCGTGGTGTCCGACCACTCGCCGTGCCCCGCGCAGCTGAAGGCTGGCGACTTCGCCTCGGCCTGGGGCGGTATCGCCTCGCTGCAACTCGGGCTGCCGCTGGTGTGGACGGCCGCCCGGCAGCGCGGCGTACCGCTGTCGGACGTGGTCGGCTGGATGGCCGACGCGCCGGCCCGGCTGGTCGGCCTGGCCGGCAAGGGCCGGATCGAGGTCGGCAGCGCCGCCGATCTGGTCGCGTTCGCGGCCGACGAGGAGTTCACCGTGGACCCGGCCGCGCTGCTGCACCGGCACCCGGTCACGCCGTACGCGGGCCGGCGGCTGGCCGGGGTGGTGCGCCGCACCTGGCTGCGCGGCACGGTTGTCGGCGCCGAGCCGCGCGGGCGACTGCTGCGGCGGGAGGCGTGGTGAGCGACTGGACCGCCCTGCCGGACCTGGCCAGCCGCGCCCTGGGCGGCAGCGTGGTGGCCGCCAGCGACGAGTTCTTCGCCGACAAGGAGAACCTCGTCACGCCGGAGCCCCCGGCGTTCACGCCGCACACGTTCACCGCGAAGGGGCAGGTGTACGACGGCTGGGAGACCCGGCGGCGGCGGGGCGCACCGGGGCACGACTGGGCGGTGGTCCGGCTCGGCGCACCCGGCGTGGTCCGCGGCGTGGTGGTGGACACCGCGTTCTTCCTCGGCAACTACCCGGAGCGGTGCGTGCTGCTGGGCGCCGCCATCGACGGCTACCCTGCGCCGGCGGAGCTTGACGCGGCCGAGTGGGTGGAGCTGGTGCCGTCGAGCCCGCTCGCGGGCGGCACCGCCAACGCCTTCGAGGTCGCGGTGCAGCGGCGGTTCACCCACGTACGGCTGGAGATCCATCCCGACGGCGGGGTGGCCCGCCTGCGGCTGCACGGCGAGCCGGTACCCGATCCGCAGGAGTGGGCCGGGCTGCCGCTGGACCTGGCCGCCACCGTGAACGGCGGGGCGGTCGTGGCGTGCAGCGACAGCTTCTACTCCCCGCCGGGCAACCTGCTGCGGCCCGGGCTGGCGCGGCGGATGAGCGACGGCTGGGAGACCGCGCGGCGGCGCGGCGGCGGCAACGACTGGGCGGTCGTGCGGCTCGCCGGCCACGCCGTGCCGGTGGTCGCCGAACTGGACACCACGTACTTCCGCGGCAACGCGCCGGACCACGCGATCCTGTCCGGCTCGGACGCCACCCGCGACCCCGACGAGTGGTTCCCGCTGCTGCCGGCCGCCCGGCTGCAGCCGGACACGCCGCACCGGTTCCGGCTGGCCACGGACCGCCCGGTCACGCACGTGCGGCTGGACATCGTGCCGGACGGCGGCCTGGCCCGCTTCCGCCTGTACGGGCGGCTCACCGCGGCGGGCCTCGACGCCGCACTCCAGCGGTACGGCCGGCTCAGCAGTCCCCCCGCTCCGCTGCCCGCCGCTCCCCCGCCCGCCGTCCCGCCTCCCGGCGCCCCGCTGACCGAGGAGGAGATGCTGGCCGCCGCGGTGGCGCAGGCGCGGGCGGGCCTGGCGGAGGGCGGCATCCCGATCGGGGCCGTGCTGTTCGGCCCGGACGGCGCGCTGCTCGGCCGCGGGCACAACCGCCGGGTGCAGGACGGCGACCCGTCGATGCACGCCGAGACGGCCGCGTTCCGGGACGCCGGCCGCCAGCGCAGCTACCGCGGCACCACCATGGTGACCACGCTCTCCCCGTGCTGGTACTGCAGCGGGCTGGTCCGCCAGTTCGGCATCTCCCGGGTGGTTGTCGGCGAGGCGCGCACGTTCCACGGCGGGCACGACTGGCTGGCCGAACACGGCGTGCAGGTCGTACTGCTCGACGACCCGACCTGCGTGGCGCTGATGACCGACTTCATCGCCGCCGACCCTGCCCTTTGGTACGAAGACATCGGCGAATCATGAGCCTGGGGTCACGAGTCGGCATCGACTGCGCCGCCCACTCTCGAGTTTTGTCGGTACTCGGACCTAGGGTGCGAATCGTTGCGGTTCCCGGCGTAAGGGTGGCGCGGATGTCAACGGTGTTGCGAGGCGTGCAGGTCCGACGGCTGATCTCCGTTGGCGTCGGAGCGGTCGTGGTCGCGATCGGGGCGGCGCCGCTGGCCGGCCCGGCCGACGCCGCGCAGGCGACCCCGGTCGCGTCACACATCCGCGGCACCGAGACCGTCCCGGCGTACTCCTATGCGGACGCGATCCGGGAGAGCGTCTGGGTGGAGGCGCCGCTGGACAGCGACCACGACGGGGCGCTCGACCGGATCGTGGTCGACCTGGTCCGCCCGCGTGAGGCGGCCGCGGCCGGGGTCAGGGTGCCGGTGATCCTGGAGTCCTCGCCGTACTACCAGTGCTGCGGCCGCGGCAACGAGGGCGAGACCAAGGAGTACGCCGCCGACGGCACGGTCACCAAGATGCCGCTGTTCTACGACAACTACTTCGTGCCGCGCGGGTACGCGTTCGCCGCGGTGGACCTGACCGGCACGGCGCGCTCGCTCGGCTGCGGCGACGTGGGTGGTCGCGCCGAGATCCTGGGCACCAAGGCGGTCATCGACTGGCTGAACGGGCGCGCCCGCGGCTTCAACGCCGACGGCTCGCCCGCGGTCGCGTCGTGGACCACCGGCCGGGTCGGCATGATCGGCAAGTCCTGGGACGGCACCATCGCCAACGGCGTCGCCGCGACCGGGGTGGCCGGGCTGGCCACCATCGTGCCGATCGCCGGCATCTCGAGCTGGTACGACTACACCCGCTTCAACGGGGTGATCCGCGCGCCCGGCTACGTCGGCTTCCTGGCCCAGGTTGTCAGCGGCCGGCAGAGCGGCACCTGCGACGAGGAGTACGCCGCCGCCCAGGAGGCCAGCGACGACGCCACCGCGAACTTCAACCAGTTCTGGGCCGAGCGCAACTACCGGCTGTCGGTGGACAACGTGCGCGCCAGCGTGTTCGTCGTGCACGGGCTGAACGACATGAACGTCACCACCAACCAGTTCGCGACCTGGTGGGACGAGCTGGCCACGCGCGGCGTGCCCCGGCACATCTGGCTGTCGCAGCAGGGCCACGTCGATCCGTTCGACTTCCGCCGGGCCGAGTGGGTCGCCGCGCTGCACCGCTGGTTCGACTACTGGCTGCAAGGGCTGCGCAACGGGGTGATGGACGAGCCGCAGGCACAGGTCGAGCGGAGCAACGGCCGGTGGACCCCCCAGCCGCGGTGGCCGGCCGACGGCGCGCGCCAGGCTTCGGTGTACTTCGGCAACGGCGACGGTACGACCGGCACGCTCGGCACCTGGCCGGGCAGCGGGGTGCGGTCGTTCACCGACGACTTCGACCAGGTCGAGGCCGACGCGGTGGCCGACCCGACCACGGCGAAACCCAGCCGGCTGGTGTTCCTGTCCGGAGCGCTCACCCACAGCCTGCACTTCTCCGGCTCGCCCAGCGTCCGGCTGCGGGTGCAGGTGGACCGGCCCACCACCGAGCTGTCCGTACGGCTCGTCGACTACGGCACCCAGCGCCGGGTGGACTACTTCTCCCACGGTGCCGGCATCTCCACTCTGGACACCGAGTCCTGCTGGGGTGAGTCGACCGCCGCCGACGACGCCTGCTACTTCGACACCGCCGAGGACTTCGTCACCAGCGACACCTACATCCTCACCCGGGGCTGGCAGGACGCGGCGCATTACCAGTCGCTGACCCGGCTGACGCCGCTGCAGCCGGGCCAGTGGTACGACATCACCGTGCCGGTGGACGCCTACGACGCGACCATCGCGGCCGGCCACGTGCTCGGCCTGGTGCTCACACAGTCGGACAACGAGTACACGAGCCCGAGCCCGACCGGGGCCACCGTGACGGTCGACCTCGCGCAGAGCCGGCTCGTCCTGCCGGTGGTCGGCCCACCGTTGCTGCCGGGGATCGGCATCGCGCCGGCTGTTCACACCGCGGCGACCAGCGTCTCCGTCCAGTCGCGGCCCGACCGGCGCCGCCCCGAGTTCCGCTGACGATCCGCTCTGGAGGGTGTGCCGGGCAACGCCATGCGCCACGGACCGCGGTCCCGCGGCGCCCGGCTGGCAGCCCGGCGCCGGTCAGTGCTCGCGCGGCAGCCGGATGGTGAACGCGGTGTGGCCTGGCGCGCTGTCCACCTCGACGGTGCCGCGGTGCGCCTCGACCACGGCCGCCACGATGGCCAGCCCGAGTCCGGTGCTGCCCGAGGCGCGGGACCGGGAGGTGTCCGCCCGGGTGAACCGCTCGAACACCTCGGGCTGCAGTTCGAGCGGGATCCCGGGGCCGTTGTCGGCGACCCGCAGCACCACCTCGTCACCGGCGGCGAGGCTCACCGTGACCACGGTGCCCGCCGGGGTGTGCTGCCTTGTGTTGGCCAGCAGGTTGGCCACCACCTGGTGCAGCCGCCCCTGGTCGCCGGTCACCGTCACCGGCTCCCCGGGCAGGTCGAGCTGCCAGCGGTGTCCCGGCCCGGCGGCGTGCGCGTCGCTGACCGCGTCCACCACGATCGCGGACAGGTCCACCGGTTGGCGTTCCACCGGGCGGCCGGAGTCCAGCCGGGCCAGCAGCAGCAGGTCCTCGACCAGGTCGGTCATCCGCACCGCCTCCGACTCGACCCGGCCCAACGCATGCGCCACCTCGGCCGGCACCTGGCCGCGGTTGCGCCGGGTGAGTTCGGCGTACCCGCGGATCGAGGCCAGCGGCGTACGCAGTTCGTGGCTGGCGTCCGCGACGAACTTACGCACCCGGGCCTCGCTGGCCTGCCGCGCGGACAGGGCGTTCGCGATGTGACCGAGCATCCGGTTGAGCGCGGCGCCGACCTGGCCGACCTCGGTACGTGGGTCGGTGTCCGCGTCCGGCACCCGCACCGCCAGGGCCACCTCGCCGCGGTCCAGCGGCAGCTCGGCGACCCGGCCGGCGGTGGCGGCGACCCGGCGCAGCGGCCGGAGCGTCAGCCGGATCACCGCGGCGCCGGCGAGCGCGGCCAGCACGAGCCCGAGGACCGCCACGACGGTGATCACCGCCGCGAGGCCGTACACGGTGCTGCGGACGCTGCGCAGCGGCAGCCCGGTGACGATCACGCCGCCGTCGGGCGTGTCGGCCGCCAGCAGCCGGTAGGTGCCGAGCTGGCCGCCGAGATCCACGGTGCGCGGCCGCCCGTCCGCCGGCAGTGCCCGCAGGGCGGTGCACTGATCACCGGAGAGCGGCCGCGAGTAGCCGGCCCGGTCGAGCACCCCGGAGATGGTCACGTCGCCGCGCAGTTGCGCACCGAGGGTGCCCTCCCCCTGCCCGGGCGCGAACAGGAAGTCCGGCCCCTCGCCGTGGTCGGGCTCGCCCGAGCGGTGATCGTCACGGCGGGGCTGGCCGACGGCGAGCCGGGAACGGTTCGCGGCGGAGACGAGCTGGTCATCGACCCGGTTGAGCAGCGAGCGGTCCAGCGCCAGCACGCTGACCAGCCCGATGATGACGCTCACCGCGGCCAGCAGCGCGATCATGGCGGCCAGCAGCCGGGTACGCAGTGTCCAGCCCGCCGGGCCACGCCACCACCCTGGGTGCGGGACCCGGCGCCGCCACGGCCTGGTCGCGCTCATCGCGGGTGGGTCATTCGGCCGGCTTGAGCACGTACCCGGCGCCCCGCATGGTGTGGATCATCGGTCGGCGGCCGGCCTCGATCTTCTTGCGCAGGTAGGAGATGTACAGCTCGACCACGTTCGCCTGACCGCCGAAGTCGTAGTTCCACACCCGGTCCAGGATCTGCGCCTTGCTGAGCACCCGTCTGGGGTTCCGCATCAGGTAGCGCAACAGCTCGAACTCGGTCGCGGTCAGCGCGATCGGCTCGTCGCCGCGCCGTACCTCACGGCTGTCCTCGTCCAGCACAAGGTCGCCGACCACCAGTTCGGCCTCGCGCCGTCCGGTCACCCGGTGGGTACGCCGGATCAGGCCACGCAGCCGCGCCACCACCTCCTCGAGGCTGAACGGCTTGGTCACGTAGTCGTCGCCGCCCGCGGTCAGCCCAGCGATCCGTTCCTCCACGGCGTCCTTCGCGGTGAGGAACAGCACCGGCACGTCGGCGTCGTCGCCCCGCAGCCGGCGCAGCACCTCCAGGCCGTCGAAGTCGGGCAGCATCACGTCGAGTACCACAACATCGGGGCGGAACTCACGAGCCAGCCGCACCGCCTCGGCGCCCGCCCCCGCCGTGCGTACCTCCCAGCCCTCGTACCGCAGGGCCATCGACAGCAACTCGGTCAGCGTGGGCTCGTCGTCCACCACCAGGACCCGGATGGGCGACCCGTCGGCCCGGCGGAACTCGGCAGCGGCCGCGCCGCGGGATCCGTTCATCGTGGTCATGCTCGCATCTTCTGCCCGCACGCTGTGCGAACCCGGTGTGGTTCCTGTGTGTTTCCTGTGCGCGGCCGGCTGGTCCTCTCACAGGACCCGCACAGGTTCGGCACACCGGCGACATAGCCCGGCGGCAAAGGGTGGGGACAACGCACGATCGAGACGGCAGGGAGACGCGATGGACATCCGCGAGCAGGGGTTGCGGCGCATAGGTGCGGTGACGACGGGCCTCGTGGTGGTTTCGGCGGCCGGCGTCGTGGTGTTCGGCGCCCTGGCCCGGGCCGACTCGACGACGTCCTCCGGTACGAGCAGCACCGCATCTTCTGACTCTTCCGGATCTTCCGCTTCCTCTGGGTCTGCTGGATCATCCGCTTCGTCTGGATCTTCTGAATCTTCTGGATCTTCAGAGAGTTCTGAAGCTTCGCAAGGTTCGGATTCTTCGAGTTCGTCAGGTTCTTCGAATTCGTCAGGTTCTTCGGGTTCTTCGGGTTCTTCGGGTTCTTCGGGCTCTTCGGGTTCGTCAGGTTCTTCGGGTTCTTCGGGCTCGAGCGACAGTGGTAGCTCGTCCAGCAACGGCACCACGCTGGGCAGCACCAGCCAGGCGCCGCAGGCGAACACCGGCGGTTCGTGATGACGCTGGCCATCGCCCCGGACACTGTGCAGTGGCCGATCTGGAGCACCACCGCACGGCTGGTGGTCACCGATCCGGCCGCGCTGGCCGACGCGCACCGGCTCGTCGTCGGCGAGCTGGCCGCGGTCGAGCTGGCCGCCAGCCGGTTCCGCCCGGACTCGGAGATCAACAGCCTGCACCTGTCCGGCGGCCGGCCGCAGCGGATCAGCCCGCTGCTTGCCGACCTGGTCGCTGCCGCGTTGGCCGCGGCCGCGAGCACCGCCGGCGACGTCGACCCCACGGTCGGCACCGCGATGCGCGCCCTCGGCTACGACCGCGACTTCGCGCTGGTGGCGCCCGGCGGCGGGCCGGTGCGGCTGGCGATCCGCCCGGCACCCGGCTGGCAGCGGGTACACCTGGACGGCGACCGGCTCACGGTACCGCCGGACGTGCTGCTTGACCTGGGCGCAACGGCGAAGGCGCGCGCCGCCGACCGGTGTGCCGGGCTGGTGGCCGACCGGCTCGGCACCGGCGCGCTGGTCAGCCTCGGCGGCGACATCGCCACCGCGGGCCCCGGCCCGGACGGCGGCTGGCGGGTACTCGTCCAGGACCGCCCCGGCGAACCGGCGTGCACCGTGACGCTGCCCACCGGCCACGCGATCGCCACCTCGAGCACCGCCGGCCGGCAGTGGCGTCGGGGCGGACGGTGGCTGCACCACGTGCTCGACCCGCGGACCTGCCAGCCGGCCGACCCGGTGTGGCGCACGGTCACCGTGGCCGCGCCGCGCTGCGTGGACGCGAACGCCCTGACCACGGCCGGGGTGGTGCGTGGACACGCCGCGATGTCCTGGCTGCGGGCCCTCGACGTTCCCGCCCGGCTGGTCTCCGCCGCCGGTGACGTTCTCAGCACGCCACGCTGGCCTGGCGGAGGCCGCCCGTGAGCAAGGACAGCACGCTCACCGACGTGCTCTGGTACACCGCGCGCGGCGCCGGACTCATGTCCCTGGTCCTGCTGACCGTGGTGGTCGCCCTCGGCATCGCCACCCGCTCCGGCCGGCCACTGCCCGGGCTGCCCCGGTTCGCGGTCGCCGCCCTGCACCGCAGTGCCAGCCTGCTCGCCGTGACGTTGGTCGCCCTGCACGTCGGCCTGCTGCTGCTCGACCCGTACGCACACCTGAAGCTGCTCGACCTGGTCGTACCGTTCACCGCGACGTACCGCCCGCTGTGGGTCGGACTGGGCAGCGTGGCGCTCGACCTGCTGGCCGCCCTGGTGGTCACCAGCCTGCTGCGGCACCGGCTGGGCCTGCGGGCGTGGCGGCTCGTGCACTGGTGCGCGTACGCCGCCTGGCCGGTTGCGCTGCTGCACGGGCTGAAGTCCGGCACCGACGCCGGCCAGCCGTGGTTCCTCGGGCTCAGCGTGGTGTGCGCAGCGGCGGTCGCGGCCGCGGTGGCCTGGCGGCTTTCCGGGTCGTTCGCCGAGTTCAGCCGGGTGCGGGTGCGGGTGCAGGTGCCGGCCCGGCGAGGAGAGGTGCTCCGATGACGGGCAGGCTCGCACCGATGACGGGCAGGCCCGCGCCGCAGTCGCCGCCTGCCGGCTCCGTACCCGTGGTGCATGGCCGGTTGCTGTCCGCGGCCACCACCGACCTGGCCGTGCACCTTCGCCGCAACGGCCCGGTGCCGTGGCGCGGCGAGGTCGGCCCACTGCTCGCCGACATCGAGGCGTCCGGGCTGACCGGGCGCGGCGGCGCCGGGTTCCCGACGTGGCGCAAGCTGGTCGCGGTCGCGCCGCGGCAGCGCGCCGTGGTGGTCGCGAACGCGGCCGAGAGCGAACCGGCCAGCGCCAAGGATGCGTCGCTGCTCACCTGGGCGCCGCACCTGGTGCTTGACGGGCTGCAACTCGCCACCGAGGCGGTCGGTGCTCGGGAGGCGTACCTGTACGCGAAGGCGGGTCCACCGCTGGCGCTGGCGCGGCGCGCGTTGGTCGCCCGGCGGGCGGACGGGTGGGACCGCGTTCCTGTGCGGGTGGTCGAGGCGCCGCCGGTGTTCCTCGCCGGCGAGGAGTCCGCGGTGATCGCCCGCATCGAAGGCCGCACGGCGCTGCCCCGCGACAAGGCCAGGCTGGTCGTCGAGTCCGGCCTGGACGGCCGCCCGACCCTGGTGCAGAACGTCGAGACGCTGGCCCACCTGGCGCTGATCGCGCGGCGGGGGCCGGGATGGTTCCGGCAGGTCGGTACGCCGACGGAGCCGGGTACGTTCCTGGCCACGGTGAGCGGCAGAGCGGCCAAGGTGGTGGTTGAGGCGCCGTACGGGGTGCCGCTCGGCGACCTGCTGGCGCTCGCCTGCGTGGATGCATCCGACGCGGGCGCCATGCTTGTCGGCGGCTACCACGGTGCCTGGCTGCCCGCCTCGCCGGGGCTGGGCGTGCCGGTGTCCCGCGAGGCGCTGGCGCCGTGGCACGCCTCGCCCGGCGCCGGTGTGATCGTGGTGCTCGGCCCGCACGAATGCGGGCTGACCGCGTCCGCGCGGATCCTCGAATACCTCGCGCATCAGAGCGCCCGACAGTGCGGCCCTTGCCTGAACGGCCTGCCTGCCCTGGCCGGGACGGTTGCCCGGCTGGCCGCGGGTGAGCCCGACCGCGGGCTGCCCGCCGAGTTGGACCGGCTGGCCCGGCTGGTCGACGGCCGCGGCGCCTGCCACCACCCGGACGGATCGGTACGGATGCTGCGCAGCGCACTGCGTACCTTCGCCGCCGATGTGCAGGCCCACCTCGCCGGATGGTGCACCGCCCGCACCGGGAAGGACCCGCGATGACCCCGCCCGACCGGCAGGTGCTGCACCTGGACTGGACCGCCTGCGACGGCCACGGCCTGTGCGCCGAGCTGCTGCCCGAGTTGCTCGACCGGGACGACTGGGGCTACCCGATCGCCCGCACCGGCGCGGCCACCCGCAACCTGCCGGTACCCCCGCAGCTGGCCGCGCACGCCCGCCGGGCCGTGGCAGCCTGCCCCCGGATCGCCCTCCACCTCGCCGACCCACCCGGCCGACGCCGGACAGGTCCTTGAGGCAAACATCCAGCCCATGTGCGGGCGTCCGTCCTTGCCCCGGCGGGTGGGTCAGGTCCAGCCCCAGTGGCGGCGGTGGGCGCTGACGGACCAGTCGGAGATGGTGGCGAGGTCGGGCTGTTCTGGTAGCGGGGTGTCGCCGGTGGCCAGCCGGTGCTCGATTTGGGCCTGTACATGGCTGATCGCGTGCAGGACGTCGTCGATGGCTGGTATCTCGCCGCGTTTGACCTGTAGTACCCGTTCCCGTTCTGGTTCGGGCATGGGGAGGGTCAGGCGGCCTTCGGTCAGCAGTTGCAGGCCCTGGTAGGCCAGCCGCAGAGCGTGCGAGGCGTACTTGACGTCGTAGCCGAACCGAGCCACCAGTTCGGGCCGGCTCGGTGCTCCGCCGCGGACGCCGGTCATCCGCTCGCGCTGGGAGTTCATGTAGCCGACGAAACGGTGCACCGCGCGCATGGACAGCATCGCAGGGGCCAGCGCGCGAAGCTCCTCCCCGAGCGGGTGCAGCACCAGGACAGCCTCGCTGGGCGCGAACAGCGGCAGCAGCGCGGTGGGATTGCCTTTGGTAGCCAGACGCAGGTACTTGCGCAGGCTGTAGACGACCAGGTCGGTGTCGCCCGGCCCAGACCGGGCGCCTTCCGGCTGGGTACGGAACACGTAGTGCTCCAACCGCATGTCCAGCCCGATCACCTGCGCCGGCGGCTCGATGAACACGCCCATCTCGTCGTGGTCGTCACGGCCCTCGATCGCAATCCCGTGCACGCCCGAACCGACCACGGTCCGCAGGATCTCCCCGGACACCGCGGCGTCCCGATCGCCGTACTCGGTGTGGGATCCGGTCCTGGCCACCGCCGCATCGTGTCACAACCATGCCGATGGATTTCACCGGTTAAGAGGTTAGTGCAGTGCGGTTGCCAGTCTGCGCCATTCGGTCAGTGGCAGCTCGGATGATCCGGTGATCAGGTTGACTGCGATCTGGTCGGCGCCGGCCTGTCGCTGCTCGGCCACCCGGGCAGCGATGGTGGCCTCGTCGCCCCAGGTGACCAGAGCGTCGATGAGGCGGTCGGAAAGTTGGCTGATGTCGTCCTCGGTGAACCCCATCCTGCGGAAGTGCGCCTGGTATTGCGGCATCTGGCCGAGGAAGCCCAGCGGCTCGCGGGCGTACTGCCGGGCCAGTTGCGGGTCGGTTTCCGGCACGATCAGCTGCTGGACCACCAGCGCGCTGTCTGGGCCGAGCAGTTCGCGGGCCTGCGCGGTGTAGTCCGGGGTGACCAGCACGGGCAGCGCGCCGGCCGCGCGGTCTCGCGCCAGTTCGAGCATCTTCGGTCCGAGCGCGGCGAGCACCCGGCGCTCGGCCGGTACGGTCGGCGGCTCGGTGTCCAACCGGTCGAGGTAGGCGTTCAACGTCGGCAGCGGCTTGGGTCCGTGCGCACCGCCGAGCCCAACGACGAACCGTCCCGGGTGGCTGGCCTCCAACTGCGCGTACGCGGCGGCGACCTCGGCGGCGCCGAACCGGGCGACCGCGATGATCCCGGTCGCGACCGGCACCTGCCGGGTGGCCCGCACCGCGTCGCCGATCTGGCTGAGGCTGGTCATCGGACCGCCGGTGAGCCATATCGTGTCGTACCCGAGTTCTTCCAACTCCGCCAGCGCCGCACCGAACTCCGGTCCGTCCTGCGGGCCCAGCGCCACGCCGAGCGACCCCAACCCGAGCTTCGCCATGTAGCCGCACCCTCCTGGCCGCCACGCCCACCGCGCGGCGACGCCTGCTCCAACCCGCCGGCGCTGCGAGGTGTTCCGACACACCCCGGTCGCGCGGCCCTCCTCATCAGCTGGGATCGCGTGCGGGTTGTCACCAAGCCATGGCACCAGCAGGTCCGGTAGCCGGTCGAAGTCGGGGATCATCCGCCAACCCTGGTCGGTCGTGCGGAGCCAGCTTGCGCTGCGACCCGGGCGAGGACGCCGCCCACGTGGTGTGGCCGACCGACGCCGTGAGCCGCGGATGCCGGTCAGTGCCAGAACGTGGCCAGCGTGGCGGCGTGGCGCTGGCCGACGGCGCGTCCGGCTCGGGCGGACGGCCCGCGGGTTGTTGGCGCCAGCGGGTTCGTGCCGAATGCCTCCAGCGAGTCCTGGTCGGCGCTGATCACGTACACCCCGGCCGGTTCCAGCTGTGTGATCTCCTCCTGCAGGTTGCCCCAGGGGCGGGGCGCGTCCGCCAGCAACGGCTGGATGATCAGCACCGGGTCGCTGCCGGCGGCCAGGTCGGCATTGGTCACCGACCGCACGCCGCCATCGATGTAGCGGTGCCCGTCGATGGTGACCGGCGGCCACACCCCAGGCACCGCGCAGCTGGCGGCGACGGCATCGACAAGCTCGATGCCGGACTCGCGGGTGAACACCACGGTCTGGCCGGTGTGCGCGTCGATGGCGGGCAGCAGTATCGGCCGCTGCGGCCAGTCCTTACCCGGCAGCCGGCCGGCGATCACCGCGCGGCGTACCGGCTCCTCGACGGTGTCGGCGGCCAACGCTATCGCGCCGATTCGGCGGCAGACCTCCTGCCGGTCCCCGCCCCCGGCCGCGGCCGCGGCCCAACCGGCCAACAACTCCTGCAGGTCGATATCGACGTGCAGCTCGGTGGTCTCCGCCCGCAGCTGGACCCGGTACAGCTCCGCCACCGCGGTACCGCTGGTGATCTGCGCCGCGACGACCGCGCCGGCCGAGGTGCCAACGATCAGGTCCGCACCCACGATGCCCGCGGCCAGGGCGGGATCGGCGTCCCCGATCCCGCGCAGGACCCCGAGCTCCCAGGCGACACCCGCCACGCCCCCACCAGCCAGTACCAGCGCATTGCCCACCCGTGCCTCCACCGCCGGCCACCCAGGACTGACCGGATCATCCCGCCGCGGCCGGACAGAGCCGCCCACCGGCCGTGGCCGGACCCGCAGCGCAGATCCTGCCCGCACCCACACTGCCAGGTCCAGCCGATGTCAGACACCGCACCAGGCCACGGCGCCGACGCCGGGCCTTCGCACGACCGGCGGCATGGGCACGCTCCGCGCCGTGTCGGGTGGGTCAGGTTTCGTCGAGGGCGTAGGAGCCGTGCTGCACCGGGCCGGCCGGTTCGTAGGTGGCGATGACGACGCCGGTGCTGGTGGTGCTGGCGCTGATCAGCCGGAGCGCGGCGGGCTTGGTGCTGTCGCGGAACAAGCGCTTGCCGGGACCCACGTGCACCGGGAAGGTGAGCAGCCGGTACTCATCGATGAGGTCGTGTTCGATGAGGGTCTGTGCCAGGGCGCCGCTGCCGTGCACCTGCAGTTCGTTGCCGGGCTGTTCCTTCAGCTTGCCGACCTCGGCGGCGATGTCCGGGCCGAGCAGCGAGCTGTTGTGCCAGGTGACGGACTGCACGGTGGTGGAGGCGACGTACTTGGGCAGGGTGTTCAGCTTGCTGGCGACCGGGTCGGCCGGGTCGGTGACCCGCGGCCAGTGGGCGCTGAAGATCTCGTAGGTCCGCCGGCCGAGCAGGAACGCGTCCGCCGCGGCGAACCAGCCGTCTATGGCCGCGCCGAAGTCCGCGTCGCCGTAGGGGAACGACCACCCGCCGTGCTCGAAGCCACCGCTGGGGTCTTCCTGCGGGCCGCCCGGGGCCTGCATGACTCCGTCAAGGGTGAGGAACGTGTGGAGTGTCAGCCGCATCATCATCTCCCGTGTCGTGTGTACCCGTGCCGCGGGTGTCACCGGATACGACGCCGCGGCGCCGCCAGAATCATCGGTCCGCAGCGAACCAGCGTGGCAACCGGCCCCCGCGCAACCCCAGCCGCGCGGGGCGCTCGGTGAGCCGACGGGTCAGCGCAGGGTGCGGAAGAACGTTCGCACATCGCCGAGGTACAGGTCCGGGGCTTCGAGCGCGGCGAAGTGGCCGCCGCGGTCGAACTCGCTCCAGTGCACGATGTTGTGCCC
>WNGA01005300.1_pt1 | contig 39479 bp, 42 predicted proteins | sample 5400061 | NCBI WGS metagenome assembly WNGA01 (sample SAMN13153366, study PRJNA577476) | soil metagenome | isolation source: 100 cm soil or saprolite under grassland replicate 2 | place: USA:California | collected 2016-06-15
GCCCCACGATGAGAATCGGCGCGCCGGTGCGTGAGTCGTCTCGTAGCGAGTCGGTCTTGTCCTGGACGTACTGACCCACCACCCGGACGAACAGTGGACGCGCCACCTGGTATTCGACCTTAGCCCGCAGAACGCGGCCGACATTCACCAGGCTCCCATCGGTGCGGCGATTGACCTGCTGCCAGAAGTAGCTGACGCTGTTGCGGAGGCGCTCGGTGGGGCGGTACGACAGCTCCGCGCTCAAGAGCAGCAAATCGCCCGAGGCCCACTCGAAGAAATTCTCGTCGTGGCCCTGCAGGAAGAACCCGCTGCCGCTGAAGTGCTTCCACTGCGGCGTCCCGATCCGGACGATGTATTCGCTGTTCGGGATCGTCGGCTGTCCCGTGAACCGCACCGTCGTGTCGCCGCCGCCAGCCTTTGGCACCTTGAGCCAGTAAGCCGCATAGAGAGCGGAATCGTAACCGAACGATTCCACGAAATACCCCGCGCCGACGTTCCAGCCACCGCGCAACGCCGCGTTGCCGTTGAAGTGTAGCTTCTTGTCCTGTAGGTGGCGCCCGTGGATGAAGTTCTGATACTGCCAGATACCGTCGACCACGATATCGCCGGTGAATCGCTGCACGAACGCGCCGGGTTTCCCGTACGTCGTATAGCCCGGATCAACATACAAATGGACGATGCCCGCTCGGCCAATGAATCCACTGGCAGAGCGAAACTCATCTGAGATGCCGGCGAAGATACTGCGCAAACCCCACACACGGTGCTGAATCGTGAACTGGCTGAACCACAGCGGGCCCATGCTCGTTACACCGCTCGTGCGCGTGCGGCTACCAGCCAATTGCAGGTTGAGTCCATATATCTCTTTGAAGACGAGCCGGCTGTCGACCTCCGCGACGCGGTTGTAATCGCCGCCCTCGATCCGATCGGTGTACGCGAGGCCCACCCGCGAGCCTCGGCCCAGACTCTTTTGGGCCCGCACAATCGTGAAAACGGGATTCTCCCTGCCCGTCGCCGATGCGAACTGCTGGTCCACGGCTGAGAGCAAGCCGATGTCGGTGCCGAAGGTGGTCCCGGTGAGCTTGACCGCCGCGACCGGCTGGACGATGCGACGCGTATAGATCAGGCTCTGCGGCACCTGAAACAGTTCACTTCCTTCCAAAAAGAAGGGCCGCTTCTCCGCAAAGAACAGCGCCAATCGCGGATCGAACGCCAGTTGGCCAGCGTCCGATTCGACCTGCGAGAAGTCGGGCTTGATCGTGCCGTTGAGCGTGAGATTGTTGGAAAGGCCCCATCGCACATTGCCGCTGACCTGCGGGTTTCCCATGTCGTACGCATAGCCCGTCGAAGTGGGACCTCCCGTCGCCTTCCCGGTCGCCTCGGGATTCAAGTCTATGACGAGGCCACGGTGCATCCCGGTCAGGCCGATCAGAGTGCCCGACTGGCCGATGAACGTTGCGTTCGCACGGCTCGCCGGGAACCATGAGTCCTCGAAGCCGGAGTGCTTGACCTGACGCACGATATTGAGACTCCAGTCCTGCGGCTGCCGGGATTGATAGCGGACACTCTTGAACGGAATGCGAACCTCGACTTCATAGCCCCATTCCGTGACGCGGCCACGCGACTGGAAGACGTAGTCCGGATTCAGATCCGGCTGCTCGCGCCCCACAAGCGCGCCGATAAAGGTGCCCGCAGTCACGTTGGCGCCATCGATGATGGAGCCGTCGCCTTGGACACCGAGCGGATTCACGGCAAACATCAAAGCCTGCTTCCCGTCGTGAAACGTGCCGAGCAGGATCTGCACGTTGTCGTCGTCGAAGATCTGGTCGCGATTCGCCAACGTCGCCGTGGGCCCGCCGTGCTGCTCGAAGGCGCGAATGCCGAAATAGATCCCCGTCGCCGAGTACCAGACCAGCACCTGGGTGGAGTCCGCGGCCGGCACGCCGTCGTTGGGGGCATACTGTGAAAAGCCGGTCAACCGCGCGGCGTGGGCCCAAACGGAGTCGGCGAGGTCGCCGTCTATGACCACCTCGGCTTCAAGACGCGGAATCGGCACGTCGAGCTCATGGTCCCGGCCCGAGTAGCTCGACGTGGAGTCGGCGCAATGAAGGAGCACGCACAACGTGAGGAGCATGTCCGGTAATTATGGCTGTAAAGCCATCAGGCGGGGACTCGCGGGGAGTTAGGAACGTGTCAGAACGCTGGACTACGCCTCATATCCGGTCCGCTCCACCCGAATCCGGTACAGACTCTTCCCCGCAGTGATGAACAGCGTCTGCGCATCCGGGCCCCCGCCCCCTCCCCGGGCGAACTTCCGAACCCCGCCCCCTCCGCGACGACCATGCGTCCTTGGGCGTCGAACACGATCCCGTTGGGCATGCCGCTCGGCGAGCGGAACACCGCGGTCGTCGCAGTCCGCGGGTCCCAGCGCCAGATGTGGCCCGCCTGATAGCCGGACGTCTTGACGAAGGTGACGTCCGAGAAATAGACCGAGCCGTCCGGCGCCTGCGCCGGACCCTCGGTGAAAAACCCGTCGCCGACCAGACGCTCGAGCTTGGCGCCGGCAGCCACGATGGACGGATCCTGTGCGAGCATTCCCACGACGCTCATCCAGCGTAGCAACAACATCACGTCGCCTCCTTGGTGAGGTTGAGACCGGCCTCGAGCGTCGCCACGATCCGATCGACGTCGTACACGCAGCCGGCCCACGTGCCGCCGCTCGCCCGCTGGAGGGCCGCCCAGAGTCGAGTGTCCGCGGGCAGCGCCGCATGGGGCGCAAGCGCGGGATGCGCGCTGCGCTGCTCGAGCAGCGCGGCGCACGCGTCCGCGTCGAGCGCCTGCCCGGCCGCCCCGACGAGGTCGACCGAGCCCGTGAGCCTGCCGCGGTCGATCACGATTTCGATCAGGTCATCGTCGCGCACCCGGCCGATCGGGCCGCCGGCCAGTGCCTCCGGTCCGATGTGGCCCACACATGCGCCGCTCGAGAACCCGGAAAAACGGCCGTCGGTGAGGAGCGCGACGTGCTTCCCCCAGGGGAGATACCTGAGCGCGGTGGTGATCTGCGCGGTCTCCTGCATCCCCGTGCCCGACGGCCCCGTGCCGATCAGCACGATCACGTCTCCCGCGCAGATCGGCCGGTCGGGCCCCCCCGCCACCCCTTTCACGGCCCGGATCGCGTCCCGCTCGTCGACGAACACGCGCGCGGGGCCGCGGTGGCGGTATACCTGATCGTCCCCCACCACAGAGGGGTCCAGCGCGGTGGCCTTGATGACCGCCCCCTCGGGTGCGAGGTTCCCGACCGGAAACACCACGGTGCTGGTCAGGCCGGCGCGGCGCGCGGCGTCGGGGCCCATGATGACATCGTCGGGAGCGACCGCCGCCGCGGCCGCGAGCCGTGCCCGCGCTTCCCGTCGCCGGTCGCTCGTCGCCCACCAGTCGAGCGTCGCATCGAGCGTGTCGCCCGTCGCCGTGAGCACGTCGCCGTGCAGAAGGCCCATGCGGCGCAGGTGCAGCATCACCTCCGGCACGCCGCCGGCCATGAAGACCTGCACCGTCGGATGGCCGCGCGGGCCGTTGGGCAGGGCATCGACCAGGCGCGGCGTGGCGCGATTCACGTGGATCCAGTCCTCGACCGTGGGCGGCCGCAGCCCCGCCGCATGGGCGATGGCCGGAATGTGCAGCAGCAGGTTGGTCGAGCCGCCGAACGCCGCGTGCACCAGCATCGCGTTCTCGAGCGCGTGCTGCGTCAGGATGCCCTTGAGCGCAACGCCGAGTGCGTCGAGCCGCAGCAGCGCCAGCGCCGAGCGTCGGCCGAGCTCGAGCCACACCGGCTCACCGGACGGCGCCAGCGCGCTGTGCGGCAGTGCCAGGCCAAGCCCCTCCGCCACGACCTGCGACGTCGCCGCGGTCCCCAAGAACTGGCAGCCGCCGCCGGCCGAGCCGCAGGCGCGGCAACCCATCGTGGCCGCGTAGTCGAGGCTCACGAGATCTCGGGCGAAGCGCGCGCCCAGGCTCTGCACCTGCCCCGCGTCCTCGCCCCCGACGGCCGGCAGGGTGACGCCGCCGGGAACAATCACGCCCGGCAGGTCGCGGCATCCCGCGAGCGCGAGCATGGTGGCCGGCAGCCCTTTGTCGCACGTGGCGACGCCGATCACGCCCGAGGCCGTGGGGAGGGAACGGATCAACCGCCGCATGACGACCGCCGCATCGTTGCGGTACGGCAGGCTGTCGAACATCCCCGTCGTCCCCTGCGTGCGGCCGTCGCAGGGGTCGCTGCAATACGCGGCGAAGGGGATTGCGCCCGCCGCGCGCAGCGTCTCCGCCGCCGCCCGGACGAGCAGCCCAATCTCCCAGTGCCCCGTGTGGTATCCCAGGGCCACGGGGCTCCCGTCCTCGCTCCGCAAGCCGCCGTGAGTGCTCACGATGACGTACTGCGGACCCTCGAGGGCAGCGGGGCTCCAGCCCATCGGGTCCTTCACCGGCCAGCCGGCCTCGGGCGACGGCGCTCGCCGAGCCGAGCACCGAGTCGAGGGACGGGGGATCGAGCTTCGCGTGCATGCCCACAACGTGCCGCCATGTGCGGTGAATCGCCAGCCGTGATTGCACGCTGAAGCCCGGCGCCTCGGCAGCCCTGTCGTCCTGAAGGACGCTCGCGAACAGGCGTCCTTCCAGGACGCATCAGCGGCCGGCTCATCGTCGCGCCCGCAACAGCAGGTCCTTCGCTCGCGCGCGTTCCGCGCGCTCGCTCAGGATGACAGCGGCGCGCGGGTTCGGTGGAGGAAGAGGGAGGGTGACTTCTCTTTTTCCCTTCACGGAGCGAGGAGCCTGTCATCCTGAGCGCCGCAGGCGCGAAGGATCTGCTTTTCGCCCGACAAGCAGGTCTCGCTACCGCAGCGGCACAAGCAGCGCGAGCACGACGGTCGTCACCATGCTGGTGACGCCGACGATCGCCAGCACGGGGGTCCACGACTTCAAAGTCTCGATCTCCGTTACACCTCCCATCTTCGAAAACAGCCAGAACCCGCTGTCGTTCATCCACGTCCCGACGAGCGACCCGCTGGCAATCGCGGTGGCGACATACACGGTGTGAAACGGAAGGCCGCTCGCCGGCAGCATCGCCGCCAGCATCGCCGCGGTCGTGATCATGGCGACCGTGCTCGAGCCTTGGGCGAGTTTTATCAGGCTCGCGACCCCGAACCCGAGGAACAGAAAGACCAGGCCGGAGCCCGTCCCCGACGCGGCCCCCCCCGACTGCCCTACGAAGGCCCGCTCGATCACGGGCCCGATCTCTGTGGCCTGTAGCGCCACCCCGAACGCCCCACTCGCCGCAATGATCAGGATCATCACCCCGGCGCTCATCAGGGACGTCTCCACCATCTCCGCGAGGTCGGCCCGGCTCACCCGGCGCTGCCGCGCGTACACCCACATGGCGATCCCCACGGCCACGAGCAGCGCCAGGTTGGGGTTCCCGATGATCGCGGTGTAGGGCGCCAGCGCCGACCACATCGCGAGGTGCGTTCCCGGTCGTGCCGTCATGGATACGACCACCGTGTGCGACGAGATGAGGAGCACGGGCAGGATGATCGGCAGGAGTGACGGAACGAGACCGGGAAGTGGCTGCGTAGCCGTCGCCTCTGCGGCACTCGCGCCGAGGGCGGGGGCGGCGGGGGCGGGGGCTCGCGGCACCACGGGCATGCGCCGGTCCACCCATCCCGCGACGAGCAGCCCGACCCCGGCCGCCGGCAGCGCCACGACGATGCCGACCAGCACCATGGTTCCGAGGTCGACTCCCAACGTGCCGGCGATCGCCAGCGGCCCGGGGGTGGGCGGGACCAGCGTGTGCGTCGCCCCCGCGCCGGCCGCAATCGCCAGGAGGTACTTGAGATAGTTGCGGTTGGTGCGCCCGTACATCGAGCGGGCCAGGGGGACCAGCAGATAGAAGACCGTGTCGAAGAAGACTGGAATTGACAGTACGTAGCCCGTGGCGCACAAGGCCGTCGCGCCTCGCTTCTCGCCCAGCAAGGCGAGGAACCCGTTGACGATCCGGTCCGCCGCCCCGCTGTCCATCATCGCTTTCCCGGTGATCGCCGCCAGCGCGATGACGACCCCGACGGTGCCCGCCGTGCGGCCGAAGCCCTCCGCCACGCGAGCGATCTTCACCGCCGGCTCACCGGGCGCGAGCAAGCTGACCACGATCGCGGCGATGATCAGCGCCAGGAACGCGTTCAGGCGGAGCAGGACGATCCCCGCGAGGATCGTGGCCATTCCAACGAGCAGGATCAGGGTGGGGGGCATGGGGCACAATGTACCGGGGGAAACCGATGTCGCCATGCAGCCGCGGGGGAGCTTGCGATCCAGTCGTCCGCGAGGCCTGCGCGCAGGGCGGGTGCGACTCGCGTGCCGAGCGCTTCGATGGCGTGCATCAGCTTGGACCGGCGTGGCATTCGCCGCGTGACGGTGTTGAGCCCCGACGCACGGCGCAGTAGCTTCGCCGCGACTCGCTCGTGGGAGCGCGCACCGATGGAGCTACGCGACAAGCTGGTCGTCCGTCCGGACAAGCGAATCACGCTCGCGGATTGGGATCCCGCCGAGACGCTGGTATTCGAGAACGAGTCGGCGGTCGAGAAAACCGAGAAAAGCATAAACGATTCGCCACGTCATGAGAGGCCTCAATCCCCAGGGCTGCCGGGTGACGTCGTTCAAGGCGCCTCGACGTGTCGCGGATCGAGCTGATATGATCGCGCCGCCGATCGAGCCGATGCTCGCGAAGCTCGCCGACGTCCTGCCGGGTGGCGGGAGCGGGGGCGGGGGCGGGGACTATCTCTACGAGCCGAAGTGGGACGGATTCCGCGCCATCGTGTTCCGCAGTGCCTCCGACGTCTTCATCCAGAGCCGGGACCTGAAGCCGCTCGACCGCTATTTCCCGGACTTGCACGAGGCGTTGCTCGAGCAGCTGCCTCGAGGCTGCGTGGTCGACGGCGAAATCGTGATCACGACTTCCCACGGTCTCGACTTCGACGCGTTGCAGCTGCGATTGCATCCCGCGGCGTCGCGCGTGGCCAAGCTCGCGCAAGCGACGCCGGCCTCGTTCGTGGCCTTCGACCTCTTGGCGGCGGGCGGCCGCAACGCGATGGTGGCGCCGCAGCACGAGCGCCGGGCGCTGCTCGAGCGGCTGTTTGCGGGAGTCGGCCCGCCGCTCTACCTGACGCCCATGACCGAGGACCGGCGGACGGCCGCGAAGTGGCTCGAGCGGTTCGAAGGCGCCGGCCTCGACGGTGTGATCGCGAAGCCGGCGGATGCCCCCTATCAGCCGGGCAAGGGCGCCATGATCAAGGTGAAGCACGCGCGCACCGCCGATTGCGCGGTAGGAGGTTTCCGCTGGCATAAGACCGGGACGGACGCGGTCGGCTCGCTGCTGCTCGGCCTGTACGACGGCCGCGGCGCGCTGCAGCACGTCGGCGTCACGTCATCGTTCACCATGGCGATGCGCCAACAGCTGGTGAGGGAGCTCGCGCCGCTACGGAAGAACGCGCTGGCGTCGCATCCGTGGCGCTCTTGGGCGCAGGCCGAGACGGGCAGCGCCCGCATGCCCGGCGCGCAGAGCCGCTGGAGCGCGGGCAAGGATCTCTCGTGGGAGCCGCTGCGCGTGGAGCGGGTGTGCGAGGTCAAGTACGACCATTTGCAGGGCGACCGCTTCCGCCACGCGGCGACGTTTCTGCGCTGGCGGCCGGACAAGGAGCCGCGCGACTGCCGCTACGACCAGCTCGAGGTCACGCCCGCCTACGAGCTCTCCAAGGTCTTCTCGTCCGGGTCGAGACGCTCCTGACGCGGGCGCAGCTTCGGCGGCACGTGTCGCAGGTTCACCCGGATGCGCGTCCAGGTGGACGAGCGGCCGCGCATCCGGTCGACCAGCACATCGGAGGGCTCGAGGTAGGCGGCGGCCTTCTTGTGACGGGCCTTCCAGCGCTTGAGGCCGGCGAGGGCCTCCTGCTCGCGCTTGGCGCGACCGATCTCGATCAACGGATGCTTGGCGGCGCGGGCGCGTGACGGCTGCACGCGCGTGGGCTCGCCGGCCTGCTTCTTGTAGTGCGGCGGCCACGGTGCGTCACCCAGCCCCTCGCGCTCGTGGCGCGCCGAGAGCTCGAGGAGCTGCTCGAGCGAGCCGGGTGTCGCGTCGATCCCGGCGTGGCGATCGCCGAGCGTCGCGAAGCGCGGCGGCATCGTCGCGAGCGTAAAGTCCGTCGGGTCGGCCGCGTCGACCTCGTCCCACCCGAGCGGCGCGGAGACCCGCGCTTCGGGGGTGGGACGCACGGAGTACGCCGAGGCGACCGTGCGGTCCTTGGCGTTCTGATTGTAGTCGACGAAGACGCCATGCCGCTCTTCTTTCCACCACTTGCTCGTTGCGAGCTTGGGGACGCGGCGCTCGACTTCGCGCGCCAGCGCCAGGGCCGCGCGGCGCACCGCGTCGAAGCCCCAGCGCCGCTCGATGCGCACCAGGACGTGCAGGCCGCGGCTGCCCGACGTCTTGGGCCAGCCGGTGAGCCCTGAGTCCCGCAACGCGGCATCGACCACGTGCGCCACCTGACGCACCTGCGCCCACTTGACGCCGGGCACGGGATCGAGGTCCACGCGCAGCTCGTCGGGATGGTCGAGGTCCTCCGCCCGGACCGGATGCGGGTGCAGCTCGAGGCACGCGAGGTTGGCAAGCCACGCCAGCGCGGCGGCGTCGCGCGGCACGACTTCCTCGGCGGTCCGGCCCGATGGGAAGCGTAGCGTCACCACCTCGATCCACGGAGGCCGGGACTCGGGTGCGCGCTTCTGGTAGAAGAACTCGCGAGTGATGCCGTTGGGGTAGCGCACCAGGACGTTGGGCCGGCCGCCGGCCCCGCGCAGTGCGCCTGCGGCGACGGCGAGGTAGTAACGCACGAGGTCGAGCTTCGTGTATTTCGGCTTCGGGAAGAGGACCTTGCCCGGATTCGAGATCGCGATCTCGCGGCCGTCGACCACGAGCCGTTCGTGCTCGTCGCCGCCCTCCCGGGCGGCCCCACCGCGGGATCTGGCTGTGCCTCGTCTGGGAGCAGGACTCACGACGGGTGAGGAGACGCGGCGATGTAGGTGAGCTCGCGACCCTCGGCGGCACACCGGAGCATGAGCGCACCACGGCTCATGTCTCCACGCCCGATGAACTCCTGGGGCACGTGTAGCCGGGGGCCCAGGATCTCGTTCAGCGGTTGGAGGTACTTCGGAGTCGCGATACTGCCCAGCAGCACCGCCGCATCTCCCGGGCGCAGGCGTTCGGCCAGGCGGGCGGCGTCGCGCCGCAACGGGTGAGTGTAACGGCGATCGCGCGGGTCGACGGGAACCCGCGCGATCGCCCGTAGCCCGTCGAGATCGATCATGCCACGGGGAAGACACAAGCCGAGGCCGGGCACGATGACCTGAACGCCGGGGCAGCCTTCCGGGGGGTTGGCGAATGCCGAGGCATACGCCAGCTTGCCGCGGAAGTACAGCCCGCTCATGAAGGTGAAGACCTCGCCGATGGTCGCCCCTTCGCTCGATCGAAGGCGCTGGGCCAGCGTCGAGCGAGCGTTCTTCCGCAACAGAAAGCCGGCACGCTTCCCCGCGCAATGGGCGGGCGAGAGCAGAAAGATCCGGTGGCCCGGGGACATTGCACCAGAGTACACGCGTCGGTCGCCCCGCGGTAGCGCCGCGTGTTCGTCGCCCGACTCGCGGCCTCCCACTTCTGCGTTAGCTTACGCCCGATGGCCGCTCCACCAACCAGACTCCGTCTGCCGGCCCGCCGGCCGAACCGCCTCGGCCTCGTGGTGCTCGTCCTCCTGTTCGTCCTGTTCCTCGTGCTGCCCGCGCTGGTCCAGCTCGCCGCCGAATGGCCCTGGTTCGCGGCCCTGGGCTACCAGCGCGTGTTCGCGACCCGGCTCGTGAGTCAAGTGCTACTCGGCGGGGTGACAGGCGGCGTCGCGTTCGCCTTCCTCTACGCCAACCTGCGCGTCGCCCAGCGCGGCGTCGTGCCGAACCCGCTGGTGCTCGCCTTCAGCGCCGCGGCCCCCGCGGTGGACGTGACGCGGCTGTTGCGCCGGCTGGCCCTGCCGACGGCGCTCGGTCTCGCGCTGGTGTTTGGTATGGGGGTCAAAGGTACCTGGCTAAGCGTGCTGCAGTTCTTGCACCGGACGCCGTTCGGCGCGACGGATCCGGTCTTCGGCCGCGACCTCGGATACTATGTGTTCACGGTGCCGGTCGTCGCCGGCGCCCTCGGGCTCATCACGGCCCTCACGACGTTCGCGCTGGTGGCAGCCATCGGGCTGTATGTGCTGCGCCGTGACGTTGTCGTGTTCGGGCGGCGCGTAACGGTGGAGCCCTCGGCCCGGCTGCACCTCGCCCTGCTGATCGCCCTGTTGTTCGTGCTGGCGGCGTTGCGGGTGTACTTCGTCCGACTCCCGGAGCTCCTGTACTCCACCGCGGGGCCGCTCGTGGGGGCGAGCTTCGCCGATCTCCACGCCACGCTCACTGGCCTGCGGCTCGCGGGGCTGGCCGCGCTGGCCGGCGGAGCGCTGGTCCTGTGGGGAGCCAGGAGCCAGCGCTTGGCCCGCAACACGCTGCTCGCGCTCGGCCTCTACTTCGGCGTGTCGCTGCTCGGCGTCGCTCTCTACCCCACGATCGTCCAGCGGCTCATCGTGGCGCCGAACGAGCTGGTAAAGGAAACGCCGCAGCTCGCGCATCACATCGCGGCCACGCGGCGCGCGTGGGGGCTGGACAGCGTCGTGACGCGCGACCTGACCGGCGAGGCCGGGCTCACCGAGCGGGACATCCGGGCCAACCGGCCGACCATCGACAACGTCCGGCTGTGGGACCGCGACCCGCTGCTGCAGACGTTCGGACAGCTGCAGGAGATCCGTACCTACTACGACTTCGTCTCGGTGGACGACGATCGCTACTGGATCGACGGGCAATATCGTCAGGTGCTGCTCTCGCCGCGCGAGCTGAACTCAGCTTCGCTCCCCACGCGCACGTTCATCAACGAGCGGCTCACGTTCACCCACGGGATGGGACTCACGCTCGGGCCGGTGAATCAGGTCACCCCCGAGGGACTGCCGGTCCTCTTCATCAAGGACCTGCCGCCCGCATCCAGCGTGTCGCTGCGGGTGACACGCCCGGAGATCTACTTCGGCGAGCTCACCGATTCGTGGGTGTTCGCCCGCACCCGACAGCGCGAGTTCGACTACCCCTCGGGCGACGAGAATATCTTCGCCACGTACGAGGGAACCGGCGGCGTCCGGGTCGGCTCCTTCTGGCGCCGGCTGGTGCTGGCGGCGTACTTCCGCTCGCTCAAGGTGCTGCTCTCGAGCGATATCACCAACGAGAGCCGCGCGATGTACGTGCGCAACATCCGGGAGCGAGCGCGCACGGCGCTGCCGTTCCTGGCGTTCGACCGCGACCCCTACCTCGTCGTCAGCGATTCGGGCCGGCTTCGCTGGATCCTCGACGCCTACACTGCGACGAGCCGCTACCCGTACGCGCAGCCGCTCTCCGACGGCACCAACTACATGCGCAACAGCGTCAAGGTCGTGATCGACGCCTTCGACGGCACCGTCACGGCCTACCTGGCCGACCCGCACGACCCGCTGGTGCTCACCCTGGCGAAGGCGTTCCCCGGGATCTTTCAGCCGCTCGACGCGATGTCTCCTCACCTGCGGGCGCATCTGCGCTACCCCGAGGACCTGTTCCGGGTGCAGACCGACCTGTACGCCACCTACCACATGGCCGAGCCGGAGATCTTCTACCACCGGGAGGACCAGTGGCAGAAGCCGGTGTTGTCGCGGCCGGGCGAGCGGCCGGACCCCTTCCTGCGCCATATCGTGATGCGGCTGCCTGAAGAGCGGCAGGCGGAGTTCATCCTGATGGTGCCGTTCACGCCGCGCGGGAAGGACAACCTGGCCTCGTGGATGGTGGCGCGAAACGACGGGGAGCACTATGGCCGGCTGGTGCTGTATCGCCTCCCCAAGCAGAGCCTGGTCTACGGCCCGACGCAGATCGTCAACCGGATCAACCAGGATACCGACATCTCTCGCCAGATCTCGCTGTGGGACCAGCGCGGCTCCGAGGTGATCCGCGGCAACCTGCTGGTCATCCCGATCGAGGAGTCGCTCATCTACGTGCAGCCGCTCTACCTGCGGGCCGAGGGCGGGCGTATCCCCGAGATGAAGCGCGTCGTCGTGGCCTACCAGAACCGGGTGGTCATGGAGGAGACGCTCGAGGCCGGGCTGGCGCGGCTGTTCGGCGGCGCGGTCGAGCCGGCCCGCGTCGGGGCGGCACCGACCGCCGCGCGCCTCGGCGACGGGCGCGCCGCCGATCTCGTCCGCCGAGCTGCCGAGTCGTACCGGCGTGCCGTCGAGGCGCAGCGCACGGGCGACTGGGCGCGCTACGGCGAGGAGCTTACCCGACTGGGGGAGATGCTGCGCCAGCTACAAGAGGCCGTCGGCGGCGGGCGACCCTAGCGGCCTCCCAACCGAACTTGTCCGCGAGCCACCCAACATCGGCGCCCCAGGTCAGTTGGATCTTGCTCATTGCATCCGGCTCCTGTTTGGGTCTTCAGGTATGACGCATCGCCGCGAGGGAACGTGACTTACGCCCGATGTCGAAAACCGGTCCCCCGGCTCCGACTTGACCTACGAGGGTGGCCCCACTCCGGGGCCCCAATAAAAGGGAGCTGACCAAATGAAATACATGCTGATCATGAATTCCCCGCGCGACGGCTACACCCAGTACATGAACTGGCCGAAGCAGATACTGGAAGCGAACATGGCTTTCATGCACGCCTTCAACAAGAAGCTGGCCGCTGCGGGCGAGCTGGTGGGCACGTGGGGACTGGCGTCACCGCAGCAGGCGACGCGCGTTCGCGCCGGCAAGGACGGGAAGCCGGTCACCGACGGCGTGTTCCCCGAGTCCAAGGAGTTCCTCGCGGGCTACTGGCTCGTGGACGTCGACAGTCCCGAGCGGGCGTATCAGATCGCCGCGGAGGCATCGACGGCGCCCGGCGCCCCGGTCACCGCCGCTGACGGCACGCCGATCGAGCACCTCTGGATCGAAGTGCGGGAAGTCATGGGCTCGCACGAAGCCATGAAGTGATCGACCGTCTGCTGCGCGATCTGGCGCCGCAGGTCCTTGGCGCGGTGGTGCGCCACTGTGGCGACTTCGCCGCGGCCGAGGACGCCGTGCAGGAAGCGCTGATCGCGGCGGCGACCCAGTGGCCGCGCGACGGCGTCCCGGACAATCCGCGCGCCTGGCTGATCCACGTCGCCCGGCGCCGCATGACCGACTACGCGCGCAGCGATATCTCCCGCCGGAACCGGGAGGCGGCCGTGGCTGACTTAGCCCCCCTCGTCGTGGCTCCCGCGACCGACGGAGAATCGGCGATCGATCCCGACGACACGCTCGTCCTGCTGTTCATGTGCTGTCATCCGGCGCTCACGTCCGCATCAGCCATCGCGCTGACCTTGCGCGCGGTAGGCGGCCTCACGACGGCCGAGATCGCGAAGGCGTTCCTCGTGCCCGAGTCGACCATCGGGCAGCGCATCAGCCGGGCCAAGCAGAGCATCAAGGCATCGGGCGTACCGTTCCGCCTGCCCGATGCCGATGAGCGCGCCCAGCGCCTGAGCTCGGTCCTGCACGTGCTGTACCTGATCTTCAACGAAGGTTACACGGCGAGCTCGGGGGCCGCACTGCATCGGACCGACCTGTCGAACGAGGCAATTCGCTTGACGCGCGCGGTCCACACGCTGCTGCCCGACAACGGAGACGTGGCCGGGCTGGTCGCGCTGATGCTCCTGACCGACGCCCGCCGTGCGGCGCGCACCGGGCCCCATGGCGAATTGATCCCGCTCGACGAGCAGGATCGAACGCTCTGGGATCGGCAGGCAATCACGGAAGCCGTGGCGCTCGCCAGCGCGGCCCTGTCGAAGGGATCGGTGGGGGAGTATCAGCTGCAGGCGGCGATCGCAGCCGTTCACGATGATGCGGCGCGTGCCGTGGACACCGACTGGCCGCAGATTCGCGCGTTGTACGGCACGCTGCTTCGCATGACCGACAATCCCGTGGTCGCGCTCAATCATGCGATCGCTACGGCGATGGTGGACGGGCCGCGCGCGGGACTCGCCTTGCTCGCACCGCTCATGGGCGACGAGCGGCTGCGAGGGAGCCATCGGCTCGACGCGGCGCGGGCGCACCTGTTGGAGCGCGCCGGGGAACGCGATGCGGCCGTAGCACTGTACCGGGAAGCGGCATCCAAGACGACGAGCCTGCCGGAGAGAAACTACCTCCTGATGAAGGCGGGCCGGGTCGCCGAAGCGAAGGGATGACCCATCTCCTGGTCACATTGGTTGGGTCCCGTTCGTCAACGCTATGACGGAGCGTGACCAAAGGAGGGGCATAGCACAGCAGGGGCTATCGCCGCTCGGCCGGCTTGAGCCCCAGCACCCCGTTGATCCACCGCACCAGCGGCACGATCAACCGGAAGTCCGTTTCGAGCAGCGCCGGCAATCGGGCGCTCACCGCCTGGGCATCCAAGAGCTGCCGGCCGAGGGTGAGCGACTGGAATCGCAGCCACCGCGCCGCCGGATGGTTGGCCGGGAAGCCGCGCGGCACCCGTGTCAGCATCGCGTCCTCGTCCAAGCCACCAAGCCGCCGCGCCACGCGTCGATCCGTCACGATCCGCTGGAACCGCCGGGGGTCCTCGACGATCGCGTCGCGCAACTGGGCGAGCGCCTCACGCGGCGGCATCCACATTCCGCCACCCGCGAAGCAGCTGCCCGGGGCGATGTGGAAATAAAACCCGGCGCCCCCTCCAGTGGCCTCGCGACCCACCGCGCGGCTGCCGTCGCGATGATAGAACCAACAGGCGGCGTGAGTCTTGTACGGCGACTTGTCCTTCGAAAAGCGAATGTCCCGGTAGATGCGGAACATGGAGCGCCGCGGGTCGCCGATGATCTCCGGCGCGAACCGCGCGAGCCGGACGTCCATTTCCTCGATCAGCGCGCGCATTGGCGCCTGGACCACGGCCTCGAACTCGACGCGGTGCGCCTCGAACCACGGCTTCCGGTTGTTCCGGGCCAGGCTCCGGAGGAAGCGGAGCGTCGCCGTCGTGAATGGCATCGCGGGCAAGCTACAGAAGCGCAGCGCGCGGTCAATGTCCGCCCGTCGGGAGTCACGGCTGATCGCGCGTTGACAGCCCGACGCAGAGTTCGGGTTGCCATGCCCGCCGAGCGCGCCTACGTTCCGAACATGTCGCCCCCCCCGCACCCCCGCCCCCCGCCCCCCGCCCTCATGACCGCGGACGAGCTGCTGAGCGTCCGCATCCCCGACACACGGGTGGAGCTCGTGAGGGGCGTGCTTGCGGTCCGTGAACCCGCCGGGGGGCGGCACGGCAGGGTCACTACGGCGTTGACCCGTCACCTCGCCAACCATGTGGACGCACACCGGTTGGGTGTGGTGTACGCGGCAGAGACGGAGTTCCGGTTGGCACGTCACCCGGACACGGTTCGGGCACCCGACGTCGCCTTTCTACGCCGCGACCGCCTCCCGGAGCCCGAACCCACGGGCTTCCCCGATCTCGCCCCCGACCTGGTCGTCGAAGTGCTGTCGCCCGGTGACCGCCCGGGCGAGATCCTCACCAAAGTGGCCGACTGGCTCTTCGCCGGGACGAGGCTCGTCTGGGTCGTCGATCCGGAGCGGCGCCTGGCACGCGTCTACCGCCACGACGGCAGCGAGCTGATCGTGAGCGCAGACCAGGCCCTGGACGGCGAGGACGTGGTGCCTGGGTTCTCCTGCCCGCTAGCGTCCATCCTGTAGAAGCAGGGCCTTGACGTCGACGACCGGCGTGCCGTCGATGGCTTCGATCGGCCCGATCCTGAGCCGGGTTCCCGAGATCTCGCGCACGGTCACGCGATGCAGCCCCAAGGGGTTCGGCCGGTCCGGAGAGCGTGTAGCGAACACGCCGGCGAGCGGGTTCTCGGGGTCGCCGCGCGGGTGCACCTCGAGCACGTCGCGATCGGCACGATGCAGCCAGGTGACCACGATGACCTCGTCGCCCGCAGCGATCCCCAATAGTGCTCGCGCGAAGGTCGGTTTCACTTCGAGCCACGCATCGGGGGCTCCCTCCGAACCTTGTCGCGGCGCCGCGTCCACCGTTCGCAGCGTCGATCGAATGTGTCCGATCGGATGAAGAGAGTATTCTTCGATCATGTTTTCTTAGCGCTACGCCTTGTCGATACTCACGACCCAGTTGATGCCGAATTTGTCCATCAGAGACGGTCTTTGTCCGTGCCGCCCAGCGCAATGGCCATGTTGTCGCCGACTTTCGCTGCCGGCTCATCATGATCTCCTTTCTCCTTGTCACAGTGGTTGGGGTTTCTTTCGTCACTACTATGACGGAACGGGTCGAGGGAATGTGACCGATGGAGGAAGGAGACATGACTATGAAAATGCAAGTGATCGGCTATTGGGCGACCACCGTATTCCTCGCATTCTCGGTGGTGTCAGGTGGAGCGGCGGAGCTGGCGCACCGGCCAGACAACATTGAGGGCCTGGTGCTCCTTGGCTACCCGGTGTACTTCGCTACGATCATCGGGTTCTGGAAGGTGCTTGGGGGCATCACCGTGCTCGCGCCGCGTGTTCCGCGGCTCAAAGAATGGGCGTATGCCGGCATCTTCTTCAACATGACGGGCGCTGCTGTCTCGCACGCAGTGTCCGGCGACGCCGCGTGGCACGTGATCGTGACAGGCTCTTTGGCTGCTCTCGCGGTCGCGTCGTGGGCGCTGCGGCCGCAGAGCCGCACACTCGGAGTCCTGTTTCCCGTCAGACGGGTCGAGGGGATGTGACCATGCACGAGCACGACGGGCTGGCGCAACAGTTCGAGCAGCACCGGACCCATCTGCGGGCGGTCGCCTACCGCATGCTCGGCTCGCGCAGCGAGGCGGACGACGCCGTTCAGGAAGCCTGGCTACGGCTGAGCCGCTCCGACTCAGGCGGAGTCGAGAATCTCAGGGGATGGCTGACGACGGTCGTCGCGCGGGTGTGCCTCGACATGCTGCGCTCGCGCAAGTCGCAGCGCGAGGAGCCGCTGGGCGCCCACGTCCCCGAGCCCATCGCGAGCGGCGACCCGGAGCACGCAGCGCTCCTGGCCGATTCGGTCGGCCTTGCGCTGCTCGTGGTGCTCGAAGCGCTGGCGCCGCCCGAGCGCGTGGCGTTCGTGCTGCACGACATGTTCGACCTGTCCTTCGACGAGATCGCTCCCATCGTGGGACGCACCCCGGCCGCGGCACGGCAGCTCGCGAGCCGCGCCCGCCGCCGCGTGCAGGGAGCGACGGCTCCTGACGCCGATCGCACGCGCCAGCGAGCCCTCGTGGACGCCTTTCTGGCCGCCTCGCGTGACGGCGACTTCGAGGCGCTCCTCGCCGTGCTCGACCCCGACGTCGTGCTCCGGGCCGACGCCGCGACCGTGCAGATGGGCGCAGCGGCGGAGGTCCGCGGCGCGGCGGCCGTGGCCGAGACCTTCAAGGGACGCGCCCAGGCGGCGCAACCGGCGCTCGTGAATGGCGCGGCGGGACTCGTGTGGGTTGCGGGCGGACGGCCGCGTGTCGTCTTCACGTTCACGACTGCGGGCGGGAAGATCGTCGCGATCGACCTGGTCGCCGACCCCGACCGCCTCGGCCGGATCGACCTGGAAGTCCTCAACGAGTGACGACTCGACCTGTGCGATGCTTGGACACCGCCGGGAACGAAATGGGTACCTTCCGCGCCCGCTCCGGGCGGCTTGCCGCCCCCCCGCCCTGCTCGAGCCCGGGTCCTGTAACCTGCATCACGTCGGCGTACGCGCCCCGTCACAGCACCCAATAGCATGTGCAATATTTTGTGCGTGTCGCGATGCTTTACAGTTGTCGAGTTCTCGCGAGTTCTACAGGATGGATTCGAGCGCGCAGGCAAATCCGGGCAGCACGTCCTCTCCATCGAGCGCACCTTCCGCCGTCACGAGCGTTTCGCTGCCGTCAGCGCGATAGATACGGGCGAGGCGGCGGTTCGGATCGAGGACCCATACAAGCCTCGTCCCGGCGGAGAGCCAATCGGCGACCTTGGCGAGCACCTCGCCGGGGCGGTCTCCAGGCGACAGGACTTCTACGGCGAGGTCCGGGGCGAGCGCGGGGTATCCCGTCGTACTGGGAGGCGGCAGGCGTTCGCGTGTGACGAAGGCGATGTCGGGGGCGCGAACGGTGTCGGGATCGGTGGCCAGCTTGAAGCCGGTTTCCGCGGCGTACACGCCACCCGCAGCGGTGTGCTTCACGTGCACGGCGAGCTCGGCGCCGAGATTCATCGTCACGAGCCCGTGCCTCGAGCCTGCAGGCTCGCGCACAACCAGCACGCCCCGCACGAGCTCCGTCCGCTTGTCGCGAACGAGGGTCCGGAGCAGATCGTCCGCGGTCATCAGCGCGCTGGGCGGAGGCATGACGGGAACGTAGGCGTGCTCGCCGGCCAGGGCAACCCGAATGGTGTGCTCGCCAAGTCAACGCGCGATCAACAGTGCCGTACGGAGCGTTGCCAACGAGGGAGCGACGGCGTAACCTCTCTGGTCATGTCGCCTCGAAGTCACAGCTCGCTCCGCGAGGGTGTCATCCTCGGCGCGGTCGTGGGCACCGGGATTTGGGTGTGGATCGCGCTGGTTGACGCCATCGTGGGCGAGCCGTTTCGCACGTTTGCCGTACTCGGGGGCGTGGCACGCTTCACCACGCTGCACTACGTTCTGTCCCTGGCGTACGGGGTGGTGGCAGTGAGCGTCGTGCATGCGGCGCAGCGAGAGGCCAGCCTGATCGTCGGCGCGGCGTTCGCGTTTTTCCTGCTCGAGCTCGGGTTCGTGATGGTGTCGGCGATCCTGTCGCAGATCGGCCTCGGCGGGCTCGCCTGGGCTCGAATCCTTGGCGGGAACGCCGTGGGGGTCGCCCTCACGCTCCTGATTCTGTGGCGACGGCATCCGCTGGCCCAGGAGCTCCGGGATGGGACGGCCGAAGGGGAGGAGTGATCTGAGGGCCCTCGACGCCGTGGCGCGCTGCCGCCTCTGGCTGACCGCCGCCGCGCTCGCCCTCGCCGGGTGCGGCGGTCCGTTTCCTCAGTCGACGCTCCAACCTCGCTCCGACTTCGCGCGGGCCACCGACGTCCTCTTCACCGACATCTTCTGGTGGGCGGCCGGCGTGTTCCTCGTCGTCGAGACCCTGCTCGTCGTCGCGCTGATCCGGTTCCGCCACCGTGAGGGGCGCGCCGCGCCCAAACCGATCCACGGTCACACGCTGATGGAAATCGCCTGGACCCTCGCCCCGGCGGCGATCCTCGTCTTCGTGGCCGTGCCGACGGTGCGTACGATCTTTGCGACCGCCGGGGAGGGGCCCGCCGACGCACTCAAAGTGGACGTGATCGGCCATCAATGGTGGTGGGAGTTCCGCTACCCGGAGCTCGCGCTCGTCACCGCGAACGAGCTGCACGTCCCGCTTGGCAGGGCGGTGCAGCTGTCCATCACCTCGGCCGACGTGATCCACGCCTTCTGGGCGCCGCCGCTGGGCGGCAAGCGGGACGCCATCCCCGGCCACGTGAACCGGATCGCCTTTCGTGCCGACCGCGTCGGCGACTACGGGGGTCAATGCGCCGAGTTCTGCGGCGCCTCCCACGCCAACATGCGAATGCGCATCGTCGTCGACTCGGACTCCGGATTCGGGCGCTGGGCCACGGTGCAGCTGGCGGGGCCGATCGCTCCGGTTCCCGGAACGCTTGCCGAGCGCGGCAGGGCCGTCTATGCGCGCAGCGCCTGTATCGGCTGTCATACGATCCAGGGCATCTCACCGGGCGTCATCGGGCCGAACCTCACGCACGTCGGCAGCCGCATGACGCTCGCCAGCGGGCTCTTCCCCAATGACTCGGCGCACCTGGCCAGCTGGATCGCCGATGCACCCGCAATGAAGCCCGGCTCGCTCATGATGCGCATGAAGCCGCCCCTCACCGACGGCGACATCGCGGCGCTCGTAGCCTATCTCGCGAGCCTGAAATGAGCGACGCCCGGGGATTCGGGACCTGGCTCACGACCACCGATCACAAGCGGATTGGCTTGCTGTACTTCTGGACAGCCCTCGCCTTCTTCCTGATCGGCGGCGTCGAGGCGCTGTTCATTCGCGTGCAGCTGGCGCAGCCGAACGGCCAGGTGGTGAGCGCCGAGACCTACAATCAGCTGTTCACCATGCACGGAACGACCATGGTCTTTCTCGCGCTGATGCCGCTCGGCGCGAGCTTCTTCAATTACATGGTGCCGCTCCAGATCGGCGCGCGTGACGTGGCGTTCCCGCGGCTCAACGCCTTCAGCTACTGGGTGTTCCTGTCCGGCGGGCTGTTGCTCAACGCCAGCTGGTTCGTGGGACCCCTGTTCCACGCCGGAATGCTGAACGTCGCCCCCAACGGGGGCTGGTTCGGCTACGCCAACCTGACGGAGCGACAATACTCGCCGGGACCGAACATCGACTTCTGGGTGCTCGGCCTGCAGATCCTCGGTATCTCGTCGCTCGCCGCCGGGTTCAACTTCATCGTCACGATCCTGAACATGCGGGCGCCCGGGATGAAGATGATGCGGCTCCCCGTCTTCACCTGGATGACGCTCGTTACCCAGTTCCTGATCATCACGGCGTTTCCCGTCATCACGGTCGGGCTCGCGTTCCTGATGTTCGATCGCTTCTGCGGCACGCACTTCTACGTGCGCGAAGCCGGCGCCACGCCGATCCTGTGGCAGCACTTGTTCTGGCTGTTCGGCCACCCGGAGGTGTACATCCTCATCCTTCCGGCCATGGGGGTGGTGTCGGACGTGTTGCCCACGTTTTCCCGGAAGCCGCTGTTCGGCTACACGGTGGTCGTCTACTCGGGCGTCTTGATCGGCCTCATGAGCTGGGGCGTGTGGAGCCACCACATGTTCGCGGTCGGCCTCGGGCCCATCGCCGACTCGGTGTTCGCCGCGACCACCATGCTCATCGCGATCCCCACTGGGGTGAAGATCTTCAACTGGCTCGGGACCCTGTGGGGCGGCGACATCCGCGGCACGACCGCGCTGCACTTCGCCGTCGGCTTCATCGCGATGTTTATCATCGGCGGGCTCTCGGGCGTCTCGCACGCGTCGCCGCCGGCGGATTTGCAACAGACGGACACCTACTACGTGGTGGCGCACATCCACTACGTCTTCTTCGGGGGCACGATCCTTGGCCTGTTCGCCGGCATCTATTACTGGTGGCCGAAGATGACCGGTCGCCTGTTGAACGAGTCTCTCGGCAAGTGGCACTTCTGGCTGCAGTTCGTCGGGATGAACGTCGCGTTCTTTCCGATGCATTTCATCGGACTCCTGGGCATGCCGCGCCGCGTCTACACGTACTCGCCCGAGCTCGGTGTGGGCGCGCTCAATCTGGTGGCGACGATCGGCGCCTTCCTGATCGCGCTCGCGATCCTCATCTTTCTCGTCAACTTGTGGCGCAGCCGCACGCACGGCCAAGCAGCCCCGAACGATCCGTGGGGCGGGGCTACACTTGAGTGGAGCGTCTCCTCGCCCCCTCCGGTTTACAACTTCTCGGTGATCCCCACGGTCACGAACCGCCTGCCGCGCTGGAGCACGGAGCGCCACGGGCCGATGCAGGATCCGCCCGCTGTGCCGCCGGGGCCCATCCACGTGCCGGGTGGATCGTGGTGGCCCCTGGTCGCCGCGCTCGGTCTGCCGGTCATGGCGCTTGCGCCGCTCACCCATACGCTGTGGGTCGTCTTCGTGGGCGGCGCACTGCTGATCGTGGGCATCTATTGCTGGGCGTTCGAGCCCTTTGAGGTCTGAGCGATGACGCACGCTGCGACCGGCCACGACACCAGCATGGGGCTCGACAGCCGCAAGATGGCCTTCTGGACCTTCATCGGCTCGGAATGCCTGCTGTTCGGGTCGCTGATCTCGACGTACCTCGTGTACAAGGGACGGAGCGTCGTCGGACCGTACCCGCCGGAGATCCTCAACATCCCCTTCACGTCGATGAGCACCTTCGACCTGCTGATGTCGAGCCTCATGATGGTGCTGGCGCTCGCCGCGGTGCAGCGCGGCGACATGAAGTGGGGGAAGATCTGGTTGTTCTCGACCGCCTTGCTCGGACTCGTGTTCCTGGGCGGGCAGGTGATCGAGTTCACCGAGTTCGTGCACAAGGGCCTCAGCATTTCGACCAACCTGTTCGGCTGCACCTTCTTCGTGCTGACAGGGACGCACGGCGCGCACGTCGCGGTAGGGGTGCTGTGGCTCCTCACCCTGTGGGTACGCGCGCTGCAAGGAAAGCTCGGGCCGGCCCACGCGATGACGGTCGAGATCACAGGGCTCTACTGGCACTTCGTGGACGTGGTCTGGATCGTGATCTTCACGGTGGTCTACCTGATCCAATGACCGGAGAGCAAGGAGGGGCGGTGATGCACGAAGGAGCGTCCGTGGAGCGGCCCGTACACCCGACGGCGGACGTCTATTTGCGGGTCGCGGCGGTGCTCGTGATCCTCACGGTGCTCGAGGTGGGCGTGTTCTACGTGCCCGCGTTCCGCCCCGTGCTCGTCCCGGTGCTGCTCGTGCTGTCGGCCGCGAAGTTCACGTTGGTGGTGATGTTCTACATGCACCTGAAGGCCGATAGCAAGGTCTTCACGTTCCTGCTCGGCGTGCCGCTGCTGCTCGCTGCCGTTGTGATGGTGGCGCTGCTGTTCCTCTTCTTGGGCGCGCTCACGCTCAGGGGTGCGGGCGCCGGATGATCCCGCCCGCGCCCCCCCCGGCCCCCCCGTCATCGGGCTCGCCCTCCTGGGCGGGCTCTATGTGTATTGGGGGGGGCTCGAAGCCCCGCGCCGCCGCGTGGCGTCGTTCGCCGCCGCGCTGGCGGTGCTGGGTCTCGCGCTCAACGGTCCGCTCCACAACCTGTCGGACTCCTATCTCTTCAGCGCCCACATGGTGCAGCACCTCGTGCTCACCCTGGTGTTCCCGCCGCTGCTGCTCTATGGAACACCTGCGGCGGTGGTGCGGCCGCTGCTTCGGCGACGGTGGATGTTCCGGTTGGCGCACTGGGCCACGCGTCCCCTCGTCGCGGGCGCGCTCTTTTCAGTACCGATCACCCTGTGGCACTTCCCGCAATTCTACCAGGCGGCGCTCGAGCACCATCCGTTGCACATCGTGCAGCACGTGGTATTCATCGCCACGGCAGTGATCATGTGGTGGCCGATTCTTTCTCCGGTGCCGGAGCTGGCGCGAGCGAGCTACCCTACCCAGCTCGTGTATCTCTTCCTGCTCGGGCTTCCCATGTCGCTCGCCGGCGCGATGATCACGCTCGCGGAGGGCGTGCTGTATCCATTTTACACGACCGCGCCGCGGGTGTGGGGCATCGCGCCGCTCGCTGACCAGCAGCTCGGCGGCCTGTTGATGTGGGTAGTCGGTACGATCTACCTGTGGGCGGCGACGAGCGTCGTGTGGTTCCGGTGGAGCGCGCGGGAAGAACGCGCTGATGTGGAACGGGCGGTGCCGCTGGAGGCCTATGGAAATGCGGAATTCGGAATGCGGAATGCGGAATGCGGAATGGAAGGAGCGGGCGTCGAAGAGGTCGGCCGAGTGACCCGACGGCGGTTCCTCAATTCCGCATTGTCTACAACGCGACGAAATGGGTCACGCGCTCCCGGCCGGTGTAGAACGTGCGGAGGGCATCCTCCACCTCGCGGTCCGATTGGGTGGCCCGGGGCGTGAAGGACATGAAGTCCGCGGCGGACTCTCTGCAGGCGTTCCGAACCATGTTCTCCGGCGGCGGCACGTATACCCTCACCGGCAACAGCTACGAGGAGACCATCGAGTACTTCGCGGATCCCGCCGCCCTCGGTGCGTCGATCGAATTCACTTGTCGGACCGAGGGCGACCGGTTCATTCAGACCGGCAGTCTCCCCGTCATGGAGGCTGGCAAGAAGGTGGGGGACGTGCCGTTGGAGGAGGTCTGGCGTCGACTGGAGAGGTTCTAGCCGCCGGTGCGGCTCGTCGTATTCCATACCGGGAGGATCTGATGCACAACACCACCCTCGTCTGCCGGTCGCTGTGGGTGGCCATGGCCGCGGCGTTGCTGGGTTCGCTCGCGAGCAGTCGAGCCTCGGCCCAAGCGACAGGCGCGGCTGAGCAGGAGATCATCAAACTCGAGCGGACCGTCACCGATGCTCAGTTCAAGAAGGACCGCGAGGCGCTCGAGCGACTCCTGGCCGACGACTACCTCTACACGCACTCCAACGGGTCGGTGCTGAACAAGACGCAGGAGATCGTCGAGTCGATGTCGAGCGACGTGCAATGGACCGATTCGAAACTCGCCGATCTCAAGGTCCGGATCTTCGGCGACGTCGCGGTCCTGACGGGGCGGCAGACCATTCAAGGCGCGGCCAAGGGGTATGTTCCCGGGCCGCGCCGCATCACCGACATCTTCGTGAAACGGAGCGGCCGCTGGCAGTGGGTGGGGGGCCAAGCCACGCTCGAGCCGACGAAGTGAGGCGCCGCAGGCGTCACGCTCCGAGCCCCACCCGACGGAGCAGCCGCACAGAGGGAGCGAGCTGGCGAGGGAGTGCGTTGACGGCGCGTTGACGGGCCCCGCGCAGAGTCTGTTGCTATGCCCGCCGAGCGCGCCTACGTTCCGAACATGTCGTCCCCCGCCCTCATGACCGCGGACGAACTGCTGCACGTTCGGATTCCCGACAAGCGTGTGGAGCTGGTGCGCGGTGCACTCGTGGTGCGAGAGCCGCCGGGCTACACGCACGGCCGTGTGACCGTGAACCTCGCCGTCCGGCTCGCCGCCCACCTCGAGGCCAGGGGCGGGCTTCAGGTGCTCGTCGCCGAAACCGGGTTCACGCTGGCGAGGAATCCGGACACGGTGCGCGGCCCCGACCTGGCGGTGCTGCGTCGCGACCAGGTTCCTGTGCCCGAGCCGCGGGGATTCCTGGAACTGCGGCCCGAGCTGGTCGTCGAGGTGCTGTCGCCCGGGGACCGTCCCGGCGAGGTGCTGGCGAAGGTCGCCGACTGGCTCTCCGCCGGGACCAGGCTCGTGTGGGTCATCGATCCGGAGCGTCGCCTGACCCGCGTGTACCGCGACGACGGCAGCGAGCGGACGGTCAACGCCGATCAGGTGCTGGACGGCGAAGACGCGGTGCCCGGGTTTTCCTGCCCGCTAGGAGCGATTCTCTAGGCGAGGTTCGGCGAAATAGGCGATCTCTCGCCGGGCACGAGCGGCCCGCCCGCGCACGCCTCCACGCGCCGCTCGAGAAATTGCCGCTCCATAGGGTTGCGTGCCAAGCCGAGCGCCGCCGCGAAGTGCTCGCGCGCCGCCGCGCCGCTGCCCCGGCGCAGCTCCAGCTCCCCCAGTGCTGCATGGTAAAACGGATAGGCGGCGAGCCGACGACGGTCGGCGATCGCGCCGATCTCCTCGAGCCCGCGCTCGGGGCCGTCGCGTTGCGCGACCGCGATGGCGCGGTTGAGCGCCACGACCGGGGACGGCCGAATGGTCATGAGCGTGTCGTAGAGCGACACGATGTGCGTCCAATTGGTGTCTTCTACGCGCGGCGCGCACGCGTGCACCGCCGCGATGGCGGCCTCGACGTGATACTCCGTCAGCTGGGGGCCGGTGGCCGAGCGCTCGAGCCGTCGTTGCCCTTCGGCCATGAGCTCGAGGTCCCAGCGCGAACGATCCTGGTCGGCCAACATGCTCAAATGACCTGCGCCGTCGAGACGCGCCGGCAGGCGCGCCGCGTGCAGGCACATCAATGCCGCCAGCGCGTAGGTGGCCGGCGTCGCCGCCACGGGATGCTCCAACAGGAGGGCGGTGAGACGCTGCGCCTCCCGGCACAGCTCGACCCGCACCGCCGACTCGGGCGACGCCCCGTGATAGCCCTCGTTGAAGAGCAGGTAGAGCGCGCGGTGCACGGCCGGAAGCCGCACGGCGAAGTCGGCGGGGTCCGCGATCTCGAACAGCCGCTGCGACTCGGCCAGCACCTTCTTGGCGCGCGTGAGGCGCTTCTCGACGCCCGCGTGCGTGCTGACGAACGCGCCAGCGACCTCGTCGACGCCGAAGCCGCACAGGATGTGCAGCATGAGCGCCACCTGCGCTCCTTCGGACAGGCGCGGATGGCAGCAGGAGAACATCATGCGCAGCTGATCGTCCCTGATAGCGTCTTCAGTGAGCACCGGCTCGTCGGACTCGAGCAACCGCGCGAGCTCCGGTGCGAGCGTGCGCGCGGTGCGCTCGCGCCGCAGCACGTCGAGGGCGCGATGCTTGGCGGTGGCCATGAGCCAGGCGGACGGATTCTCCGGCACACCGCGAAACGGCCACACCTCGAGCGCGCGGCAGAAGGCGTCCTGCACGACGTCTTCCGCCAGCGCCAGGTTCTCGACGCCGAAGATGCGCGTCAGCGTGGCGACCAGCCGCCCCGCCTCCCGCCGAAACAGATGCTCGTGCAGGTCCGTCACATGCCCGTCTTCAGGACGGGACGGACTTCCACGACGCCGCCGCCCTCCAGGATCGGGCACCCCTTCGAGAGCTCCACGGCTTCAGCGAGGTCCTTCGCCTCAATCAGGGTGTAGCCGCCGACGATATCCTTGGACTCTGCGTACGGGCCATCCGTGATAGTCCGCTGCTTCCCTTTGACGAGCTTGCCCGCCCGCTCGAGCGGGTGACCGGGGTTCTTGATATGGCCCTGGTCGGCCAGCTGCTGCATCCAGGCCATCCAGGTCTGCATGCTCTTCTGCATCTGCTCCGGTGATCCCATCGCGGCACGACTGGCCTCGTTGGTGCTGCGGTACAGGTAGATGAACTCGCTCATGATGACTCCTCCTAGGGTGCGATCGGTCGCCTGCGATGGCCTGCGCGCTTCCAGACCTTAGACGTTCGAGGGGCACCGCAGCAGACATTTTTCCCGGGAGGCCAGATCGGCGCGGAACGCTTCCGCGTGACAACATGATACATTTCAGCCTGCCCAAAAAGAGATCTCCAATGTCCGATGCTACCTGCGCTCATCTCGGTGCTATAACAACCGTGCGGCACGCTAAGCGGCGCGAGTGCGCCGAGTGCGCGAAGATCGGGGCACAGTGGGTCCATCTGCGCACCTGCCAGGAGTGCGGCGCCACCCTGTGCTGCGACAGCTCCCCCAACCGTCATGCGTCCAAGCATGCACGTGCGACCGCACATCCGGTGGTCGCCTCGGCGGAGCCGGGGGAGCGGTGGCTGTTCTGCTATCCGGACGACGCCTTCGCGGACTATTGACCTTTCGGCCTCCGCCGAAGCGCTGCCTGTCCTCTACAATCCTGTCATGCTCCACGTCGGACTCATCGGTTTCGGCTTCTCCGGGAAGGTATTTCACGCACCGGTGATTCGCGCGGTCGACGGCCTCCGCCTCACCACGATCGTGCAGCGCAGCGGCACGCCGGACCCGCGCTACCCGGACGTCGAATTCGTGCGCGGCGTCGACGAGCTGCTCACCCGGGTCATCGACCTGGTCGTCATCGCCACACCCAATGCGTCGCATCATCCGATCGCGAAGCAATGCCTGCTGGCTGGGCGCCACGTCGTCATCGATAAGCCGTTCACCACAACCGTTGCGGAAGCGGAGGAGCTCGTCCATCTCGGGGCCGCGCAGCGCCGTGTCCTATCGGCCTACCAGAACCGCCGTTACGTAGGCGACTTCGTAACACTCCGAAAACTGCTCTCGGACGGTGTCCTCGGCCGGGTGACGATCTTCGAATCCCACTTTGACCGCTTCCGTCCCGAGCTGAGGCCGGGCGCGTGGCGCGAACGCCCAGAGCCCGGCTCCGGCCTTTGGTTCGACCTGGGCCCGCACCTGCTCGACCAGGCGTTGGTCCTCTTCGGAATTCCGCAAGGGATCTCCGCCGACCTCCGCATCGAGCGGGGCGGCGCCGCAACGGACGACGCGTTCGACGTCACACTTCATTACCCGCACATGCGGGCGCTCTTGCGGGCGTCTATGCTCGCGGCCGCACCGGGGCCGACCTTTGTCGTTCACGGCACCAACGGCTCTTTCACCAAGTACGGACTCGATCCGCAGGAAGCGGCTCTGAAATCCGGTCACACGCCCGACGAGGCGAACTGGGATGCGGAACCGCCCGCGATGTACGGCCAACTGACCACGCCGGAGGGGGCTCGCTCGGTTCCCACCATGCCTTCGAGCTTCACGCACTATTACGAGAATATCCGCGACGCCATACTCGGGAAGGCACAACTGGCGGTCATGCCTGAGCAGGTGCTGGACGTCATGCGCGGGCTGGAGCTCGCGGCTGCCAGCAGCCAGAAGCGCTGCGTCCTGCCCTGGACCACGTCAGAGTGACATTCCCGGGAAAGGGTTCTATTCTTTCGCGCATGTATACCATCCGCGTCGTGCTGATCGCAGCTGTCCTAGCTCCTTCCGCTCCTGCGCAGGAGGCGAAGCGTCCTCCCATCACGGGAATCGCTTACGTCCGTATTTACGCCAAGGATCCGGCAGCGGCGCAGCGTTTTTACACCAAGCAGCTTCTCTTGCCGGAAGCGAGCTGCCCCGCCCAGGACTGCGCGCGTTACCAGGTGGGGACGGACCAGTATGTCGAAGTGGTGAAGACCGAGCAACAGACCGACGGCCTACAGGTGATCGGCTTTCGCACGACCGATGCCGAAGGCTTGCGACGCTACCTGGCAGCCCACAGCCAGAAGGTGCCGGCATCGGTCCGGAAGCAACGAGACGGCAGCGCCGAATTCGAAGTTGCCGATGCCCAAGGGCACCGCGTCGCGTTTCTCGAGCCGACGGCCCATTCTGACCAGCAGGGCGCCATCTCGCATCGACTGATTCATGTCGGCTTCATTGTACGTGTCCCGGCAGCAGTGGACCCGCTCTACCGAGACATTCTCGGCTTTCGTCCGTATTGGCACGGCGGGATGAAGCCGGACCGCACGGATTGGGTCTCGTTGCAGGTTCCGGACGGCACCGACTGGTTGGAGTACATGTTGAATGTGCCGCGCGACGCGAGTCACCACCTGATCGGCGTCATGAACCACTTCTCGCTGGGCGTCGAGAACATGGACACCACGGACGCGGCGCTGCAACGGACCGGCTGGCAACCGCACGGGGAAGAGCACAAGCAGATGGGACTCGACGGCAAGTATCAGTTGAACGTGTTCGATCCCGACGAGGTGCGCGTCGAGTTCATGACCTTCACCCCGTCACAACAGCCCTGCTGTTCGAACTTCACGGGACCCCATCCGCGCCCGTAGTCCTCACCCCCTGGAGGTCTGACCCGTGACGAAGGACGTGGCGACCCGCGATCCCTGGCCGGCCCTGCCGCTCGAGGAGTGGCGGGACACCTATGCCACGCTCCACATGTGGACGCAGATGGTGGGGAAGACCTGCCTCGCGCTCGCTCCGCCGCAGAACCACTGGTGGCAGGTCGCGTTTCACGTCACCGCGCGGGGGCTCGCGACCGGCGCGATGCTGTACGGGTCCCGCACGCTCGACGCGGAGTTCGACTTCGTCGAGCACGAGCTCGTCCTCCGGACGGGCGAGGGAGCGGTGCAGAAGATCCCGCTGCGCCCCCGATCGGTGGCGGAATTCTACCGGGCCTATCTCGCCGCACTCGAAACCCTGGGGGTGCACGTCCGGCTGTGGCCCGTACCGGTCGAGGTGGAGCGCCCGATTCGTTTTACGGACGACGGCGAGCATGCTGCGTACGATCCGGAGTATGCCAATCGGCACTGGCGCATCCTGGTCCAGGCGGATGACGTGTTCAGGCGGTTTCGCGCGCCGTTTCTCGGGAAATGCAGTCCGGTGCACTTCTTCTGGGGCAGCTTCGATCTTGCCGTGACCCGGTTCTCGGGGCGGCGAGCCCCCGAGCGGCCCGGGGCGGACCGAGTGACCCGAGAGGCATATTCTCACGAGGTGATCAGCGCCGGCTTCTGGCCGGGAACTGGAGCCGTGCAAGAGGCGGCGTTCTACGCCTATGCCGCACCCGAGCCGCCAGGCCTGCGAGACCTGGTCCCGCGGCCCAGCGCCGTGTACTACCATCCGCCGATGGGCATATTCATCCTGCCTTACGCCGCGGTCCGCACCGCAAGCTCGCCGGTCGACGCGCTGCTGGCGTTCCTCCAGAGCACATACGACGCTGCGGCGGACCTCGCGAAGTGGGACCGAGCCGCCCTCGAGCGCCCGGCGTCCCCCTAGTCCCGTACGCGGGTTACCGTAGGCGCTGGCTCACGGCCATGATGTTCCCTTCGCTGTCCTTGAACCACGCAGTCTTCGCGCCGCCTCCGGTGGCGATGCTGTTCTTCATCTTGATCCCCGGCATGTCGTATTCCTCGAAGACGACGCCTCGGGCCTTCAGCTCGGCCACCTCTGCTTCGACATCGTCGACCTGCCAGAACGCCTGGCTGGCCTTCGAGGTCCCGGCATTGCCGGTCTGATACATGAAGACTTCGGCGCCGCCGCATATGTAGATCACGCCGCCGCCATACGCCTCCGCCGGCTTGAGCCCAACGGTCTCTTCGTAGAATTTCCTCGCCCGCTGGAGGTTGGACGCGGGGATGTACGCGCGAATCGGTGCGGTGGTCAGCATCAGGAGCTCCTCGGGTTATCTTCTGTCACAGTAATTTGGTCTCAAGTTCCACCACTAGAGGCATCCATGACCACCCAGCTGACCCCCCCCCCCCCCCCCCCCCCCCCCCCCCCCCCCCCCCCCCCCCCCCGTCCACCTCCGCCTCGCGTCGCGACCAGATCTATCCAGCGCTCACCGCGGCGCAGCTCACCCGGATCGCCGCGCACGGGCGCCGGCGTCGCGTCGAGGCGGGAGAGGTGCTGGTGCAGGCGGGCGAGCCTGTGGCGCGCCTCTTCGTCGTCGTGGACGGCCGGATCGACGGCGTCCGTCCGTCGGACGCCGGTGAGGACCTGGTGGTGTCGCTCGGTCCCGGGATGTTCACGGGCGAAGTCACCATGCTGTCGGGCCGCCGGGGGCTCGCCCAGATCCGGGCCGCGGCCGCCGGCGAGGTCATTGAAGTCGTTCGCGACGACCTGCTCGCGCTCATCCAGGCCGACGGCGAGCTGAGTGAGATCTTCATGCGCGCCTTCATCCTTCGTCGCGTGGAGCTGGTGGCACGCGGAGTGGGCGACGTCGTGGTCCTCGGGTCGAGTCACTGCCAGGGAACGCTCCGCATCCGGGAGTTCCTCACGAGAAACGGGCATCCGTATACGATGGTCGACCTCGATCGTGACGCCGGCGTCGAAGCGGTGCTCGATCGCTTCCACGTCAGCGCCGCCGATGTGCCCGTGGTGATCTGTCGCTGCGAGGTCGTGCTCCGGAACCCGACCACGCACCAGATCGCCGACGCGCTGGGCTTCAACGACGCGATCGATCAGACCCATGTCCGGGACCTCGTCATCGTGGGCGCGGGACCCTCCGGGCTTGCGGCGGCGGTGTACGGTGCCTCCGAAGGACTGGACGTCCTGGTCGTGGAGTCGACCGCGCCCGGGGGCCAGGCCGGCTCGAGCTCCCGGATCGAGAACTACCTCGGCTTCCCGATGGGGATCTCCGGCCAGGAGCTGGCGGGGCGCGCGTACACGCAGGCGGAGAAGTTCGGCGCTCAAGTAATGATCGCCCAAGACGCGACGCGGCTCGCCTGCGACCGCAAGCCGTACGCGCTCGAGATGGGCGACGGGCAGCGACTGCCGGCGCGCTCGGTAATTATCGCGACGGGGGCCCAGTATCGGCGGCTCCCGATCGACAGCCTGCCGCGGTTCGAGGGCGCGGGGGTGTACTACGCCGCGACCTTCATGGAGGCGCAGCTGTGCGCCGGTGAAGAGGTGGTGGTCGTGGGTGCCGGCAACTCGGCCGGTCAGGCCGCCGTATTCCTCGCGCAGACCGCCCGGCGAGTGCACATGCTGATCCGCTCGGGGGGCCTGGCCGATACGATGTCCCGCTACCTGATCCTTCGCATCGAGGACCATCCGGCCATCGTCCGCCACGTGCAAACGGAGATCGTGAGCCTCGAGGGGAACGGCCACCTCGAGCGGGTGGGCTGGCGCGACAACCCGAGCGGGCGCATCGAGACACACGGCATCCGCCATGTCTTCGCCATGACGGGCGCGGTGCCCAGCACCCGCTGGCTGGGCGCTTGCCTCGCGCTCGACGCCAAGGGGTTCATCAAGACGGGCCCGGATCTGTCGCCGGAGGACCTGGCCACCGCACGCTGGCCGCTGGCCCGCCCGCCCCATCTCCTCGAGACGAGTCTCCCCGGCGTATTCGCGATCGGCGACGTCCGCGCCGGGAGCTTGAAGCGCGTGGCATCGGCCGTGGGCGAAGGATCGATCGCGATCGCCGCGGTGCATCAGGTGCTGCACGAGTAGGAATTGAAACGACCTCCATTGGCGCTGCTTACACCCCCGGTCGGCCCGCGCGATCACGCCCACGGAACCGTGGATGCGCCGGTGACGCTCGTGGAGTACGGTGATTTCGAGTGCCCGTTTTGCGGTCGCGCCTACCCGGAGCTGAAGCGGGTGTTGCGACAGCTCGGGCGCAAGGTTCGATTCGTGTTCCGGCACTTTCCTGTGAGTGAGGAGCACCCGCACGCCCAACACGCCGCGGAGGTCGCGGAGGCGGCTGCCGCGCAAGGAAAGTTCTGGGAGATGCACGATCTCTTGTACCAGCGGCAGGCGGCGCTGACGGACGAGGACCTGGTGCGGTACGCGCGCGAGCTGGGCCTCGACGCGGAACGGGTGGGGCGCGAGCTCGTCGCCCACGTCCACGCGGCCCGGGTGCGGGAGGACTTCGTGAGCGGCACCAAGAGCGGCGTGAGCGGCACGCCCAGGTTCTTCATTAACGGCCGTCCCCACGAGGAGCCGGGCGACGCCAAGACGCTCGCCGCCGCGCTGCGGCGCACCCTCTAGGGAGGAGCAACGGTATGGACCGATACGACGAAGAAGCCGAGGAGCGCTCGGCGGCGGTGGCGGAAGTCGCGGCCCGACTGCGCAGTCGCGGCATCGCAGTGACTGGCGCGGAGCCGCCCGAAGATCTGGCGGATCTCCTCTCCGCCGTGGAGCGGTTCGAAGCGAAGGTCGAGGCGCACGGCGGCGACCTGATGGTCGACGACTTGAAGAGCGCCGAGCCCGACGACCGCCACTTCGTCGTGCCCCGGCGCGCGCACGGCGAGGCCGTGCGGGCGTACATCGCCCGCATCGACGAAGCGACGGCGCGGCTGCGCCGCCATCCGCGGCAGCCCGACTGAGCGACGAGCGTGAGCGTCACGTTCCCCGCCCTGCTGCAATTCAGCGACGTGGGCTTGCTGCTGCTGCGGCTCATGGTCGCCATCGTGTTCTTCGATAGCGGGTGGAATCACCTCAAGAACCCCGCGGAGCGGTCGAAGAGCATCGGAGCGAGCACCGGGTTCACGGTTTTTCTCGGCACCGCCGAAGTTCTGGGCAGTCTGGGCGTGGCGCTCGGGGTCCTGATTCAGCTCGCCGCCATCGGGCTGATGCTCCTCATGCTCGGCGCGATGCAAAAGAAGATCTTCGTATGGAAGATCGGCTTTTGGGGAGGCAGGGCATACGGATGGCACTACGACCTGATGCTGCTCGTGATGAATCTCGTGATTCTCCTGACCGGGGGAGGAAGACTCGTCGTGCTGTAGGGGTCAGGGCCTCCGGGGCAGCGGCGGTGGCCGGTTCATGAGCAACCAGTACAGCCCGAGCTGCTTGGCCGCCTGGGTGAATTCCACGAAGTCCACCGGTTTCCGCACGTAGCTGTTGGCGCCGAGGCTGTAGCCCTCGATGACGTCGCGCTCCTCGTCGGAGGACGTGAGGATCACGACCGGCAACAGCCGGGTGCCCTCGTCGGCCCGGATGCGCTGCAGCACCTCCATCCCGTTGACCTTCGGCAGCTTGAGGTCGAGGAGCACGACCGCCGGGAGCTCGTCCCCCAGGGCGGTGGCCTTCGCGCCGAAGAGATAGTCGAGCGCTTGGGCCCCGTCCTGCGCCACGACGACGTCGTTCGTGATGTTGTGACTCTTGAGCGCGCGGAGCGTCAGGGCAACGTCGTCAGGGTTGTCTTCCACCAGCAGGATCTTTCCCGGGTTCACAAGAGCCTCCAGGCCCGCGGCACGCGGGTCATCACAGGGTGAAGTAGAACGTCGCTCCCTGATCGACGGCGCCTTCCGCCCAGATCCGGCCGCCGTGCCGGTTAATGATGCGCCGGACCGTTGCCAGGCCGACGCCGGTGCCCTCGAAATCGGCGGCGGAGTGCAGTCGCTGGAACACGCCGAACAACTTGTCCGCGTACTTCATGTCGAAGCCGGCGCCGTTGTCGCGCACCATGAAGGCCTGCCCTCCGTTTTCCTCGACGGATCCGAACTCAATTTGCGGCCGCGCCTGTTTCGCGGTGTACTTCCAGCTGTTCCGGAGGAGATTGTCGAGGACCACACGCAACAGCCGCGGGTCGCCGCGCGCCTTGAGCCGCGGAGCGATCGTGAATTCCACCTGCCGTTCCGGGGTGGCCCGTTGCAGCTCGGCCGCGATGTCCCGCGCCAGGTCGCTCAAGTCCACCGCCTCGGCCCGGATCTCTGTACGGGTGATCCGCGCAAGCTTGAGCAGGTCGTCGATCAGGGTGCCCATCCGCTGCGTCGCTGCGCGCACCCGCCGCAGCGAGTCCTGCCCCGCCTCGTCGAGCTTGGCGCCGTAGTCTTCCAGCAACACTTGACTGAACCCGTCGATGCTGCGCAGCGGTGCGCGCAGGTCGTGCGACACCGAATAGGCGAACGCGTCCAGCTCGGTGTTGGCGGCAAGCAGCTCGGCCGCGTTGCGCCGCAGCGCTTCGTGGCGTTCCTGGAGCTCGTGGGTCCGTTCCTCGACCCGTTGCTCGAGCTCGGTGGCGTAGCGCTGCAGCTCGTCCTGGCTCGCCGAAACGTGTCGTAGACCGCCTCGAGATCGGACGCGAGGTACAACGTGCCAAGGCGCCGGCTGCCCGCCTCCTCCACCGGCTGGAACCCGATGAGATGCCCGCGCTCGAAGCGGTACCCGTCCGGCTCCGGCGCCGCCGGGACGGCATTGCCGGCCAGGTCCGCCGGATACGCGGCGAACACGTGACCGACCTTGTCGTACAGGACCGCGGCCACGATGTGCGGGTCGGCTCGGAGGGCGGAGAGGATCTCTCTGGCGTCGGCCTCGTTGGCAAAGGCCAGGGAGGCGGTGCTGTTGGCGGCGATGATCCGACCGCGGACGGACAGAGCGTCGCGCGTTGCCTGCCGTAGGGACCAGTACTGGTACCCCGCGAACGCGGCGGACGTGAGCAGCAGGACCAGCCCGCTGATCAAGACGAGCATCGCCGTCAGCTTTTGTTTGATCGGCCAGTCGGAGAGCGACATCTCAACGCCCCGTAGGGGTCATGACCTCGGCCACCCGCAACAACTTGGAGCTGATCGTCAGGTGTGCCGCGTCCGCCGCCCCAGGGTTGATCTGGAGCCGGATACGGTTCCGGTCAGTCACGAAGCGGATCATGCCTCCACGCTCGGCGAAGCCGTCGTCATCACCCACGGTGAGAATCGGCCGATTCTTGAGACTCGCGGTAATCTCGTCCAGTCGATTGCCGGTGGGATTGCTGATGAACAGGATGTGACAGGTCTTGATCTCGTCGATGCTGTGATAGCGCCGAACCTGGAAGGCCCGTCCTCGGAGCTGCTCACCGCGGATGGTTTGATCGAGAAAGCCCTCGAACGGGTCGGTCCCCAGAATGCCGATGACGAGCGGAGTCTCGGAGTCGGGAAAGGCCGCCGGCGGCCAATCGACGAATTGCGCGAAGTTGAACAGGAAGACCGCCTTCACGTGAGCCTCGGAGGCCTTCGCCGTTTGCGCCCCCACGCGGGCGGCGCACACCAGCAGCAACGCGGCCGTGACTCTCAGAAGCGCCATGCAACCGCCCCATACACGCCACGCTCGATCTCCCGACGCGTGAGACCAGGTGCGCCAAACTCCACGTGACGACGGTGCAGAAGATTCTGCCCCACGAGCGATAGATCGAGCCTCGCCATCGGCTGCCAGCTGAGCTTGGCATTCAGCTCGGCATACGCCGGGACCTGCTGATTGCTGATGTCATCGATCGCACGCAACCCGGCGTCGAATCTCAGGTCAGCCGGCAGATCCACCGACGAATTCAGGAAGAACTGCCGATCGGGCGTGTGGGACTCCGACGCGCCCCGGGACGTGTCGGTGCTCCCGGGGTTGGGCCAAATGTGAACGCGCAGCTCCGTGTACCCGGCGCCCAGGCGCCAGCGATCGGTGACCCGATAATCGGCGGTCAGCTCCGCACCATAGGACTCGCCGTCCTGCCCGTTGCCGATAACGAGGGTGTCGGCTGCGGGCGGGTTGAGCTGCTCCAGGCTGCGGAGCCCGTGGTAGCGACTGTAAAATGTCGCCACCGAGACCGCGATGGACCCCTGCTGGTGGCGGTATCCCAGCTCGTAGGCCAGCTCTTCTTCTGAATGGAAGCCCGGGCCGCCGGCTAGGAAAGAGGCCGCTGAGATGCGAGCAAAGAGCTCCCGGTCGATTCGCGACGGCGTTCGGAGCGCGCGCGAGACGGCCGCCCATAGGGTCCCGGACGGGCTGAGCCTCCAATTCACACGGCCGCTGGGCTGGATCTCGAAGCCGGTGTAGTCGTTGTGCTCGATCTTGGTGCCGAGGGCCACATGTAACCGGTTGGGGACGAGCGCGATCTCGTCCTGGACGAACCCGGTGAACCACTGTCGCGCGACGTGCCCCGGCAGGAACGCCAGCGCCGCACTGTTGACGACGCGATCGTTGATCAGCCGGTAGCCGAGGCCCCACACCACGCCATGCCGGGCGCCCAATCGTGCTTGGTGCTGCACATCGACGTCGTATATGTCGAGATCTTCCGCAAAGATGCCCGGAATGTCGCGGTGAGTCCGGTCATAGTACAGCTGCGCTGCGAGACTCGACTTTTCGGAGATCGTGCGCGACCACTTCGCCATCACATTGCCGCCGCTGACCGCGATGTCGCCGGCCGGGCTCGGCTGGCCGATGCGGCCATCGTAGAGATCACCTTGCAGGGTGACACGGTTCACGTCCGACGGGTCCCAATCCATGCGGACCCCTCCCTGCCATAGGTGCCAGTCATCGGCGCCGTCCTGGCCGCTGGGCAACGCCGTCGCGTCGCGACCAAACCCCCTGCCGTAGATCCGAGCGCGAGCCGTGGAGCCCAGCGCGCCTCCATAGCGGACGGTTCCGAAGCCGCGCTGCTCGGTGCCCCCGCCGCCCGACAGGAGCAACCCTTGCGTGTCTTTAGCGTCCTTGGTGATGACGTTGATGACGCCGTTGACCGCGTTGGCCCCCCACAGCGTGGCCCCGGGCCCGCTGATGACCTCGATCCGGTCGACGTCTGCTAGAGGCACCTCCTGCACGTCCCAGAACACACCCGAGAACAACGGTGTGTAAACCGTGCGTCCATCGATGAGCACCAGGAGCTTGTTGGCCGTAGTGCTGTTGAAGCCGCGCGCGCTGATGGCCCATTGGCGTGAATCGACTTGCGCGACCTGCAAGTTGGAGGCGAGGCGAAGTGCCTCGCCGAGGCTGGACGCCCCGGAGCGACGAATGTCCTCCTGGGTTATCACTTGGATCGCCGAGGCGGTCTGGGACAGTCGCTCGGGACGCTTCGAGACAGAGGTGACCTGCAGGTTCATCAGCTCTTCGATACTCAGCTTCTTCAAGGCCTCGGCGGACAGGCTCGAATCCGCCTGCTGGGCGCTGGTGTCTGGCTGCTGGGCCAGCGCGGGCTGAACGAAACAGACGAGATGCAACGTGAAGACCATCGATATCGCACCCGCAACGGTCCTCATGTCAGCCATCGCTCGGTACCCCCCCCCGGTGTATCGCGGACAACTTGCGCTTCTGGCACAGAGCCGTAGTGACACAGGTCACGCGCCCTAACCGCGGACCACAACATCGCGGTCCGCTCGGCGACCGCTAGTCACTATGGAATGACCGGCTCGCGATCGCAGGACGTAGGTTACGCGGTCGGAGCTACCGAACCACGCAGAGCTACATGCGAAAGGAGCCGGTCTATGCCTAGCAACCTGCGCTATTTGGGCCTGGATGTCCACTCCCCCATCGCCCCGACGCCGTCGCCAAGTTGATCCGGAAGCTCGCCTCCCGGGAGCAGCTCCGGGTCTGTTACGAAGCCGGTCCCTGCGGCTACGTGCTTTACTGGCAGCTCACCAAGCTCGGCGTCCACTGTGACGTCGTCGCCCCCACGCTCGTGCCCACGAAGCCGGGCGATCGGGTCAAGACCGACCGGCGCGACGCGGCCAAGCTCGCCCGCTGTTACCGCGCCGGCGACCTGACGCCGGTCTGGGTCCCCGACGCCGCGCACGAAGCCCTGCGAGATCTCGTCCGCGCCCGCGAGGCCGCCAAGGGGGACCAGCTCCGCGCGCGCCACCGGCTCGGCAAGTTTCTCCTGCGCCGCGGCATTCGTCCCCCGGCCGGAGCGAAACCCTGGACCCAAGCGCATCGGCGCTGGCTCGACAGCCTGCACCTGGAGCTCCCGGCCCTCGAAGCGACCCTCGCCGATTACCTGCACGAAGTGGATCACGCGGCCGCGCGGCTCGACCGCCTCGAGCAGGCCCTTGATGCTGCCATCGCCGCCGCGCCCGAGACGCTTCGGTCGGTCATCGCGGCCCTCCAGTGCTTGCGCGGGATCCGTCAGATCACAGCGGCCACCATCGTGAGCGAAGTCGGGCCGCTCTCGCGCTTCACCCATCCGCGCCAGCTCATGGGCTACAGCGGGACGGTTCCCTCCGAGCATTCGAGCGGCGCGAGCGTCCACCGCGGGGCGATCACCAAGACCGGCAATGCCCACCTGCGCCGGGTCCTGGTCGAAGCCGCGTGGGCGTACCGCTTCAGTCCGAAGTGCGCCAAGGGCCTCCGGCAACGCCAACGCGGTCAACCAGAGGCGATCACGGCCCTCGCCTGGAAAGCGCAGCAGCGCCTCTGTAGTCGTTATCGCCGCCTCCTCGCGCGGGGCAAACCTACGCCGCACGTGATCACCGCCGTCGCCCGCGAGCTCGTCGGCTTCATCTGGGCGATCGGCGTCGCGGTAGAACGAGCGCAGGCCATGGCGGCGTAACCTCACGGAGGATCGGCGGTCGCGGGGTGCGGGAAAGGAGAATCCTCGGACACCCTATGCGCTCAGGCCCAGGCCGAACGCGCGCCGCTAGTGCGAGAGGCAGCTCCCGACGGATCATGATTATGCCGGCGCCCCTCGGGGCGATCCGCGAATAACAGACTGATCCACCGTCGTAGCTGCCCCCGACCGCCGCCCCAGGGGCTACAGTACTTGACAGGGTCATTCCATAACAGGG
>WNGA01002008.1_pt1 | contig 39462 bp, 39 predicted proteins | sample 5400061 | NCBI WGS metagenome assembly WNGA01 (sample SAMN13153366, study PRJNA577476) | soil metagenome | isolation source: 100 cm soil or saprolite under grassland replicate 2 | place: USA:California | collected 2016-06-15
GACCTCACGCCCTCGAATATCCAGGGCAGGGTACGGCTCGAGCGGTGGTTTTACGTAGCGACTGAGGCGATCGAAATTGGCCACGAAGCGTTCCTCCTTCTAGAAAGGCAAGAGACTCCGAATCGACTGCACGGCGCGGCCCGTCTGAGCGAGCGCGAGCGCGTCTTGCTGTTTGCGGAAAAATGCGTAGGCGGCCTTCGCGATGTCGACCGTGGGGCCGCTCTGGCACTTGAAGACTTCGGGCGTGAGCACCTGCAGCGCGAGGCTGACGCGCGCCATGATCGGGTACAGGCTCGGCAGATGGAGCTGCTCTTCGACGGAGTAGCTCGTGATGCGGACCGGAACGATGCGCCCTACGCCAAAGACAAACAGCGTGATCGGCACGGTCTGGCGCTTGGGGGGCTGGGCGCCGACGAGCGACGCGACCGCGCCGAGAAGCTGACCCAGCGGCGACTGGCCGGGAAAGAGCATCTTCTCGATGGCGGCGATGCGATCGGCGACGCCAAATTGCGTCGCCACCGGGTCGTTCTCTTCGAGCTGGTCGCTCGCGTCGAGCTCGATGTCGACGGTGATCGCTTCCTCGGGGTCGAAGGGCTGCGCGGTCGGCGAGGGGAGGCCGCGCTGGGTCTGGTCGACCTCCAGCGGGTTCCACGGTTTCATCGTCCTCTTCAGGCTCGAAGGGTTGAACTGGAAGGGGACGATGTTGGGAACGGGGAAGACGAGCGTCTCGGTGAGCTGGATGAGAGCTCCCTTCTGAAGCTTAGGGCTGCCGCGGAACCCTGTTTCCGGCATGCGTTTACCTTTCCCCTCCCGTTCGGCCGAGCGTCCGGAGCAACGACTCGACGATGGCGTCGCTCATTTCTTGCTCGCCGAACCCCGAATGGTGAACCTTGATCGCGAGTTTTTCATATTGCCCCTGCAGTCCAGCAGGGAGCTCGGACGCCAGCCGCGTCGCGACTCGGTCGGCGACACCGCGGCCCAGGGCGGCGTTCGTGCCGGGGATCGAGAGGCGCAGCGCGCCGATATGGGCCGTCGGCCTAGCGGACATGCTCCACGATCCTTTCCCTTTCGCGCGGGTTCACGCTCCGGCCCTCCTTGGCGAGCTCGCGATCGACGCCGGCGAGAAGATCGTCGATCGTCATGGGTTGCGCCGTTTGACGCGCGATGAACACCGCCGCGAGCACCGACAGCTTGATCTGCGCGCCCGACATGTCGACGGTGTCGGCGAGCGTCACGAGGGCCGGGTCGAGGCGCTCGGCGTCTTCCGAGGTCGTTAGCTCGCGAACGAGCCGCCGAAAGATGGCCAGGCGCTCCGAGGGCCTCGGCCTCGGGAAGTCCATCACGTACCGGATCCGCCGCACGAAGGCGACGTCGAGGTTCTGCATCTTGTTGCTGGCGAGCAGCGCGATGCCCTCGAATTCTTCGACGAGTTGCAGGAGGTAGTTCGTGTCGGCGTTGGCGTATCGGTCGTGCGAGTCGCGCACGTCGGTCCGCTTGCTGAAGAGGGCGTCGGCCTCGTCGAACAAGAGCACGGCGTTCATCTCCGCGGCGCGGGCGAACACGCGCCGCAGGTTCTTGGCCGTCTCGCCGATGTATTTGTTGACGGCGGACGCCAGATCGATGCGCACCAGATCGAGCTTGAGCTCGGAAGCGACGACCTGGGCGGCCATGGTCTTGCCGGTACCGGGCGGTCCCGTCATGAGCGCGACGAGGCCGGTGCCCCGAGGAAAGAGGCGCTTTGCGGCGGACCGTTCCCAGAAGCGGACGCGCTCGCGCGCCTCGAAGAGAAAGTGGTCGAGCAGCTCGTTGAGAGATGCCGACACCATCAGGTCGTCGCGCGAGAAGGGGCATTCGATGAGACGACCGAGGTCGCCCAGGCGGTGGCGCGTGAGCTTTCGGCACTGGTCCTGCGCCTCTTCCACGCCGTCGACGCCTCGCTGGCCGATGGCGGCAATGTCGCCCACCTGCATGCGGTAGCGCTCGGCGACCCGATCGAGCTCGGCCGCCGGCCACGCCTGCGACGCGGGGACGAGGCGTCGCCACAGCTCGCGGCGCTGATCGATCGAAAGCTGCGGCATCGTGAAGCGCTCGTCGACGATGCCCGACTGGGCCGCCACCCCGAGATCGACGTCGCCGATCGCGAACTGGAGCCGGACAAGCCCCGGTCCGAGCGGAGACCGCCGCTCGAGCTGATCGCCGTACCAGACGAGCGAGCTGCCCGAAAGGAGCGCCTGGCGTTGAGCGTGAAGATGCACCGTCGTCCAGATGGCGTCGTTGGCGGCGCTCGTGTCGATGGCGAGCGCCGTGCCTCCGAGCGCGTGCGTCACGCACGCGGCCAACGTTTTGCGTCCGCTGTTGCGCGGGCCGAGCATCGCGATGCGCGCGCCCCGACCCTGCGCGAGAACGCGCCGTACCCGCTGTGCCAGATCGGCGACCGGCCAGCACGCCGGCGGATCCAGCGGCTGCGCGGTCGCCGCACAATCCGAAAGCACCGGGTCGAGGCTCGGACGGCCGCACAAGAAGTCGACGATGTGAGGGTCGATTTGTAGAGGCTGCGGATCGCCGGGGCTCGCGTCACCGACGCGAACGAGCTCCCAGCGAAGAAGAGGACCCGAACGGGGAAGAATCGGAGCTCGGCCGTGACCGCAAAGGCGGGCGATCAACGCTTCGCTCGGGTAGTTCTGATCGGGATGGTGGTGGAGCGTCGCCCAGACGCGCCCGAGAGTCGGGTCGAGCGCCGACGCCAGGCACACCTGAAGGATGTCTTGTTCGGTGTCGGAGAGCTCGAACGTGGCTGCGAGCTGCGCCAGCGCCGAGACGTCGCCGTCGGCCCCGTCGAGCAGGCGGTCGCAAGCCTCGATCTCGGCATTGACGGCGCGCAGCGAATCGTGGCCATCAACGAAGCTCCGTTCGGCTTCGACTGAATCTCGGTCGTCGAGAACGAGCCTCAGATCGCCCGCTCCGATCCGGCCGCCCTCGTACGAAGCTCCGCCCCGCAAGTGCTCGAACCAAGCCAAGCGGCGTCGCGCGAAGGCACGTACGCGCTTCACGGCGACTTCCACGGGCGTGTCGTCGCGGTGGGGGCCGTCGTCGTGGCCGAGAGCGCTCCGGACTTGCGCCGCGGCGCTCATGGAGCCTCCGCGGTGATCCACGCCGGCGTCGCAGTGGCGCCGTTGACGACGAGGCGCACCGCCAGCGGGTTCGCCTCGCTTGGCGCCGGCGCATCGGTCGGCAGTACGAAATCGATGCGGGCCCCCTTGTCGGGACCCGAGTCGACGACACGGAACTCTCCCGCGGCAAGCGCACCGGCCGTGGTGCGGCGGGTGAGCACCGAGCCGGCAACGGAGAACTCGATCTCGCGAGTGGCAACGTCGGTGGTCGAGCCAACGAGGTAGTCGCCGACGATCCGCAGCTCGTACGTGCGAAGCGCGGTCACCTGGACGCTTCGAATCTGAGGCGTGACCATGAACGACAGCTCGTTGGACGTTCGCGGCCGCGGTCGATCTCCGACACGGTCGTCTTCGACCAGCACGCGCACTCCGTAGAGACCCGGCAAGATCAGGATCGCCGTTCCCAGGACGTCGACGACGTTGCGAAACACGCGCAACGACACTTGGCTCGAAGTGGCCGAGAACTGCCACTGCACGTTGTCGGCGGGCTGCTCGACGACCGGCTGGTCGAGCGCGAGCTTCACCGTCGAGCCTCCGATGCGCAAGAGCAAGAACCTTCGTCCCGGACCGAGCCCTGTGCCGTCGATGAAGAGACGGTTGTTCTCGAGCAGATCAGGGGAGATAGCGGCCAGGTCGGCGAGCGCCGCGGAGCCGTCGGCGTCGAACAGCGCGGGGCGGGCCGGGCTCGCCCTCACCTCGCGAACTTCGCTCAGCGCTCCCGGGGGCTTGAACCGCACCACGCTGCGGGTGTTGACGAGCTGCGGCTCGCTGCTCGTGAACACGAACTGACCGACCGACAGCACGATGCCGGGAGCAAACTGGGGCGGCTTCGGCTCGAGCACGACGATGCGCGCCTCGACGAAAAGCATCAGGCGGGGGACGCGCTTGTCTTCCGTGCTCCAGAAGTTGAGCGTCTCCTCCATCGGAGCCGGCCGCAGGATGAGCTCGAGCTTGGTCTTGCGGTCGAGCTGGGGGTCGAGAAAGAACACCTCCTCGGTGGGGGAAAACTTGAGCGAGGTCTTCTCGGTGATGAGTGGAAAGTCGTGAAGGGCGCGGCTGATGACGCCGATGATGCGGTGCTGCTTGAGCGCCGAGTCGTCGACGAGAGGATCGCTCACGGCGGGCGTGAAGACCGTAATCGCGTATTGCAGGATGAGCCCCATCGGAGCGTGCTGAATCGGTATCGGCCCGAGCGCGGACGACGTGACACGGTTCTTGAATTCCGGGCTCTCGGTCACGTGGAACAGGTGCACGCTCACGACGGCGGCGGGCCCGGCGAACTCCGTGTCCGGCGGCAAAGCGGTCACGACGACTTGCGTAACCCCATCGAACCGAAGCGTTTCGCTGATCACCGTCTTCAACGTTTCGGTCACGTCGCCGAGGTTCGTCAGCATGGCCCTATCGCTGCCTCAGTCCGAAGGTGAGAATTCCGAGGTTCGTGGCCGCGGGGGCGGCGGCGCCAGGCGCGGTTCGCGCGGCGCGCGGCTCCCGCGGCGCGGGCGGTTGGGTCGGCGCTGGTCGCGGAGCCACGACTTCGACCTCGATGCGCCCGATCGTGAGACGCGGAGGTTCGGGCGCGCGCGGTCGCGGCGCGGTGAGCGGCCGCGCCGTCGCGCGCGCCGCGCGCTCGCGCGACGCGGGAACCTTCGCCGTGTCGACCTCGGAACGAACGGCGGCTGACTCGCCCTTCGTTCGACGCGCGCCAGGCTCGGATCGCAACCACGCGTCGAGCCGCTCGAAGGCGCTACGAACCTCGGGCGTGAGAGGATTCGCCGGCTCGTGATTCTCGGCGGTCGCGCGCGATCGAACGGGAGGTGGGGCGTCCGCGCGATCGGCGCGAACCGGCTCCTCGCTTCGACGCGCGGGAGCGACCGGCTCGGGCGGCTGGGCTTCCTCTGCCGCGGGTGAACCACCTCGATCGGGCCGCGACGCTGGAGGAGAGACGACCTGCGTGCTGGGTGCCGCTCGGAATGGACCCGGTGAGGGCGCTGCGTCGCGTGTTCCGCTCGATCGAATTACCTGCCCTGGACCGAGTGGTCGCGCCCCGATCGAAGGTGCCGGCGCAACGACACCGGCTGGAACGGGGGGCGGCGCCCCCGAAGGAGCTTCGGCCTCGGTGGGAGCGTCGTCGACGGCGCTCGGCGGCACGCCGCCGATGTGAACGGAGTCGGCAATCGCGGCGAAACTCGGCATGTTGAGCCGCTGATCGAGCCGCGCGAGCGGCGAGTCTCTGCCGCGGCTCGGTGTGAGGCGCGGAGCGCCGCCGGGCGTGGCGGCCCGCCTGGCAACACGACCCAAGTAGCTCACAGCGGTGCCTCCGTTCGCTCGCGCTCACCTTCGATGAGGGCCACGTGGGCGCGCCTTTCGTTGCGCGGCAAGGCGATGATTTCTTCGAAGCTCCAGCGATAGGCCATCGCGATGGAGTGAATCTCGCGGCTCAAGAGCGGCCGCTCGCGTTGCAGCATCGACGAGAAGAACGAGACCATCTCGAACGGCACCGACTGCGCCGCTCCGCAGAGCGGGCAGCTCGCTTCGAGGTCGAAGCTCAACACCGGTCCCGCCGCTTCCATGCACCGCTCGACCGCAGCCGCATCGATCGACGAACCGGAAGGCTCGACGCACCGCGCGAGAAGGGCCCTCTCCGATTCGGCTTCGGGCATGCCGTAGAGGGCACGCTCGTCTTCGACCGTGGGGAGTCGGAATCGCGTGCCGTCGTCGAGCGCGTAGTAGCCGGCTGCGTCGGGACCCTCTGCGCCCGTCTCGGCTCGTTCGCCGTAGGTGCCCTCGAGAAGATCGGACAAAGAGAAGTTGAACTCGAAGTGCTTGTCGCACGAAGGGCAGCGGACGTGGCTCTCGACCGAATCTCCGAAGCAATGGGCGTAGAGCGCGGCGACGAGGCGATCGCGGTCGGACACCGTGATCGTGGAACTGTCGCCGCTCGGGGCGGCTCCCGGCACATCGACGAGCAGCCTCTCGATCACGTCGGAGATCGCCCAGCCGTCGCACGGCCCCGAAACCATCTCTTCGCGCCCCGTCGGCTCGCGCAAATACGCTCTGCGCAGGCGCGCGCCGACGCCCAGCTCGACTTCGAGCGACGGCGCGCCTCTCCACCGCGAGGCGCGAGCGACCCATTGCCGCGCGCGCCCCCCGACGACATCCTCGTCACTGTGCTGCATGGTCGTTCCTCGGCCGGCTTACGTTTCCGCCTTCTCGACCACGCTGTCGTCGCGCTCCCATCCCTCGTTCTGGATGATGATGTGCTCGATCATGGTGGCGTTGGCGTTGGCGTCGAGCTCGGGCAGAGCCTGGTATTCGGACACCCAGCAGCGAAACACCGTGTACTGCTTGACCGGCTCGCCTTGCAGATTGCGAACCTGGATGATGATGTTGCGCTTGTAGTTCTTGAGCGAGACCGATTTATCGTCGAACGTGTTGTAGACGAGCTTGGCCCAGGCCTCGAATTCGAGGTCGAAGGTGACCCCGCGCTCGAAGGTGATCGGCTCGAACTTGCTGGCGCCCGGCGAGTGGCGCGGCGTGCTGAGATCGCCGCCGTCCCGATGGCTCACGACCTCCGTCGTTCGTTTGAGCGGACTGATCTTGCTGACCCCTGCGACGGGCGTCGTGTTCCCCTCGAAGAACAGCACGAACTTGAAGTTCTTGAACGGGTCGATGCGCGTCGTATTGACAGTAAACTGTGCCATGCGATTTCCTCGTTGTTGCTAGAGCTCAGACCTGGACCTGTCCCGCCTTTTGCTTGATCGTGATGACCACGAACTCGGCGGGTTTGAGCGGCGCGAAGCCGACGATGACGTTGACGATGCCCAGATTGATGTCGTTCTGGGTCGTGGTTTCGGAGTCGACCTTCACGAAGTACGCGTCTCGCGTCGTCTTGCCCGCGAACGCGCCCTGACGGAACAGGTTGTTGAGGAAAGCGCCGACCGTCAGCCGAATCTGGCCCCAGAGCGGCTCGTCGTTCGGCTGGTTGAGCAGCCCGTTTTCGGGATCGGACATCGGCACGGCGACCCCGAGGATGCCGCGTACGTCCGCCTCGATGCCCGCGGGCGCCTTCCACACGCCGCGGTTCGAATCGATGCGGGCCATGATCCCCGCAATGGACCCGCTCGGATCGATGCTGCGCGGGTTGCCGTCGGGGTCGACCTTCAGTCGGGGCCAGTAGAGCGCCGAGTGGTCCTTCACGATGCCGATGCGCAGATCGACGACCTTGTCCCGCGCCTCGAGCACGGTGTCGGTGCTCGACGGGGCGTCGATGAGAAGAAACGCGCGTCGCGAGAGGGCGAACGAGCTCGCGCCGCCCCAGAAACTCTCCCGATTGTCCGGGGCGGCGGCGCTCTTCGGCAGCATCAGGATGTTGAAGATATCCACCTGGCGATCGATCTCTTCGAAGGCAGTCCGGTATTCCTCGAGTCTCGGATTCGAACCGTCGTTTCCCTGATCGAAGGGGCTGCCCGCGATCTTCGACGTTGCGAGAGCGGGCACGAGGATACCTCCCGTGGCCGCGATACCGCCGAGGCTTGCCGCCGGCACGGTGGTGAACGAGTGACCACCTCCGCTCGACGACGACCCTCCCACGAATTTGAGCGTCAAGCGATAGCCGGCGAGATCGGCGTGCCAGTTCTTCGCGGCAGCCAAGTTGTCGTTGATCGCCTTGGCGATGGCCTGCAGGTTCTGCCGCACGTTGAGAAGTGACGAGACCGTGCTGACAGTCCCCTTCTTCATCTTGGTCGTCGTGGTGAACACGGGCTTGTCTCCCGTGATCGTGAAGGGCGCAGTGCCACCGAGAACGAGGCTGCTCGCCGCCACCCAGTCGGCACGGGCGCTGTTGCCGAAATTGAGAAGCGCAGTGATGGGGCTCGTGTCGGCAGGGGAGGCGCCCTCGAGGGTCGAGGCGAAACCGTTGGGTGCGGGGCGGCTGTTGCGGAAGGCGCCGAGTTCGATCCCGCCCTGCGCCACGCCCAGGCCGAGCGCGACGGCGATGTCGGAGTCGGTAGCGCGATCGAGGACGACGTCCAAACTCGGATGGGTGAACACGAGGTAGCTTTCGCTGTCTCCCGCATCGGCGTCGGTCGTGCCCGGCGTAGCCACGGTGATCGTGCCGGGGGCAAGGTTCGCTCGTAGGTTGACGACGGCGGTCAGGTCGGCCGCCAGGTTGGCGACGGTGGTAAGGTCGGTGAGAAAGATCGGGATCGTCACGGGGGTGTTGTTGCCCAGCCGGAGACGGAACTTTCCGAACCCCGGATTCCCCGGCACCGCGCCGATGGCGTTCGTGATGGTCGTGAGGAAGTTGCTCGAGAGCGTGCCGGAGATGGAGAAGGACTGCTCCGCTACGATCGCGCCACCGGTTCCGGTGCCCGTGGCCTCTGCCGTTACGAGGGCGGAGTCGTTCGCGAGGACCGTCACCACGAACCGCGATTCGAGGGGATCCATCGACAGATCCTTGTGCAGCTCGGATTCCTGCACGGACACGTTTCCGTTGGCGTCGGTTACCTCCCGGAAGATCGTCAGGTTGAACGTTCGCTCCGGACTGGACGTCGCGTAGTCGATGGTCGCGCGCAAAAGGTTGCCGTCTTTGCCCTGGCTGACGGCCTTGAATTTGAGCTGGGTGCCGTTCGCGACGCCGGTCAGGGTCAACGTGGCCGGAGCCACTGGCGGGCCCGCGACGCGAACGATGAACGCCTGCTGCCCGCCGTTCAGGAAGAACTGGCGCACCTGATCGGTCATCTCACCCTGTGAGACGTCGTCGGAAAAGTTGCGAACATAGTCGGTGAAGCCCAAGACCAACTTGGGGACTCCAACAGGGCCGCGCTTGGCCATGCCGACGAAAGCCGCGACCGCGGTCGATACGCCGGTGATCGTCCGCGCACCCGATGGGACCTCTTGGACGTAGACGCCCGGAAAACTTACCTGCACCATAGCGATCCCTTCTCCCTTCTGAACGTGCCGTCTTCGCTCACCAACAAGGCGGCATCTCGTCGACGACAGCCCACGCTGCTCTCTCTTTCCACTCTGGACCCGATTGCATTCTGCAACTCGCTCGTCGTGTGCGCAAGCGTGCGTTGACGAAATTTCCATTGGCTTTTGCTTATGCGAAAAACAACCGGACGGCTATTTGCAATGAAGAAAAGGGTTTGCCGGATCGGCCGCGATATTTGCAGTCAACGAATGCGGTACAGTCGCCGTCGCGAGCGGCGCTTCGGCGCCGCTCGGCCGTCGCCGCTCGACGCGACCACGCGAACCGGCGCGCTCGCGAGCCTGGGCGCGGCTGGGCGCGGGCCGAGGCGGGCCCGGAGTCCCGCAAGCTCGGCTCCCGTTTCTCCCCACGCGGCGGGCCCGATCAAGGATTCGAGTCGGCTCAAGGGAACGGGGAAAGTGCGAGAAGACCTGGGGTTGCTGAGGTTCTGGTCGTGGCAGAGCCAGAGGGTCAACGAGTCGCTCGGGATCGTGCGTACGCTCGCGGCGTGCCGCCGCTCGAGCTGCCGCATCCAAATCGTGTCGCTGCCCTTTCGCAAGGTCTCGTCGAAAACGGCGGAACGCGCAACGTCGGCTCGGAAGCCGGCCGTATTGAAGACCAGGCGATCGCCGCCGAAGTAGCGACGACATCCGCTTCCCCAGAGATCGACGAACCACGCGCGGGTGGCCCCCGCCATGGATGCGTCGGCCATCATCGCTTCGGCGAGCCACCTCAACCTCTCCGGGTGACTCCAATCATCGTCGTCGAACCAGGCGATGAACTTTCCCCTCGCCATCTCGAGAGCCACGTTGCGCTTGCGCGAAACGAGCGTGCCGGCATCGGCGCGAATCACGCGCACGTCGGAACGCGTGGTCTCGATGGGCACGTCGGAGCTATCGACAATGACGAGTTCTTTGCAGGGCCATGTTTGCCGATCGAACGCCCACAAAAACCAGTGGACGAACGCGGGGCGGTTTTCGGTCACGCACAAGCAACTGAAGAGCTCGGGCTCGGACATCTCGCTCACCGAGAACCTGGACGTATTACTTGCGACGCATCGGTGTGAGCACCACCCGTCTGTCCAAAGAAATGGCTCGCTGCCCGCAACCGCCGCACGGGCGCACGCCCAGCGCGGTGGTCAGGTGCTTGATGGCCTGGCCCAGCCCGATGCTGCGGCGCAACCCTGGCGCAGGAATTCGTATCGGTCGCGGGAGCTTGCTCATGTTGGACGATCCTCTTGGCTACGGGCGAGGGCGAGGGGCGAGCATGCGCCGAGGGCATCGTGTAGCTCCGTGCCGGGAAACACGAGTTCCTGGGCCGACGCCGGATTTCGTTCTAAGCGGCACGCCCACTCCGTTCTCAGTTTGTGCACGATTCGCGCGAGATTTCTGCGGTTCGAGCGCTCGATGTTGCGATCTTCGTGGAACCGAGCGCGAAGCGAATTGGAGTGTGGGATGGGGCGCACGAGCGAGAGCGGTATTTCCGCGAAATCGAGCCCTTCCTCGAGATAGAGACGCAGCCGGAGCTCGATGTCTTCGGCGCCCCAGCCGGTAAACGCCTCGTCGAAACCCCCTGTTCGCTCGAACGCCGCCCCGTGGACAATCAATAGTCCGGTTAAGGAAGGCATGGGGGTACCGTCGTCTTGTGGCGCCGCAACCAGGAAACGTTCAGGGCGCAGTTGCGCTCGCACGAAATCCCAGAATCCTGGTTCGATCAGGGTATCGGCATCCATGAAGCAGAGGTATTCCACGCCGGCATCCAAGGCGCGCCGAGCCCCGATGTTGTGCGCCCGGCTCTTGTTGAAGACCTTCTGACCGGTAACGCGCTCGACCAGCACGCGATTCTGCTGGACCTCAAACTCGTAATGCTTGTTCACCCAATCGGAAATGCCTTCCGGACACGAATAATCGACGAGACAATACCGGATGTCTGGATCCTCTATTGCCCGTGGCAGCGTACGCTGGACGAAGCGCAGACGGCCCATGCAAGGCGTCACTGCGCAGACAAGAGAGGTTCGATTCCCTTTGTTCGCCTGCATTCGTTTGCAACCCGCGTGCATTCAGGGATTCGACGAACCTTCCCGCAGCAGACCGGCACGTGCAAGTGATTTCGACTGGCAGTCGACCCAGCAATCCACTCGCGAGAACGCACGCGCTGCACTGTCGAGGACGAGACTCCTTCCTGACGCGGCGCTTGTTACCCCGCAGGTCGATAGCCTTTCAAATGATGGCAATGGATCGCACGTCGGCCAGCGCAACATGCTTCGTTCGTCTTATGAGCTTTCCCCATTGAGCCAACGGCAATTGCGGATGCAATGAATCACCGCGGCAATTCGTGTCTTCGCCCGGTCAAGCGTACTGTCCGCACGTCCGGACACTGAGCCGGGAAAGGAAGGGCGGGAAGCCGCGCGATCATATTCGTTCAAAAAAAATCCGTCACGCGTCCACACCATTTGCTCGCAAAAAAAAGGGACGTGCGCAGCCGCCACCGGTTTTCGACCTTGGGGGGCGAACTCGGCTTCTGCTTGGGGTCGAGAAAATCATTAGAAATGCGCCCAAGTAGCACTCTGCGCTCGAAGGTGGAGATGCCCGAGCGACAAAGGTCGCATACTTCGGCGAGGAGATGGTGGGCCACGAAAACGGACACGCCCCTGGCTTTCTGCCAGTTGCAGCTCCAAGATGACGACGTCGGCATTTTCCTTCTCGATGCCTCCGTAGGGGAACCATGCCAGCGCGACTTTCATCCCCGAGTCTTGTATCACGCGTCTCGTTTTCGGGTAGGTTTGCCGCCTGTCTGCTCGGCCGGGACCCTGCCGTCACTGCACGAACGCTACATCGTCGATCCAGAATTCAAAACTGGTCGGCGGCGCCACCGCAGAAAAAAAGATCGAGATGAGCTCCTTGCGATCGAACGATTGACCGGTGATCTTCCATTGCGTCAAGTCGATCGAGTTCAAGTTGATGACCAGCTGCTTCCAGCTTCCATCGTCGGTGTTGGGGATGGTGATGACTCTCCGAAATGGGTTGTAGCAATCGGGGGAGCAGCCTCCGAGCACGGGATTCGGGCAGGTCTCGATGCAGTGACCGCCCTCGCTGGCCGGGATCGTCGACGCCGTCTGGAAGCCGACTGCGAGTTGGGTGCCCGGGGCCGCTTTGAGCCAGAACGTGATCGCACGGTAGGCGCTCGCGTCATAGGGAGCAGCGACACTGTTAGCCTCGAGCGATTTGTTCAAACCGGCGGAGATGCCGCCGCCCCAAATGCTGAACCCACTGCCTGTCGTGTGCGCCGCGCGCGTATTCTCTCCACGGGCCGGAATGAGCGCGCTCGGCAGGAAGGGAGACGGGAGCTGAACGCTGCCGATGCTGTGGTCATTGTCATTGACCCACACGCCGACCCTCCCCCCCGAAAGGCACACCACGGCGTCGTCGTCCTCGAAGTCGTCGATGATCGTCGGATCCTTGCACCCCCGCGAGCCCGCGTCGATGACCGTGCCGCCGTCGCCAGCGCTTCCCGACGTTCCGCCCGCGCCTGCCGCGCCACCCGATCCCGCGCTCCCGCCAGCCGCTCCTGCTCCGCCACCCGGACCGGCACCCGCCTCGCTGCCCGCTTCGGCAATCGCACCACCGTTCCCGCCTGCACCTCCCGCCCCGGAGATCCCGCCACCGCCGTCGATCGGGCTGCCGCCGCCCCCCGTCGCTCCTCCCACTCCCGGGCCCGCCGTCCCGGCAGCGCCGCCGGCCGAGGTGCTGTTCGGATTCCCTCCCATTCCAGCTCCGGACGAGCCATTCCCACCGGCGCCCCCTCCGCTGGTGGCGCTGCTCGAGCTGGTGCCACCGCCATCCGGCCCCGCGACGCAGACCTGCGACAGGCAGGTAAGCCCCGTGTTGCAACTACCATTGGGATAGCAATCGCATTTCTCGGTGCCCGTCGTGCAAGCACCCCCCGCCGTCGACGGATTGTCATCGGACTTGCCGCAGCCGCCTGCGACCGCCGTCACCACCAAACCCGCCATCGTGAACCATCGAATCAGCATGGATCCCTCTCTTCTTCCACCGTGAGCCTCGTCTCCGAGGCATGCGACGAAGCCCTCCGCACGAAACCCGCCACGAGCCCTGTGTCGGGCGGGATCGTGCCTCTACCAAAAGCCCACGACTTCGTCAGCAGTTCTCACTTAACACTCCCGGTGCGATGATCTCGATCCTCTCCCACACAATGTTTCGTATCGCTCGACGGACACGAATCGAGCGCCGACCTCCTTTGGAGCCACGTACGGACTATCGGGGCGCCGTGAAATCCTTCGTCCGAACGAACGGGACCCAATGCGCTAAGAAATAGGGAGGGACCTGAAGGTGGGATCGCCGAGCGACATAAGGTGCATGCGGAGAGGAGAGTCACCCCTGCGTCGCCCTTGGTTCTTGTTCGTTCTGGCCTCCGCCGTTGCGCTGCCAGGGTCAGGGTGCGGCAACTCCTCGGGCGATGACGGCGCACCCAGCGGCCCGGGCACCGGCGGGGCGGGGGGCAGCGGCGGGACCCAGCCCGGCGACGGGTCGGCGGGCGGTCCTCCTGTCGCCAAGCACATCCTCGTCGATCAGTTCGGCTATCTTCCGCAGTCCGACAAGATTGCCGTGATTCGCGAGCCCAGGACTGGCTATGACAACTCCGATTCGTTCACGCCCGGGGCGATGTACGCGCTCGTCGACGCGGCGTCGGGGTCACGCGTCTTTTCGGCGGCTCCCGCGGCATGGAACTCGGGTGCCGAAGATGCGTCTTCGGGCGACGTGGCCTGGTGGTTCGACTTCTCGCAGGTCACCGCCAGCGGCGATTATTACGTGCTCGACGTCGATCGGAGCGTGCGCTCGTTCGAATTCAGCATTTCCGACTTCGCTTACCGCGACGTCCTGAAGCAGGCGGTCCGCACGTTTTTCTATCAACGGGCCGGCCAGGCCAAGGACGTTCGGTATGCGGGCGCCGCGTGGGCGGATGGCGCGAGCCACGTAGGGCCTCTGCAAGATCACCATTGCCGCCTCTACAACCAGGCGAGCGACGCAGCGACCGAGAAAGACTTGTGGGGCGGCTGGTACGACGCCGGCGACTACAACAAGTACACGAATTGGACGGCGAGCTACGTCATTCGACTGCTGCATGCGTATGCGCAAACGCCGGCAGCGTTCACGGACGACTATGGCATTCCCGAGTCCGGCAACGGGATTCCCGACATCGTCGACGAAACCAAATGGGGGCTGGATTTTCTCACGAGGATGCAAAACAGCGAAGGATCGATTCTGTCGATCGTCGGGGAGAGCAGCGCCAGCCCCCCCTCGGCGGCGACGGGACCGAGCTTGTACGGCGGCCCGAGCACGTCGGCCACGCTCAGCGGCGCGGCGGCGTTCGCGTACGGATCGAAAGTGTATCGCTCTCTCGGCAGGCCGGAGATGACGAGCTACGCGGACGCCTTGCGTACCCAGGCCGGCAAGGCGTGGGCGTGGGCCGCCGCCAATCCCAATGTTCTCTTCAGAAACAACGACCCGGCTTCGGGAACGCAAGGTCTCGGAGCGGGTCAGCAAGAGACGGACGACTACGGGCGACTCGCGCTGAAGCTCGAGGCCGCCGTCTATCTTTTCGACGCCACGGGCGATACCGCCTATCGCACCTTCTTCGATGCCAACTATCGTCAGGCGCGGCTCATCGCCAACGGCGCTTTCGTCTATCCGTTCGAGGCCGAGCTGCAAGAGGCACTGCTCGACTACACCAAGACGGCCAGCGCAACGACGGCGACGGTGACCGAGATCCGGACGGCCTATCGAAGAGGCATGGACAGCGCCGACAACTTCCAAGCGTTCCGGAACAATCGCGATCCCTATCTCGCTCACCTCAAGGACTACACGTGGGGAAGCAACGCGACCAAGTCCAACCAAGGCAACATGTTCTTCGACATCGTCACGTATGGCCTCGACGCCGCGGTCAACCGCGAAGCAGAGCGGGCGGCCGAGCGCTACTTGCACTACCTTCACGGCGTGAACCCATTCGCGCTCGCGTACCTTTCGAACATGTACGAGCACGGCGCCGAGAACTCGGTGAACGAGTTTTATCACTCGTGGTTTGCCGACAAGAGCCCGCTCTGGGACCGCGTGGGGATGTCGAAGTTCGGCCCGCCCGCTGGGTTCGTGACGGGAGGTCCCAACCCAACCTACGACTGGGATGCGTGCTGCCCGAGCGGCTGCGGGAGCGCCGCGAACAATGCCGTCTGCACGTCGGAAGCACTCAGCCCACCCAAAGGTCAGCCACCACAGAAATCGTACAAGGATTTCAACACGAGCTGGCCCCTCGATTCGTGGTCGGTCACCGAAAATAGCAACGGATACCAAGTGGCCTATATCCTGCTCTTGTCCAAGTTCGTGAAATAGGAACGACGGTGCCCATGACATCCATGCGTGAGCTCTGGTTCCTCGCGCCGCACGACGTGGTCGTCCGAACGGGCGGCGTTTCCTCTCCACTGGAGACCGGAGAAGTGCGGGCGCGCGCCCTCGCCTCGGCGATCAGCCAAGGGACGGAGCTCCTGCTGTATCGCGGAGAAGGTCCGACACCCTTCGATCCCTCGCTCGACTCGCCGGGAACGCCGACCTATCCGCGGCGCTACGGGTATGCCTGGGTGGGCGAGGTCATCGAGAGCCGTGCGGAGGGGGCGCCACCCGGCAGTCGCGTCTTCGCACTCGCGACCCACGGCGACGAGCACGTGCTCGCGCGGAACGGATTGCGTTTCGTGCCCCCCTCCATTGCGCCCGAACGAGCCACGCTCGCCGCGAACCTCGAAACCGCGCTCACCGTGGTGTGGGACGCAGAGATCGCGCTCGGCGACGACGTGGTGATCTTGGGGGGCGGCATCGTCGGCCTCCTCTGCGGGTTTCTTGCCCGCGCGAGCGGCGCAGCGCGCATCCGTCTCGTCGAACCATCCGCTCGACGCCGCGAAGCCGCGCTCGCGCTCGGCATGGACGAAGCGCTCTCACCCGAGGAAGACCAGCCGAATGGCCGAGCCGACGTCGTCATCGAGGCGACGGGGACCCCGACCTGCCTCGATCAAGCGATTTTGCATGCTGGCCAGGATGCCACCGTCGTCGTCGCGTCGTTCTATGGCGAACGTAAGAGTGCCGTTGCGCTCGGCCAAGCGTTCCATCGCCGGCGCATTCAGCTCAAATCCAGCCAGGTCTCGCGTCTTCCGCCGAAAAAGACGGCGCGCTGGGATGCGGCCCGCCGTTTTGATCTGGTGCTCCGTTGGCTCGCCGACTCCCGTCTCGATGCGCTGCTCGACCGGCCGATCTCGTTCGATGAGGCGCCGCGCGCCTACGCGATGCTCGCCGCCAATCCCGGCTCGTCGCTGCAGGTCGTCTTTCATTATTGAACGGTCCTGCCGCCGGACTTGCCAATCGGCGGCTGCCGCGGCAGGGTCTTGCGGTCATGTTTACGCTGGGTGTTTCGGATCACGTCATGATTGCGCACAGCTTCGCCGACGAGTTCTTCGGCCCTGCCCAGCAGCTTCACGGGGCGACGTACGCCATCGAGGTCGAGGTCTGCACGACCGTTCTCGGCCCGCACCACGTCGTCATGGATATCGGCGCGCTGCGAGAGACGCTGCGCGCCGCCCTGGCGACGCTCGACTACAAGAATCTCGACGATCACCCGGCGTTTCCAGGTCGAACGTCGACCACCGAGCGGGTGGCCGAGCACATCGCCGAGCTCATGTCCGAGCGGCTTTCGCAATTGCCGGCCGATGCGGCGCCGCCACCGCCGGCGACGCTTCGCGTCCGCTTGCGTGAATCACCGGTGGCGTGGGCCATGGTGGAGCGACCGCTCGCTCTGCGCAGCCGAGGCTGAAAGGGTGGGTCCGGAGACATGCGGATGAACGGCACGGACGGCCTTCGGATCGCCTGGCTCGTTCAGGGCTCGCTCGAGCAGACGACCGGTGGCTACATTTATGACCGAACGATCGTCGAAGGATTGCGCGGTGCCGGAGACGCCGTCGAGGTGGTCGCGCTCGAACGGGCGAACATCTCCGACGATGCGCTCCGGAGCGCCGCATTCGATGCCGTGGTCGGAGACGAACTCTGTTTTGCCGAGCTCCTTCAGGTCTTTCGGGGAGTGCCCTCGCGGGTCCTGCGCGCCGTCGTCGTGCACCATCTCAGTGGATGGGAGCTCGCCGGCTCGATGGAAGGCAGGCGTCTGCTCGATCGCGAGAGGGCTCTGCTCGATCAGAGCCACCTCTGTTTCGCGACCAGTCGCGCGACCGGGTGCCGGCTTCGGGCCGAAGGTTTCGTGCGCGATGTGATCGTCGCGGAGCCGGGCGCCGATCGCCTGCCTCGCGTGCACCGTACGCGCACCGCCACGCCCGCGGTGCACTTGCTCTTCGTGGGGAACCTCATCCCCCGAAAACGGCTTCTCGATCTTCTGAACGTTGTGGAGACACTGCGCGCATTCGACATGGAGCTCGTCGTGGCGGGCGGTTCGGAGCGCGATCCGCGCTACGCCGAAGAGGTGCGTCTGGCCATCGGGAGATCTCCGTGGCTTTCGAAATGCGTGACGCTCGCCGGGACGATCGATGACCGAGCCTTGGCGACGGAGCTCGCCCATGCGGACGGGTTGGTGCTGCCATCGTCGCTCGAGGGGTACGGAATGGTTCTCGCCGAGTCGCTTTTTGCAGGCGTGCCGGTGATTTCGACGTCGGTGGGTGCCGCGCCCGACATCGTGCGCTCGGGCGAAAATGGCCTGCTCGTCGCACCGGACGACATGTCCGCGTTCGGAGCTGCGCTGCGCGCGTTCGTGGGAAGTCCGTCGCTGCGGGCCCATCTTCGTCGAAACGCCGCGAACGACGGCGAGCGACTGCCGAGCTGGAAGGACGCTGTGCGCACATTTCGCGCGACGCTCGCTCGATCTATCGTTCGAATGCGAGTGCACTCAGCATGAGCTCTCGTAGATGCTCCACGATGGTCCGATCGTCGCCGAGCGCGGCAAGCTCGGCGGCCGGTCTGGCCGACCCCAAGCTCACCTGGGCATTCACGTCTCGATAACGAGCCACCACTTGGATGAGCGGCGCCACCGTGCTCACGCCGCGCCGCTCGGCCCAGCGCGCGACGAGCCAACGCTTGGCCCGACGCGAATGCACGCCGCGAACGGCCGCGAGCATCACGTTGCCGGACGCGCGCGCCGCGGCTCGCACGAGGGCTGGCGTGCCCGGCTCCCAGCTGCCGAGCGGCACCGTTCTTCGCTCGACGAAGTCTGGATCGGGCTCGATTCGGCCTGCGGCAAAATGCAAAAGGACGCCACCTCCCGCGAGGTGGACGAAGGCACGCCGCAGCACCGACGCGCGTCTTTCCACCTGCTCCGGTACGAACAGCAGATGTCGCGCGACGCGGGGCAAGGCCCGCAAGAACGTTCGATCGGCGGCGATCACCAACAGATCGGAGCGACCAATCGCCGACATCAGCGCGAGCGCGTCGTAAGCCCCGGGATGGTTGGCGACGACGAGCAGCGGTCCGGACGTAGGACAGGTCCCTCTGACTTCGAGCCGCACGCCGAAGCGCCCCAACGTCAGGGCGGCGGCGCGGAAAATCCCCGATGCTTCCGTTTCGACGTCGAACGCCGCGAGCGTACGGCCCACCGGACGCGACACGATCGCGAAAGGCAGACCTAGGGCCGCACGCACGAACGAGGGGGCCGACGCGGCACCGAGCGCGGCAACCATCTCGGCAATGCAAAGGTCGGTGAGTTTTCCGGCCAGAACTTCCGATTCCGGCCGCGACATCGCGGAAGCGTAGCACCGCAGGCGGCGCCGAAGGCCAGCGCCGAGGTGCCCTCAGCGGGCCAGGCAGATTTCGCCCGACGCGTCGGCGTCGAACGTGGTCGTCCCGGTGCCCGTGTAGAAAATGTGGCCGGTCGCGCCCTCGAAGATGCCGGTGCCAGCGACGATGATGTCACGGGACGAAAACAGGCCGGCCGCCGTGTCGAAAATACCGGTGTCGCGTGTGGTGAGGGTCCCGTCGCGCGTCGTGATGGTGAGCAGGCCGCTGTACGAAAGGGTCGTTGCCGCTTCGACCGCCGGCATGCCCGCGGCGGGAGCGAGCCCGTCGGCCACCAACGACGTCGTGCCACGCAAGAGGTGATCGCCTTCGAAAACCCCGGCCGTGCAGAGCCCCACCGGGCTGGTGCACCCCTGGCTGACGACGCTGGCTTGAATTCCCGCCTTGCCGTTGAGGCGGTGGCATCGATTGTGGGCGCCCGCTTCTTTGATCGATGGCGCCCCGCTTGCACCCACGGTGACGAGACCCACGACGAACAAGAGCATTTTTTTCATTTCAAGTTCCTCCTGGCTCGTGGTCCTCGAGGGAACGCAGCGTATCCGCAGGCGGGCCGAAGGCCGCGCCGAGTAACAAAAAAAACCTATCCTCGCTGCATCCCATCGTAGGCTCGAGCTCGAAAGTCGAATCGCTAGTGGACTCTCCTTCCCTCGTCAAGCCGAAGAGGAGGGGCGCCGTCGCCGAAAAAACATGATAATGTGGGGGATTTTTCACCAAATCACTCGGCTTGCGACGGCTCGGTCGATCACGCGATCATCGGGCATGGCTCTTTTCAAGCGAAAACCCCCGGAGACCTTCGTCATCGAACTAGTCGGCAGGAGGCGTTTTGTGGCCGGCGATTGGTACCATTTGATGCTGCAGGCGCCGTGGTGGGCCGACCTATTGGCGATCACCGCCGCGTTTCTCTCGATCAACGTTCTTTTCGCGCTTGCCTATCTGCACACCGGCGGCGTCGCCGGCGCGCGGGCCGATTCCTTCGCCGATCTGTTTTTTTTCAGCGTTCAGACGATGGCGACCATCGGCTACGGTTCGATGTATCCAGCAACGACGTCGGCGCACCTGCTCACGACGGCGCAAGCCACGGTCGGAATCTTCGTCATCGCGGTGGCGACCGGTATCGTGTTCTCGAAGTTCAGCGTCATCCGCGCCCGCGTTCAGTTCGCGAGCCACGCGGTCGTGGCGCCGATGAACGGCGTGCCGACCCTCATGTTTCGCGTCGGCAACGAGCGTGCTTCGAGGGTCATCAACGCCGCCCTTTCCGTCGTTCTTACGCGCACCGAAAGGACGAGCGAAGGCGTACGCATGTATCGCATGTACGACCTCAAGCTCGAGCGTGACCGAGCGCCGGCGCTTTCGCGCTCGTGGACGATCATGCATCGCATTACGGCGGACAGCCCGCTGGTCGACCACACGCCCGAACTGCTCGCCACCAACGAAGTGGAGCTCACCCTCACGTTGAACGGCGTGGACGAAGTGTCCGGTCAAATCCTCCACGCGGCGCACACCTATACGGACGCAGAGGTTCGCTGGGGCGCACGCCACGCCGATATGCTGAGCGACCGCCCCAACGGGATCGTCGTGGATCTTTCCAAGTTCGACGAACTCACGCCGACGCACGCTACCGACGCCTTCCCCTATTCCATGGCCCCGCAGGCGGCCGAAGGCCGCGCCTAGCATTACTGCGTCAGATCTTGGCCATGACAGATCACGATCGGCAATTGCCGCGTGTCGGCCCGGTAAGTTACGGCGAGGCCGTCGGAACCGTGTTTCAGAGGGCAATTGCCGCGAGGCGTCTCCTCTTCCGCGTTGCCGAAAGCGAGTTCCGCCTGCCCGGTCAGTAGTTTCGTGGGGTATGGCTACTCCGATGCAACGATCTGGTAGCGAGAAACTGACGCAGTAATGCTAGTAACGCAACGCCACCGCGGATCCCGCGGTTTGGGGCCTTGGCGCGGGAAAAGAAGGGAGTAACATGAGGCGTTGGGCGTCGGCATTGGAAATCGGTCGGCAGCGCGCTCGAGGGGCAATGTAATGGCGATTCTATTTGCTCACGCTTCTATCGTTCTGGCGGCCCTTGCGATCCTCGGCGCGTGTGGAGGCGACGATCATACGGAGCTCTTCGACCCGAACGATGGCGCAGCCGGACAAGGCGGCACCGGCGCGAACGGCTGTGCAGACTTTCCGACCTGGATGGCGGGCAAAGAGTACACGACCGGCGACCAGGTAAGAGCCACCTGCCAGAGCCCCGGCGGCGGCCAAACCCTGTGTACGGTCGGTGTGACCTACTTGTTCACGTGCAACAACGGCGCGCTGTGCGCCGTGTATCCACCGGGCGTCGAAGGCTGGTGGGGGGCCTGGAGCGTCGGGATGGCCTGCGATCATTGACCCGACTCTGGTCAAGACCGCGACCCCCCTGGTCGATCATTTTGGCTCTACCGAAGGATGTCGTGTCTCGAGCATAATCGTCGGTTGAGCTGACGCTCGCCAAGGCGGCGAGTCGCTCGGGCGGAGGGGACACATGAACATTCGGTGGTGGTTGCCGTCTGCGGTCGCGCTCGTCGCGGTCGCTGCGGTGAATTGTGGAGGCGACGACAGCGACACTGCTGCAGGCTCATCGGGCTCGTCGGGCAGAAGCGGCTCGTCCGGCGCGGGGAGGGGCGGCTCGCTGGGGGTCGGGGGCTCGACCACCGGCATCACGGGGGGAACAACGGTCGGAACCGGCGGTTCGGGCGGCTCGAGCGGAATCAGCGGCTCGGGTGGCGCGAGCGGTTCGGGAGGAACCGGCGGCACCGGAGGAGTCGTTTCCGACGCGTCCGGTGGTACGGGGGGCGTCACCGACTCTGGGACGAAAGCCGATGCGAGCACCTCCGACGTGACGTCGAAGGACGTGGCGTCAACGGATAGCAGCACCGCCTGTCCTGCGACCGCCCCCACGCCTGGCACGAGCTGCACGGTCACCGACCCCTGCCCATACGGGAACTCGGTCTGTGGGTGTGTGAAAGGAGCCGACGCCGGCCGGGTGTGGGCTTGCAGGACCACCCCAGATCCCGATTGTCCGACGACCAAACCCACAGGGGGCACGAGCTGCGCCGACGCGGGCGCTGGCACTATCTGTGTCTATGGCAGCAACAGCGCCTGCTTCTGCGATCAGACCGATCACTGGCGCTGCATCTGAATCCTCTCCGCTCCGAGCCTTTCAACGCACGCCGCCGAAGTGCCGACGCAGCACGTCGGCGGCGTGGCGTCCCGACGTGGTGAGCGGGACGTAGACGTCATCGGCGAGGTCGGCTAGCGGTGCGACCTGCTCGTCCGCGGACAGTCCCAAGATGCGCTCGAGGTCGGCCACCACGTCCCGCATCGTGGCGTAGCGATTGTCGGGATGCTTGCGCATCGCTCGCAGGATGATGCGTTCGATGCGTGGATCGATCTCTTCGTTGAGCCACGAGGGGGGCGGCGCGGGTGAGAACATCTGATGGGCGAGTAGCTCCAGATCGGTTTCGACGTCGAAGGGCAGGTGCCCGGTGAACACTCGAAACATGACGACGCCGAGGCCGTAGACGTCGGTGCGCGCGTCGGCCGGGTCGGTCACGATCTGTTCGGGCGCCATGTACTCGACCGTGCCGAGCACGATGTCGTGGGAGCTGATCCTTCCGGAGGTCGCCGCCTTCGCGAGACCGAAGTCGATGAGTTTGAGCCCATAGGGGTTGCCGATCGGGCCGAGGAGAAAGAGGTTGCCCGGCTTCACGTCGCGATGGCAGATTCCCGCGCCGTGTGCCGCCGCAAGGCCGAGGGCCGCGTGGCGTATCATCGCCAGCGCGAGGTCGGTCGGCATCTTTCCTTCGCGCCTCAGGTACTCGCCGAGCGACTCGCCTCGCAGCGGCTCGGTCACCAAGTACGGCCTGCCCTGCACGTCTCCGAAGCTCAAGACCTTGATGATGTTGGGATGTTGAAGACCTTTGAGAAGCTCGGCTTCGCGCTGGAAGCGCGCGTGCGTTTCGTCGCTCGGCGTCGCCGGGGCGAAAAGCTTCACGATGACCTGCTCGTGCGTCAGCACGTCTTCCGCGAGGTAGACGCGGGCCGTCGCCCCCTTGTTGACGAAACCTTTGATCTGGAATCGGCCGCCGATCACCGCACCGGCCATCCCGGTTTTGCGGTGTCGAAACGAATCGAAGGGGATGACGTCTGTCGGCGGTTCGAGAGGCTCCGCGTCGTAGGGGCAGTACACGAACGTGTCGCTCACCTCGCGCTGGCACCGCGGACAGATCATGGGCACTTCGGTCATAGGCCAGAACCGGAAGGGAAGGAAGTCGCGCCCCACGCGAGGCCGCGCTTGACATGTCTAATGATCGTAGACATGATGTCTAATCATATTAGACAGGAGGCCACAATGTCGCACAGCATCCGAACCGAAGTCGTCATCGAGGCGAACCCCGAGGCGGTCTGGGCCGTGCTCACCGACTTTGCATCGCACGCGGAGTGGGATCCATTCCTCGTAGCCGTCGAAGGCAAGCCCACTTTGGGCTCCCGCCTCGCGGTGCGATTCCACAATGGAACGACCTTCCGCCCCACGGTGACCGAAGCCAGCGAGGGCCGCGCTCTCGAGTGGCTCGGCAAGCTCTTCCTTTCCGGGCTCTTCGATGGGCGGCACCGATTCGAGCTGATTCCGGAGCAGGATCGCACCCGCTTGATTCACTCCGAACGGTTTTCCGGGCTGTTGGTGCCGCTGCTCAAGCGCATGTTGTCCGACGCCGAACGTGGATTTCGAGCATTCAACACCGCGCTGAAACAACGGGTCGAGCGGCCGACCCGCAGGCCGGCCGAACGCCGGGCCGAGTAACAATCGGATGGCACGCCGCGTGGGGCTGACGCGGGAGGATGTGATCGGTGCGGCCGCCGCTATCGCCGATGCCAACGGCATCGAACAGTTGAATGTTGCCGCAGTCGCGCAAAGGCTCGGCGTTCGCTCGCCTTCTTTGTATCACCACGTGCCGGGCGTCGAGGGGCTCCGGCGTGCGCTCGCCCTCCACGGGGCGGCGCGCCTGCGCGAGGCGCTGGCCGCCGCGGCGCGCGGCCGACGCGGTCGACCGGCGCTCGTCGCCGCGGCCAGGGCCTACCGGTCTTTCGCGCGCCGTCACCCTGGACAGCTTTCGGCCATGCTCCCCGCACCGCGGCCCGACGAAGACGACGAACTGTATCGCGCGCTCGCCGGACCCGTTGCCGATCTTGCACGGATGCTAGGTGAGATCGGAGTCGAGGGGGACGCCGCCATCCACGTCGTGCGCGCTCTGCGGAGCTATCTGCACGGTTTCGTGGATCTCGAACGACGGGGCGGCTTCGGTATGCCGCAAAAACTCGAGGTGAGCTTCGAGCGTGGTCTCCAGATGATCATCGATGGGATCACCACTCGCCGCACCGGATAAGACAATCGCAACACCGAACCTTGCGGAAGCACGAGAGCTGCGAAAATGGTGCTTGACTAAAGCGTCCCATCGGACACTGTGGCGGACGATGGGCGCGCACGTTCACACCCAAGGGCAAACGACGGGTGAGCGGCGGGCACGAAATGTCCTCTGGTTCGCCCCGCCCTCGCCCCCCACGCCGCCCGAAGCGCCGGTCGCCAAGCGACGCCAGCAGCTGCGAAGACGAAACATCGCCGCCACGGCGACGATCTTGGTCATCGCGTCGATCTTCTTGGGCGCGCTGTTTCTCTTACGCCTCGGCCGCCAAATGAGCGCTTCCATGCCCGCGTCAGCGGCCAGCTCCGCCAGCACCTCACCTCCGTCAGACCTGGAGTCGACTCCGATCCGTGGTGCCGAGGACTCCCCTTCCCTGCAGCGCGGCGAGGAGAGCGAGCCTACCCCGAGCCGGCCCAGGCCCACCCAGCCGCGCGGTTCACGCCCTTCTACGGACATTTTCCGCAAGCCGGGATTCTGACGCCGCCAACGAGAGGTGACGTCGCCTCGTTCGCATCCAGGCCAGGAGGAGCGGGCCGACCCAGAGAGCGGGACATCGTGCTGGCCCCGCGGCCTGCTGGCAGGATCCGCCGCTCGCCACGAGCGCTCGGGTGTCTCCACTTTCTTCGCCAGCATCCGAACGGCTAGCGTCCGGTCCTCCTTCGGCAGAAATGCCCGTCTTGGCCCAAGGCACGGAACAACTTTCCGCGGTCGCGCGCGTGAGCAGCGCAGCTCCGCTCGAGGGATCGCTCCACGACGCGTGGCATAGCCGAGCGAAGGGCCCGTCGTCCGGGCAAACCTGGGGGCATGTATCGGCGAGCTGGTAGATCGCTCGGAAGCTCGCTCCGCCATCGCGCGTCATGCCGACGGCAAAGGGATCGTAGGGCTCGGTCGCGCAGGCGTAGAGGCCCGATGCCGACCAGGTAAGGCATCGGTTCCGGAGCGAGCTCACCTGAGCGAACGAGCCGCTGCCGTCGGACGGTCCGACGAAAATTCCGTCTTGTGGCCCTCCATAGGCAAGCTGACTTCCGTCGGGCGACAAGGCGAAGCCGAACATGCTTCCCTCGGTCCTCGCCAGATCGCTCCACGTCTCTCCTCGATCCGCGCTCATGCGAAGAGTCGTCGTGGCCATGCCGAACGCGTCGGGCGCATGGGCCAGGGCGCGCATCCAGAGACGATCGGGGTTGCGCGAATCGACCGCGCTGACGAACCAACCTCCCGAACCGTTGGATGACGGCAGCGTCGTGCGGATCCACGTCTGGCCGCCGTCCTCGCTGCGCACGATCGCTTCCAAAGGTGGATCGCCGATCATTCCGCCCACATAGATGCGGCGCGCGTCGGATGGTGCGACCTCGATTGTCGTTGCGATCAAGTCGCGCGGCAGCGCCATCCCGAGCTGCGTCCAAGTTCTGCCATTGTCTTTCGTTTCGACGACCCGATTGATGAATGCGAGGCCCGCGTCGGGAGGTGCCTCGGCGTCGTACGTCGATACCAGCACGAGCAGGCTCGCCGGATCGCTCGGCTCACCGGTCAGGTCCACGACGAGCTGGTTGGCGAGCGGCGGCGCGTACAACCACGTGCATCCTCTATCGTGGCTGATGGCGACTCCCTGAAAAGGAACGCCGACGACGATCGTGCCGTCACCGGTGACGGCGAGCGGTGGATCGGCGGTTCCGATTTGGCCGACGATCTCCTCGCAGATCCATTGCCAGGACCCTCCGGCGTCGTACGTCTCGATGAAGCCGAAAGTCGCGCGTACCAGCAGATGCTGTGCGTCGCTCGGAGCGATGACCAACTGATCGGCACCGGGAAATCGGCCGTTGGCCGAGGCCGAGGAGACGTGAAGCATGGCGCAGCAGACCGCTGCCTCTTTCCAGGCGCCGGCATGCCGGCGAAGCCTTACATCGGGGTGATTCGCTGGTTTCGAGCTCGCCGAGCATGCCATCAGCGGCTAGTGTTGGTGGAGCGCGCTCGGTTGACAAGGAGGTCCGCGGTTGGCGGAGAGCCCCCACATGCACCAGCTCGGTGTACACGCGAAGTCGTCCTCGACCGCAAGAACGGCACGCAGGAAGTCCTGCACGATCAAGCGTTCAGCTTTTCCGACCAGCGAGGTTATCCGCTTGGCGTCGTCGTCAATGACGGCGACACGTTCACGACGACGTGCACCTACGAGAACAACACGAGTCGCGCCAACCATGGCTTGGGCCCCGCGTTCCCTTGAAGCTACACCCTGACGTGTCACGTCACAGCAGCTGACACAGGGGTGGCACACCGCTCGATGTTACACCTGTGTTCCGTCCGCGCGAAGGCAGCTGCCGCTTCCGCCCCGGCTCATGATTGAAATGAGTCTGAGTTTCCCACGCTTGCGGCCAGCGTAAGCGGCGGCGCGCGTGGCCGCTGAACGCCAGCGCGCCGGCGGCCAGAGCGCGGCTCGCCGCTTGCTCTATCGAGGGCCATGGCATCTCGACACCATGCACAGGCCCTTAATTTACTAGGCGAATCATCTCTTCCTGACTGTATCCCAAGCATCGATGCTCGTACGTCGGGGGCTGCCGCCTCGCAACCGACTACCCAGGCCGCCAACGACTGGCAGAGGTCCTTTGCTAGTTGTCTCAAGAACCTTCGCGCGCGGCTCTTGACCAAGCAACTGTGGCTTTCAGGGGAAGTCGGCTGCACGGACGCCGCCATCTCGTACTGGGAAACTGGCCGGCGTCTGCCGCAGCAAAGCACGCTGTTTCGTCTCGTCGAAGCGTTCCGAAAGAGCGGAGCGTCCCCGCAGGAGCTCTCCGAGCTTCGGCTCAGCTGGCAAGGATCGATGCTGCGTCGATCGAACAGTCGCTGGCCGCAATATTGAGCCACCCCTGACGATCGGCTCGATCCGTGCTTTGATAGAGTATCTGAATGGGCAAACGAGCCACTGTCGCCCGCGCTCTCCTCGGTTTGGCAGCCGCGGGAACGTTCGGTTCCATGTCGTGTGGGTCGGACAAACCCCCCGCCAAGACTGCCGCGCAGTGCACCAAGATGGGTGCGAAGACGGGAGTCGCGGGCGCCAAGACCGGCGTGAAGACGGGCGTTGCAGGGGTCAAGCAGGTCGGCAAATCGGTGGGCGGGCTGTTCGAGGGGGGATCGGACCAAGCGCGCCAGCAATGGCGCGAAGGCAAAGCCGAGACGAAGGCGACCGCGCACTCTGGCGGTGAAGAGACCCGGCGAGAGGCGCACGCCCCCGACTGTCCCTGAAGCGTCGTTGGCTAGGCGATGAAGGAACGTTAGCCCTCCAGACATAAGGCAAGCATGCGAAAGCATCTTGGTGATGGGCACGCACTCGCGAAAGTTGCAGCTTGGACGTCGGGTGCGGCCTTTTTATGGGCCATGGCGGGCTGCGGCAGCGAAGGAACCCAGCGCGGAAACGCGAGTGGGACCGGAACCGCGAGCGGTGCGGGAGGGGCGGGCATCACCCCCACGGGGACGGGCACGGGAGGCTCCATCGGGGTGGGCGGCAGCACCGGCGGCGACTTCGTCGGCACGCCGAAGACCTGCGACGAAGCCGCACGCGGGCACACCTACGTCGGCTGCGATTTCTGGCCGACGGTTGTCGCCAACCCGGTTTGGGTCGAGTTCGATCCAGCCGTCGTCGTCGCCAATGGCAACACCGAGGAGGCCAAGGTCAGCGTGGATGGGCCGGGGGGGTTTCACCAGGAAGTGACGATCGCGCCGAGCGGACTCCAGACGATCTTGCTCAAGTGGGTCATGGGGCTGAAGGGGCCCGAATTTTCGGTGCCACTTACCAAAGGCGGTCGCCTCGAGCAGTCAGCTCGTGTCGATGGCGGCGCCTACCACATGACGAGCAGCCTGCCGGTCACCGCCTGGCAGTTCAACACGCTCCAGTATCGAAAGACCGCCTCCGCCTGCCCCAGGATCAACTTCCAAAGTGCAGCGGCGGAGTGCCGGAGCGCGAGCGTCGACGCGTCGCTGCTGTTGCCAGCGACGGCCATGACCGGCAACTACCGGGTGTTCGGGTATTCCTCGAAGAATGAAGGCAAGGACTGGGGCTCGGTGCCGGGCGCCGTGGCGATCACCGCCACCGAGGATTCGACCCAAGTGAAAGTCCAGCTCGCCAAGAACTGCGGCGTCGAGATCTTCCCCACCAAGGATCTCGGCGTGTGCGTGGCGGCCGGGCCCGGAGTCGAGGCCAAAAGCGGCGGGGATTTGTACACGTTCCAAATGAACGCGGGCGACGTCATCGAGCTCGTTGGCGCGTGGGCCAAGGATCCTCAAACCCGAAACGCGGACCTGAGCGGCTCGGTCATCAACGCCTCCGCCCACGTCCAGGTCGTGTCGTTCAACGCCATCGCTCAGCTCCCCGACGTGTCGGTGGCCAACGCCGATCACATGGAAGAGACGATCTTGCCGGCGGAAGTCATCGGCAAGAAGTACATCGTCGTGCCTCCGACGACGCCGCTCGGCAACGCCGTAGGTCACGTCGTGCGTATCTACGGCAACGTCGATGGAACGCATCTCAGCTACCCGGAGGGAATGCCGCCGGGCGCTCCGGCCACCATCAATGCCGGCGAGACGGTTCAAATCCCGCCGCTCCCGCAAGGCCAGCCGGCGCCACAGTGTCTCAGCGTTTCCGATCACTGCATGCTCGACAAGCCGTTCATCGTCGTGGGCGATCAGCCTTTCGCCGTCAATTCGTTCATGGTGGGAGGCACCCTGCAGATGCCAGGCACGGGTTTCGACAACTCGCAGGGCGATCCCGCGTTCACGATGATGGTCACGCCCGAGCAGTTTCGGAAGGAGTACATCTTCCTAGCTCCCAGCGACTACCTCGAGAATTTCGCGGACATTCTCGTTCCGCAAGGCGCGCAGGTATCGCTCGACGGCAGTCCCTTGTCCGGCAGCCCGGAGCGCATCGGTAACAGCGAATGGTCCTTCGTGCGCGCCAAGCTCAGCGGAAGCAATGGCGGGGTGCACTCACTCTCGACAACCGATGACCGCGGTCTCGGTCTTCAGGTGATGGGTTTCGGGTTCGCGACGTCGTACTACTACCCGGGCGGCCTCAATCTGAAGTTGATCTCCGAACCGCCGATCATCAAATGACGGCTAGGTGGTGCTCAGCTTCGCCTCGAGCTGAACGTCGACGTTGCCTTTGAGTGCCGCGGAGATGGGGCAGCCGAGCTTCGCTTTCTCCGCTGCTTCGAGAAAGGCACTCTCCTCGATGCCGGGAACCGCCGCTTGAACGGTGAGGTGCATGATCGTGACCCGGAATCCCGCCGAGCCCCGCTCGATCGTGCATCGCGCCTGCGTTTCGATGCGGGTGGGGGGCTTGCCAGATCGTTCGAGCTCGCCGCTCAGGGCCATGCTGTAACAGGCGGCATGGGCAGCTGCGAGGAGCTCTTCCGGATTCGACCCGCGCGCTTGCTCGAATCGTGACCCGAACGTGTAGGGACCGGCCATAGCCCCACTCTCTCCCTCGAACTTGCCGTTTCCTGTTTTGAGCCCACCCTCCCAAATTGCGCTTGCGGTGCGTGTCGGCATGGCGGTTCCTCCGTCCGTGAATGGTTTCCGGAAGACGTTACCCGTAACCCCGCACCTGTCCAGAGGCCATTTGGTGACCCGTCGTCCCTCGACATCCATGCTTCAAGGACGGAGGCGGCCTTTGCGTTCGGCGCGGTCGCGGCCACCGCGCTGCTCGGGGTCAGCGCGCGGGATCGCCCTCGGTATGCGAGTGGAACGCGCGCCCGGCTTCTTGGGCCAGCGAGTCTTACGGGTCAACGGCGTCGTCGTTTGGTCGTGCGGGAACGCAGCCCCCGCTCGCCCCGGCGTAACGTCTTTGAGATCGCTCTTCACGCGCTTGGGACGTGCGGAGGCTTTGGCGGCCATGGTGCACCAAGTTCCACGAAAATCAGCGATTGGAATGTCGATTCACCCACCCGAGGGCCCGAGCCAAGCGATCGAAGCTGTACTTCTTGGCGCGACGTCCCTCGGTCAGTTGACGATCGCGGTAATCGGTCAGGGCTCGAAGCAAGCGCTTCTGCGTGAGGTCGATCGCTTCGTAGAGATCGCGGTCTTCTTCGCGAATGCTGATGTCATGGCGGTGTGATAGTTCCAAAAGCACATGACATCCGTATCGCACTTCGCGATCGCCGGTCTTGTACAGCTGCACCTCCATCCGCGTGAGCTTGACACTGTTGTGACTCTCGACTGGGGCCCTCAAATGCTGTTCGACGTGATTTCGAAGCGCATCGGTCAGGTCAAGCTGTCGCGCCGTCAGATAGAGCTGCATTCTGGATCCTTATGGGCTCGACTGGGTCAAAACAAATGGGCCGGAAGTGGCGGGCCTACCAAGCGAACCCGTGCTTGGTGGCGCTCGCAGCACTTACGCAGGAGGATGGAGCAGTCCCCTCACGCCACTGCCGACATATTCGACGGCGAGGGCGGCGAGCAGAACGCCGAGAACGCGCGTGACCACGTTGATGCCCGTCTGGCCGAGCAACTTAGCCAAAGGCTCGGACGTTCGAAGAGCAACATACACCAGCGCCAGCACCGCGACGTTCATGGCCAGCACGAGCCCGAGACCCATCGGATAGGGACGAGCCTCGGCAGCGAGAATCATCACCGTGGCCAGAGCTCCTGGCCCGGCGATGAGCGGGATCGCCAGTGGAAATACGGTGATGTCCCGGCGGATGCGGGCCTCCTCCGCTTCTTCTTTCGTCTCCCGCTCGACCTGCGCGAAGACCATGTCGGCCGCGATGCGAAACAGCAGGAGCCCCCCCGCGACCCGGAACGCGTCGAGGCTCACGCCGATTTGCCGCAGAAGCCAGGCTCCGCCGAGCACGAAGCAGACGAGGATGCCGCCGGCCACGACGATCGCGCGACGGGCAATCGAAAGGCGCTCCGCCGGCGGGCGACGCCCGGCGAGCCCCAAAAAAATAGGCGCTATCCCCACCGGGTCGATCACCACGAAGAGCGTCAAGAACGTGTGTAGCGCGAGTGAGATCACGCGGGTACCTAGGATTACTGCGTCAGATCCTCGCTACCAGATCGTTTGATCGGAATAGCCATAAGCCAACTAAAGTACTGACCGGACAGGCAGAACTGACTGCCGGCGAAGCTGCAGAGGCGAGGCCTGACGGCCGTTGCCGTCTGATGCCAACTTCCGACGGCCTCGCCGTAACTTACCTGGCCGAGATGCGGCAATTGCTGATCGCGATCTGTCATGGCCAAGACCTGACACAGTAATACTCGAGGAGCGGGGCGAGGCCGCGGTCCACCAGAGCCTGCATAGAAGAAGTGACGCCGTATTGCTAGCCGGCGATCAGTGTGATTCGCGCGAGACGCGCCGCGTGCGCCGGCGCTGCGGCCGCGAGGCCATCCCGTTGAAACTGGCTCGGGCGTGTTTGCCCTCGAGAACGTCGGCCAAGGTGCTGAGCGCATCGTTGGTGGTGAAAATCCCCGCCACGGCTCCGCGATCGACGACGACGGCCGAGCCGTACTTGCGCTCGGCCATGACCCGCACGACCTTGTTGAGCGGCATGTCGGGGTGCACCGTGTACGGTTTCGAGCTCATCGCATACCCGACGTTGGCCTCGGCTCGCGTCGAAAGGAGTAGCCCGACGTCGCGATCGGAGAGAATGCCCACCAACTTGCTGTCCTCCATGACGGGCAGATGCCGCACACCATGCCGACGCATGAGCCTGCGCGCGCGGTCGAGTGATTCTTGAGGCGCGACGGCGCAAGGACTCGGGGTCATGTACTCCCCAACGGCGGGAAGATAGCGATCGGTCATCCTACTATCCGGGAGGCATATCGCGTGCTCACCGGATGCCGATCGGGGTGAACCACAGGGCCTGGACGGCGCAAGCGTCAAGCAGGCGCGCGCCACCAATGAACCCCCGCACGATGACCTCCGGTCACGTATGGGGCGGCGTCGCTCGGTCCTTCGACTCCTGACCATTCTTGCCGCGCTCGAGCTTGTGCGCCCACTCCTCGAGCGAACCGGCTGTCTGCGACAGCGTCTTGGCGCTGCTCTCGAGAGCTCGCTTGCCCAGAGACAGACCTTGGCGTGCCCACGATAGTCCGGCCGACGTTACGCGATCGGTTATCGCGTCGATCCAGGGCGGGTACTTCTTGGTAACCGGTGCGTCGCTGGTCGAGGTCGCCGTTTCTTCCACGTTCATGGGTGGTCTCCGAAATGATGAGTTGAACTGCCCGTGACATCCCTTGGATGGAATGGGAATGGTCGAGAGCCATCGGCCGCGTGTGTCGCACGACACGGGGTTCCCGCGCATAGGAGATCACGTCGGCGACGCACTGAAACCATTCGCGAGCTATCCGAAACCGCTCGCCAACGGAATGCCTCAATCCCCGCATGAAAACCGCCCCATCCACTCGCCCAGATTACAGCGCACAAAGTTTCAAGCAGATGTCGCGCGCGCGACCGTTGTGCATTCGGCAGCCACTGGGCCTTTCGCCCTAAGTAGAAACCCCGAAATCGCAGGCCTGTTGTATTTGTGTTACTCGGCGAGGGCCTTCGGCCCCGCCTGCGGCTTGTGTTACTCGGTGAGGGCCGTCGGCCCCGCCTGCGGGTTGTGTGACTCGGCGAGGGCCGTGGGCCCCGCCTGGGTTGTGTGACTCGGCGAGGGCCGTCAGCCCCGCCCTGCGGCTTGTGTTACTCGGCGCGGGCCGTCGGCCCCCTGCGGGTTGTGTGACTCGGCGAGGGCCGTCGGCCCCGCCTGCGGGTTGTGTTACTCGGCGCGGGCCGTCGGCCCCGCCTGCGCATGACCGCCGACGGCGCCGTCTGGCTGCTCGCCGAAAAGGGCGCGCGCACAGACAAGCACGACACGCGACATCACCTCGGAGCGCACCTGGCGGCGGAGCGCGTCAGGAACGATGCCGCCTTCGAGCAGCTCTCGATCGCCGGCGCTTGGCTCGAAGGCGGGCCCGAGCGTAGGCGCGTCGGTTTGTGTTACTCGGCGCGGGCCTTCGGCCCCGCCTGCGAGTTGTGTTACTCGGCGCGCGCCTTCGGCCCCGCCTGCGAGTTGTGTTACTCGGCGCGGGCCGTCGGCCCTGCCTGCGGCTTGTGTTACTCGGCGCGCGCCTTCGGCCCCGCCTGCGAGCTCGACCGATCCGAACAGTTCGCGTTTTGCAAGGAGTCGGATGTCGGCACCACCGTCGGCGATGGCCCATCGGAGGAACCGCCAAGCGAGCTCTGCGTGGCGCGTTTCGTCGTCTGCAATTCGCGAGAGCACCGCGCGGATCGCCGGGTCGCTCGCGTGTTGGAGCGCCTCGGCCGCTTCGATGGCGGCGATCGTCTCGCCGATGCACCCTTCGCGGATAGTGGTCGCCACGACATCGCGAAGCGAGCTCGCGTCGAGGGCACCCTCGATCGGAAGCAGAGATGGACCGACTTCCTGGCCTGCGTAGGCGCTCGCGACGGCAAAGGCAAGCTTGGCGTGGAGCGTCTCGTCCCCCATGGCTGCATGGGAACATTCAATCAGCTCGGCCGGAGCTCCGAGACTCATCAGCTGCAGCGTGAACCGCGCGAATGCCGCGATGGAGGCATGCTCCATGAGGGCGATGCGCGTCCACGCCTCGGCGAGACGGGCGCGGCTCTCGGCGCCCAGGTGGGCCACTCGCGGGTCCACGCCTCGTGCGCGCCAGTCGCCCCGACGGCGCGTGCCGGCGAGCCGCTCGGCGTTATCGACCAGAAACGGACGACCGATGACGCAAAAAGGACTCTGGCACACGCGCTGACCCGCCTGGACGGTGCACTGCTTGCCGAGAGGACAATCGCCGTTGCCGCCACATTGATCGCCGTACGTTTGACAGGCGAATGCGGTCGAGGGGCAGCCCGGATTCAGCGTGTAGGAAGCGCACGTGAGGAGCGGACCGCAATCGGCATCCGACTGGCACGTCGCATTCACGCAGGTGCCGACCGGGTCACCGCACAAACAGATTCGCCCGGTCGGGCACTCTTCATCGCGCACGCATCCATAGGTGCAGGTTGGCCCGCTCAGCGGGCCGCCCGCGAACGAAGCGTAGCCGCAATAGCCGTGGGGCGCGGCGGTGCAGTCGGCATCGCTCGAGCAACTGTTGAAGCCCCCGTCGGCAACGCCGCCGTCGAATATCGGAGTCGGGCGAGGAACGAACGAGGGACACGTTGTCTTCTCGGGACGATGCAGGTAGCCGCTCTGACATTTCACGTAACCGCTCGACTCGTTCACGACGGGCGTGGGATCGAGGCACGGAAACGGATTGCCGGCCCGGCCGGCCGATCCGCCCACCGACGTCGACCCGCCGACGTTGCCACCAACCCCCGTCGATACCGTCGTCGTAGGGGCACCTCCCGCACCTGTGGCCGTGGAGCCGGCCGTTCCGCCCGTTTCCGTGGTGCCGCTCGTGAACGCGCCGCCGCACGCGATCGAAAGAGGGTTCAGCCCGAGGGCGGTGAGGAAAAGGGTCGTCCACGAATCGGTTCTTACGCGTAGTCTCATGATCCAACGCACCTGGCCGCGGAGGGAGCAAGTTGTGGGCCGGATGGGCGACGCATGGATATTGCTGAGAAATCGGGGGGCTCCCGGCCAACGCCATGGCGAGCCGATCGTGGCGGGCCAGCGCGTGGCACACCCGCACAGCTGGTTATCGAACCGACCTTTTCGTCGATCGGCTGGGTGGGTCGCTCGAGAGAGACCCTGCCGGCGTTGAGGGCCCACTTGGCGGATAAGGGGGACGGGGGGAGGAACCGTCCGGCGGGCCCGCAGGGGAAGCACTCGGGGGCCGCGCCGAGGGACGCGGCGTCGGCGGATGGCTCGCCGGAGGGACCGATGGACGCGCAGGAGGAATCGTCGGTGGTCGCGCCGCAGCGCGAGCGGATGGGCCAACCGACGAAGAGCGATCGGGAGGGGCTTCGCTGCGACCCTGGTCACTCGAATTGCCGTTACCAAGCTCCCCCTGCAGCTCGCGCATCTTCTCGCGCGCGACCCGCAGGCGGGCGATCGTGAGCCGACCTTCGCGCAAGCGCTCCGAGTGCCTCACCGCGTTGGCGACCAACACCAGCAACGTCGAGAGCGTGTCACCTTTCACCACGTACCCGAACGGATGATACTCATTGATGATTTCGTAAGGGTCTTTGAGATCTTGGTAAGCCGAATAGAAGACGATGGGAACTTCGGGAGCACGCTTTCGCAGGTGCTTGCAAACCCAGAAGCCATCGTGCGTCGGCATGCGTACATCGAGGATCACGCAGCTGGTGTTGGGATCGACGGAGCGAACGCCCTCGATTCCATTCGGACAGGTTCGGACCTCGTATCGGTCTTTCAGCACGGTCTCGAGCGAGTTCCGGACGAGGACGTCATCATCGACGACGACGACGACCGGTCGATCGCCTGGCTCGCTCGGGGGCTGGCCCTCGATCATGCCCTCAAGGTCTTTCAGCGACATGATTCCCCCGTTCTCGAGGCATCGCCGGCCGCCCGCACATCGTTATTTTTATCCGTCTCTCCTCCTTCGGCAAAGCTCAGCGTGAAGGTCGCACCACGCCCGACCTCGGAGTCGAGCTGCAGCGTGCCTCCGTGCAACGCCACGAGCTTCTGCACCATGCCGAGGCCCAGCCCGGTGCCCGTCTGCGGTTTGGTGGTGAAGAATGGCTCGAAGATACGCGAGCGAATCTCTTCCGGGACGCCGTTGGCACTGTCGACCACGCGCACGACGATGCGATCGCCGACCCTGCGCACGTCGACCACCAGATCGCGCGAACGCGCATGATCCTCGACCTCACACAATGCATCGAAAGCATTGACGACGAGGTTCTTCAGGATGGAATAAAAGTGCGCCTCGCTGCCGCGCACCATGCACCGACCATCGACGGATACGCTCGCGCTCACCCGATGTTGGGCGAAATCGGCGGCGCACTCGGCAACGATGGCGCGAGCCAGGGCGCCGAGGTCGACGAAGTCCGACCCCGGTTGCGAGTAGCCGATGCGGGAATACTCCATGATGAGGTTGGTAATCGACAACGCGCGCTGGATGGAGCGACTGGTGCTTTGCAGAACGTCTTCCAAGAGTCGCTCGTTGCGCACGACGTGACCGAGGCTGTTCTGGAACGTCGCGAGCGCCTCCGCGTCCAGCTTCTCACGAGCGATGAGGAGCATCTGCTTGAGCTCACCTGCCGTGCGATCGATGAGACTTCGTTTCCCCGGCGTACCCTCGGCCATGCCTTTCTCCATCAGGATTTTGGCACCGCTCAAGGCGTTTCGCATTTCGTGCGCGAAGCCGCCCGCCATTTGCTCGGCGATCTTCTCGCGTTCCAGCTGAACGACACGTTCTTGAGCTTCTCTCAGCTCTCGCGTGCGCTCGACGACCTTTCGCTCGAGCTCGTAGTTGTGCGTGGATTGGAGCGAAATCGACCGGAACACCTGCTCGACGGTCGACAGAAGATGACGATAGAGCCCCGCTTCCTGGTCCTTGGGCGGAGGATAGTAGGACGCGGTGCGCCGCGTCCTACCAACGACTACGATATGCTCATGGCCGGTGTCGGTCGTACCGGCGAGGCCTCCCATGAGCCAACCCAGCGTTCGATTTCCTTCCAGATCTTCCCCTTGAGAGATCACCAGAGACCGCGTTCGCCGGACTTCGTTGATCACCTGCTCGAAAAGCAGCCGATCGGTGGCGGTCAGCTCGTGAACGGGATCGCCGGCGAGCACGGTCTCCGGCATCGACGCACCCGAGATGTCGAACCCGAACTCCTCCACCAAGGATCGCAGGAGCGCGCCCTGACCTTCTGGAATGGTGGAGGCGTTCGAGAGGCGAACCATCAGCTCTTGCGAACCCTGAATCCAGCGAAGGTGATGCTGGTGGATCTGCCGCAGGGTGACCAGCTCCCGTTCGCGCAGGGGCAGCAGCTTGAGCTTCTCGAGCAGCGCGGGCGGGACGCCCGGACTTTCGGCGACGCCGTTGATGTCAGAACTCGATTTCGGGCTGTCGGGCGTGCCCATTGCGGCCACCACTACTACTCGTAGAGCACGAGCAACGGAAACTGGAAATTAGAGAACTGGCTACGGCCCCCCTTGGGCGCGATCTCGCCCCACGGATACATGCCGAGCCACGGGAAAGACGTGCCGATGGTTTCCTGGATCTTACAGACTTCCTCGAGAGCCTTCTCGTCGCCTAGAAAAGGACGAGGCCGCGCACCACACTCGAACGCTAACGCGATGAGAGGCGATTTTCCCTCCAGGCGTTTGCGAACGCGCTCACCCATTTTGAGACCGCGGTCGAATACGGCTTCGACGGTGCGGTGACAGACGTGGACCGTCGACCCGACCGGTATCGGAGCGAGCAGGATGAGCTCCTTCTTCTCGCGATCAATCCCGAATACTCCGCGGCTGACGAGCCCTTCAGGATCGTTGGGATCGCTTTCCGGCAACCGAACGCCTAGGGCCCAGGTCCAGTCATCCACGTGGAAGGTGAATGTACCGAGCAGCTGCTCCGACCAAACGTCGAGTGCGGGTTTACCGTCGAGCTTGCGGATGATGTTTCCCTCGGCTTCCGTCACTTTGACGTCGAGTCCGAGCGGCTCGACGCCGTGGGTGGTGTCCCAGATCGCGCCGCCCAGGCCTTCGAGCTTCAGTGCGACGACGGAGTCGTTCATCGCTTCTCGGTCGAAGTATTGGTACGTCTTGTCGAGCGCCGAGCTTCCTGGGATCACCGAGCTGACTCGCAATGTTCCGACCTGCTGCGAAAGGATCAGCGGCCAGATGGGTGCTCTTGGCGACGGTTGCGCGAATCGTGTCCGAGCAAATGACCGCCACACCCAAAACACGGTCGGTCTCGGTGACGGCGCCCCAGCGGGCGATACCCTGCGTCGAGGAGCCGATGACCGGTACCGCAGGATCCCCGATTTCCTCACGGATGGCGGCGAGCGCGAGCTTGGGATCGTAGAGCACGGTCATGTAGACGATCACCACGACCGGCTTTCGGTTCTGAGCGGCCTCGATGGCCATGTGTACGGCTTCCCGACCCGCCTTCGCGGCTTCGGGAAGGGTCGACCACCCCACCCCGGCACTCGATTGATGACTCATGCTTCCTCCTTCGATGGACTCGCCGCTCGCTGAACGCTCGAGGGGCCAAGGACATCTACGACGGGCCCTGAAACATACTTCAGGCGCGGGATTGGGCGGATGCGAGATGCTGTGCGCCGAGGTGCTGGAACGCTGGAGGCTGTGCGCTAACGCTAGGGGCCGCCAAAAACGGGAGCTTTCCGTTACGAGGGGGTGAGCTTGCGACGATCCCAGCGGGAGTGCAAGGCCCCAAGCGAGCAAAGAAACTCTTCCGGCCTGCCCTCGACATGTGAGAAACCGACAGGCCGGCTCGGCACGAGCCAAGGGAGGTCCCATTGCGCGCGATCGCGATCACGAAATTCGGAGGCCCCGAGGTGCTGACCTTGGTCGAGCGGCCGTCCCCCGAACCGGCGCGCGGTGAGATCCGGGTACGCGTTCGCGCGGCTGGCATCAATCGAGCCGACATCCTGCAGCGGCGCGGTGGTTATCCGCCACCGTCCGACGTGCCGCCGGATATTCCCGGCCTCGAATTCGCGGGGGAGGTCGGCGCGCTGGGACCGGGCGTCACCGCGTGGCAGATCGGTGACCGCGTGTTTGGTCTCGTGGGCGGCGGAGCCTACGCCGACGAGCTCGTCACCCACGAACGGCTCGTGGTCCGGATTCCTGACGAACTCACCTTCGCGCAGGCCGCCGCGATTCCCGAAGCTTTCATCACCGCGTACGACGCACTCGTCAGCCAAGGCGAGCTCTCGATGGGCGAACGCGTTCTCATCCACGCCGCCGGCAGCGGCGTCGGCACGGCTGCCGTGCAGCTTTCGCGCGCGTGCGGAGCACGCACGGTCGGCACCTCGCGCACGCCAGAAAAGCTCGAGCGCGCACGGGAGCTTGGTTTGGACGAGTCCATCGTCGTGACCGGGGGCTCCTTCGCGGCCGAGGTGATGAAGCTGACCGAGGGACGCGGCGTCGACGTGG
>WNGA01009320.1_pt1 | contig 39434 bp, 37 predicted proteins | sample 5400061 | NCBI WGS metagenome assembly WNGA01 (sample SAMN13153366, study PRJNA577476) | soil metagenome | isolation source: 100 cm soil or saprolite under grassland replicate 2 | place: USA:California | collected 2016-06-15
CAGGCCGCCCACCAGCTCGTCGATCCTATGGAGCGACTCGGTGTTCCGACCATCGTTCTCATGCAGCGGAGCGTGACGGAAATCCTTGCCAATATCCGCCTGTTGGGACGAGTGGCCGGCGTGTCCGATCGGGGCGAGCAGCTCGCGCGATCGCTCGAGGACCGTCTTGCCAGCACCATGCAACGCGTCAAGGGCCGCACGCTGCCGCGCGTCGTCATGATCACGGGGCGGCTGGGAAATGGTCTCCTACTCGTGACGCGCCCTGGGACCTATACCGGCGATGCGATCGAGCTTGCCGGCGGGCGTTTCGCACTTGAGGGCCGTGGAGTTATTGCTCACGTGTCGCCCGAGGCGATCATGTCTGCCGATCCGGACGTCCTGCTCTACGCGGGGTCGCCGGCGGACCGCGACGAGTTGATCAAACGTCCGGGCTGGAGCGAGATGCGGGCGGTGACGACGAAACGCGCCTACGCTGTCAGCCGGGTCGAGCTTCTGATCCCGGGACCGCGCACCATCGATGGTATCGAGCACCTCGCGGCGCTGTTGCATCCGATGGCTTCGGAGCAATGAAGGTCTGGCTCGCCTTGGCGCTCATTCTTGCCGGCGCGCTGGCGTTGGCCGTCTGCGCCGGTCATGAGTGGGCAAGTCCTTTTGATCTTGTGCGTGCAGTTGCCGGCGATGCCGACATCCGGAGCCGTCTCCTGGTCGAATGGCGAATGCCGCGCGTGCTGGCCGCGGCGCTCGTTGGCGTATTGCTCGGACTTGGCGGCGCCGTCTTCCAGGGCGTGTTCCGTAATCCGCTGGCGGAGCCTTATCTACTGGGATCGGCCGGCGGCGCGGCGCTGGGCGCAACCGTCGCGCTTCTTGTCCCGCTCGGAGTATCACAATCGCTACTTCTTCCGTTGCTGGCCTTCGCAGGCGCCTGGGGCGCAACCGTCTTTGTCATCGGCGTCTCGCGGGTCGCGGGCGCCGTCGATGCAGCGGGCATGTTGCTTGCGGGCGTCGCCGTCGCCGCGATGCTCGGGGCGCTTCGCTCGTTCCTCATGCTCGCGCTGTCGGACGACACGGTGAGCCTTCAGGTTGTGCTGAGTTGGGTGCTGGGAGGCGTGCAAACCCCGACGTGGGCCGTGCTTGGGCTGTTGGCAATTATCTCGGGCGCCTGTTTCGGCCTGACGATGCGATTGGCTGGTGGACTCGACGTGCTCGGCCTGGGCGAGACCATGGCGATCGGTTTCGGTCTCGAAGTGAAACGGTTCGTCGCCTGGGCGGTGCTCGCGGGTTCCGTCGTAGTGGCGGCTGCCGTCGCCTTCGGAGGCTTGGTTGCATTCGTGGGTCTTGCGGCGCCGCACATCGCGCGCTGGTTCGTCGGCCCGATGCACCGTCCATTGCTGCCCGCGTCGGCGCTGGTCGGCGCGTGCATCGTCACGATCGCCGACGCGATCGCGCGCGCTGCGCTCCCTCCCGCCGAGATTCCGCTCGGCCTGATCACCGCGGTCGCGGGAGGTCCTTTCTTCATCCTGCTTCTCGCGCACAGGCTGCGGACATGACGGCGCTCGCGGCCGACGGTTTGTTCCTTCGACGCGGTGGCGCGAACCTGCTTGCCGGCATATCGCTGTCGCTCGGCCCAACCGGTTCGGTTGCCGTCGTGGGACCCAACGGTGCCGGTAAGTCGATGCTGCTGAAGGTGCTCGCCGGCATCCTGGCGCCGACAATGGGGCAGGTTCGAATTGGCGGTGAGGATTTGGCGCGCCTCTCCGGGGCGGTTCGCGCGCGGCAAATCGGCTACTTGCCGCAATATTTCGAGCCGCACTGGGACCTCACGGTCGCCGACCTCGTTCGTCTGGGCGCTGAGCGGGCAGGCAGTCTGACCAAAGGTGTAGTTGAAGAGATCACCACGAGATTCGAGCTTGCAGCATTGCGCGCTCGACGTTGGTCCACGCTATCGGGCGGGGAGCGCGCGCGCGTCCTGCTCGGCATGGTGCTCGCGGTCGATCCGCCGGCTTTGCTTGCGGACGAACCGGCTGCCAGCCTCGACATCAGGCACCGTATCGATGTGGTGCGGAGTTTGGTTCAGCGCGGGAGCGACCGGCTCTGCGTCGTCGTGATGCATGACCTCGACCTTGCATTCCGATTTTTTGAAAGGGTCGTCGTGATGGATCGCGGACGCATCGTTGCTGCCGGGCATGCGCACGATATTTTCAATGACGCCCGCCTCGACGCGGCATTCGGTGTCAGATTCGAGCGGCTAAAGATGGGACACTATTCTCTGCTGCGGCCTGCCTGTTTGTGAGAGTCGCACCCGTTACTTGACAAAGAAATCGCTTCCGTTCGCGCCGAGCGACATAGCCCGATTGGCACTGCCGGAACTGATTGACTGTTATTATAATCCTTTGATGCTTTTCATCGAAGTGGCGATCGTCGTCGCGCTGATCCTTCTCAACGGCCTGCTTGCGCTGGCGGAACTCGCTATCGTCTCCTCCCGCCGCGCCCGATTGCAGGCGCTCGTCGATCGCCAAGTCATTGGTTCACGCCGCGCCCTCGCCCTGGCAACCGATCCCGGTCGCTTTCTTTCGACGGTGCAGATTGGCATTACCTTGGTCGGCGTCTTATCCGGCGCCTTTTCCGGAGCCACCCTTGGGCTGCATTTGGCCGAATGGTTCATCGACTTGGGCCTGCGCTCGAGTGTCGCCGAGGCTGTCGGCGTTGGTCTTGTCGTTGCAGTCATTACTTACTTTTCTTTGGTGATCGGCGAGCTCGTGCCGAAGCAGATTGCGCTGCGCAATCCCGAAAAAATCGCCGTCCGGGTGGCACCTGCCATGACAGCCATGGCAAGCATTGCTTCTCCCATTGTTTCTTTCCTGGATATTTCCGGGCGCGCAGTTCTAAGGGCCCTCGGATATAGGGCACAGCCCGAGCACCGCGTCACCGATGAAGAGATCCGGAGCTTGATGGCGGAAGCCGAAACCGCCGGTGTCCTCGAGCCGGGAGAGCGCGCGATGATCGCGGGCGTCATGCGGTTGGGTGATCGGCCCGTTCGAGCGATCATGACGCCGCGCCGCCAAGTGGACATGATCGATCTCACCGCCGATCCGGAGGACATCCGCCGGACGATCGTGGAGAGTGCTCATTCGAGACTGCCCGCCCATGCCGGCACGCCGGAAGAGATGCTCGGCGTCATTCAGGCGAAGGATTTGCTCGATGCGTATCTGCGCGGCGAACGCCCGGACATACGCGCACACGTGCGACCGGCCCCCAACGTTCCGGACACCGCCGATGCGCTCGACGTGTTGGATGTCATTAAGGGATCGGCGGTCCATATCGCGCTCGTTCACGACGAGTACGGCCAATTTGAGGGAATTGTCACGAACGCGGATATCTTGGAGGCGATCGTCGGTGCGTTCCGAACGGATGAAGGTTCGGGCAAACCCGAAGCCGTGCAGCGCGAGGATGGTTCGTGGTTGATTTCGGGCAGCATGGCGGCTGACGAAATGGCCGACCGTTTGTCCATCTCCCTCCCGACGGACCGCGGCTATCATACGGCTGCCGGATTCGTGCTCAGTCAACTCGGCCATTTGCCGGAGATTGGCGAAAGTTTTGACAGCCAGGGTTGGCGTTTCGAGGTGATCGATCTCGACGGCCGCCGCATTGACAAAATTTTGGCCAGTCGCATTGCCGCTGGGCGACGCCGGGCGGCGGTGTAGCTAAATTCAGCTGGCGCGCGCCATTCTTACGTGGGCCGCTGAAGTCAGCTTCTGCGCGAGGCTGATCGCGAACAGAACTGCAGCCTCGCTCCGGCGGGGGCTTCTCTTGACGTTTCCGGTGCCGAGGACTTCTGTGCCTTCAATCGGGGATTCTCTTGCGCCCGGGTTGATCGACTAGGTGCCGTTAGCGGTCATCGGCCGTGTCGGGGGCGTCCGTATGCCCGAGCGAGCGACCGGGGGCGACGCGGTCGCGGATCAGTTGTTTGACCTCCTTGATCTCCGGAAAGCGGCCCCGCTCCTTCCGCGACCAGATGACCTCGTCATCAACGCGCACCTCGAAGACGCCACCGGTCCTATCCGGGGTGAGCGTCACAGACCCGAGCTCCTCGGCGAACGTGGTCAATAGCTCTTGCGCCATCCAGCTCGCCCGCAGGCCCCAGCCGCACAATCTGCAATAGGTGATTTCGATCATGGGGCTTACGGGCATCGCTGCCTCCGCGTGCAGTCCGAAACGTGCCAGAACGAGTCATTCCGGCCGCGGCGCTAAGAAGGGTGATGAATTCGCGCCGTTTCGCTCATCCGGCCCATATTCAATCACCGCGTCGTGCGCAGCAGCATCGGCGGCACTTCGAGGCCGAGCAGTGACGACGTCAGTCTACGAGTGCCTGATAGACGAGCGACTTGAACATCTTGCGATAATAGGCGCGTATCGGGCTCGGCGCCTGGGTCATGTAGATACCGACGATCTCTTCCTTGGGATCGACCCACAAGTAGGTGCCGGCGTAACCCGCCCACATGAACTCGCCCGCGGAGCCCGACACACCGGCCACCCCATCACCCTGGCGCACTGCAAAGCCAAGGCCGAACGTATAGCCGGGCGTTCCCAGCAGAAGCTCACCCGGCTGCAACGGCGCTGCGATGCGCGTACCGAGGTGGTCTGACGTCATCAGCTTGATGGTGGAGCGGCTCATCACCCGCACGCCGTCGAGCTCGCCGCCATTCAGCAGCATCTGTGCGAACCGCAAATAATCGGTAGCGGTCGAAAGTGCGCCGGCCCCACCGGAATCGTTCATCGGCTCGGCAGATACATCGAGGACGCTGATCTTCTGGCCCGAGGCCGGGTCGATTGGCATTGGCTGCACCAGGCGCGGCATCTTTGCCGCCGGGAGCCAAAAGCTCGAGTCCACCATCTTGAGCGGCTTGAACAGGCGATCATCCAAGACAGCGGCAAGCCGCTTGGCGGACGCCGCCTCGACGACGCGGCCGAGAATATCGACGGCCATGCTGTATTCCCACATCGTGCCGGGCTGGTGAATCAGCGGCACCTTGGCGATGCGCTCGACTTGCTCGGCCGGTGTCATGCCGCGGGAGTCGTACTCGTGGATACCCGGCTGGGAGAACTTGGCCTCGACGTAGGCCGCCTTCACCGGCTCGTTCTTGGTGATCTCCGCATAGGCGAGACCCGCACTATGCCGCAGAAGATCCTGCACGATGATCGGCCTGGCCGCCGGCGCATTCGTGTAAGTGGCTTTCCCATCGGCGCCCGTGGTTGCCACGCTCACTTGCATGTCTTTGAAGGCCGGCAGGAATTTTGAGATGGGATCGGTGAGCTGGATGACGCCATCTTCGACCAGCATCATCGCCGTCACCGAGGCCAGCGGCTTGGTCATCGAGTAAATGCGGAAGATCGAATCGAGCTTCATGGGCGTATTCGCGCCCTTGTCTTGGAAGCCGATGGCATCCGAAAAGATGATCTTCCCCTTGCGGGCGACCATGACCACAGCGCCCGGCAACTTGCCGTCGGCAATCTCTTTTTTGAGCGCGGTGGTGATGCGACCAAGGCGCTCCGCCGACATGCCCACCTGTTCGGGGGTCGCCGTGGCGAGGGGTTGGAGTTCGCGCGCGCAGACCGGCAGCGACACTGTCGCAGCGACCAGCATCGCGGCCAGCGCGGTCGTCGCTGCCTCAGCTGATCAAAATTAAGCTTGACACCTTGACAGGTTGACAGCTTGACAACCGCGGTTGACAGACACCGTGCTCGAACCAGAGCGAGGTACGGTACGACCCGCCAACTTCCGCGCCGGCACACTGAATTTACGGTCGCTATTGGGGGTACTGCGGACATGAATGGGCGTGTCGCCTCCGTCAACTTGGTCGAGTTTGACCCACAGCAGTCATTGAAAATGGTATAATCACACGAATATTTGACGGAGAGGCCACATGAGCTACGAGGCGATCAACTTTGGCAAAAAGTTCAGATTGTTCGACGAGCAGTGGCAGCCGAAGGTCATAGCCGAAATGAACGACTACCAGTTCAAGATCGTGAAGCTGCAGGGCGACTTCATTTGGCACGATCACAAGAACACGGATGAGACGTTTATTGTCTTAGAGGGCGTTCTGAGGATCGATTTTCGCGATGGCGCAGTCCGCGTGTCGGCGGGCGAAATGTTTGTCGTTCCGAAAGGCGTCGAACACAAGCCTTATGCCGAACACGAGGTCAAGCTGTTGCTGATCGAGCCGCGCGGAGTCCTCAATACGGGCCATGAAGGCGGCGATCGCACAGCCGAGAATGATGTTTGGATTTGACGGCGACTAGGTCTGCTAATGGCACTTCGCGTCCGGTACCGAGACCTTGCGGCCGGGCAACAACGCGACGTGAGGATTTCCCCTTGCCAACTCGGAGCAGTCCGATGCCCTCGGGTTGGCATCCGACTGTATCGTCAGCCAATCAGTCGGGGACGCTGCGAAATGACGTGGTCGATCATCGCCCGTGACGAACAGACCGGCCGCATCGCCATCGCGGTTGCGACGAGATTCTTTGCCGTGGGTGCGTTGGTGTCCCACATCAAAACCGGCGCCGGTGTCGTCGCCTCGCAGGCTTTCATCAATCCATATTTTGGACCCAAGGGTCTGGCGCTGCTAGAAGCTGGCATGAGCGCGGAGAACGTTGTTGCCGAGCTCACCACGGCCGATGAAGGCTGGCACCACCGCCAGCTCCATGTCATGGACCGGGACGGTCGCTTCGCGGCTTACACGGGCGCCGCCTGCATCGACTGGTGCGGCCATGAGGTACGCAGGACCTTCTCGGTTGCCGGCAACATGCTGGTCGGCTCGGTGGTCCTCGCGGAAACCATCCGTGCGTACGAGGTGCAAGCGGCCGTGCCTTTCGCGCGGCGCCTGATCGCGGCGATGCGGGCGGGGGAGGCGGCCGGCGGTGACAAGCGCGGGCGTCAATCGGCAGCGCTGCTGATCCACGATAGCGAGGACTACCCGCTCTACGATCTGCGCGTCGATGACCATACCGACCCGCTGGGCGAGCTTGAACGCTTGGAGGAAGTCGCGCGCCAGCGCTGGGTGCACTTCCGCCGGCAAATGCCAAGCCACAGTAGGCCCTCGGGATTGACCGACCGGGACAAGCTCGAGGAGCTGATCGCCCAATCCATCGCGGAGGGCTATGAGTGAGTGCCGCGCCGCTACTGACCGTTGCGGACCTGCGCGTCATCTTCGAGGGCGACCGCGGCAGCCACACGGAGGCCGTCAGCGGCGTGAGCTTTTCGCTGATGCACGGGCGCACGCTGGGCATCGTCGGCGAGTCCGGCTGCGGCAAGAGCGTGACCGCGCTTTCCATCATGCGGCTGCTGCCCAAAGCGGGGACGCGCGTGTCGGGCTCCGTTCTGTTCGAGGGGCGAGAACTGATCACCCTGCCCGAGCCGCAAATGCGAGATCTGCGCGGCAACCGGCTGGCGATGATCTTCCAGGAGCCGATGACGTCGCTCAATCCGAGCTTTACGGTCGGTGATCAGATCGCCGAAGCTTTAATGCGCCATCGCGGTTTATCTGCCAAGGCCGCGCGCGCTGACACCGTCAATATGCTCGAGCGCGTAAGGATCTCCTCGTCCCAAGAGCGTATCGACGAGTACCCGCACAAGCTCTCGGGTGGCATGCGCCAGCGTGTGATGATCGCCATGGCTCTGGCCTGCGCGCCGGTCCTGCTGATCGCCGACGAGCCGACCACGGCCCTCGACGTTACGATTCAAGCGCAGATCCTCGATCTGCTGGCCAAGTTGCGCCAGGAGACCGGCACCGCCATCATCCTCATCACCCACGATCTGGGCGTGGTAGCTGAGATTTGCGACGACGTCGCAGTGATGTATGCGGGCGAGATCGTCGAGCGGGCGCCGACGGATCGTCTGTTTGCCATGCCGCAGCACCCTTACACAGTAGGCCTCCTGGGCTCAATGCCGCTCATCAGCTCGCCGCGCGAGCGGCTAGCGACCATTGCCGGCAGCGTACCGAGCCTCACCCGCACCTTCACCGGTTGCCGCTTTGCTAGCCGCTGCCCGTTCGCCGAGGCGCGCTGCCGCGGCCAGCCACCGCCGCTAGCCGACGTGGGGGCGGGACACCTTTCACGCTGCTGGAAAACGCCGTTGGAGACACTGGTGGCATGAGGGATCCCCTGTTGGCCCTCGATAATGTGACGAAGCACTTCGTCGCGCACCGCTCACTCTTCGGCACGACGACCGCTGTTGTGCGCGCCGTCGACGGCGTCTCGCTCACCATCGTGGCCGGAGAGACGCTGGCGCTGGTCGGCGAATCGGGCTGCGGCAAGTCGACGGTCGGCCGACTTGCTTTGCGACTGATCGAGCCGACCGCGGGAAGGGTGTGTCTCTATGGCCGTGATCTCGCCTCTCTCTCGGCTGCGGAGCTGCGCCGGGTCCGCGCCGGTGCCCAGCTCATTTTTCAGGACCCCTACGGCTCGTTGAATCCGCGCATGACCGTCGGCGAGATGCTGGCCGAGCCGCTACTTCTGCACACCGACCTCACACCGGCGAACCGGCGCGAGCGCGTCGCGGAGCTCTTGCACGTCGTTGGCCTCAGGCGCGAGCATGGCCAGCGCTACCCGCACGAGTTTTCTGGCGGCCAGCGCCAACGCATCGCCATTGCTCGGGCGTTGGCCGTCGAACCTAGGCTTATCGTGTGCGACGAGCCCGTGTCGGCCCTCGACGTCTCCATCCGCAGCCAGATCCTCAATCTCCTGAAGGACCTGCAGCAGCGTCTCGGGCTCGCCTACCTCTTCATCAGCCATGACCTGGCGGTGGTGAAGCACATCGCAACGCGGGTGGCCGTCATGTATCTCGGGCGCATCGTCGAAAGCGCTGCGTGTGATGCGATCTTCGCTGAGCCGCGTCATCCTTACGCCCAAGCGCTGCTGTCGGCGGTGCCAGTGCTATCGACAAGTGAACGCCGGCAGCGGCGCATTCTGCCCGGGGAAGCGCCGAGCGCGCTCATCCCGCCACCGGGTTGCCATCTGCATCCGCGCTGTGCCCATGCACAAGACGTTTGCAAACGCTTTCGCCCTGAGCTCGCTGCCGACGACAACGGACATGCCACGGCTTGCCATCTGTGGCACAACATACTCTTCTCTTCACCGCCTGCGCCCGCTGCGGGACCGAAATTCTCGGCAAGCCTGCAGCGTCTATTTCGGGCGTTCGATGCCAGGATATAGCTCTGATACGCGCAAAATAGCGCCAACCCGGGAGTGCCATCTCATGAAGAGGCTTGGTCTCGTCGGTGTAGCAGTTGTGGCCGTTCTCCTGTCCGATTCGGCGGTCGTGGCGCAGACGACGCTGCGGATTGGTCTGGCCGAGGACCCGGACGTGCTCGATCCGACACTGGCCCGCACCTACGTCGGCCGCATCGTGTTCGCCTCGCTGTGCGACAAGCTATTCGACATCGACGAGAACCTCAACATCGTGCCGCAGCTGGCGCTCTCGCATGACACCTCAGCGGATGGCAAGACGGTCACCGTCAAGCTGAGGCCAGGCGTTAAGTTCCACGACGGCGAGATGATGGATGCCGAGGCCGTGAAGGCGAGCCTCGAGCGGCACATGACTATGCAGGGCTCCTTCCGCAAGCCCGAATTGGCAGCGGTCGACAAGATCGAAATCGCCGATCCACTGACCATTCGGCTGTTGCTCAAGTCTCCGTTCTCCCCGCTAATCGCGCAGCTCGCTGACCGTGCCGGCATGATTGTCTCGCCGAAGGCCGCAAACGAAGCCGGCGACAAGTTCGGTTTGAAGCCGGTGTGCGCCGGCCCGTTCAAGTTTGTCGAGCGCGTGCAGCAGGACCGCATCGTGCTGGAGAAATTCGCCGGCTACTGGAATGCCAGCAACGTCCACGTCGACCGTGTGGTCTTTCGCCCCATCACCGAATCCACCGTGCGTCTCGCCAATCTGAAATCCGGCAGCCTCGAGATGATCGAGCGGGCGCTGGCAACGGACCTGCCGGAGATCAGGGCCGACGCGAAGCTCAAGCTGGCGACGGTGCCCGAGCTCGGTTACGAGGGTGTCACGGTCAACATCGGCAAGAGCGATGCGGGCAAGACCGCCTTCGGCAAGGACCCGCGCATTATCCAGGCCTTCAGCCTCTCGCTCGACCGGGAAGCCATAACGAGGGTGGCGTTCAACGGCGAATTTCTTCCCGGCAATCAATGGATCAGTCCGAAGAACCCCTACTTCCAGAGCAAATTCCCGGTCCCGAAGCGCGACGTGGCCAAGGCAAAGGAGCTGCTGCGGGCTGCGGGCGTGACTGGTCCGCTCGCCATCGATCTCATGGTGCCCAACAATCCGGAGACGAGGCAGGTCGCCGAAATCATCCAGGCGATGGCCGGTGAGGCCGGGTTCGACATCAAGATCCGCGTGACAGAGTTCGCCACTTCGCTCAAGGAGGCGGAGGAAGGCCGCTACCAGGGCTACATGCTGGGCTGGTCTGGTCGTGTGGATCCCGACGGCAACGCCTACATGTTCCACAGGACCAATGCACCATTGAACTACGGCGGCTACAGCAATCCCGAGGTCGACAAGTGGCTCGACGAGGCGCGCACCAAAGGGACGCTTCCCGAGCGCAAGGCGGCGTATGAGAAAGTTGCAGAAAAGGTGTTGTCGGAAGGCCCGATCGTCTATCTCTATCACCGGCTGATGATTATCGCGCACACCGCCAAGCTCGACGGGTACAAACCGATGCCGGACGGCCTGATCAGACTGACGGGCGTCAAGCTAAAGCCTTAAGCCGAGGGCAGGGGGCGAGCCTCAGCGTGACCCGTTACAGCCACAGAGGTCAGGGCCCGGTCCTAGATGCTCCCGTTCCTTGGCAAGCGCTTGCTGCAGCTGATCCCGACGCTCTTTTTCGTGTCAGTGATCATCTTCGGCCTGCAGCAGCTGCTGCCTGGTGACCCGGCGCTCGCCATGGCTGGCGAGGAGCGCGACCCTGCCGTGCTCGAACAGATCCGCCGACAATACCGCCTCGATCAGCCTCTCCATATTCAATACCTCTATTGGGTCGGCGGCGTGCTCTCCGGCAACTTGGGCGAGTCGATGCGGCTCAAGGAACCGGTGCTGACGCTGATCGCGCAGAAGTTTCCGGTGACGTTGCAACTCGCCCTGATGGCGATCGCGATCTCCCTCGCGATCGGCGTGACGGCTGGGGTGATCTCAGCGGTAAAGAGGGGCACGACCGTCGACTACGCCGTGAACGCGCTCGCGCTGTGGGGCATCTCGACGCCGAACTTCTGGCTCGGCATCCTACTGATCTTCCTGTTCGCGGTGCACCTGGGCTGGCTGCCAGCCTCGGGCTACGTCAGTCCGTTCGAGGATTTCTGGCTATCGCTGCAGACGACGATCCTGCCGGCCTTCGTGCTCGGCAATTCCTTTGCCGCCGTGCTGATGCGCCACACGCGCAGCGCCATGTTGCAGGCGATGGGTAGCGACTACGTGCGCACTGCCCGCGCCAAGGGTCTCGCCGAACCCGTCGTCATCCTCAAACACGCCATGCGCAATGCGCTGACCCCTGTTGTTACGCTCGGCGCGCTCGAGCTCGGCACGTTGCTCTCCGGCGCGGTCCTGACCGAGCAGGTCTTCTCGATCCCCGGCTTCGGCAAGCTGATCGTCGACAGCGTGTTCAATCGCGACTACGCCGTAGTTCAGGGGGTCACCCTGATCACCGCCACCACCTACATCCTCCTCAACCTGCTCGCTGATATCGCCTACGTGCTGATCAATCCGCGGCTCAGGAATTAGCCATGGCGGCGTCGGAGGCATTGGCGATCGAACTACCGCATGAAAGCCCCAGCGCCCGTGCCTGGCGTCGGCTGCTCGCGCGCAAGAGCGCCATGTTCGGCCTCGTGATTATTGTCCTGTTCGTGTTGATTGCCGCCTTCGCTCCGCTGATCGCGCCCTACGATCCAGCCCAGCAAAGCTGGACCTCCATCCGCAAGCCCCCATCCCTCCAGCACTGGTTCGGCACGGACGAATCGGGACGGGATCTCCTCTCGCGCGTCATTTTCGGCGCCCGCGCCTCGCTGCTGGCCGGTGTCGTCTCGATCTCCATCGCGTTTCTGCTGGGTGTGCCGATCGGGCTGCTGGCGGGCTATGGCGGCAGGTGGATTGACGCCGTCATTGGCCGCATCACCGACGCCGTGCTGGCCTGTCCGTTCCTGATCCTTGCCATCGCCCTGGCGGCGTTTCTTGGGCCCTCGCTACAGAACGCGATGATCGCCATTGGATTCACGACCACACCTATCTTCGTGCGACTGACGCGCGGCCAGGTGATGGCGGTGAAGGTGGAGGACTACATCGAAGCCGCGCGTGCCGTCGGCAACCCGCCCATGCGCATCGCCCTAAAGCATATCCTGCCCAACATCCTGCCGGCGCTGATCGTGCAGGCGACCATTTCGATCGCAACCGCCATCATCGCTGAGGCAAGCCTGTCCTTCTTGGGGCTTGGCCAACAGCCGCCGGCGCCGTCGTGGGGCTCCATGCTCAACACCGCGCAGCGCTTTCTCACCAGCGCGCCTTGGATGGCCGTTTGGCCCGGACTGGCCATTTTCCTTGCGGTCTTGTCATTCAATATTCTGGGCGACGGCCTGCGCGACGCCCTCGACCCCAAAGAGCGCTGATCGGATGCTTGGAAACGTTGGGCTTGACGGGCGGCCGCATTAAATTTGCGGTAGGGACAATCCAGCAGGATGTTGGTGTTCATGCCGCGTGGCGCTCGCGTCGCGGGGTGCCCCTCGCGGGGACGACGATGTATGAGCCGGTGAATGGAATTCTCTATAAGAGGCCATGGACACCCGGACACTTGAATGGAATTGGCGCGGTGAGACCCTTCGCCTGGGCGCCGATGCAAGCGGGAGCGGGCCCAAGGTGCTGCTGCTGCCGGCGCTGAGCTCGATCTCGAGCAGGCGCGAGATGCGCCCGCTGCAGGAGCGTTTGGCGCCGCGCTATTCGACGCTCGCCGTGGATTGGCCCGGATTTGGCGATGCGGCGCGCCCGCAAGTTGATTGGACGCCCGACGCCTACGCCGCGTTCCTGGCCTTCGTTCTGACCTCGGTGATGCCGCAGCCCCACGCCATCATCGCCGCCGGACACGCGGCGACTTACGTCCTCAAGCACGCCGCAGAGTCTTTCCCGCCGACGCCGCGGCTCGTTCTCATCGCCCCGACCTGGCGCGGCCCGCTGCCCACCATGCTGGGCGGGCATCGGCCGTTCTTCGAGCGGCTCTGTCGCCTCGTTGATCGTCCCGGCATCGGGCCGCTCATCTATCGCCTCAACGTCAACCGGCCGGCCGTGCGTTACATGGGGGCCGGCCACGTCTATGCGGATCCCGCCTTCCTCGAGGGCGAGCGGCTGCGCGAGAAGCTCGCCGTGGTGCGCGCGCCGGGAGCGCGCTTTGCGTCGGTGCGCTTCGTGACCGGCCGGCTCGATCCGCTTGCAAGCCGCGAGGCCTTCCTCGATCTGGCGCGGCGGGCGTCGGCTCCGATGCTGTTGATCTACGGCGCCGAGACACCGCCGAAGTCGCGCGCGGAAATGGAGGCGCTTGCCGCCGTCCCCGGCGTTCGCACCGTCCGGCTTCCCCAAGGCAAGCTTGCGGTGCACGAGGAATTCCCGGACGCTACCATGGAAGCCATTGCTCCATTCCTGAACGATGAACGACTATAACTCGGCATTGGTCGCGCGTATCAATCTCAACGAAAACCAACCTTTTGGCAAAATCGGCATGATCAAAATTCACAACTTCGCTCGCGGAGCGCGCGGCCAGAGGGTGATGTGGCAGTGCGAGGAGATGGGCCTTCCATATATCGTCGAAAACCATCCGTTCCCGGTGGACGCAGGCTATCGCGAGACACCGGCGGCGTTGCTATCAATGAATCGGTCGCGATGATGCTCTACGTCGCGCAGAAATACGGCCCCACATCGTTGCTGCCTGCGGCCGATGATGCATTGATGGCACGCGTATTCCAGTTGACATTGTTTGGGGAGACCGAAATCGGAATGAACCTCAATCCCCTGTTGGCGGCGCGCTTTATGGCACCCGAAAAGGACAAGCGAAATTGGTCGGTGCTGGGACTAGAACAACGCATCGATCGCGCCGTGCACTTCACGGCGACGTTGGTCCGGGACGGTTCATACCTTGTCGGTGAGAGCCTCACCCTCGCTGATATTTCCGTAAGCTGTGGGCTTGGCATCTGGCAAGGGGCGCTGGCTGGGACGCTACCCGAAGCGCTGGACGCCTATCAAAAGCGGTTGCGCGCTCGACCGGCCTACCAGCGGGCGCGCGCCCGTTGCGTAGGTGAAGGAAACTGAGTTGAGTGAAGTGACGTCGAGATTGGACCCAAGGCGGACATCGGGCAGCGCAGCGCAGTGCTCGCGACCGCAAGTGAGGAATTCCCCGACGCGACCATGCAGGCGATTGCTCCGTTCCTGGCCGAGGAAACCCCTTCTGCTACTGCCATGCGTGGATCCAAAATCGGCACAATGATCGAGCAAACGAGACAATGGGCGCGTATCGTTAAACGGGACGCGCACGCGATCTATCTGGCGGCGCGCGATCCTCGCGTGCCGTGGTACGCCAAGGCACTCGCCCTTTGCGTCGCAGGCTATGCACTCTCGCCCATTGATTTGATTCCCGACTTCGTTCCGGTCCTCGGCTATGTGGACGATGTCATCATCGTGCCGCTGGGAATTTTGGCCGTCGTGAAGCTGATTCCGCCGGAGATCATGGCGGAACATCGCGCGCTCGCAGCGGCGGCGCAGGATCGGCCCGTGAGCCGCAACGCCGCGATTGTGATCGCCATCGTCTGGGCGGCATGCATCGCGCTCTCGGGATGGCTCTGCTATCGCTTTTTCGTCGCGTAGCTGTCCTGCCTTATATGGCCGAATATGGCCGACCGTTACGCCTCAGGCACGCAATCGAGCGGTGTGCGGTTCTCCCGGCCCCGCACTTCCTTGCGTGTGCGACATTCATTTCAATATTCATCGAAATAATTCTTGACATTCCGGCAATAATTCGATATTCGTTGAAATATGGAAAAATCCCATGCCGTCGCGGCTTTGGCCGCGCTTGCCCAGGATCACCGCCTGGAGACCTATCGCCTCTTGGTGCAAGCGGGACCGGACGGCATGCCGGCCGGAGAGGTTGCGGCGGCGATCGGGCTTCCCCCCAACACGCTCACCTTTCACTTCGACCGCTTGCGGCAGGCGGGGCTGGTCACGGTGCGGCGTGAAGGCCGATCGATGATCTATGCCGCGCGCTACGACACCATGAACGCACTGCTCGGCTATCTCACCGAAAATTGCTGTGCTGGCGCGAACGATGCTTGCGTCCCCGCTGCGGCATGCAAGCCCGCGCGAAAGAAACGCATCAAGATTCCCGCTTAAAGGAGTTGCGTCATGAAACGCATGCATGTGCACGTGGCCGTCAACGACCTGCAGCGCTCGATCGGCTTCTATTCGGCGCTGTTCGCCACGCAACCCGTCGTGGTCAAGGCCGACTATGCGAAATGGATGTTGGACGACCCGCGGGTGAACTTCGCGATCTCGACCCGCGGCAAGCAGCCGGGCCTCGATCATCTCGGCATCCAGGTCGAAAGCAAGGACGAGCTGGGCGATGTCTATGCGCGTCTGCGCCAAGCCGGCGGAACGATCGTCGAGCAAGGGCAAACGACGTGCTGCTATGCCCAATCCGAAAAATCTTGGATCAACGATCCCGCGGGAATTTCCTGGGAGACATTCTTCACGCCAAGGCGTGTTGCGCCCCGCAAACCGGACTGGCGGCGCAGGAAGCATCGACGTGTTGCACGACGTGAGGGCTGCTATGAGCGATCACCCGTTCAATGTCCTTTTTCTGTGCACCGGCAACTCGGCGCGCTCGATCATGGCCGAAGCCATCCTGAATAAGGTTGGTGCCGGCAAATTCCGTGCCTATAGCGCGGGCAGCCAGCCGAAGGGCCGCGTGCACCCGCACACCATGCAGCTGCTGGCGAGCCTCGGCTATGATACGACACGCTTTCGCTCGAAATCGTGGAGCGAGTTTGCCAAGCCCGGCGCGCCCGCGCTCGATTTCGTGTTCACCGTCTGCGACAACGCGGCCGGCGAAACCTGCCCCGTGTGGCCCGGCCAGCCGATGACGGCACATTGGGGGATTCCCGATCCGGCCGAGGCCAAGGGCTCCGCGGCGGAGATCGGCCTCGCATTCAGGGATGCCTACCGCATGCTGTCTCAGCGCATCGGCGTTTTCACGGCGCTGCCGATCCGAAGTCTCGATCAGCTGAGCTTGCAAAGGCGGCTCGACGAGATCGGCCGCATGGAGGGAGCGACGGGAAAGGTGGCCGAGCCGAGCTGATGCCCTCGCTCGCACAACGCGTTTTTTGCGAGGCATTGGGAACGGCGTTTCTGCTCGCGGCCGTGGTGGGCTCCGGGATCATGGCGCAAAGGCTCGCGGGCGGTAACGACGCGCTTGCGCTTCTGTGCAACACGCTTCCCACCGGCTGCATTCTCGCGGTGCTGATCCTGATCTTCGGCCCGCTCTCCGGCGCGCATTTGAACCCGGCTGTTAGTCTCGGCTTCGCGCTGCGCGGCAAGCTCGCCTGGCCGACTGCGGCGACATACATCCTCGCACAAGTGCTTGGCGGCGTCGGCGGCGTGTGGATGGCGCATTTGATGTTCGAGCTGCCGATGTGGCAGCTCTCGATCACGGCGCGCACGGGTCCGGGGCAATGGCTGGCGGAAGCGGTCGCGACGTTCGGCCTTCTATTGACGATTTTCGGCTGCGTCTGGCAGCGGCCCGAGGCGGTTCCTTACGCCGTCGGTCTCTACATCACGGCAGCGTATTGGTTCACGGCTTCGACCTCCTTTGCCAATCCCGCCGTCACCATCGCCCGTTCGCTTTCCGACACGTTTGCCGGGATAGCGCCCGCGGGCGTCGCGGCTTTCATCGCCGCGCAAATGGCGGGAATGCTGGCGGCAGTCGTTCTCAGTCGATGGCTGTGGCGGGCACCGGTAACCGCGTAGGTCCATCGCCGCTCGGTAACGCCGCCCGGCCTCACTTTATCTTCTGCGGGAGGCTGCCTAAGCCGCCGCGTCCTAATCCTGAGGAGCGCGCATGCCGAAGACGTTCCGCAAACTCGCACGGGCGTGCGCGCGTCTCGAAGGATGAGGACGAGCCGTTGCGTTCGCCCTCCTGCTTCGAGACGCATCGCAGTCCTTCGAGCTCGTGGACGCATGTGTCCCCTGCGCTGCGATGCTCCTCAGCATGAGGGCGCGAGCGGCACCTGTGAAGCTGCGCTTGAGCGTGAGCTTTTGGATTCGTTCAGCGGACTTCGCGCACCCAGGCGACCGCACGCTGCCCAGAATTCACTTCAGATTGAATCGGATCGGCACGCTGAGCTCCACGCGCGGCCCGGGCAATTCCGGCGGCGGCGGGGGGAAAGGTTGCGCGCGCCGCAAGAGCGCCAGCGCCTCGTCGTCGAGCGCGCTCGCCCCCGATGAGCGCACGACGCGGCTGTCGATCACTCGCCCCTGCCGGTCGAGGCTGAAAAAGACCTGGGCGACTCCTTCCTGGCGGCGCGATTGCGCGCTTTCCGGATAGCGCTTGTTGCGCTCGAGTAGCGCCACGATCTGCGTTTTCCATGTCGGCACCGCGTTCGATGTGTTGGGCGTGATCTGCCCTTGCGCTGGCGCGGCTGGCAGCGCGGCGGTCTGCTCGGGAAGCGCCTGCGGCGCCGAAGTCGTCGGAGCCGGCGTGCGCAGCTCTTGCGGCTGCGGGGTTGTGACCTCCTGGTGCGGCGGCTCGAGGGCGACGTCCGGATTGGGCGCAGGCTTGATCTCGGGCGGCGGCTCCTCGACCGGCCTCGATGCGAGTTTCTCTTCGATTTTCTGCTTTTCCTCGACCTGCGCGACCGGCCGCTCGGGCGAGGCCTCGGACATCACTTGCTCGGGTCCGGGAGCAATGTCCGTCTGCGGCGTAGGCGGCGCGACCGGCACCGGGGCAAACTCGATCACGATCGCAGCGGCCGGTTCTCCCGGCTCGATCTCGTCGCGCCATTTGACCACTGTCGCAGCGATCGCGCCGTGCGCGAGCACGACGATCGCCCCGCTGATGAACCAGCGGCGCAGGTCGGCAACGTCGTCGGCGCTCAACGCCATCATGGCGTTTTCTCAAGCCCCACCAGTGCGACCTTCAGATACCCGGCCGCGCGCAAGAGGTTCATGACTTCCATCATTTCCCCGTAAGGGACGGCCTTGTCCGCCCGCAAGAAAATGCGCGTGTCCTTGTCGCCCTTGGCGGCCGCATCGAGCGTGCCGGACAAGAGATCGCGGCTGACCGGATCCTCGCCGAGCGCGAGCGTGAGATCGGACTTGACCGTCAGGTAGAGCGGCCGCTGCGGCCGCGGTTGTGGCTCCGCGGTCGACGCCGGCAGGTTGACCGCAATATCTACGGTCGCAAGCGGTGCAGCCACCATGAAGATGATGAGCAGCACCAGCATCACGTCGATGAACGGCGTGACGTTGATCTCGTGCACTTCGTCGAGGGTGTCCTCGCCGTGATCGAGACGCACGCTCATGAGGGTCCCCGTTGTCCGCCGCTCGCATCCGCGAGCCTTACACGACGGCCGATAACGGGCTCACCCGCAGCCCGCTCGAGCGGTACGGCAGCAGCGCAATCCAGATCGCGGCTGACGAGCCGCAGCACCTCCGCCGCGGCATCGCCGAGCCCGGCCCGATAGCCTGCGATCGACCGTGCGAATACGTTGTAGATGACGACGGCCGGAATCGCGGCCGCGAGCCCGAGCGCGGTCGCGAGCAGCGCCTCGGCGATACCAGGTGCGACCACGGCGAGGTTGGTGGTGTGGGACTTCGAGATGCCGATGAAGCTGTTCATGATGCCCCAGACTGTGCCGAACAATCCGACGAAGGGCGCGGTCGCACCGATGGTCGCAAGCACGCCGGTGCCGCGCAAGATCCGCCGCGCGTACCCCGCTTCGAGCCGCTCGAGGCGCGATGCGATCCGTTCCTTGATGCCTTCTCTGTCGGCGGAAGTGGGTGAGAGCTTCAGTTCGGTCGCGGCTGCGTCGAGGAACTGGGCAACCTCGCCGCGAATTTCGGTAAGGCGCCCGATGTCCTCGAGCGTGGTGCGGATACCGGCGAGCTTGTTCAATCCCGTCCGCACGCGTCGCTTGGCGAAAAAGATCTCGATCGATTTGGCGAGCCACACCGTCCAAGTGACGAGCGAAGCGAAAGCGAGGCCGATCAATACCCCCTTCACCACCGGATCGGCGTTGAGATACATACCCCAGGGGCTGAGATCACGCGGCAGCGTGGCGGTGGCGACAACGTTGTCCTGCGCGAGCGCCGGCAAACAAGCGGCCAGCCATGCCGTTATTGCGGCAGCGCTCAGGGTGACGAGCTTCGACGGACCGCGCCGAACGCGAACTTGTCTGCGCCAGAGTTCCATTGCGAGCCGCCTTATTTACCGCGTGTCAGAAGCGAGTAGCATGTTGTTACAATGTAACATATCAAGTTTTAGTGACCACCCGCTCCATCTCGCTATGCGAGATCGCGGCGTAAGTGCAATGGCGGTTTCAATCGCTTTTCCGGAATTGCTCTAAATTGCTGGCGATCAAGCCGCTCGTGGCTTTCGTCCCGAAACGCAAGGGCAAGGATCACTTCGCCTCCAACAATCCCAGACCCGGTGCCAGAGCACCGGAGCCGGCGAGTCCCGAGACCGGCCAGGCCTTGAGCGCGCGACAGGCGTTTGAGACGTGCGTTATCGGGCTCCTTCGATCAATCAGTAAAACGCCCAGATTTCGTTGGGATCGAACTTGTAGTTGATGCCGACGCGCAGGAGGTTGTCGGACCGGAGCAACGGCCTTCTCGAGGCTGTCCAGGCCGGCCTGGCTCGCGATCGTGCCCGTCGCGAGAGCGACAAGGCCTTGGGTGAGCTCAGGGAGCGTTTCGACACGCTCAGCTCACGCGAGCGGGAAATCATGATGCAGGTCACGGCAGGTCGCCTCAACAAACAGATTGCCGACGACATCGGCATCGCCGAATCCACGGTGAAAGTGCATCGCACCCACCTGATGCGGAAGATGAAGGCCCGTTCGCTTCCCGAACTCAGCCGAATGGCCGATATGCTTAAGCTGGGACCAGAAAAGCCCCAACGCTCCTAACTGGTCTCTCGATCCGCATCGTTTCTAAGCCTTCGCTTAGTGTCGCCAACCAGAAGCGAATTGCGCAGGACCCAGGCGCAATAGACTGCGCCCCCCGTCCTTCGTTAAACGTCGAGCACGTCTTTGATCCATGTCAAAGCCCCGCCGGGAAGCTCTCTCGATATTGGCTTCTCGCTTGGTCGGAAGCTCCCGTCGGCCGCGCGCGGGCGAGCGATTGTGAGGCATGAAGTGAGATCTGCAGCCGTTTTTGCTTGGCTAGGCCTGGCTCTCCTGGGTGCCTGCGACAAGCCGCAGCCGGCCGCCGAAATCCGGCCTGTGCGGACCGTCACCGCCGTTGCCGGCTCGGACGGAGAACTGGTCTCGCTCACGGGCCACATCCGCGCCCAGAAGGAGCAAAGCCTCGCGTTCCGCATCGACGGGCGCATGATCAAGCGCCATGTGGAAGTTGGGCAGGTGGTACGGCCCAACGACCTTATCGCCGAGCTCGACCCCCTGCCGCAGCGCGACGCCTTGCACGCAGCCCAGGCCAAGCTTGCCGCGGCGGAGGCGACTCTCCACGAAGCCAGCAATAATATGGAGCGCAAGCGGACTCTGACGGGCCAGGGCTGGTCCACCAAGGCGGACTACGATGCCGCGGAGAGATCATTCAAAACCGCCAAGGCCCAGCTCGATGTCGCCAAGGCGCAATTACATGAGGCCGAGGACCATTTCAGCTACAGCGAGGTTCGGGCGGACGCGCCGGGCGTCGTGATCTCCAGGAGCGCGGAAGCGGGAGAGGTGGTAAAGGCCGGCCAGACGATCGTCACGGTCGCGCAAGATGGCGGGACGGACGCGGTGTTTGACGTGCCCGCAACCCTCATGCGCCAGATCTCCCCTGATGTCGTGGCCACCGTCTCGCTGACCGACGATCCGCGCATCCGTACCACCGGCCGAGTGCGGGAGACCGCACCGCAGGCCGATCCAACAACCCGAAGCTTCCGGGTCAAGATCGGGCTGGACGAAACGCCCGAAGCAATGCGGCTGGGCGCGACCGTGTTCGGGCAAGCGCGCATGCTCGGAAGCAAGGGCATCGAGCTTCCGGCGACTGCGCTGATGATGGTCGACAACAAGCCGGCCGTGTGGGTGGTCGATCCCAAGAGCTTGCAAGTGTCGCTGCGTACCGTCGAACTGGATCGGCACGCCTCTTCCAGCGTCGTGGTGTCGCAGGGCATCGAGCCTGGCGAGCTGGTGGTTACCGCCGGCGTGCACGCGCTGCGGCCCGGGCAGAAGGTTCGCCTCCTGGGAGCGCCCTGATGACAAGCTTCAATCTTGCAGCCTGGGCGATCACGCACCGCCCGCTCGTGCACTATTTCATGGCGATGCTCGTCGTCCTCGGGATCGCCTCCTACATGAAACTCGGGCGCAACGAGGATCCCACCTTCACTATCAAGGCGATGACAGTGAGGACACAGTGGCCGGGCGCGACAGTCAACGACACGCTGCTGCAGATCACCGAGCGCATCGAGCGCAAGCTGCAGGAGACGCCTTACCTCGACTACATCAAGAGCTACACCAACCCAGGTCAATCGACGATCTTTGTCTATCTCAAGGGATCGACAGGGCCGAAGGCGGTGTCGGACGCCTGGTACCAGGTCCGCAAGAAGATCAAAGACGTCGAATTGACCCTCCCGCAGGGCGTCATCGGCCCGGTCGCCGACGACGAATTCGGGGATACATACGGCATCGTCTATGGATTCACGGCGGACGGGTTCACCCACCGTGAGTTGCGCGACTACGTGGAGGAGATCCGGTCTCGCCTGCTGCAGGTGCCCGATGTCAACAAGGTAAACCTCATCGGCCAACAGGCCGAACGCATCTTCATCGAGTTCTCGCCCACCAAGCTCGCCGGCTACGGCCTCAAGCTTGCGGAGCTTGCAGCTGCGCTGCAGGCGCAGAACGCGGTCGCTCCTACCGGCGTCATCACCACCGACGAGGAGAGCATAACCCTGCGAGTGAGCGGCGCCATGGCGTCGGAAAAGGACATTGCGGAGATGAACTTCGATGTCGGTGGCCGGAATGTGCGGTTGGCCGACATTGCCGAGGTGCGGCGGGAATACTCTGATCCGCCGGATCCGATGTTCCGTATCAACGGCACACCCGGGCTGGGGCTGTCGATCTCGATGCGCGACGGAGGCGACGTGCTCGCGCTCGGCGAAAACATCCACCATACGATGGAGGAGCTGAAGGCGGACCTGCCGATCGGCATCGAACCGGTCATCGTCGCCAACCAGCCCGATACGGTTCACCGTTCGATCGATGAATTCATGGAAGCGCTGTGGGAGTCGATCGCCATCGTCCTTGCGGTGAGCGTGCTCAGTCTCGGCCTGCGCGCAGGCGCCATCGTCATCATTTGCATTCCGCTGGTGCTCGCGATCGTGTTCGCGGCCATGTACGCGTTGGGGATCGACCTTCAGCGCATCTCCCTCGGGGCTCTCATCATATCTCTCGGCCTGCTGGTGGACGACGCCATGATCACCATCGAGAGCACTGTATTCCGGCTAGAGCGCGGCGACGACAAATCCCAGGCCGCCATATTCGCCTATGCGTCCACTGCGCTACCGCGCCTTACCGGCACACTCGTTACTGTTGCCGCATTCGTGCCGGTCGGCTTCGCGCGCAGCGACGCCGGCGAGTACACGTTTTCGCTTTTCGCGGTCGTGGCCCTCGCGCTGCTGGCCTCCTGGGTGGTCTCCGGCATCTGCGCACCCGTCGCCGGGATTGCGCTGCTGCGGCCGCCGAAGCATCCACATGGCGAGACACTGAGTGCACCGATGCGGCTGTTCAAACGCTGTCTGCTGGGGGCGATGCGGGCCAAGTGGATAACCATTCTGGTCACGCTCGCCTTGTTCGCGGCATCGCTATGGGGGCTCCGCTTCGTCCCTGAGCAGTTCTTCCCGTCCTCCGACCGTTCGGAGCTCTTGGTGGACCTGAAGCTGCAGGACAATGCCTCCGTGCTGGCCACGCGTGAGGCTGCAGCGGAGTTCGACAAGATGCTCGCCGCCGACCCCGATGTCGTGCGCTTCTCCACCTATGTCAGGCAGGGCGCCATTCGCTTCTATTTGCCGCTCGACGTCGCGCTGCCCAACGACTTCTTCGCGCAGTCGGTGGTGGTCACCAAGGGTCTGAAGGAGCGTGACCAGGTGCGCGCGCGTCTGGAGCAGGCGGTCGCAGTGCGGCTCCCCGCGGTGGTCGCACGCATCTATCCGCTCGAGCTTGGGCCTCCCGTCGGTTGGCCGGTCAAATACCGCGTCAGCGGACCGGACCTCGCGCGCGTGCATGAGATCGCGCTGAAGGTTGCCGAGCAGCTGGAGGCGATGACGGGGATACGCCACATCAACTTCGACTGGGCCGAGCCGGCGCGCGTCATGCGCGTACGGATCGACCAAGACCAGGCGCGCCAGCTGGGGCTCAGCTCCCAGGACGTGTCGCTGGCTCTCTATGGTGTTGTATCCGGCAGCACGATCACCCAGGTGCGCAACAGCATATACCTGATCAACGTTGACATGCGCGCAGAACACAGGGAGAGGACGTCGCTGGAATCGATCCGTTCGCTGCAGATACCCCTGCGCGACGGAAACGTCGTACCGTTGCGCCAGATCGCCAGCTTCGAATACACCCAGGAATATCCGATCGTCTGGCGGCGGGATCGGATCCCGACCCTGACAGTGCAGGCCGATGTTGTGCCGGGCCTGCTGCCGGCGACGGCGGTGAAGGCCGTGCAGCCCAGCATTGACCGGCTCGCGGCGACACTGCCCAGCGGCTACCGGATCGTTCCAGGTGGATCGGTCGAGGAGAGTGCCAAGGCCCAGGCGTCCGTGCAGGCAGTTTTGCCGGCAATGGCGGTGCTAGTCTTGACCATCCTGATGTTCCAATTGCAGAGCTTCCAACGCGTGTTGCTGGTGCTGAGCGTGGCGCCGCTCGGCCTCATCGGCGTGGTTGCGGCACTGCTGCTGGCGCAGAAGCCGATGGGTTTCGTTGCGATACTCGGCGTGCTGGCGCTCGTCGGCATGATCGCGCGCAATTCGGTCATCCTCATCGACCAAATCGGAACCGAGATCGCAGCCGGGCACCATCCCTGGGACGCCGTCGTGATCGCCGCGATCCACCGGACCCGCCCCATCCTGCTCACCGCCTCGGCAGCGACGCTCGGGATGATCCCGATTGCGCCGACGGTATTCTGGGGCCCAATGGCGTTTGCGATTATCGGCGGGCTCGCCGTGGCAACCGTGCTGACTCTAATTTTCCTGCCGGCCTTGTATGTCGCCTGGTTCCGGGTTTCCGAACCTGCTCCCCAACTATCTGCGCCGGCCGAACCAGCTTTGAGTCAGTCATGAGCGCTTTGGCCGTATCGGCGATCATATTCCTATCTACGCTGGGCGGCATTTTTCTCGGCGCGCTGCTTCGCCGCATGTTGCCGAAACACCATCTGAACGAGCACGCCAAAGACGTGGTGCGGCTTGGGGTTGGCTTGACTGCGACAATCGCCGCCTTGGTTCTTGGACTGCTCATAGCCGCCGCAAAGGGCTCGTTCGACACCCAAAGCACTCACCTCAAGCATATCACCGCCGATCTAATTCTGCTCGACAACCTTTTGGCCCAGTATGGCCCAGAAGCTCGTCCGATCCGTGAAGAAATGCGAAGCACCGTCGGTCCATTTGCCGACCGGCTCTGGCGCGAAAAGGAAGCAGTTACAAGCGGCCCGTTTGAAACGGACCGCGGGGCGGAGCGGGTGGATTTGGAGATTCAGAAGCTGTCACCGCACGACGCTGTCCAGCGTTCGCTCCAAGCGCGCGCAGTGCAAATCAGCAATGATCTCGCGCAAGTACGTTTTTTGCTGTTTGCCGAATCCGAAAATCTAGTTCCGACCCCGTTTTTGGCAGTTCTGGCATTTTGGCTGGTCATCATATTCGCAAGCTTCAGCCTGTTCTCGCCTCTCAACGGGACGGTCTTCGCTTGCCTGTCGCTGTTTGCTTTTTCATCGGCGTGCGCAATTTTCCTCATTTTGGAACTGAGCCGGCCGTTCACCGGACTACTGCGGTTGTCCAGCGCGCCATTGCGAAACGCCCTCGGAACGATATGAGATCCATGGAGCAAAGCATGACAAGCAAACCCGACGCATTGCTGCCTTCCGCCAAGGAGGTGATGCAGAAAATTGCACTGGCTGAGGCCGAAGACGCCGGAAAGCAGGCGCGGATGCAAGCTGAGGCGCAGGCTGAGAAAAAGGCCCTCATCGATCAACTCAGCAAGCCATCGGGCATCTCCGATGAGGAAGCGATTGGGCGCGGGATAAAGATCATCGAGCGCGCGATGCACAGTCGCATGACCGAGGTTGAGGTCATTCGCTTTCCCAACCAACTATGCACGGACAAGGGGCGCGCCATCAATCAGCAGGAGCCCGGCTGGGAAAGGACACTCACCGGCGCGCCGAAGGAAATCTATCAATTATGGGAGAAGTACTTTCGGCCGCGCGGCTACAAGCTGAAAGTACAGATCGTTGATTTTCCCGACGGTATGCCGGGTGACATCGGCATGACCCTGAGCTGGCATTGAGCGGAGAGCTTCACATGTTCTTGGCAAAGGCCCGGTGCCGCACCTTAAGGCAATTCGCATGAGCCAGCCGCGTGGGCACGGCATGCAAAAGGACGCTTTGCCCACCGTACAAGCAGTCGGAGATCTAAAATGAGTACAAAGCAAATGCCTGCGACCCAGCCACAGTTCGCGCCGGACACCTTCGGCTTGTTCGGCCCGGCGATGGACTACATGGTCGACGCCGCCCAGCGCACCGTGTTGTTCTGGGACGTCATGCGCCAGCGCGGCAACCAATATCGCCAGCATCTGGCCGAAACTGTGCCGCATGTGCTCAGTTACGAGGCGGAGCTCATCATCGATGGGCGAACGCTGAAGCGCCCGGTGAATTACGGGCTTGTGCGGATCGTCCCGCCGGAAGGCGTCACCATCGATCCGCGGCGGCGCCCCTTCGTGATCGTCGATCCGCGCGCGGGCCATGGTCCCGGCATTGGCGGGTTCAAGGCCGACAGCGAGATCGGTGTCGCTTTCAAAGCGGGTCATCCGTGTTATTTCGTGGGATTCCTGCCCGAACCAGTGCCCGGATTTTTCTCGAGAAGGTCGCGGCGCTGCACCCCGACGCGGATGGCAAGCCCTGCGTCATCGGCAATTGCCAGGGCGGATGGGCGGTGATGATGCTGGCCGCGATCCGCCCCGAATTGTTCGGCCCCATCATCATCGCCGGCTCGCCGCTCTCCTATTGGGCCGGCGTGCACGGAAAAAATCCTATGCGCTATAGCGGCGGACTCTTGGGCGGCAGCTGGCTCACGGCGCTCACCAGCGACATGGGTGGGGGCAAGTTCGACGGCGCCTGGCTGGTGCAGAATTTCGAGAACCAGAACCCGGCAAACACGCTGTGGACCAAGCAGTATAATGTCTATTCCAAGATCGACACCGAAGTGCCGCGCTATCTGGGTTTTGAGCGCTACTGGGGAGGCCACGTCAATCTCAACGCGGAGGAGATCCAGTTCATTGTCGATGAGCTGTTCATCGGCAACAATCTAGCCGCCGGACGAATCCAAACGTCGGACGGAACCGCCGTCGACCTACGCAACATCCGCTCTCCCATCGTCGTCTTCTGCTCCAAAGGCGACAACATCACGCCGCCGCAGCAGGCGCTCGGATGGATTGTCGATCTTTACCAGAACGCCGATGAGATCCGCTCGTACGGGCAAACGATCGTCTATTCGATCCACGAGAGCGTCGGCCACCTCGGCATCTTCGTTTCCGCCGGCGTGGCCAAGAAAGAGTACGGCGAATTTTCCAGCAATATCGACCTCATCGACACGTTGCCGCCCGGCCTTTACGAGGCGGTGTTCGAGAGCAAGGGCGAGGACACCGCACACCCCGAGCTTGCGCCCGGACAATGGGTGATGCGGTGCGAAGCGAGGACCTTGGACGACATCCGCGCGCTTGGCGGCAATGATGCGGCCGATGAGCGGCGTTTCGCCACCGCCGCCCGCGTGTCGGAGAACAATCTTGCGCTTTACCGCGAGTTTGCGCAGCCGATCGTTCGCGCGTTCGTGAACCCGCCGCTGGCGCAATGGCTGCACCAGCTGCATCCGCTGCGATTGCAGTACGAGCTGTTTTCCAACGCGAACCCCATGATGGCCCCGGTCGCCGCCATGGCGGAGCAGGTGCGCAACAACCGCAGGCCCGTTGCCGCCGATAATCCATTGGTTCAACTAGAGGAGACCGTATCCAGCCAGATTGTCGCCGGGCTCAACGCATGGCGAGACATGATCGAGAGCCTGGCCGAGCGGACGTTCCTGACGATCTATGGTTCCCCGCCGCTGCAGGCCGCCGTCGGAATCGATCCGACCGGCACGCGTCCGTTGCGCAAGGCCGGCAAGCATCCCTTGTATGACGAGTTGCTGCAGAATCGGATTGCCGAACTGAGGTCCCGCATCTCTGTTGGCGGGGTGCCTGAAGCCGTGATCCGCGCGGTCCTCTATGTCGGGCTGCCAAGGGGCTCGGTTGATGAGCGCGGCTTCGAGGCGGTGCGCCGCATCCGCCGCACGCAGAGTGACATATCGTTGTCGGACTTCAAGGAGCGCGTGCGCGAGCAATTCTATATCCTGCTCATCGACATGGAGGCCGCCCTCGCGGCGCTCCCGTCGATGCTCCCCGCCGACGTCGAGACGCGGCGCGAGGCGTTCGACCTCGTCAAACAGATCATGAGTGCATGCGGTCCATTGTCTCCGGAAGACAACGAGCGCCTGCAGAGAGTCGCCCGGGCGTTCGGCGTGGATGAGCCATCGACCGTCGTTCGAAACCTCACGGTGATCGCGTCGGACCGGCAAGAGGCACAGGCGAAAGCATCGTAGGCGCATCGCGGATAGATGACGATCTGCCTTCCCGAGGAGGGATCATGTTGAAGGACAGCGAGATCGGCAACATCGCGGCGATCGGCCCGGCCGGCCACCCGCCCGGTTCGAAATACGAGCGGCTGATCGCCGACGCCAAGCAGGTGCGGGCCCCGACAACGGTCGTCGTTCACCCCTGTGAAGAGACCGCGCTGCGCGGTCCGATCGAAGCGGCGGAAGCCGGCATCATCGTTCCGATCCTCGTCGGACCGGCGGCTAAGATTGCCGCCGTCGCGCGCGAGCATCGTCTCGATATCAGCCGCTTCGAGATCGTCGACGTGCCGCATAGCCATGCGGCAGCGGCAAAGGCGGTTGAGCTGATCCGCGCGTGACGGGGCCGCGCAGCTGACGCGCAAAATCAAAGGTCAAATCGATGGGACCGGCACGCGTCCGCGGTTTCGGGCAAGCGGCGCCAATCGCACGCGCAAGGCCCCAATACACGGCCGCTCATTGTCGTCATCCCCCGCTTCAGTAGGCCCAGATTTCATTTGCATCGAACTTGTAGTTGACGCCGACGCGCAGGATGTTGTCGGTGATGCGGGAATTGAAGGCCGCCGCGGTCGTCGACTTCGGTACCGGCGCTGGAATGGTGGTGACCGTTCCCAGATCGAGGTAGAGGTATTCGATCTTGGCGGTCCAATTGCCGACTAATCGACCTTCAATGCCGCCGCCGGCCACCCAGCCCGCCTTGGTATTGTGGCTGCTGACGATCGTGTTCACCGGGTTGCCGTCGCCGTCGAACCCGAAAACCGTGCCGGCGGTCATCACCTCGCCGACCGCGAGACCGCCCGTGACATAGGCAATGGCATCCGGGGTGACGGTGACGCCGAGCCGCGCGCGCAGCGTTGCGAACCATTCGAGCTTTTGGCCGTCCTCGAACTTGGCGAGTACCGAGGGATCGCCGATAACGCCGATGAGACTCGGATTGCAGATCTCGCCGGGGCACACGGCGTTGAGCTTGGCGCGCTGCCCGGAGTAATTCAGGTCGCCCTCGACCCCGGCAAGCAGAATGCCCGCGAGCCAGTTGTAGCCGGCTTGGGCGCCGCCAATCGCGCCGTCGAGCCTGCGCGAGGCGCTGGTCGCGAACAGCTCGGCTCCGCTTCCCGGATCGGTGAAGATGGTGTCGGTCTTGGACTTGCCGGCGCTATAGCCGACGGTGCCGCCGATATAGGGACCGGCCCAGGTCCATGCTGCGAGCATCGGCGCCTTGAACAGCATGGGCGACTTTGCACTCGCGCTTGCGGCGTAGGCGGCGCCCGTCGGATCGAATTTGTAGTTGAGTCCCACGCGCGCGATGTGGCTGGTGACGCGGGAATCGAAGTTGACCGCAAGCGGCGTCGAGTTCAGCGGATTGGTGGCGGAGGTCGATACCCGGCCGAAATCGAGATAGAGATACTCGACTTTGCCTGTCCAATTGCCGGCGAGACGAACTTCGGCGCCGGCGCCGACTGCGAATCCCGCCTTTGTCGTGTGACTGACGAAGCTGCTGGTCGCAGCGCTGGTGCTGGCGGTGACGGTGGGGATTTCAACCGGAACTTCGATCGGGACTTCGATCGGATTGCCGTCGGCGTCGACATCGGGAACGAGAACCTCCGTGACGCCCTCGATCACCCCCGGCGTGAGGGTCAGACTGGAGCCGGTTATCGTACCGGAAGTCTTGATCCTGCCGACGGCGAGACCGCCGGTGGCATAGAGGAGCGATTCCGGCGTCGGCGTTACGCCGAGCCTGCCGCGCAGCGTGCCGAACAATTCCAGTTTTTGTGCCATCCTCACGCTCACCGGCGCGTCGAGACCGAACGCGCTGATGGCCGGATTGCAGATCGCGGTGCTGCAATTGAGTGTCGCGGCGCGTCCGCGTTGGCGCGACTGCTCGATGTCGGCTTCGATGCCCGCGACCCATGGTCCCGACTGCCAGTTGAAACCGGCTTGGCCGCCGAACGTCATGCCGTCGAGCTTGGCGGACATGTTCGTCGCGACGAGGGCCGCGCTGCTCGAGGCATCGCTCAGAACGGTGTCCGTATTGGACTTGCCCCAGCCGTAGCCGTAGTTGACGCCGAGATAGGGTCCGGCCCAACTCCACGCCGTCACAATGGGCGCCTTATCGAGCGCGAGTGCGTTGGCGGCCAGCGGCGCGTTGTACACCGTCGCGAGCGGATCGAATTTGTAATTAATTCCGACGCGCACGATATGGTCCGTGACACGGGAATCGAGGTTGACCGTGACCGGCGTCGCGTTCAGCGGATTGGTGGCGGCGGTCGAGACCCGGCCGAAATCGAGATAGAGATACTCGACCTTACCGGTCACGTTGCCGCCCAGGTGTGCTTCGATGCCGGCGCCGGCGGTCCAGCCCGCCTTTGTCCTGTGGTCGTAGAAGTTAACACCGACGGGCGCGACGACCGGGTTGCCACTCTCGTCAAAGCTCAGATTGGAACCTGAGAGGGTGCCTGCCGTCTTGATCTCGGCGAGAGCGAGCCCGCCGGTGAGATACATCATGCTGTTCGGGGTGACGGTCGCGCCGAGGCGGCCGCGCACCGTGGCAAACCAATCCAACTTCTGCGCGCGATCGAGGCCCGCGGCCACCGCCGCCGCATCGCCGATCAAGGGATTGCAGACCGCGCCGGGACAAACGTAGGTCGGCGTGGTGTTCTGGGTCGAAAGCTGAATGTCGGCCTCGAGGCCGGCGACGAGCCAATTGCTCGCCATCCAATTGTAGCCGCCCTGGAATCCGGCGATCACGCCGTTGAGATTGTCCGAGGAGCCGGTGGCGAACAGCGCCGAACCGGCCGTCGCATCGCTGAATACGGTGTCGGTCTTCGATTTTCCCGCGCTGTAACCGACGTTGATCCCGAGGTACGGGCCGGCCCAGCTCCAAGCGGTCACGATCGGTGCGCCGTAAGGCGGAGCCTTGTAGGCCGGCGCCTTGTAGATGAGCGGGATGCCGATGGGCGGAAGGAGGTCATAGCCGCCGATGGCGGGGTCGAACTTGTAGTTGACGCCAGCCCGCACGATGTTGTCGGTAATGCGCGAACTGGTGGCGAGCGTGATCGGCGTCGCGTTGAGGCCATTCGTGACGGCTGTCGAGACGGTGCCGAAATCCATATAGAGGTATTCGATCTTGCCGGTGACGTTACCGAACAGGCGGCCTTCGAAGCCGGCGCCGACGGTCCAGCCCGGCTTTATCGCCAACACGCTGAACGGCGCGCTGACTACGCCCGGATTTCCGTCGGCGTCGAAACCGACGCCGGAAAGGTTGACGGTGGTTCTGATCGAGCCGACCGCGAGGCCGCCGGTCGCATAGGCGATGACGTCGGGCGTGATGGTGGTGCCGACGCGCCCACGCACGGTGCCGAACGAATCCAGTTTGTGACCTTGAATGAAGCTCGCCGTCACCGGCGCGTCGAAGTCGACGATGCTGGGATTGCAGGCTGCGCCCGGGCACACATAGGTCGGCGCCGCGCCTTGCCCCGACATCTGGATGTCGGCTTCGACGCCGGCGACCCAATTGCCTGCCTGCCAATTGTAGCCGGCTTGAGCGCCGCCGATTAGGCCGTTGAGATTCTCCGTGGCGCCGGTCGCGAACAGTGGCGAGCCGGCCGCATCGCTGAACACGGCGTCGGTCTTGGACTTTCCGGCGCTGTAGCCGATGTTGAGGCCGAGATAGGGGCCCGCCCAACTCCATGCCATCACGATCGGCGCCTTGTAGAACATCGGCGCGTCATAACCTGTCGCGCGTTTGTAATAGCCCGTCGGTGCTTTTTCGGCCGGCGGCTCGGCGCCGAACTTGGCGTTCATGAAAAACTTGATGCTACGGCCGGGCAGCAGGATTTCGTCCTTGTGGAACTGGACGGAGTTGCGCACGTCGACGTCGAGCAGATTGTCGCCGACCAGCCCGGTGGTGATCTCGGTCGGTCCCCACGGCGAATACCGCCAGTATTGCTTGTTCTCGATTTGCAGCTTGAGCAGGTTGTAGCCGGCGGTGGGGGTGTCGTTGGTGCCGAGGTCGCTCTGGCCGAAGGCGTGCAGAAGCCCCATGCGCACAAACCAATTTTCGGCACGCCAATAAGCGCCGCCGCCGAGACGCATCGGCGGCATGCGCGGGACATTGCTGCCGTCGGTGAAGGTCGCGCGCACGAAGTCGTATTGGCCGTCGACGCCGAAAATGCCGGTCGCCACCGGCACGAGGTCCCACTGCCAAGCGATTTCGCCGCCGCGGAAGATGGCGTCGCGCTGCGAATAGATGGTCTGGATGAACTCGGTATCGACGCCGCAGGTCGCAAACGAGTCGCCGCACAGAGTGCCGGTCGCCTGCTGAAAGATGAAGTTGTTGTAGTAGGTGTAAAAGACCTTGCCGTCGAAGCGAAAATCGCCCAGCCAGCGCCTGAGCCCGAGCTCGGCGCTGTTGGCGGTTTCGATTTTCAGCGTGGGGTCGCCGATGTCGAAGGTGCCGCTCGCGTCATGCGCGCCGTGGGCGAAGAGCTCGAGCGCGCTGGGCGCCCGCTGGACACGTTGCACTGTGGCGCTGGCGACCATCCAGGACGGCAGGTCCTTGAGCACCTTGAAACTGATGCTGGCGGGCGTGAAGCCAAGCGCTTGCAGCGACAAGGCCGGATTGTCCGGCGGCGGGATGAGCGCCGGCGGAAATATGCCGGCCGTGCCGTCGATACGAACGTTTTCAATGCGCCCCGCCAATAACGTGCGCAGCGTGTCGGTGAACCACAGCTCGTTGAGGAAATAGGCGGCGCCGCGATTGGTGCGCGCCGAGCCGAGCAGGCTGCCGGCATCGCCCGAGGTGTCGATCTGCTGGTGATCGAACTGTGCCCCGACCGTGCTGACGAGTGCCCCGAGCGGCGTCGCCATCGGCATGAACTGGATTTCAGTTCTGGCTTCCTGGGCGTGGTTGTTGAACGTCGCGCGTATGCCGTCGAGGCCGAAATCGCCGATGCCGAGCTCGTCATGGTGATAATCGACCGCGCCGGCCCAGAAGCGGACGACGTCGATCGCGGACGTTTGCGGCCGGAACTCGCCTTTGCTGGTGTACTTGACCTGCTCGAGCGCGATACGCCCGTTCGTCGCCGCGCCTTCCATGGTCGGAATATGATAGAGCGTGGTGAAGCGGGAGACCGCGGCGCCCACATAGCCGCCGTCGAACAGATACGAGCCCCCCATCGCTTGTCCTTCCGAGTGAAAGGATGAGTTCGGCTGCTTGCCGTTGAAGGCCGGCGCCGGGTCGGAGGGGAAGAGGTAAGGGTAGCTCGGGATGAAATAATCGCTGCCGCGACGGCCGTAGACGTCGGCATGGAACGCGAAGTCGCGTGAGCCGGCGTCGTACAAAACGCCGCCTTCGAGGCCGCGGTCGACTGTGGTGGTTGCGCCCAAGATTTGCGCTTGCCAGCCGCCGATCGGCGCCGCGAAGGGAATGCGGTTGTTGGTCGCTTCCACCACGCCGCCGACCGCTTGCGAGCCGAAGCGCAGCGCCTCCGGGCCACGATAAATCTGGACCTTCTGAACGGCCAGCGGATCGATCGGCACCCCGTGGTCCTGGCCGTAGTCGGAAACGTCCATCGCGCCGACGCCGTTCTCCTGCACGCGCACGCGAAAATCGCTAAGCCCGCGCAGCACCGGCCGCGATGCGGCGGGCGAAAGGCCGGCGGAGGTCGCGCCGGGCGTGGTGAACAACAAGTTGCCGAAGCTCTGCGCCGGGCTTGCTTGAATCTGATTGCTGTTGAGGGTGTTGAGCGAGGGGGGCGGCTGGAACGATGAAGCAGCCGCCGGCTGGCCCGCAGTGGTTGTCGTGGGGGTCGTTGCCGGCGCGGGGGTCGGTGCCGGCCGTGGCGCCGGCCGCGTCGCCGTGCGGGCGGGAGCGGCGGGAGCAACCCGTCGTGCGGGGCGCGGCTTCGGTGCTTCCACGGTGACTTGTGGGACCGTGACGGTTGGAGCTGTGCCGGTTGGAGGCGTCTCGGGCGCTCCTTGCTGAGGTTGCGGAGTTTCCGCTGGCGGAGTCTGCGGTGTTGTCGGCGTCTCTGGCGCCGGCGTCTGCGACGGCGCGACGCCGGCGAAACAAAGCAGCATGAGCGCCGAACTGCTCAGCAGCAGCAAACGCCTGTTACGGATAGACATGACAACACCCCCCTCATCCCCGAACATCGACGCATTCCGTGCGGAAACATGCCGCGTGCAGCATCGGCGCAGCCTCGCTGGCGCGACGCCGGCCGCTACCGGATTGATGTCAGGCGATGGGAGGGGCGCGTGCTTGGAAGAGAGTGCTTTGTGATGCCGCCAAACCGAACTCAACGGCGGATGCGAGGCGCCAGTGCCCGAACATATTCGGCAGGGGCAAAGGCGCCGTCTCGGCCGGCACTATTGCGCCGGCGAGATGGATGAGCGTGCAAATCGGGCAGCAGTCGTCCGCGACGTCTTCACGGCCGGCCGGACTGGACGGGGCACTGACTTCGTCACCAGGCTGCGTGCTGGCGAGCGCGGTCGTTGATAGCGGCGCGATCTCGTCGACGTGCACGTGGGCGAATGAGACCGCGAGCTGGAACGCCAGCGCAAACAGCGCCAGATACGACCCCAATCTCGAACGCGACCGGAACCAGCACATCGTCGTCAGCTTCGCGCGTGTCGCACCCGGTAGAACCATTTCTGCCGGCGACAGCTGGCGACTTTAGTAACAATGTAATATTGTTACAATTGGCGAATTCGCGATTTGTCTGGTGTGTGACAAAAAATCAACGTCGCAGGTCGAGCTTCAACAGCGCAATCGCCCTACGGCGTAGAAGGTGACGGCTTCACACGACATGATCGGGCGCGAGGTGGCAGGCGGTTTCCTCGCTGATTTCGATCTGCAAGGTCGTGTGTCCGATGCCGAAGCGCCGCCTCAGCTCGGTCGCCGCCATCAACAAGAATTCGTCACCGGGATGGCCGCCGGGGAAGACAAGATGCGCGGTCAGGGCGTTCTCCGTCGTGCTCAAGGGCCAGATATGCAGATCATGCACCGCGGCAACGCCGGCGCAGGATAAGAGATAGCTCCGCACCGCTTGCGGATCGATCGATGCGGGCACGGCGTCAACCGACATCGCGAGCGAATCTCGCAATAAGCTCCAGGTGCCCCATACGATCACGCCGACGATCACGAGGCTGGTCAGCGGATCGAGCCAGAGCCAGCCGGTGTAGAGCATGATCACGCCGGCAACAACGACGCCAGCCGAGACAGCAGCGTCCGCGATCATGTGCAGGAACGCCCCGCGAATGTTGAGATCGCCTTTGCGGCCGGAAGCGAACAGCCCCGCGGTCGCGCCGTTAACGATGATGCCAATGGCCGCCACGATCATGACGGTGCCGCTCGCCACCGGCTCGGGATGAAAGAGCCGCAGGACCGCTTCCCAGGCGATCGCACCGACCGCGACCAGCAGCAGCACGGCGTTGAACACCGCCGCGAGAATCGACGAGCGGCCTAACCCATAGGTGTAACGCGACGAAGGAGCGCGCTTGCTCAAGGCGCTTGCAATCCAGGCAATGACCAGCCCCACAACGTCGGAGAGGTTGTGACCGGCGTCGGCCATCAGCGCCACGGAATTGGCGAACACGCCGTAGGTGAATTCCACGGCAACGAAAGTCAGGTTCAGGCCGATGCCGACGGCGAAGGCCATGCCGAAGTTTGCAGGAGCATGCACATGACCCGCTGGACCATGGTCATGGTCCTGACGCCCGCCATGAGCATGATCCTGATGGTGTCGCCAATCTGTGCTCATTGGGAATATGAAAAACAGCGCATGCCTGCGTATGTGACTCTCCGCGCCATTATACAATGTTGAATGTCAGCCGTTGGGCGGCACGCAAGCATCGACGCCAACGGCGCGTTCCTGAACGAGAATCCGGGCGCGCAGGCGGACGGATCGCGCCGGAGAATTTCTGATCAAGCTTTCCTCCGACGATAACCTCCATTTCCTGTTGCTTCGCCGCAACATAGCCAAACAGAACGCCTGACGCGGGTTTCGCTGTGCGGAACAAGGTGCCAAGCTTGACCGGCACGTCCAGGTCAAGAGGTATCCCTTGACTTTGTTGCTCGCGAAGCGCCGCTTCGGCCCGTGGCTTCTCGGGCTGTTTTTGATCGCCCAGATTGCCGGCATCGTGCCGACGATGTCCGACCACACCACGCACCTGTTCGAAAGCCAGCCCGCCGTGGTCGATACCCATGATTACAGCGCAGCCGGCCCTCACGGCGACCATCGGCACGGAACAAGCCATATTCAGGATGAATGCTGCGCTTTGCACCATCACTTGGCGGGAGTCGTTCCTTTGACGATCGCGGCACCTGCCTTCAGTCTTGCCGCGGCGCTGTTAGTTGCGCCGCCGCTGCGGGCGCTCGCAAGCGCCGATCCAGTCCTGCTCGAACGACCGCCGAAATCGCTGTCGGTCATCTGAACCGTCCTGCACACGGCCTCGCCGTGGGCATGCGTGTGGATTTCGACGGGATTACGCATCATGCTTCTGCATTGCTGGCCGCTATGCGCCTCCGAGCGCCGCAAGGCGCTGCTCGGTATTCTGGGGTGGGGGACGGTCTTGCTGATAGTGGCCGTGCTCGGCATGGCCCGCTCGGCGCAGGCCGAGGGCCGCAAGCATGCGGACAAGGCGGGCGAGATCGATACCGAGCATATGTTCGGCTTCACCGAAGGCAGTGACATCGGGGAAAAGGGAGAAAAGGAAGTCGAAACCGATTCGACTGGCCGTTTTCGCAGGCTCAACGGCTCCTACACGAACGTGGCGACGGCGCTCGAAGCTAAATACAGTTTCTCCGACAGATTCCGTCTCTCGGCGGTGGCGACCGTCGGCTATTATGACATCACAGGAGTGGACGGAATGGATGATCGCCGCCAAGCGGCATTACAGTCCGTTTCGTTTGACGCCAGATATCGCCTGCTCGATCGCGAGCACGCGCCCTTCGGGCTCACGCTGAGCGTCGAGCCGCATTGGGGCTTCAGGGATGATGCGAGCGGAACACCAGCCGATCAGCAGAGCGCCGATTTTCGTGTGCTCGCCGATCGCGAACTGATTCCAGGCCGCGTATTCGGTGCGTTCAATATCGACTATGAGCCGGTACAGACCCGCCTCCATGGGTGCGGCGAGACCTTGCGCGATTCGACATTTGGCCTTGGGGCGGCGATCGCGCTGCAAGCGGCGCCGAACGTTTTCATCGGCGCGGAAGTCCGGAACCTGCGTCACTATGAAGGGCTCGGCCTCAACAGCTTCGCCGGGCAGGCGCTCTACATGGGCCCGACCTTTTACGCGACGTTCGGCCAAGGATACTTTGTATCCGCGGCTTGGAGTGTGCAGGTCTGGGGCGCAGTAGCCGGAAGCGCGGGCGCGCTCGATCTTATCAATTTCGAGCGGCATCAAGCGAAGTTGCGTTTGGGTGTAACCTTCTGAGGCCGCCGATCTTCTAGGTGGTCATCGCATCGTAAAGGCCGGCCGAGCCACGCGCAGAGCGCAGATCGCGCAAACATGCGTTCCGCCGCGGGTCTCGCATGCTTGTACGGTCCTCCGCGATGCTCTCTCGGCCTCTGCACACAGGCCGGAAGAGGTGGGCGCGCGCGGCACGTTGCCCGGCGCCGCCCGAGGCGTGATCAGGCGCTGGCCGTCCTTTTCACGACCCATATTTGATCGAGCAGCCGTAGGCACGCGAGGCGGTGACGGAAACCGGCTTGCCCTGCGAGATCTCGCTCAGCGCCTGATCGACAAAATTCCTGGCGCCCTTCAGATCCTGAAGCCGCGCCGTGGGCTGGTCGTCGATTCCGCCCTTATAGACGAGCGCTCCTTCCCCGTTGATCACGTACATATGCGGGGTGGTGCGCGCGCCGTACGCGTGCCCGACCTTGCCCGTGGGATCGAACAGCACCGCGGTGGGCGCCGCGCCCCGATCGGCCGTGAGCTTGTTCGCCTGCTGCGGCGAGACGTAGCCCGGCTGGCCGGGCGCCGAAGAGATCACCGACGCTCAGCACCGGCGGAATGGTCGAGAACATGATCTTCATTTCGCCGGACAGCAAGTCCTTGACCGTCTCGCCGCCGCCTTTGTAGTGCACCGGCATCAGCTTCGTGCCGGTGATGCTGTTGAACAGTTCCGCCGCCAGATGGGTCGAAGTCCCCGCGCCGGCGGTGGCGTAGAGCAGTTCGCCGGGCTTCGATTTCGCTAGCGTGATCAGGTCGGACACGCTGTGGACCTCGAGCGACGGATGCACAAGCAGCAGCAGCCCGGTCTGCGCGATGCCGCCAACCGGCTCGAAATGTTCGGCGAACCTGATCTTGAAATTCTTGAACAAGCTTTCGTTCACCGCGGCGGTCATCAGCGTCAACTGCATCGTATGACCGTCAGGCTCGGCGCGGGCGACCGCCTCGGTCGCGATGTTGCCGCCGGCACCGGTGCGGTTCTCCACGTAGAACTGCTCACCCAGTTCCTTGCTCATACCTGCCCCGATGACGCGCGCGAGGATGTCGGTTGGACCGCCGGGGGCAAACCCGACCACCAGCTTAACCGGCTTGGCCGGATAGATCGCCTGGGCTTGCGCGGCGGTGCCGGCCGCAATGGCGAATGCGGCGGCGGCCGAGAGCGCGCCGCGCGCCCCGCGCGCACAAACCGCGTGCAGGATGCGACGGACAGGGGAGTAATGCATGGCCGGGTTGTCCTCGAGTGTCACAGCGTTCGCCGGCACGCGGGCATGCTTGACGCTGAGACGTGGCCGGACGCCGTTTCGTTGCGATCGCCTAGTGGAATTATTGCAGCGGGTGGTCGCGCTGTCGAGGATTGGCCTATGTCGGGTTGGGGTCAAAAGCGGCGGAGATGATCGAGATGATGCGGCACCGCATGCCCGCTTCGCCCCTCATGCACTGCAGCAAACGACGTGCATGGTTATGAAGATTTACTCGATCACCTTGTCTGCACGCGCGAGCACGGTCGCCGGCATGTCGAGGCCGAGCGCCTTGGCGGTCTTGAGATTGATGACCCGATACGCCGGAAGCCCGGCGTCATGCGATGCCTCATATTCGCCTTATCCGGGACCGATGAACTTTTTCTTCGGAACATCGTCAGAATAGTTCGCACCAGCGGAACAGAAACACAGTGGGAACTCTCGTTTGTCGACGAAGATGAGGGCAGACAGACTCGGCTGGAGGTTATGTCAGTGAAGGGATCCTCTCCAGGCGAACACGTTCTGGCATTAGCCCGCGCGTGCGCTGCGTAGTGCACAGCCCTGTGTTGGCGCCAAC
>WNGA01002711.1_pt1 | contig 39433 bp, 30 predicted proteins | sample 5400061 | NCBI WGS metagenome assembly WNGA01 (sample SAMN13153366, study PRJNA577476) | soil metagenome | isolation source: 100 cm soil or saprolite under grassland replicate 2 | place: USA:California | collected 2016-06-15
CAAGCCGAGCAGGTGCGGATCGGGAATGCCGCCGGGTCGAGTGTGCTGGCGGCGAGCGACGTGCGCCTGCGCTTCAATAACTGGGACCGGGTGCGCGCCGAACAGATCCCGCTGCTTGTGGCGTACAGCTTCACGGTGGGCGCCGGGTTGGTGCTGGTCGCGTTCACGCTGACGGGGCATCTGCGACCGAAGCCGCAGCCGCATTGAGCTTCGGTGGGGGAGAGCGTAGTTTCTTCGCGCCCTGAATCGCGTTCCCCCGCCACGGAGCATCGATGCCGCGTCTCGGTCCGCTTGCCGTCCTGGCCGTCCTGGCCGTTTCCTGCACGACTGAGCGTCCGCTGGGGGCGCCGCCATCGCGGATCGGCGTGGCGAGTGCCTCCCTCGACGCCCTGTCGAGCGCGCCGCCGCTCGTCTTTATCACCGAACTGATGCCGGACCCGACCAAAGTCGCGGATGCGGCGGGAGAATGGTTCGAGGTCTTTAACGCCGGCAACACTCCCGTGGACCTGAACGGCTGGAGAATCGTCTCGGGGCCGACGGGGTCGGAGCAGCACCCCATCGCGGCCAGCGTCGTCATCGCGCCGGGCGGCTACGCGGTCCTCGGCAACAACACCAACTCGTCCACCAACGGCGGCCTGGTGGAGCAGTACAGTTACGGGACCGCCATCACCCTGAACAACAGCAATCCCGGGACGGATTGGCTAGTGCTGAAGCTCCCGGACGGCACCGTGGTGGACAGCGTCTCCTACTCGGCGCGCAGCGGTAGCACTATCGTCCCGCCGATTTACTCACCATCGGCGGGGATCTCGCGCGCCTTGAAGCCTGCCGCACTGCCGCAGCCCCACGGTATCATGGGCGACACGGTCAACTGGGCCAACACGCCCACCGGCACGACCTACGGGCTCGGAGACCGCGGCACGCCAGGGACCGGTGCCTATGAGCCGCTCGTGCCGGGGGGCGAGGTCGTGACGGTCACCGTGACGCCGGATCCCGCCACCGCCGTCATCGGCCACACGCTGCTGTTCGCCGCGACCGGCCGGGACGTGAACGGGGCGGTGTCGATTACGACCTTCACATGGGCAAGCGCCGACGCGAGCGTCGCCATGATCGACGCGGCCACCGGCCTCGCGACGGCCCTCACCCCAGGGACGACGAAGATCTCCGCCACAGCGGCCAACGGGATCGCCGACACGGCGACGCTCACCGTGTCGCTCCCCGTGGTGGCGTCGATCACCGTGGCCATCAATACGCCGCGCGAAGTGCCGGTCGGCTTCGTCAAGCCCGCGTTCCCCACCGTGAAGGACGCCGGCGGGGGCACCATCTCCCCGACACCGGCGCTGACCTGGACCAGCTCCGACCCGACGATCGCGTCGGTGGACGGCGACGGCTACGTGACAGGACGCGCGACGGGCACGGTAACGATCACGGCCACGGCGGCGAACGGAGTGTTCGGGAGTAACATGATCACCGTCGATCCGGCGATTGTACCCACCTCCGCCGTCTATCGCAATCACGTTGCGTTCGGCGTGCCGTTCGATGGCGACCCAAGCGACGACATCCTGATTACCCGCCCGCAGTACGAATTGTCGTACAGCCCGGTGCGCGGCGCGCCCAACTGGGTGAGCTGGGACCTGAACGCCACGCAGTTCGGCCCTTCGTCGCGCTGCGACTGCTTCTCGCCCGATCCGGCGCTGCCGGCCGGCGTCTATCACGTGGTCGACGCCGACTACCGCAACGGCCTGGGTGGCGTCATTGACCGCGGCCACATGACGATGTCCGAGGAGCGGACGACGACATATCAGGAAAACGCGACCACGTTCTACCTGACCAACGTCCTGCCGCAGGCGTCCGAGAACAACCAGGGGCCGTGGCTGGACTTCGAAATCTATCTGAACACACTCGCGCGCGATTCGAGCAAGGAGGTCTATGTGATCGCGGGCGGGCAGTACGGCCCGACGCCGAGGACGCTGAAGAACGAAGGGAAGGTTCAAATCCCGGACTACACGTGGAAGATCGCCGTCGTCCTTCCCGCGGGGCAGGGGTTCGCGGACGTGCACCGCATGAAGGATCTGAGGGTGATTGCCGTGCGCATCCCCAACGACACGACGCCGGGCGTGCCGGCGTCGGCCGTGGGGATCAAGCCCCTGAAGTGGCCGGTCTTCCAGACCACCGTGGATGCGATTGAGGCGGCGACCGGCTACGACTTCCTCGACCTGTTACCCGACGCCACGGAAGGTCCGATCGAGCAAGGCGATCACGCTCCGACCGCGCTGCTGGCGCCGGTCGCGCCGTCCCTGGAGGGGAGTCCGGTGTCCTTCAGCGCGGCCGAGTCTACCGACCCCGATGGCGATGCGCTGAGTTACGGGTGGGATTTCGGCGACGGAGCGGCGGGCACAGGCCAGACCCCGAGCCACACCTACGCCGACAACGGCACGTACGCGGTGAGGCTGGTCGTCAGCGATCCCGCTGGTGCCCCCGACACGGCCACCGCGGCGCTCACGATCGCCAATGTGCCCCCGGCCGTCGCGCCGTTCGCCGGCGCCAGCCTCATCGCCGGCGAGACCTACACGACGACGGGGAGTTTCGCCGATCCGGGCGCGGACCAGTGGACCGGGGCCGTCAACTACGGGGATGGCGGTGGTTCAGGACCGTTGGCGCTTTCGGAGAAAGCATTCACGCTCACCCACACCTACGCCGCGGCCGGAACCTTCACCGTCACCGTGACAGTTACGGACAACGACGGTGGCCAGGGATCCAGGGCGGCGACGGTGAACGTGGCAACGCCCACGGCGGCGGCCCAGGCGGTGATGGGCCAGGTGCGAGGGCTGGCGGCGGCCGGTGAGCTTCCCCCGCAGCTGGTCACGCCGCTCCTCGCGATCCTGACCGCCGCCGTGCGACAGATCGAGCGTGGCAACAGCACCGCCGCGATCGAACAGCTGGATGCGTTTCTGAATCAGGTCGACGCCGCCGTGCGGTCGGCGAAGCTCGCCTCCGGCGCGGCGCAACTGTTGCGCCTCTCGGTGGAGCGTATAGAGGGCGTGCTTGCAATAGAGGCTTAGACACAGCTTCCCGACCACGAGGATCACCATCTGGTCGGGGTGCAGGTACCGCTTCGCCACGGCGGTCACCTGGTCGGGCGTGACCGCCTGGATCCCCTTCAAGTAGAGATCGAACCAGTTCGCCGGCAGGCCGTCCACGGCGTAGCCCAGCTGCCGGGCGACGATCTCACCGGCGTTCTGAAACTGGAAGACGAACGAGTTCACCTCGTTGTCCTGCGCCAGCTTCACGTCCTGCGCGGTGACGGGCTCGGTCGCCATCGAGCCGACGAGGTCGCGCATCAGCCGCACGGCCGCGACGGTCTTCTCGGCGCGCACCTGCGCGCCGGCGAAGAACTGATCCTCCCGCTTCGTGTCCGCGTTCCAGACGCTGAACACGCTGTAGGCGAAGCCGGAGTCGCTGCGCACCCGCTGCAGCAGGCGCGAGTTGAATCCGCCGCCCCCGCCGAGCAGGAAGTCGGCCACCTGCGCGGCGAAGTAGTCCGGGGTGTTGCCGACGCGTACGCCGCCGGCGTGGCCCATGCGGATGTTGGTCTGGTTGACGTCCTTCTCCACGAGCACCACCCGGGGCCCGCGCGCGAACTGCACCGGCGGCATGGGGCGCAGCCCCGGTGGGCACTTCCCCCAGCCGCGGAACAGCCGCTCCAGGCGCGCCAGCATCTCGCGCTCGGAGAAATCGCCCGAGACGCCGAGCACCAGGTTGTCGGGGCAGAAGATGCGCTGCTGCGTCCAGCGGAACCGCTCCGGCGCGAAACCGGCGATCTCCTGCGGGGTGACCTGCGTGCGGCCGAGCGGATGGTCGCCCATCAGCACCTGGTTCCAGGCGCGCCCCAGCACCGAGCCCGGCGTGTCGTTGCGGCGCCGCCATTGCTCCCCCTGCTGCGCGGCGATGAGACGCACCCGGGACGTGTCGTTGCGCGGATTGCGCATCAGGTCGAACCCCAGGTCGAGCAGCTGGTCGGTGTACTTCGACAGCCCGGAGAACGACGCCGTGCTGGTCTCGTTCCCCGTCGAGAGGAACACGGTCAGCGCGTAGAACTCGATGAGCTTGTCCACCGAGTCGGGGCTGAGCCGCGTGGTGCCGCCAGTGCGCATCAGGTTGTCGGCCTGCCAGCCGACGCCCCACAGCGAATCGGGGAGGTTGGCGACGCCGACCTTGGAGACGATCTCGACGTCGAGGAGTGGGAGGCTGTGATCCTCGAGCAGGTACACCGCGACGCCGTTGGACAGCGTCACCCGCTTGGGGGTCGGCGGGGTGAAGTGCAGCGGCGGGATCTGCAGGGCCGCCATCTGGGCCCGCGGGTCCGTCGGCTGCTGGGCGACGAGCGGCACGGCAACGGCTATCAGCGCTGCGACAGTGATTGGGGCGCGCATCAGTTGGTCCCTCCCGCAGCAGGCTGGGCCGGCCGCACCAGCGTCGCGACCGTGCGATTGCTCTTGTCGAAGTATTCCCGGGCGACGCGCTGCACGTCGGCGGCCGTCACCGTGAGAAGGGCAGTCTGGTCGCGGAACGTCTGGCGCCAGTCGTACCAGAGCGCCTCGCTGCTCGAGAGCTGGAACGCCAGACCGAAGTTGTCCTCGAGGCGCTGGACGGCGCCGGCCTCGATCTGGTTGCGGACCCGCTGCAGCTCCTCGGGACTGGGAGGCTCGCGCTTCAGGCGGTCGAGCTCCTCGTAGATCTCGCCCTCGAGCTCCGCGGTGGTGTGCGGGGCGATGGGCACCACGGTGAACGTGAACAGCCGCGGATACAGCGACCCCGGCCCGCTGCCCGAGAAGATGTTGGTGGCGGCCCGCTCCTTGATGACGAGCCGTTGGAACAGCCGGGAGGTGCGCCCGCCGGTCAGCAGCTGCGACAGCACCGCGAGCGCGGGCGCGTCGGGGTGCCGCGCCTCCGGCACGTGATAACCGATCAGCACCTGCGGGTTGGCGTCGTACTCGACTTCGATGCGGCGCTCGCCGTGCTGCGGCGGCTCCTGGGTCACGACCGGGCGGTGGGGCTCGCCGGCGGGGATGTCGGCGAAGTAGCGCGTCGCCCACGCCTTCATGGAATCGACGTTGATGTCGCCCACGATGGCGACCACGGCGTTGTTGGGGCCGTAGAAGCGGCGGAAGTACTCCTGCGCCGCGGTGCGGCTGACGGTCTGGATCTCGCTCGCCACGCCGACGACGGGCCGGCCGTACGGGTGCGCCCGGTAGGCGGCCGCGAGGAACTCCTCACGCAGCAGGCCTCCGGGGCTGGTCTCGACGCGCAGCCGCCGCTCTTCCATCACCACGTCGCGCTCCGAGTAGAACTCGCGGAGCACCGGGTTGCGGATGCGGTCGCTGTCGAGGATGAACCACAGCTTGGCGCGGTTCGCCGGGAGGGCGAAGAAGTAGTTGGTGACGTCGTTGCCGGTCGAGGCGTTGAGGTTCTGCGCCCCGTTCTCGGTGAGGATGCGGTCCAGCTCGTTGCTGACGACGTACTGGCGGGCCGAGTCCTCGAGCTGGTGCAGGCGGCCCCGCAGGCGCGCGAGCAGGGTCGTGTCGGCCTCGTCACCCTTGCGGAACTCCGCGGTGAGCGAATCGGCTACCGCGTCGACGCGCGGGAACATCGCCTGCTCGGCCGCATAGTTCTTGGTGCCGATCGCGCGGGTCCCCTTGAACAGCATGTGCTCGAAGAGGTGGGCGGTCCCCGAGATCCCCGTCCACTCGTCCACGCCGCCGGCGCGGAAATGCGTGACGAAGGCGACGGTCGGCGCCCCTTCGCGGCGCAGAAACAGAAAGGTCATGCCATTGGGCAGGACGTACTTGACTACAGGCAGACGTTCGCCGGGCGTCGTCTGCTGCGCCCCGAGGGGCGGAGCGATGGCGAGCAGGGCGGTGAGTCCGACGAGCAATCGCATACCAGCTCCTTGGAATCGAGCGTTCAGAATATCAGATGCTCTTCATCGTTGGCAAGTTGCGCAGTGCGTCGTCTGTCGCCCATCGATCGCGTGCGTCGTCCTGAGCTTCCGGCCACAGACGACGCACGGCTTGCGGGCGCGCCCGTACACCTTGAGCTCGAACTGGAACCGCCCGCTGGCGCCCGTGCCGGTGCGGTAATCCCGCACCGTCGTGCCCGAGGCGGCGAGCGCGCGGGCCAACACGCCCGTCACGGCCGTGTGCAGGCGCGCGAACTCCTCGAGCGTGAGCGTCGAGGTGCGTTTCGACGGGGCGATCCTGGCCTCGAACAGCGCTTCGTTCGCGTAGATGTTGCCCACGCCGGCGATGCGCTTCTGATCCATGATCGCCTTCTTGATCGCGACCGTCGTGCCGCGCAGACGATCGGCGAGGACGAACGGCGTGAACGTCTCCTCCAGCGGCTCCGGGCCGATGCGCCCGGTGTACGCCGCCCAGCCGGCCTCGTCCAGCAGCCACACGGTCCCCAGCCGTCGCACGTCGCGATAGACGAGCAGGCGGCCGTCCTCGAGCGTGCACACCAGCACGGCATAGCGGCGCTGGTCGCGGGTCAAGACCTGCTCGTGCACCACCAGCGACCCGGTCATCCGCGGCTGGATGACCATGCGGTGCTCGGAGCCGAGGCGGAACACCGCGTGCTTGGCGCGGCGCCCCACTTCCTCGAAGCTGTTGCCCTTCAGGGTGCGCAGCAGGCGGGCCTTGGACACACCGCGCAGCACGTCCGTCTTGATGAGCCGCGCCTCCGCGATCCGAAATCCTTCGAGCCGCGGCGCGAGCTCCCGGACGATGGTCTCGACTTCAGGCAGCTCCGGCACGGTGCAGTTCGCGCCACGCGATGTCGCGGCGCCACGCCTTTCCGTCGAATGCGATGCGGTCGCTGGCGGTGCGGCTGGCCCGCGCCGCCTGGGCCACGCTTCCCCCCACACCGGTGACGTTCAGCACCCGGCCCCCGGCGACGCGGAGCGTGCCGGCCTGATCGGTCGTGGTGCCGGCGTGAAACACCAGCACGTCGGGTCCGAGATCTGGCGGCAGAGTGATCGCCGCGCCCTTCTCGGGCGCGTCGGGATAGCCGCGGGCGGCGAGGACCGTGGTGACCGCGGCGCGCTGCGGACGCAGTACGGCGGTCGCCGGTTGCCAATTGCCGGTGGCAATCGCTATCAGGTGCTCGCTGACCCCGGGCGGCAGCCCGGGGAGAATGGCCTGGGTCTCCGGATCGCCAAACCGGCAGTTGAACTCCAGGACGTACGGCGTCCCGTCCGCAGACACCATGAGCCCGGCGTAGAGGACGCCGGTGTAATTCGCGCTGCGGCGGGCGAGCTCCTCGAGCGTCGGCTCGAACACCTCACGCCGCACCCGCTCGATGAGCCGCTCGCTGCCGAGTGCCACGGGGCAGTAGGCGCCCATCCCGCCGGTGTTGGGCCCGGTGTCGCCCTCACCCAACCGCTTGTGGTCCTGCGCGGGCGGCAGCACCAGCAGCCGGCGGCCGTCGGTCAACGCCAGCACCGACAGCTCCTCTCCCGTCAGAAACGCCTCGATGACGACTTCGCGGCCCGCCTCACCGTATCTGTTCTCCGCGAGCATCGCCCGCGCGGTGGCGGCGGCCTCGGTGCGAGTCGCGCACACCACGACGCCCTTGCCGGCGGCGAGCCCCGAAGCCTTGACGACGAGCGGCTCGGCGTGCCCGCCGATGTAGCGGAGCGCGGCGGCGAGGTCGGTGAAAGTGCGGCTCGGCGCGGCGGGGACGCCGGCCGCCGCCATCACGTCCTTGGCGAACGCCTTTGAGGCCTCGATGCGCGCGGCGGCGGCACTGGGCCCGAAGACGGCGATGCCGGCCGCGCGCAGCGCGTCGGCGAGCCCGGCGGCGAGCGGCGCCTCGGGCCCGACGACGACGACGTCGATCGCGTGCTGGCGCGCGGCGGCGACGATGTCCGCCACGGCGGTCGCCTGCACGGTGAGGTTGATGGCGAGCTGAGCGGTGCCGGGATTGCCGGGAGCGGCGAAGAGGGTCGCGGGGGGAAGGTCGCGTTTGAGCGCCCAGACGAGCGCGTGCTCGCGGCCGCCCCCCCCGACGACCAGGATTTTCACTTCTTCTTGAACGCGTCCGTAAAGGCTTGCGCGGCGCGGCGGGCGCCATCCACGACGTCTTTCACGGCCTCTTTCGCTTCCTTCATGTAGTGGTCGCGCGCCTCGTCGATGTCCTTGTCGAGAGGCCGCTGCTCGGCTTCCGGCCCGCGGTGCGTGTACTCGCCGCGCAGGATGCGGTCGTAGTGCCCCGCCTCGATCCACCGCTGCAGCTCGGCCGCCCGCACCGTGTTGAAGGGATGCGTGCGCAGCAGCACGCCGAGGATCTTGAAGACGCGGTCGAGCGCGCCGCCCGACTCCTCGTACTCCTTCGCCTGCACCAGGAAGCTGTCCAGGTCCATCTGCGACATGTCGCCGCCGCCCGCGAACTTGAGGTGCATGCGCAGGGATGCGGTGGGATCCTGCGTGGCGAGGAGACCGGCCCGGTCCGACGACAGCTCGCTCTTGCGGTACCACTCGAGCAGCGCCAGCTCGATGGGAAGCAGCGCGATGCCGGCGAGGAAGGGGAGGGCGGAGAGGCTGGCGTTGAGCAGCAGCCACAGGATCGTGCGGTACAGCGCGTGACCGCTCATCACGTGCCCCAGCTCGTGGCCCAGCAGCGACCGCATCTCGTCGTTATCGAGCAGCGTCATGGCGCCGGAGTTGATGATGATGAACGGCTCGTCCATGCCGAAGGCGCCGGCGTTGGCGAACGGCGTCTGGGAGACGAACAGCTGGGTGTCCTTCGGCCAGTCGAGGGTGGTGCGCACTTCGGTAAACAGCGAGTGCAGGCGCGGGAACTGCTTCGGCCCCACGCGCACCGCGTCGGCCTGGAAGATCAGCCGCACCCCGCGCTCGCCGATCAGGCCGTAGATCTTCTTGACGACTTCGTCGAAGCCCGGCACCGACCGCAGCGTCTGCAGGGCCGCGCGGTCGGCGGGGTGCTCCCACGCCACGGCGGCGATCTGCGTCAGAATCTTGCGGGACCGCGCCGAAGGCACGCCCGTTGGGTCGCTCATGGTGAACTCCTGGAGTCGTTATCCTGCACCGTACGGCGGTACGTACGGTCTCTGTTTCGCTCCCGCCTCAGTCGTCGCCCAGCGCCTGGTCCAGATCGGCGATCAGGTCCTCGACGTCCTCGATTCCCACCGACAACCGCACGAGGCTGTCGGTGAGGCCCATCTTGCGCTTGAGATCGGCCGGCACGCTGGCGTGCGTCATCGACGCCGGGTGGCCGACGAGGCTCTCGACGCCGCCCAGCGACTCGGCGAGCGCGAAGATCTTCGTGCGCTCCACGAGGTGCCGCGCCCGGCTCACGTCGCCCAGCTCCACGCTCAACATCCCGCCGAACCCCGTCATCTGCCGGCAGGCGAGGTCGTGCTGCGGGTGCGACGGCAGGCCCGGATAGTAGACGCGCTCGATGCGGGGGTGCTTGGCGAGCCACTCGGCGATGCGGCGACCGTTGACGTCGTGCTGGCGCATGCGCAGCGCCAGCGTCTTGGTGCCGCGCAGGGCCAGCCAGCAGTCGAACGGACCCGGCACCGCGCCGGAGCTGTTCTGGAGGAACGCGAGGCGCTCGGCGAGGTCGTCCCGGTTGGTGACGATGTCGGCGCCGAGTTCGAGCGGCCGCTGGAAGCACGGCGTCGCGAACGTGTTGTCCACGACGAACAGCGCCTTGGCCTTGCGCGCGATCTCCCCGGTCGCGGCGAGGTCGCACAGCCGCATCATCGGGTTGGTCGGCGTTTCGGCGTACACCATCTTCGTGGCGGGCGTGATCGCCGCCTGGACCTCGGCGAGGTCGCCGCCGTCGACGAAGGTGAAGGCGAGGCCGAGCCGCGCCCAGATGTGCGTCATCTGGCGGTGCGTGCCGCCGTAGACGTTCTCGCCGCACACGACGTGGTCGCCGGCGGACAACAGTTTCAAAACGGCATCCACGGCGGCGAGGCCGGAGCCGAACGCGAACCCGTGGCGGCCGCCTTCGAGCGCCGCGACGTTGCGCTCCAGCGCCTCGCGCGTGGGGTTGCGCGTGCGGGCGTATTCGTACCCTTTGTTGCGGCCGAGCCCGTCCTGGATGTAAGTGGAGGTCTGGTAGATCGGCGTCATCACCGCGCCCGCGAGCGGGTCGGGCGCCTGGCCCGCGTGCACGGCGCGGGTGCCAAAGCGGCGCAACAAATCGTGGTCGAACGCGCGGGTCATGGCGGGAACGTAAGGGCGCCTTCCGCCCCGGGCAAGCGACCCGTACGTTTCGCGAACATGCCCCAACCGAATGCGATGCGGTGCCTGGTCGTGGACGACGAGCCGCGACTGCGGCGGGTCCTCGTGCGGCTGCTCGAGGGCGAGGGGTTCATGTGTCTGGAGGCGGGGTCGGGCGTGGAGGCGCTCGAGCAGCTCGAGCAGGAGCCCGTCCCGCTCGTCATCTCCGACCTGCGCATGCCGCAGATGGACGGCGTGGCGCTGCTGCGGGCGATCATGCACCGCTGGCCCGACACCGCGGTGGTGATGGTGACGGCGGTCGCGGAAGTCGAGAGCGCGGTCGCGTGCCTGCAGCTCGGCGCGCTCGACTACGTCGGGAAGCCGTTCCACCTCGACGAAGTCCGCGCCCGCGTCATGCAGGCGCTCGACAAGCGGGCGCTGAAGCTCGAGCTCAAGAGCTACCAGCAGCACCTCGAAGACCGCGTGCGCGCCCAGGCGCACCGCATCGAAGAGCTGTTCCTGGGGGGCGTGCAGGCGCTGGCGCAGGCGCTCGAAGCCAAGGACGCGTACCTGAAGGGTCACTCGATCCGGGTCGCGGAGTACGCCACCGCCATCGGGCGCCAGCTGCGCCTCGATGCGAACGCTCTCGACACCCTGTCCCTCGGCAGCAACCTCCACGACATCGGCAAAATCGGCGTCAGCGAAGAAGTGCTCCACAAGCGCGGGGCGCTCAGCGAGGAGGAGTACCGGCACATCATGGAGCACCCGGTGATCGGCGCGCGCATCCTCGGCCCGCTGCTCAAGGACTACGGCGCGATCATCGCGATCGTGCGCTCCCACCACGAGCGGCTCGACGGCAAGGGCCTCCCCGACGGCCTGAAGGGCGACGAGATCCCGCTGCTGGTCCGGGCGGTCACCGTCGCCGACGCCTTCGACGCCATGACCAGCGAGCGGCCCTATCGCCCCTCGCTCCCGGTGGAGCGCGCCCTCACCGAGCTCCGGGACGGCAAAGGCCACCAGTTCGATCCCGAGGTCGTCGAGGCCTTCGTGCGCGCCTACCCCTCGGCGCAGCAGCTCCCGATCGCCACGCCGGCCCCCCGCGTGCTGCACCTTCCCGAGAACGTCGTGCCCGCCTGAATGTCGGACACCTTGATGATCGGCGTCGCCGGCATCCGGGGGATCGTCGGGAAGGACCTGACCCCGGAAGCGGTGGCGCGGTATGCGGCGGCCTTCGGCGTCTGGGCTAAGACGGGGAAGGGGCCCCGCCTCCGCCCCACCGTGGTTTTAGGCCGGGATGCGCGCACGTCCGGCCCGATGTTCGCGCGCGCGGCGGCGGCGGGCCTGATGTCGGTGGGCTGCGACGTGATCGACGTGGGGCTGGTCAGCACCCCCACGGCGCAGCTCGCGGTCGAGCACCACCGCGCCGCGGGCGGCATCGTGCTCACGGCGAGCCACAACCCCATCGAATGGAACGCCCTCAAATTTGTCGGCCCCGATGGCATCTTTCTCGATGCGGAAGGCGGCGCGCGCGTGGTGACCCTCGCGGCCGACGGGCGACTCGAGCGCGCCGGGTTCGGCACGCTGGGCGACGTGGTGACGGACGAGGCCGCCACCGCACGCCACCTCGCGGCGGTCCTGCGACTCAAGGCGGTGAACGTGCGCGGCATCCGCCGCCGCCGCTTTCGGGTCGCGCTCGACACGGTGCGCGGGGCCGGCGGTGTGATCATGCCGGCGCTGCTCGAGCGGCTGGGGTGTCGCGTGGCCGGGACGAACCTCGAGCCCGACGGCCGCTTCCCGCGGCCACCCGAGCCGCTCCCCGAACATCTCGATGCGCTCGGCAAGCTGGTGCGGCGCAGCAAGGCGGACGTAGGGATCGCGGTGGACCCCGACGTGGACCGGCTCGCCATCGTGGACGAGCGGGGACGGCCGATCGGCGAGGATTACACGTTAGCGTTCGCGGTGAGAGCGGTCTTGGGCGGTCAGGCGGTCAGGCGGTCAGGCGGTCGCCGGAACTCCTTGACCGCCCGACCGCCGGTCCGCCCGACCGCCGTCGTTTGCAACCTCTCCACCTCGCTCGTCGTGGACGACGCGGCGCGTGAATGCGGCGCCGCGGTCATCCGGGCCCCCGTCGGCGAGGCGTACGTGGCGCGGGCGATGGTGGCCGCGCGCGCGCCGGTGGGCGGCGAAGGCAACGGCGGCGTGATGCTGCCGGCGCTGCACGTGGGGCGGGACGGGCCGGTGGCGGCGGCGTTGGCGCTGACGCTCCTGGCCCGAACCGGGAAAACCGTCAGCGAGCTCGTCGCAGCGGCTCCCCGCTACGTTATTGTCAAGGCGAGGGTGGAGCGGGGAGCGGGGAGCGGGGAGCGTGGGTTGTCAGGCGGGTACGCGGCGCTCAAGCGCCGCTTCCCGGACGCGACGACCGACGAGCGCGACGGATTACGGCTGGCGTGGGCCGACCGCTGGCTGCACGTGCGGCCGTCGAATACCGAGCCGATCATCCGGTTGATCGCCGAGGCGCCGACCGGCGCCGCCGCCGAGGCGCTGATCGAGGAAGGACGCAAGCTATGTGCGGGATCGTAGGCTACACCGGCGCGCGGCCCGCCGCCGCGCTGGTGCTCGAGGGGCTGAAGCGGCTCGAGTACCGCGGGTACGACTCGGCGGGGCTCGCCGTCGTGAGCGACGGGCGCATCGAGGTGTTCAAGACGGCGGGGAAGATCGCGGCGCTCGAGAAGGAGCTGGGCGCGACGCTCCCGGCCGGCACGACGGCGCTCGCCCACACGCGCTGGGCGACGCACGGGGCGCCGAACGTGAAGAACGCCCACCCCCACACCGACTGCGGCGGCACGGTCGCGCTGGTGCACAACGGCATCATCGAGAACGCCGGCCCGCTGCGCGCCGCCCTCATCAAGCGCGGCCATCGCTTCCGCTCCGAGACCGATACCGAGGTGCTCGCGCACCTGATCGAGGAGCTGCACGCCAAGGGCGCGCCGCTCGTGGACGCGGTGGTGGGTGCGCTGCAGGAGATCGAAGGCGCCTACGGGATCGCGGTGCTGTCGAGCCGCGAGCCCGATAACATCGTCGCCGCTCGCAAGGGCTCGCCCCTGCTCGTCGCGATCGGGCAGGGCGAGCATTGGGTGGCGTCCGATGCGTCGGCGGTGCTGGCGCACACCCGCTCGGTGGTCTACCTGGACGACGGGGAGATCGCCGTGATTCGGCCCAACGATTACCGCATCCTCGACCTGACCGCCGTGGAGAAAGAAAAGACGGTCACGCACGTCGACTGGGACCTGGGCACGATCGAGCGCGGCGGGTTCGCCCACTTCATGCTCAAGGAGATCATGGAGCAGCCCGAGAGCCTGCGGAACACCCTGCGGGGCCGGCTGCTCGAGGAAGAGGGCACGGTGCGGCTGGGCGGGCTCAACATCACCGATGAAGACCTGCTCAAGATTCAGCGCATCGTGATCACCGCCTGCGGCACGTCGTGGCATTCGGGGCTCATCGGCGAATACATGATGGAAGAGCTGGCCCGGGTCCCGACCGAAGTCGAGTACGCGTCCGAATTCCGCTACCGCAATCCCATCGTGGACGACCGGACGCTGGTGATCGGGATCTCGCAGTCGGGCGAGACCGCCGACACGCTGGCGGCGCTGCGCGAGGCGAAGCGACGCGGGGCGCGCACGCTGGGACTCGTCAACGTCGTGGGCAGCACGATCGCCCGGGAGGTGGACGGCGGCATCTACCTGCACGCCGGGCCGGAAATCGGCGTCGCCTCGACGAAGGGGTTCACGAGTCAGATCGCGGCGCTGGCCCTGCTCACGCTCAAGATGGGCCGGCTGCGCGCGCTCTCCATTCTCCAGGGGCGGGAAGTGGTGCGGGCGCTGGCTAAGCTGCCGGAGCTGGTGGGGCGCGTGCTCCAGACCGCACCGCAGGTCGAGCAGATCGCCGAGCGGCTGGTGCGGGCGCAGAACGTGCTGTATCTGGGCCGCGGCTACAACTTCCCCGTCGCGCTCGAGGGCGCCCTGAAGCTCAAGGAAATCAGCTACATCCACGCCGAGGGCTACCCCGCCGCCGAGATGAAGCACGGGCCCATCGCGCTGATCGACGACCTGATGCCGGTGGTGTTCATCGCGCCGCAGGACGCCGTCTATCAGAAGGTGGTGAGCAACGTCGAAGAGGTGAAGGCGCGGGGCGGCCGCGTGATCGCCATTCTGACCGAAGGGGACACCGGCGTCGCGCGCCTCGCCGACCACAAGATCGAGATCCCCACGACGCTGGACCTGCTCACGCCGGTGCTCAGCGTGCTGCCGCTGCAGCTGCTCGCCTACTACATCGCCGTGCGCCGGGGGTGCAACGTGGACCAGCCGCGGAATCTGGCCAAGAGCGTCACCGTCGAGTGAGGGTCGTGCTGCAACGCGTCTCCCGTGCAGCGGTGCGGGTGGACGGGAACGTGACGGGTCAGATCGACGTCGGGTTCGTCATCCTCGCCGGCTTCGCGCCGGGCGACACCGAAGAAACGCTCACCTGGATGGCGGAGAAGATCCTGAGCCTCCGCCTGTTCCGTGATGCCGAAGACAAGATGAACCGCTCGCTCGACGAGGCCCATGGCGCGGTGCTCGTCGTCTCCCAATTCACGCTCTACGGCGACGCCAGGAAGGGCCGGCGGCCCAGCTTCATCGACGCCGCGCCGTCCGAGGTGGCGAAGCCGCTCTACGAGCGGTTCGTGGGCCTACTGAAGGAGCGGGGAGCGGGGAGCGGGACGCGCGTCGAAACGGGGGAATTCGCTGCCATGATGGAGGTCGAGTTGGTGAACGACGGGCCGGTCACCCTGCTGCTGGAGCGCTAGCGCGGCACCGCGACGATCGCGAGGTGGTCGCCTTTGGGACTCACCGCCAGCCGCGAGACGTTGGTGAGCCCCGCCGCCGCGAAATCCGCCGCCTCCTCCCACTCTCCACCGCGGCGCGGATTCCACTGATACAGCTTCGTGCCCCGGGCCATCAACACGATCCTGCCGGGCGTCCACGTGAAGAAGTCCGCGCCCTCGAGCGCCCGCACCAGGGGCGTGACCACCCGCGTGCGCACGTCCACCTCCTTGATCCACGCCCCCGCCACCGAGTCACGCTGCAGGAAGGCGACCGCTTCGCGCCCCGGCACGCGCTGCAGTGACCGGCCGATGTCCCGCGCGACCACCTCCCCGGGGCGTCCTGGCGTGCGGGCGTCCGCGATCTGCAGCGTGGGCGGCGAGCCAAGCACGAACAGCACGAGCGTGTGCGCGTCCCCCCAGGCGTGGTAGCCGACCGGCTTGATGGAGTCGAGCACGAGGCGCGGCTGTGTGCCGTCCGCGTCGAACGCCCATAGGCGCTGGGTGGAGTCGGCCTCGACGCGCACCGTCGAGAAACCACGGCCGTCGGGCAGCGGGGTCGGGGAGTACTCGCTCTCGCGCGTTGCGGTGAGGCGGACGCTCGTGGCGCGCTCCAGATCGTAGCGGTAGATGTCGGCCTGGCTGTCCTCACGGATCGACGTATAGAGGAAGGCGCGGCCGTCCGGCAGGAAGAACGGCTGGTTGTCGTAGCCGGACCGGGCCGTGACGTTGACCGGCGTGCCGACCTGCACGCGGCCGTCCGCGACGCGCAGGCTGGCCAGGTAGATGTCGGTCGCGGGCGGCGGCGCGGCGGCCTGCAAGACCAGGACGAGATACGAGAGCACGCCCCAACATAGCCCCTGCTATCTTTTTCCGCGTGCCGGGAGACCCCGCAACCACTCCGATCGTTCTTGCCAGCGGCTCTCCGCGGCGCCGCCAGCTGCTGGAGATGTTGCGCATCCCCTTCCGCGTGATCCCCCCCGACGTCGACGAGTACGTCCTCCCCGGCGAAGCGCCCGAACGCTACGTCACGCGACTGTCGCGCGCCAAGGCTGAGGCGGTCGTCGCCCGGGCGCCGGGGGAGCTGGTCCTCGCGGCGGATACGACGGTGGTGCTGGACGGAGCGATCTTCGAGAAGCCCACGTCGCCCGCGCACGCGGTGGAGATGCTGTCGCGGCTGCAGGGGCAGACCCACGAGGTGATGACGTCGGTGGCGGTGGCGCGGGACGGCGAGCTCGCCCAGGCGCTCGACGTGTCGCGCGTGACGTTCCGGCCGGTGGACCGGCCCACCCTCGAGGCGTACGTCGCCACGGGCGAGCCGCTCGACAAGGCCGGCGCCTACGCGATCCAGGGCCTCGGCGCGCCGCTGATCGAGCGTGTGGAGGGAGACTTTTTCGGGGTGATGGGCCTGCCGCTGCGCCTGGCGCTCGACCTCTTGGCGCGGTTCGGCCGGCCTTACCGCTTCACGCGGTAGACGGGGATTTTCTTGGCCTTGCCCTTCACCTGCACGGGCTCGAGCGCCTCGACCTTGGGGGGCTTCTTCAGCGCCTTGTAGAACGGCTCCGAGATCAGGATCTCGTTGAGGCCCGCCGAGGAGCAGAGCCGGCTGGCCGTGTTTACCGCGTCGCCGATGACGGTGTACTCGAGCCGGCGGTCGGAGCCGATGTTCCCCGCGAACACTTCCCCGAAGTTGATGCCGATCCCGATCGCCACGGGGCGGCGGCCCTGCGCTTTCCACTTGGCGTTCATCTTTTCGAGCGCGCTCAGCTGCTCCAGCGCGCACGTCATGGCGCGGTCGGCGTCGTCGGCGTGGGCGATCGGGGCGCCCCACAGGGCCATGATGGCGTCGCCCATGAACTTGTCGAGCGTGCCGCTGTTCTCGAACACAATCTCCACCATTTCGGTGAAGTACTCGGTGAGCAGCGTCGCGATGTCGTCCGGGCTCATGTCTTCCGACATCGGGGTGAAGCCGCGGATGTCCGAGAAGAAGATCACGACCGGCCGCTTCTGCCCGCCCAGCTGCACGGCGCCCTCCTGCTGGGCGATCTGGGCGGCGAGGTTGGGCGCGAAGTAGCGCTGAAAGTTCGAGAGCACCAGCGCCTCGCGACGGCTGCGCTCGGAGAGGCGCGAGTTCTCGATCGCCGCGGCCGCGAGCCCGCCGAACCCGATGAGGAACTCCAGGTCCTCGTCGGCGAACGAGTGGATCGCGGTCTGGTTGTCCACGTACAGGATGCCGAGGACGCCCTGGTCCGAGCCCATGAGCGGCGTGCACATAGCGCTGCGCACGCTCTGGATGAGGATCGACTTCCCCTTGAAGCGGTCGTCGGCGGCGGCGTTGTCGGAGAGGATCGCGACGCGGTCGTCCACGGCCTTGCGGGCGATGGACTGGGGCACGTGGCGGGCGGCGGAGGCGTCCCCGGTGCGGCTCTTCGAGACGCGCGGCACCAGCTCGTTCGACTTCTGATCGAGGAGCAGGATCGAGACCCGGTCCACGTTCATGATCTGGAAGGTGAAGTCCACCACTTTGTCCAGCAGGCGGTCGAGCTCCTGCTGCTTGTTCAGCTCCTTCGAGATCTCCAGCAGCAGCGACAGCTTCTTCGTGGTCCGCTCCTCCTGGGTCTGCGCCTTGACCTTGAGGTGCGACGCCCCCTGCGGGTGCGCGTCGACGATCGCCGGCACGCCACCCGAGGCGCTGACCGGCAGCTGGCGCACGATGGTGCCGCCCGGCGGCGGCTTGCCGGGGGCGAAGTCCGACGGCGGCACCACCTGCGGGCGCGCCACCGGCGGCGTCACGGAAACGACCCGGAACGCGACCTTGCCGAAGGTGACCACGTCGTTCTGGCCGGCCTCGGCCTCGTTGATGCGGGCGCCGTTCAGGAACGTGCCGTTGGAGGAGCCGAGGTCCTTGATGCTGACCCCGTTCTCGGTCAGGGCGACCTCGGCGTGGCGCCGCGAGATCGTAGGATCGTAGATGGGGATGTCGCTCGTGACCGCCCGGCCGACGACAAGGGTCCGGCCCTGCTGCAGGTCAATCGACTGTTCGCCGGAGGTGGAAAGCAGCTTGAACATCGGGCGGGAATATACCTCAGTCCCCGGCGCGAGCCAGCGCCAGCGCCCGCAGCACCGCCTGCGCCTTCTGTTCCGTCTCGGCGAACTCGCGCGCCGGGTCCGAGTCGGCCACGATGCCCGCCCCCGCCTGCACGAGCACGCGGTCCTTGAGCGCCACCGCCGAGCGCAGGCAGATCGCCGTGTCGAGATTCACCGCGCCCCAGCCGACGTAGCCTACCGCCCCGGCATAGGGCCCGCGCCGCTCGGGCTCGAGCTCGTCGATGATCTGCATCGCGCGGACTTTCGGGGCACCGCTCACCGTGCCCGCGGGGAAACACGCCTTGAACACGTCGAGGGCGTCGCAGCCGTCGCGCAACCGGCCGCGCACCTCGCTGACCAGATGCTGCACGTGCGAGTAGCGCTCGATGACCAGCAGGTCGGTGACGCGCACCGTGCCGTACGCCGACACGCGCCCCACGTCGTTGCGCCCCAGGTCCACGAGCATCATGTGCTCGGCCCGCTCCTTCTCGTCGGCGAGCAGGGCCCGGCCCAGCGCTTCATCTTCCTCGGGGCCGGCGCCGCGCGGCCGCGTCCCGGCGATCGGCCTGAGCGTCACCTCCCGGTCCTCGACCCGCACCAGGACCTCCGGCGAGCTGCCCACGATCGCGCAGTCGTCCAGCCCCAGATAATAGAGGTAAGGCGCCGGATTGAGCGCCCGTAAGTGGCGGTAGAGCAACAGGGGGTCCACGGCGCCCGCCGCTTCCTGGCGCCGCGACAGGACCGTCTGGAACGTGTCGCCCGCCCGGATGTATTCGAGGATGCGGCGCACGTCCCGCTCGAACGCCGCACGCGGGTAACGCGTCGTCGTCGGCACGGGAGGCGGATCGCCGTCGGTGAGCGCGAGCGGCGCGAGGCCGTGCGGCGCGCCGAGCCGCCGCCCCAGCTCCTCGATCCGCGCCTCGGCCCGCTCGAATGCCCGCACCCGCTCCTGCCCCGACGCGCCGGGCGGCACTTCGGCGTTGGCGACGAGGATGGCGCGCCCGTAGAGGTTGTCGAGAATCACCAGGCTGTCGGCGATCATCAGGACCGCATCGGGCAACCCCGTCGTGTCCGGCGGCGCCGCGGGGAGCCGCTCGATGGTGCGCACGAGGTCGTAGCCCAGGTAGCCGACGGCCCCGCCGGTGAACCGCGGCAGTCCCGGCACCGGAACGGCGGGCAGGGCGCGGAGCCGCTGCGCGAGGTGGCCGATGGGATCGTCGGTCTCCCCCGCGGCGCGCCAGCCGTCGGTCTGCGTCCAGCGCTCCACGGCGCGGCCGCGGTAGCGCCACGCTTCGCGCGGCTCGGTCCCGAGGAACGTGTAGCGGGCCCAGCGCTCGCCGCCGACCAGCGACTCGAGCAGGAAGCAGAACGGCGGCCGGGCGACCTTCGCGAGCACCGCCACCGGCGCGTCGGTATCGAGCACCACCTCGCGCACCAGCGGCACGACGCCGCCGCGCGCCGCGCGTGCCAGGAAATCGGAGCGGGCGTCGCTCTCTGTCATTTGGGTGCGGCGATCACGTACCGCCCGGGCGACTCGAGGGCGCTCGCCACGGTGTCGGCGCCGGCGTGCCCGCTGTTGCGGCCGAGCACCCAGTGGTCCGGCGAGAGCTCCCGCCACAGTCCCAAGGCCTGCTCGTACGCGACGGCGCTTGTGTACTTGGAGCTTTGGTTGTAGACGGAGAAGTCGCCGTACTTGCCGTAGGCGACCGTCACGACCGGCTCGCCGGCGCTGTTGAAGATCATGCCGGCGGGCGACACGGTGAAGCCGTAAATGTCGGAGGTCAATGTGACGGTGACGATTACCGTGGAGGTGTCGGCCAGGATGATGTTGTTCACCGAGACGATGCTGTGCGATGCGAACGAATAGCTCGCGAACAGGGTATTCGAGCCGTCGGAATGCCGGATGGAAAACGTGTTGAGGAGATTGTTGTGATAGAGGAAGCCGACCGCACTGGGTGGCGCCGAGTCGGTGTCGAGGCGCGGCAGCACGAGCAGGGCGCTGAGCGGTACGCCCCGGTCGGCGGGCCCGGTGCCGCCGCCGCACGCCGCCGCCAGCATCGCGACGGCGATTGCCGCGGCCGTGGTCACCCGCGAAATTCCGCGGTGATGCGCGGCCTGCCCGTCCTCCTGGCGCTGCTCGCCACTCCCGTCGCGCTCGACGCCCAGACCTGGAACGCCGACTCGGCGCTGGCCCTCGTCGGGCGCGCCATTGCCCGCCGCTCCCGGGCGGCGGCGGACACCTCGCTGCACGATTACAAAGCTCAAGCGCACGGGTTCGTCTTCTTCCTCGGACAGTTCGGTGAGGGGTTGAGCGAGCCGCCGCGGCTGATCAAAGCCGACCAGCTGGAGCTGGAAGTGTACTGGAAGTCGCCGGGGGCCAGCAAGCAGCGCATCGTCGGGTGGCGGGACCGTGCCGAGCTCCCCACGGATATCAACTACCACCGGGACCACCTCGGCATCGTGCAGAACAACTTCGGCCCCCTGATCCGCCTGGGCGAGGGCGACGAGGTGCGTGACGTCCCGCACCCGCTCAGCCCCGGGGCGCCGCTGCTCTACGACTACGCGATCGACGACACGCTGGCGATCGGGCTGCCGGGACGCACGGTGCGCGTCATCAGCGTGCGGGTGCGGCCCCGGGATTTCGCCGTGCCGCGCATCGTCGGCACGCTGTACGTCGACGCGGCAACGGCCGACCTCGTGCGCCTGGCCTTCAATTTCACGCCGCCCGCCTATCGCGACGCCGAGCTGGAAGACGTCAGCATCGTGCTCGAGAACGCCCAGTTCGAGGGGCGCTGGTGGCTGCCGTACCGCCAGGAGGTCGAGATCCGCCGGCGCGCCAGCTGGCTCGACCTGCCCGCACGCGGCATCATCCGCGGCCGCTGGGAGATCGACGACTACCGCTTCAACCTGGGCTTCGTCGACACCTGGTTCGCGGGCGAGGAGATCACGAGCCTGCCGCGCGCCGAGCTGGACTCGTTCCCGTGGGCGCAGCCCCTCGCGGCCGCCCTGCAGGACGTCGCCGAGCCGGTGCGCCAGAACGATCTGGAGGAGGTGCGCGCCCGCGTGGAGCGCATCGCCGGCGACCGCGCGCTGTCGGGCCTGCGCCGCGCGCGCCCCGGCGCCGACCGCTTGAGCGATCTGGTGCACGTGAACCGCGTCGAGGGGGTCACGCCGGGGATCGGCTTCGTGTGGCGGCCGGGCGGCGACCGGGTCGAGCTGCGCGGCCACGCCGGCTATGGACTGGCCGACCGTCGGGGGAAGGGGCGGTTCGCTGCGCGCTACGGCTCGGGGCGCAGCACCGTCGAGCTCGAAGGGTTCCGCGACGTGCGGGACGTAGGAGACGTGCCCGTCATCGCCCCGCTCCTCAATTCTCTCGCCGCGCAGGAGTTCGGCGCGGACGACGGGGACTACTACCTGGCGGACGGCGGGCGGGTGACGTGGCGCCACGGCCTCGGGACACGTGGGGAGTGGAGCGTGGCGACGGGGCGCGAATGGATCTCCGCGCTGCCGGTGCGCGCCGCGCCGGCATCGGGGAGGTTCCAGCCCAACGTGCCGCTGGGCGACGGCGGCGTGGACCTCGTGACGCTGGGCGTGCGGCGGCGCAGCGAGGGGTTCGCGGTACGTCGCGACGTACACGTCGAGCTCGCGCTGGAATTGGGCCGGCGCGACGGCGGCCTGGCGTACGCCAGAGTCGCGGGCGCCGGGCACCTGCTCGTGCCGCTCGGCGGCACGCGCCTGCTGCTGCGCGCGCAGGGCGGCGCCGCGACGCGCGACGTCCCGCCGCACCGCGCCTTCGTGCTCGGCGGCCGCGGCACGCTACCCGGCGACGACTTCCGCCGCTGGGGCGGCGCGCGCGCCGCGCTGCTGCACGCCGAGTGGCGCCTGCCGGTGCCGTTTCTGTCGCTCAAGCTGGGGCCGTGGGCGCGGACCCCCGCCGCCGCGGTGCTGGCGCCCTTCGTCGCGACCGGATGGACCGCGCGCCCGGTGCCGGGCACGCCGTGGCTCGCGACGCCGGACGCGCGCGTGACCTGGGGCGCTGGGCTGGAGTGGCTGGGCGTCTTCCGCCTCGACGTGGGTGTCGGCGCGCAAACGGGCCGCGTGCGCTTCGCGTTCGACGTGACGCGCGATTTCTGGGGGCTGCTGTGAAGCGCTCCGGACTGGACGGGACCCGGCGTTCGGCTAGGTTTCGGGGAACCGCCCATGCCTGAAGCGACTTTCCCCGACGAGTGGCTGGTCCAGTCCCTGGAAGGACTGGTCGACGCGGAGCGTCTGGCCGAGCTGCGGGGCAAGGCCGACCCGGCCAAAACCCTGTGGGAGACGCTGGTCGCGGCAAAGACCTGTACCGACGAGCAGATCCTCGCCAAGCTCTCCACCCGCTTCCGCATGAAGGTGGCGGAGCCCGGCCAGATCGACCCCAAGGTCCGCGAGGCCGTGCCCGAGACCCTGGCCCGGCGCTACCGCATCCTGCCCCTGCGGGTCACCGATTCGTACCTCGAGGTGGCCACCGCCAACCCCTTCGACATGCACGCGGAGAAGGACCTGGCCTTCGCCACGGCCCGCGAGGTGCGGTTGCTGCTGCTCGCGCCGTCCCAGATCAACGCCCGGCTCGACGACCTGTACCGGCCGGACAAGGCGATCAACAAGCTGCTGTCGGGAATGGAGTCGTCCGCGGAAATGGTGCAGCTCACCGACGAGGCGCCGGTCGAGGAGATCAAGATCACCGAGGCGGAGGCGAGCCAGCGCCCCGTCGTGCGGCTGGTGGATCTGATCATCTCCGAGGGCATCCTGTCACGGGCGAGCGACATCCACATCGAGCCGGAGGAGGGCGGGGTCGCCGTCCGCTACCGCATCGACGGCGTGCTGCGCCAGGTGATGAAGATCCCCCGCGCCGCGGGGCTGCCGCTCATTTCCCGCATCAAGATCATGTCGTCGCTCGACATCGCCGACCGGCTACGGCCTCAGGACGGGCGCGCGCGGGTGGCGGTGAACGGCCAGCCGATCGACCTGCGCGTCTCGACTCTCCCCGCCCAGCTCGGCGAGAAGGTCGTGATCCGCATCCTCGACTCGCGCGCCACGGTCAAGTCCCTCGACTCGCTCGGCCTGAACCCCGGCGAAGGTGACGCCATCAAGCGGCTGCTCGAGAACCACGAGGGCATCCTCCTCGTCACCGGCCCCACGGGATCGGGCAAGACGACCACGCTCTATTCGGCGATCAACCAGATCAAGAGCGAGGGCGTCAACATCGTGACGGTGGAGGACCCGGTCGAGTACCGGATGGCGGGCATCGTCCAGGTGCAGGTGCAGGAGAAGGCGGGGCTCACCTTCGCCGCGGCGCTGCGGTCGATCCTGCGCCAGGACCCCAACGTGGTGCTGGTCGGCGAGATCCGCGACCGCGAGACCGCCATGATCGCCGTCCAGGCTTCGCTCACCGGCCACCTGGTGCTCTCAACGCTGCACACCAACGACGCCGCCAACGCCGTGACGCGCCTGGTGGACATCGGGGTCGAGCCGTACAAGATCGCCGCGGCACTGCGCGGGGTGGTGGCGCAGCGCCTGATGCGCAAGCTGTGCACGACGTGCAAGGAAGTGTGGATGGAGACGCCGCCCGAGCGGCTGAAGCGGTGGATTCCCACCGGCACGCCGCTGTACCGGGCCGCGGGGTGCCCCGACTGCGCGATGACGGGGTACCGCGCCCGGTTTTCGATCCTCGAGATCCTCACGATGAACGCGGAGCTGGAGCGGCGCATCGCCGCCGGCGAGCCGGCGGACCGGATCGCCGAGGCGGCGCGGCGCGCCGGCATGAAGTCGCTGTGGGACAGCGGCCTCGCCCACGTGCTGCGCGGCGAATCCACGATCGACGAGCTGATGCGCGTGGTGGACGTGCCGGCGGAAGCGGCCGACATCGCGGCCCTCGCCGCTCCCGCCGCCGCGCCGACCGGCTCCGCGGCGCACGGCGCTCACGCTCCCGCCGCGCCTCCGCGCGTGGCCCCGCAACCGATCACGACGCACTTCGATCTGCTCGAGGAAGCGCTGCCCCCGCGCCGCTCCGGCGCCTACGGCGAGCCCGCCACCAAGGTGCTGCTCGTGGACGACGAGGACAGCCTGCGCAAGGTGATGAAGGAGCTGCTGGAGCGGGAAGGCTACGAGGTCGCGGAAGCGCGCGACGGCGTGCAGGCCCTCGACCAAGTGGACCGCATGGGGCCCGACATCATCGTGCTCGACCTCAACCTCCCGGGCCTCGACGGCTACGGCGTGCTCTCCCACCTGCGCTCGCGGCCGGCGACCGCGGCCATTCCCGTGATCGTGCTCACCGCCAAGGGCGACGAGGACAACGAAGTCCGCGTCTTCGAGCTCGGCGCCGACGACTTCCTCACCAAGCCGTTCCGCGCGCGCGCGCTGTCCGCGCGGCTCGAAGCCGTGCTGGGCCGCCGCCGGCACTAGCGTTCCTCCCCCGATCGAAGCGCGCGTCCGCTACGTCGACCTGTACGTCCTGCGGGGCGATCCGCAACGCCCCGAGGTGCTCGTGCTGCGTCGCGGCCCCTCCGGCCCCGGCGTGCGCAACGCCGGCTCGTGGGAGACGGTGCACGGCCGCGTGGAGGCCGGCGAACGGCCCGAGGCGGCCGCGCTGCGCGAGCTGCGCGAGGAGACGGGTCTCGCGCCGGCGCGGCTGTACAACGTCAGCCGCGTGGAGGCGTTCTACGAGCATCGCGGCGGCGACCTCGCGCTGATTCCGGTGTTCGCGGCGTTCGTGGCGGCCGACGCGAGCGCGCGACTCTCGGCGGAGCACGATCGCGCCGAGTGGCTCGTGCCCGCGGAGGCGGCGCGGCGGTTCGCCTGGCCGCGCGAACGGCGCGCCCTCGAGGATGTACTCGCGCTATTTTGTCAAGGGGACGGGGGGTTGCTGGACGACGTATTGCGGATATGCTAGCTGCGTTCCGCTGGTTCGCGATCCGAGAGTGTGAGGAGGGGCTTGCCCGAACGCTCGTGAACCCGCTCTACCACCGCATTTACCGCATCGTGCGTCACATCCCGCGCGGCCGCGTGGCGACGTACGGTCTCGTCGCTCGGCTCGCGGGCCGGCCCGGCGCGGCGCGCACGGTGGGGTGGGCGTTGTCGGCGCTTCCCGAGGACAGCGACGTGCCGTGGTGGCGGGTGATCAACGCCGCGGGCCGCATCTCGCTCGCCGCGGACGATCACAGCGCCGTGTTCCAGCGCGCGCTGCTGCTGCGCGAGGGCGTGCGCTTCGCTCCCGGCGGCGCGGTAAACCTGAGCCGCTACGGCTGGCCGGCGGAGGCTTACGACAGCGTGGCGGCCGCCCAGACGCGCGCCGCCTCGTCCCGCAGATCCCGGAGGTTGAAGGGCTTCCGCACGTAGCGCAGGCCGAGGCGGCGCAGGGTGTCTTCGGTGGTGGGTCGCACGTCGCCGGTCGCGACCAGAATCCGCTCTTTCAGTTCGCGGTTGCGGTCGAGCATTTCCTCCACCAGCAGGCGGCCGCGGTCCGCGGCCCGCGCATCCACGAGAATGAGGTCGTACGCGCGCGTCCCCCCTGCCGTCAGCTCGAGGGCGTGCCGCGCGCTCTTGGCGACTTCCACGCGATGGCCCTCGCGCGCGAATAGCGCCTGCACCACGCGGCGCACGGCGGGGTCGTCGTCCACGAGCAGGATCGTGCGCGGGGCGGACGCGGGCTCGGCCGGGGCCTGGGCGGCGACCGCCGCGCGCGCCGGCGCGTCGGCCGCGGCCGGCGGCAGGCTGACCACGAAAGCGGCGCCGCCTTCCCCGCCCGACGGGCGCTCGAGGACCAGGTGGCCGCCGTGCGCCTCGACGATCGAATAGCTGATCGACAGCCCCAGGCCGGTGCCCTGGCCCGGCTCCTTCGTGGTGAAGAACGGCGTGAACAGCTGCGACGCCACCGCGTCGGAGATGCCGGGACCGGTGTCGGCGAGCCGCAGATGCACCTGGCCGTCGAACCAGGTGCGGACGGAGATGCGCCGCGGTCGCTCGGCCGGGTTGTCGGCGACGGCGTGCGCGGCGTTGGTGAGCAGATTGAGGACGACCTGCTGGAGGGCGTGGCGATCGCCGAGGACATCGGGGAGGACGGCGGCGAGGTCCTTCTCGGTCTCGATCTCCTGGAGCTTCAGGTCGTAGCTCACCAGCAGCAGCGTCCGCTGCACGACGTCGTTCACGTCCACGCGCGCGTGCTCGTCCGGCGCCTTGCGGGCGAACGTCAGCAGATTCTTGACGATGCGGCCGGCACGCTCCGCCTGCTCGTGGATCACCTTCAGATGGCTGCGGTCCTTCTGGCCGAGCGCCTGCTGCTCGAGCAGGAACTCCGAGAGGCCGGCGATCGAGGTGAGCGGATTGTTGAGCTCGTGGGCGACCCCCGACACCAGCTGGCCGACCGCCGCGAGCTTCTCGCTCTGGATGAGCTGGGCCTCGAGCGTCTGCTGCTCGGTGACGTCCTCGACGAGCACGACCAGGCTGCGGTTGGCCTCGGGGTCCGGCATGCGCGCGGCGGTGACGCGCACGGTGCGCTGCAGCGGCGCCGAGCGCGCCACGAGCGGCGGTGGCCGCTCGCCGCGCCGCGCCGCCTCGAGCAGCTCCTTCAGGGCGTGGGTCTCGCCGAGCAGCGCCTCGCACAGGTCTTCGCCCACCGCCGCCTCGACCGATCGCCCGAGCAGAGCGGCGAGCGACCGGTTCGCCCGGCGCACGCGGCCCTCCTCGTCCACGACCGCCATCCCCTCGCTCAGCGCGTCGAACGCCGTCTCCCACTCCTCCTTCGCCTGCCGCACGAGATCGAAGAAGCGGGCGTTGGCGAGCACCACGGCGGCGTGCGTGGCGAGCGTGGAGAGCAGCCGGACGTCCTCGGGCGCGAAGCTGCCCCCGCGCGGATCGGCGACGAGCAGCGTCCCCACCGCCACGCCGTGGGTGTGCAGCGGCACAGCGGCGGCGGACTCGGCCTGGATCTCCCCGAGCAGGCGGGTGGGAGCGCCGCCGGAGTTGCGGACCAGCTCGAGCTTCTCTCCGGTGAGGGAGCGGGCCAGCAGGCCGGGATCGTTGCGGGCGACCGTGTGGTCCTTGAGTTCGGCGAGCGACCCCACCGCGGCCGCCACCCGCAGCGGCGCGTTCGCGCCCGCGCTCGGCGCCGCCAGCGCGAGCAATGCGCCGCGGGCCTCGAGGAACCGCAGCGCAAAGCGCACCACCTGGTCCGCGATCCGCTCCAGCTCGAGCGAGTCGGAGAGGACGTAGGACAGCTCCTGCAGGGAAAACAGCTCCGAGAGCCGGCGGTTGAGCTCCTCGGTTGTGCGGTGGCGCTCGCGCTCGCTGCGCAGCAGCCGCGCCGCCAGATACCAGAGCAGGCCGAGGACGCCGGCGAACGCGACGGCGACGAGCAGCCGGAAGAGCGGGGAAGGGCTCGCGGCTACGGCTCCTGATTGGGGAGGGACTGCGCGCGGGCCAGCACCCGGGCGCGCTCGCGCTCCAACGCCCGCATGGCCCCCCGACTCCAGCCGTCGTTCGTGAGACCCTGGTAGCTGACGCTCAGCGCTTCCCGGAAGCTGATGCCCTCGTCGAACAGATACAGCGCCACCGCCTGCTGGCGGGCGTCGAGCTGCTGCCCGTTCCATGTCGGCGAGAGCGGCACGATCGCCACGGGCCGGAACAGCTGGCCGCGACTCGTGATGTTGATGTCTTCGGGGACGAACCGGGCCTGCGGGACCAGTCCGTAGAAGGACACCATCACGAACGTGGGGTGCTGGACGCCGGCGCGCTGGGCGGCGTCGTCGAGCTGCGCCCGCTTGGTCTTGATGAGGTCACTGAGCGAGCGGTAGGTGTCGGGCAACAGCAGCCGAATCACGGATTGGGCGAGCGGCAGGACCTGGATTTCGACCTGCGCGGTCGCGAACCGCACGACGATGTCGTCCCGCTTGAGGGTGCCGAAGCCGATGGGGATGGTGTCTTGGGCGGTCAGGCGGTACGGCGGTATGGCGGTAACCAGCACCGCCACGAGACCCACCGCCTTGCCGCTATACCGCCTGACCGCCCCCGTCACGTGCCTTCCTCTCTTACCAGCTCGCCGATCGCTTCACGGAGCTCCGTGACACCTTCTCCGGTCCGCGCGCTCGTCACGATCACCTGGTCCGCGTCGAGCCCCAGCAGCTCCCGCACGGCGTCCGCCCGACGCAGCCGTTGCCCTCGCGGAAGCTTGTCGCTCTTGGTCAGTGCCGCAAGGATGCGCGTCTCGGCGGCCGCCAGCGCGTCTTGCATCGTGCGGTCGTCCACCGACGGATCGTGCCGCAGGTCGAGCAGCCACACGGCGCCGGCGAGGCGCTCGCGGTCCAACGTGTGGGCGACGAGGCGTCGGAATCCCGTGCGCCGGCCGCGGCTCGCCCGCGCGTATCCGTACCCCGGCAAATCCAAAAAGTAAAAGGCGTGGGGTGTGGGGCGTGGGGTGTGGGAGGGCCCCGTCCCACTCCCCACATCCCACACCCCACGCAGTTCGAATACGGTGAGCGCCTGGGTCTTGCCGGGTGTTGCGGAAACCTTGGCGATACGGTGTCCCACGAGCGCGTTCAGGAGACTCGATTTGCCGACGTTGGAGCGGCCGAGGAAGGCGACTTCGGGGAGCGGGGGAGCGAGCGGAGCGTCGGCGCGCGGAAAGGCGCCGACGAAACGGGGTTCGGTCAGGCTTCTTTCTTCTGCCGCGGGCGCTCGGTCACGAGCAGCGGGGTCCGGCCCTCGCGCACGCTCTCGCCGGTGATGCACACCTCGCGCACGTCGTCACGGCTCGGCAGGTCGAACATGATCTCCGTCATCATCTCCTCGAGGATGGCGCGGAGACCGCGGGCGCCGGTGCCGCGCTTGATCGCCTTCTGGGCGATGGCGCGCAGGGCGTCCTTCTCGACCGTCAGCCGCACCTCTTCGAGCTCGAACAGCTTCTGGTACTGCTTGACGAGGGCGTTCTTCGGCTCGACCAGAATGCGCACCAGGGAGTCCTCATCGAGCGCATCGAGCGGCACGGCGACCGGGAGGCGGCCCACCAGCTCGGGGATGAGCCCGAAGCGCAGCAGGTCGTCCGGCTCGACGTCGGAGTAAGGGTTCGCCTTGAGGCGCTGCGCCACGCCGCGCGCCACCTCTTCCTTCGTGAAGCCGATCTGCCGGCGCCCCGTGCGGGCCTCGATGATCTTCTCCAAGCCGTCGAACGCGCCGCCGCAGATGAACAGGATGTCCTTGGTGTTGACCTGGATGTACTCCTGCTGCGGGTGCTTGCGGCCGCCCTGCGGCGGCACCGACGCCACCGTCCCCTCGAGGATCTTGAGCAGGGCCTGCTGCACGCCCTCGCCCGAGACGTCCCGCGTGATGCTGGGGTTTTCGGATTTGCGCGCGATCTTGTCGATCTCGTCGATGTAGACGATGCCGCGCTCGCACTCGGAGACGTTGAAGTCGGCCGACTGCAGCAGCCGCACCAGGATGTTCTCGACGTCTTCCCCGACATACCCCGCCTCGGTGAGCGTCGTGGCGTCGGCGATGGTGAAGGGGACGTCGAGGATCCGGGCCAGCGTCTGCGCCAGGAGGGTCTTGCCCACGCCGGTCGGACCGATCAGGAGGATGTTGCTCTTGTCGAGCTCGACTTCGGCTTCCCGGCCCGAGTGGGAGTTGATGCGCTTGTAGTGGTTGTAGACCGCGACCGCCAGGGTCTTTTTCGCCTTCTCCTGGCCGATCACGTACTGGTCGAGCACGTCCTTGATCTCGGCGGGGGTGGGGACCTGCGTGATCGCCTCGGCGACCTCGCGCTCCTCGTCCTCCGCCAGGATCTCGTTGCACAGCGCGATGCACTCGTTGCAGATGTACACGCTCGGGCCGGAGATGAACTTCCGGACCGAGTCCTTGGACTTCCCGCAGAACGAGCAGCGCAGGTGTTTATCGTGCGACATGGCGCCCTAACATGGGAAAACGGGACGGCCGGCGCAAGTCAGGCCCCCTTTTTCCCGCTGCCGTCAAGCTCGGCCTGGTGGGCGATGACGTGGTCGATGAGGCCGTAACCCTTGGCCTCTTCGGCCGACATGAAGCGGTCGCGGTCCATGTCCTTCTCGATGTCGTTGACCGGCTTGAGCGTGTGCTTGGCGTACAGCTCGTTGAGCTTGCTGCGCAGGTACAAAATCTCGCGCGCCTGGATCTCGATGTCCGAGGCGGTGCCCTGGGTGCCCCCCGACGGCTGGTGCATCATGATCCGGGCGTGGGGCAGCGCCTGGCGCTTCCCCGGCCGGCCCGCCGCGAGCAGGAACGAGCCCATCGACGCGGCCATCCCCATGCAGATCGTGTTCACCGGCGCGCGCAGGAACTGCATGGTGTCGTAAATCGCCATGCCGCTCGAGATGATGCCGCCCGGCGAGTTGATGTACAGATAGATGTCCTTCTCCGGGTTGTCCGCGTCGAGGAACAGCAGCTGGGCGATGATGATGTTCGCCACCTCGTCGTTGATCGGCGTCCCGAGGAACACGATGCGGTCCATCAGGAGCCGGCTGAAGATGTCGTAGGTGCGCTCGCCCCGGCTGGAGCGCTCGATGATGTAGGGCGGATAGATCTGGTTGACGCTCACGGCTGCTCCACGGTGGACTGGGACAAGAGGAACGCGAACACCTTCTCCTCGGTGAGGCTGCGCTCGAGGTCGCGCAGCCGCTTGGCCTTCTCGAGCGACGCCTGGAGCTGCTCGGCCGGCACGCCGCGCCGGGCCGCGAGCTCCGCGATCTTCGCCTGGACCTCGGCCGCGGTCGCCTGCAATCCCTGGTGCTCCACGATCCAGTCCAGGACCAGATCGCGCCGCACCTGCGCCTCGGCGATCGGCTGGAACTCCTTGGCGAACGTCGGCCAGCGGTCTTCGGGGATGCCGTACGCCTGCGCGTACGCCGCCAGCGCGCGCTCGACGAGCGGCCGCGGCGTGTCGATCCGGTTCGCCTGCACGATCTGCTCGATCAACGCCGCCCGCACGCGCGCGTCCGCCTCCCGCTCCGCGTCCTGCTCCAGGTCCTCACGGATCGCCTTTCGCAGCGCGTCGAGGCTCTCGAAGTCGCCGACCTCGCGCGCGAAGTCGTCGCTCAGCTCGGCCAGGTGCTGCCGCTTCACTTCGTGCAGGGTGATGCGCACGTCGCGCGTCTGGCCGCGCTTGGCCTCTTCGGGGAAGTCGTCGGGGAAGCGCACGATCGCGTCGACCGTCTCCCCCGGCAAGAGGCTCATGATGCGCTCCTCGACGTCGGGGATCGCCCGCCCCTCGCCGAGCACCAGCTGGTAGGGCTGGGCGTCCTTGATGCTCGCGCCCTCGCGCTGGGCCAGCGTCACGTTCACCAGATCCTTCAGCTGGGGCCGCTCGCCTTCCACCGGCACCCACGGCGCCCGCTGCGCGCGCAGCTCGGCGAGCTGCGCCTCGACCTGCTCCGGCGTCACCGGCGTCACCGTCCGCGGCAGCGTGAAGCCGCCGAGGCGCTGCAGGGTGATCTCGGGCCGCACCTCTACGTGGAACTCGAAGGTGACCGGCGCGCCGTCCGTCCACTTGAGGTTGTGAATGTGCGGGTCGGCGATCGGCTTGATCTGCTCCTGCGCGAGCGCCGTGCGCCAGCTCTCGCGCACCAGCTCCTCGAACGCGGCCTGGCGGATGTCCTCGGCGTAACGCTTGCGGACCACCGCCACCGGCGCCTTGCCCTTGCGGAACCCGGGGAGGCGCACGCGCGCCTGCCACGCCTTCGTCGCCCGCTCCTCGGCCTCGCGCACGCTGTCGGCGGGCACCGTGACGGCCAGGGACGCCTCCCCCGGCTGCTCGTTGGTCTTGGTGATCTGAATCGTCATGCCGGAGGAAATCTAACCATCCTCCGGAGTGCAGTGGGAAGGCGCAAGGCTCGGCTAGTGCCTTGGGACGGCAATCCGCTCCTGCGTTTCGGGGTCGAAGAAGTGCAAGCCTTCCGGGTCAAATCCCAGCAGGATCTCCGCGCCCACCTCCGCGCGCACGCCGGGCGCGACCCGTGCCGTCAGCTCCTGCCCGCCGGCGCTGGCATAGATCAACAGCTCCTGGCCCAGCGGCTCCACCAGATCGACGCGCGCGCGCAGACTCGTTCCCGCGGCCGGGTCGGCGCGCACGTCCTCGGGACGGACGCCGAGGATGATGGGCCGGGGGCCGCCGAGCGCCGCCCGCCAGGCCGCGGGAAGCGGTACCGTCAGGGCGCCGTTCTTCGTGACGAAGCGCAGGCCGCCGTCCGCCACGATCGCGCCCTCCAGCAGGTTCATCGGGGGACTGCCGATGAAGCCGGCGACGAAGGTGTTGCGGGGGACGCGGTAGACGGCGAGCGGCGCGTCCACCTGCTGCACGCGGCCGTCCCGCATCACGACGACCCGGTCCCCCAGGGTCATCGCTTCCGCCTGGTCGTGCGTCACGTACAGCATCGTGGCGCCGAGCGTATGGTGGAGCCGGGCGATCTCACGCCGCATCTGCACCCGCAGCTTGGCGTCGAGGTTGGAGAGCGGCTCGTCGAAGAGGAACACCGCCGGCTGGCGGACGATCGCCCGGCCGAGGGCGACGCGCTGCTGCTCGCCGCCGGAGAGCTGCTTGGGCCGGTGGTCGAGCAGCGCGTCGATCCGCAGGATGCGCGCCGCTTCCCGGACCCGGGCGGCGGTCTCGTCCTTCGCCACCCCACGCAGCTTGAGGCTGAACGCCAGGTTCTCGAACACCGTCATGTGCGGATACAGCGCGTAGTTCTGGAACACCATCGCGACATTGCGGTCCCTGGGGGGAACGTCGTTGACCACGCGGTCGCCGATACGGAGCTCGCCGGCGGAGATCGCCTCGAGCCCGGCCACCATCCGTAGGGTCGTGCTCTTGCCGCAGCCGGAGGGCCCGACGAGAACGACGAACTCGCCGTCCCGGACGGCCAGGTCCAAATCGGCGACCGCGACGCGGGTGCGGCCTGCGTCTTGGTATATTTTCCGGATGCCGCTGAGGGTCACGCTCGCCATGAGGGACCGTGAGTGAAGTGACGCGCTTCCCCGAGGGGTTCCTCTGGGGCGCCGCGACGTCCGCGCACCAGGTCGAGGGCTCGCCGCTCGCCGACGGCGCGGGCCCGAGCATCTGGCACCGCTTCGCCCACACGCCGGGGCTCACCGCCAACGGCGACACCGGCGACGTCGCCTGCGATCACTACCGCCGCTTCCCCGAAGACGTGGCGCTGCTCGCCGACCTGGGGCTCAACGCGTACCGCTTCAGCATCTCCTGGAGCCGCGTCCTGCCCGAGGGCCGCGGGGCGGTCAACCCGCGCGGGCTCGCGTTCTACGACCGCCTCGTGGACGCGTTGCTCGCCCGCGGCATCCAGCCCGCCGTCACGCTGTACCACTGGGACCTGCCGGCCGCGCTCGACGACCGCGGCGGCTGGCTCAATCCCGACATCGCGGACTGGTTCGCCGACTACGCGCGCGTCGTCGTCCGCGCGCTCGACGACCGCGTCCACCTCTGGGCGACGCTCAACGAGCCCTGGGTGGTGGCCGACGGCGGCTATCTCCACGGCGCCCTGGCGCCGGGCCATCGCAATCTGTTCGAGGCCCCCCTGGTGACGCACAATCTGCTGCGCGCGCACGGGGCCGGCGTGCAGGCGTATCGCGCGGAGGGCCGGCACCAGGTCGGCATCGTGCTGAACCTCGAGCCCAAACACCCCGCGAGCGAGGATCCCCGCGACGTCGCCGCCACGCGGCGGGCCGACGCGTACATGAATCGCCAGTACATCGAGCCGGTGCTGCGCGGGGCCTATCCGCAGGAGCTGGCGGAGATCTTCGGCCCCGCCTGGCCCGCGTTCCCCGAGTCCGACCTGGCGCGCATCCGCCAGCCCATCGACTGGCTCGGCATCAATTACTACACCCGCGGCGTCACGCGCCACGACGACGGGGAGGGGGCGCTGCCGCCCCAGGCGAGCAGCGTGCGCCAGCCGCACGCGCTGTACACGGAGACGGGATGGGAGGTGTATCCGGCGGGGCTCGCCGAGACGCTCGAGTGGGTGTGGAAGCAGAGCGGGGACCTGCCGCTGTACGTCACCGAAAACGGCGCCGTGTTTCCCGACCCGGCGATTGCGGCCAACAGGCGCGTCGACGACCCGCTGCGAGTCGAGTACTACCGGGGGCACCTCAAGTCCGCCCTGGATGCGCTGGGGCGCGGCGTGCCGCTGCGCGGCTACTTCGCCTGGTCGCTGCTCGACAACTTCGAGTGGAGCCACGGGTATTCGAAGCGGTTCGGGCTGGTGCACGTCGATTTCGCGACGCAACGCCGCACTCCCAAGGCGAGCGCGCGGTTCTACGCGGACGTCGTCCGCACCCGGGGCGCGGCCCTGTTCGAGCCTCATCCCTTGGTGCTCCCCGCCATGATGCCCTGAATGTAGTAGCGCTGGAGAAAGAGGAAGGCGAGAAACACCGGCAGCACCGTCACGACCGCTCCGCTCATCATCAGCTCCGTGTCCTGGACGTGCTCGCCGGCCAGATTGGCGAGGGCGACGGGGAGCGTGTAGCGCGCATCGTCGCTCAGCACGATGAGGGGCCACATGAAGTCGTTCCAGGCGGAGAGGAACGTGAACACGCCGAGCGTGACGAGCACGGGGGCGATCGTCGGCAGCACGATCGACCGGAAGATGCGGAACTCCCCGGCGCCGTCGATGCGCGCCGCGTCCAGCAGATCGCCGGGGATCGACAGGGCATACTGCCGCACCAGGAACACGCCGTAAATCGGGGCGAGCACCGGGATCATGGCGCCGAACAAGGTGTTGATGAGGCCCAGCTCCCGGAGCTCCAGGAACATCGGGAGCATCGCCACCTGCCCCGGGACCACCATCAGCAGCACCAGATTCCTGAATAAGCGATCGCGCCCCGGGAACCGCAGCTTGGCGAAGCTGTAGCCGGCCAGCGCGGTGATGGTGACGCCGAGCAGCGTGCCGCCGCCGGCGATGAGCAGGCTGTTCAACAGGTAGCGGCCGAGACTCTGGCTCGTGAACAGGGCGCGGTAGTGCTCGAGGGTCGCCGTGTGCGGCGCCGGCGCGAGCGGCGGGGGAGAGGACGTCGCCGCCCCCGACCGCATGAAGGAGGCCGACACCATCCACAGCAGCGGGGCCGCGGTGAGGATGGCCGCCACGATGACGAGCGCGTGCAGCGCGACCGCCTCGAGCTTCCGCCTCACACCACCCGCTCCCGTCTGAGCCGCAGCTGCACCGCCGTCCCGGCGAGGGTCAACAGGCCCAGCACCACGGCGACGGCGGCCGCAAAGCCGAGCCGCCACCAGCGAAAGCCCTGCTCGTACATGAACAGCACCAGCGTCAGCGTGCTCTTGAGCGGTCCGCCCTGCGTCATCACGTACGGCTCGCTGAAGATCTGGAAGGCGGCGATCATCGTCACGACGCCCACGAACACGAAGGTGGGCCCGAGCATCGGCACCGTCACCTGGCGGAAGCGCTGCCACGTCCCCGCGCCGTCGAGCTCGGCGGCCTCGTACAGCTGCGGCGGGATCGTCTGGAGGCCCGCGAGGAAGATCAGCATGTTGTAGCCGAAGTTCTTCCAGACGGACATCAGGATGATCGCCGGCATCGCCCAATGCGGGTTGCCGAGCCAATCGACTGGTCCCACCCCCACGAGCCCGAGAAACGCGTTGAGCAGGCCGTACTGCGGGTGGTACAGGTACCGCCACACCAGCGCGACGGCGACGAGCGTCGTCACCCAGGGGGCGAAGAACGCGCTGCGGAACAGCGGCTTCCAGCGGACGAGCCGGGCGTTGACGAGCATCGCGGCCGCGAGGGAGACGACCACCGACAGCGGTCCGCCCACCACCACGTAATACGCCGTATTGCGCAGCGCCTTCCAGAACAGCGGGTCGGCCAACAGCGCGTGGTAGTTGCCGAGACCAACGAAGCGGGTGTTGGCGGGATCGCCGATCGAGTAGATGTCGAAATCGGTGAAGGACAAGACGAGCGCGCCCAGCACCGGGATCACGAAGAACACGCCGATCAGCACGAGCGCGGGCGCGATGAACACCCACCCCGCCCGCGACTCGGCGCGTTCGTGCTGGAGCATCAGTGTGGGTCGGGCGCGCGACGGGCGAGGAGGTAGCGCCGCCGCTCGAGCAGGTGGTTCACGTCCCGGTCGAGCGGGGTGGGCACCGCCCGGTCGAGCTCGATCCGGAACGCTTCGGCTTCCCGATCGGTGGCCAAGGTCGCATCCGTCCACGCCTCGCGCCGGGCCGGCAGATCCCCCGTCAACTTGTAGAACCGCACCTGCACGTCGGGGCGCGACAGGAAACGCATCAGCTCCCACGCCGCCGCGCGATGCCGTGAGTTCCTGAAGACGACGAGGCTGCACCCGCCCGCCAACGACACGCCGCTCGCCGGGCCCGTGGGGCCGGGAAGCGGCGCGGTGGTCCAATCCTGCTGCACGGCGGCGGGGAGCCGCCGGCGGAACTCACCCATGTTCCACGGACCGGTGATGTACATCGCGAAGGTGCCGCGGGCGAATTCCTGGTACAGGTTGGCCACCTCGGTGTTGCTCACCGGGGGCGCCAGGCCCTCGCGGTACAGGGACACCAGAAACTCGAACGCGCGCCGGAAGCTCGAGTCGGCGAACGCGCCATACCCTTCCGGCGTGACCAGCGGAGAGCCTTGTTGCAGTCCGAGAATGACCTGCGGCGGCCACTCGTTGAGCGGCAGGTAGATGGCGTAGTGCCGCGGCCCCATCACGCGCGTGATGGCCCGCATCGCTCCGCGCCACTCGGCCCACGTCTCCGGTATCCGGGTGTAGCCCGCCCGCGCCAGGATGTCGCGGCGATAAAAGAGCACGCGGGTGTCCACGTACCACGGGATCCCGTAGAGCCCGCCGTCGACGAGGTTCGTCGCCCAGATGCCGGGGAAGTGGCCGGCCGCATCCATGTCCGGCGATTGGCGCACCAGCGAGTCGAGCGGCGCCAGCGCGCCGAGGGTCACCATCTCCGGCACCCAGGTATTTCCCATCGCCGCCATGTCCGGCAGCGCGCCGCCGACGTGGGCCGTCAGCAGCTTCTCGTGCGCCGCGCTCCAGGGGATCTGCTGCACGCGCACGTGCACGTCCGGGTGCTCGCGCTCGAAGTCCTGCACCAGCTGGGCCACGACTTCGCCTTCGCGGCCGAACGCCCAGAAGCGGAGGCTGTCGGGGGAGTCGCTGGGGGCGCAGGCGGTGCAGAGAACAAGCGCTGCAGGCAAGAACGCCCAGCGCCACATTAGGGGCATTTGCTGACCAACCATCCCCCCGCAAATCCCGCCCGACACAGCCCCAGCACGATGTGCGGATTGCCGCGCAGCAGCCGCCAGATCAGATCGCTGCGATGGTTCTCGACCATCGCGAGGATCGGTCCCTGGTCGATGCCGAGGTAATCGGTGTCGAACCAGCCGGCCCCCGGGACGACGTGACCCATGGCCGGGGTGCCGGTGAAGGTCGGGTTGAAGGCGTCGAAGAAGCCGTACGTCGAGAACAGGTTGCTGCCGTACGCCGAGCGCATGGCGCGCAGGGCGGGGATGGCGATCTCGGGGGCGAAGGGGACGGACCCGCCCGCCGCGGTGGGAGCGATGGTGCCGTCGTCCTGGACCTCGGTGAAGGAGGCGCCGCGGGCGAAGTAGGTGTGATAGGGCGCCGCGTCGGCGGGGCCGTCCGAGGCGGTGAGGCCCCACACGTTCGCGCCATAGCCCGTCCAGCCGCCGGGGTTCGCGATCGCGTACGCGCGCTGCGCGTAGGTGGCGCGCCGCGTGTTCTCGAAGTAGTCGATGCCCTTGCCCCGCAAGTAGGGATCCTGGATGCCACGGAAATCGATCCACACATGCGTGTACTGGTGGCCGAACAGCGGCGCGAAGCCGAGGTAGGTCTGCCCCTGGAAGGTGCCCCACTGGTAGGTGCTCGTCCACGCGGTCCAGGCGGCGGTGTCGGCGGGGTGGGTCGGGGAACCGAGGGCGAGGATGTAAATGATCATCGCCTCGTTGTAGCCCTTCCAGTCGTAGGGGATGAACTGGGGCTGGGTCTCAGGGTGCCAACCGAGGGTGATGGCCGGCGGGCGGCTTGAGGCGGCCCACTTCCAGTCGGTGCGCCGGTAGATGGATTCCGCGAGCGTGCGGATCTCGATCTCACCAGCGTCGGTCGCGTTGTCGCAATACGACTGGCACGTTAGCACGCCGGCGAGGAGCAGCGCGGTGTCGATCGTCGAGAGTTCGACAGTCGAGTACCGCGCGCCCGTGTTGATGTCGAGGAAGTGATAGAAGAAGCCGTGGTAGCCGGTGCTGCCGCTCGTGTTGGAATCCTGCGGCGCAGTCCAGAAGAACCGCAGCGTGGTGAGCACACGCCCCGCCGCGGCGGCGCGGGTGACGTAGCCGCGCTCAACGCCGATGGGGTAGGCGGTCAGGGCGAAGCCGACCGCGGCGATGCTGGAGAAGCTGGGGGTAGGCCAGCGGTCGGGGGTGAGGCCGTTCGTGGTGTTGGTCTTGTCCCAGAAGAAACCGAAGGTGCGTTGCTCGAGGGTGTCGAGGAACGCACCCGCGCCGGTGGTGTCGGGCGGGGGCGGGCCGACGGAGTGATTGGAGGCGCAGGCGGCCGCGGCAAAGGCGAGGACAGCGATGAAGGGCGCGCGGCTCATGGCTTGATCTTGGAGACAGCGGGGGGCGCCGGCAAGGATGCCGGCGCCCCGGTGGGAACGGTCAGAAGGTGTACTCGGCGCCGATTTGCAGGCGGCGCGGGTCACTGATCAGTGGAGGGTTCGCCTTTCCGAAATTGGCGTTGTTCGGGTCAAACGTGTTGAAATTCCCGAAGTTCTGGAAGTTGAACACGTTGAATACATCCATCGTGACAGCGACCTTGGTCCCCGAGATCTGGGGGAAATCCTTTCGGAACCGAATGTCCACGTTCCGGAACGCGAAAGCGTTCGGAATGATGAAGCCGTACTTCGGTGGTGAGAAACCGCCGAGGACGGGCGGTGGGTTTCCCGGGGAATGGAAGAAGTCACCCACGTCGTACTTCAGTCCGCTGCCGAGGGTGATCAGTCCGCTGAATTGGATGCCGAAGGCGTACGGCATGTCCAGAATCCAATTCGCTACCACCCGGCTGCGTTCGTCGTTCCGTGGCTGCTTCGGGTAGAAGCTCGAATTGGGGAAGCTGAAATCGTCGTTGAATCCCTGCGTTTGGCGCTTGGCGTACGTGTATGCCAACCCCGCTCCCCAACCGAACC
>WNGA01001231.1_pt1 | contig 39390 bp, 27 predicted proteins | sample 5400061 | NCBI WGS metagenome assembly WNGA01 (sample SAMN13153366, study PRJNA577476) | soil metagenome | isolation source: 100 cm soil or saprolite under grassland replicate 2 | place: USA:California | collected 2016-06-15
GGTTGGTCTGCTTACGGGCCACGGCGGTGGCTTCTACACGATCCATCCGGCCCTTCCCTGGTATTTCACCGAGCTGTTCACCAAGCTCTATGGGTCGGCGGACAGCCCAGCCGTCCACAAGGCCACCCGCGTCTACACCCATGCCATGGCCATCCTCGCCAACTACTACACCGCGCAATACGAGCAGGGGCGCCGCTGGATGATCGACATATTGCGCGCCGAAGAGGCTAACCTGCTCCGCGCCCGCCGCCTGGCCCGCGCCCACGGCTGGTGGGACGAGGTGATTGAGGCAATGCAGGGCCTGCGGGCGCTGTACTGGTCCACCGGGCGAGGGATGGAGTGGGCCCGGCTGGTCGAGGAGGTCGTCCCCGACCTGGTCGACCCGGCGACCGATCTACCCAGACCGGGCCGCAAGGGGCAGTGGATGGTGATCACCATGTACCGCGTACACCTCGCCGAGGGACAGCGGGACTGGGGGACAGCCGAACGGCTGCAGCGCATGCTCGTCACCTGGGCACGGGAGCAGGCCACCGTGGCCCTGGCCAGCCCACCGGCGCGGCTGAACAACATACAACGCAACCAAATCCGCACGCTCTCGGTGAGCGTACACGAGCTGGGCGAGGTGCTCCGCGAACAGCAGCAGCCGGCCTGCGTCGAGGCCTACACCGAGTCGCTCGAGCTTGACCGGCGCATCGGCGATCAGCCAGCTCAGGCCGTCGTCGCTCACAACCTGGGCACTGCCTACAAAGACATCCGCGGGCTGCGGGACCTAGACGCGGCCGAGCGCTGGTACCAGCGCAGCCTCCATCTGGTCGATGAGCGGGACTACCTCGGCAGGTCCCGCGGCATGTATCAGCTCGGCTACGTGCACTACGAGCGGTTCCTTGAGGCCCAGGAGGCCGGTCGGCCCGAGGCGGAGCTACGCGACCACCTCACCCACGCTGCCAACGCCTATCATCAGGCCGTCGGCCTGCTCCCAGCCGACGCAGTCGGGGACCTCGCGATCACCCACAACCAGCTCGGCCTCATCTACGATGCCGCGGGTGACCTCGACACGGCCGTACGCCACTACGGGGAGTCGGTCCGCTACGAAGAGGCGGCCGGTAACCACTACGGTGCCGGCCAGAGCCGCCGCAATGTCGCTATCGCCTTCGCCGAGCGTAGGCGGTTTGGGGACGCGTTGGAGTGGGCGCGGGCCGCCCTGCGCGACTTCCAGTCCTACGGGAACCGGGCCGCCGACAGGATCGCGGAGACCCAGCAGGTCATCGCCAAGATCGAGCAGGCCATAGGGGGCGGCGGGGCCTGACGGGCGCGGGGTCAGGGCCGGGATGGTGCTGGGTCGGTGGCCGGTTCAGGGAGGGTCCAGTACTGTCCGTGGTCCAACCAGGCGGCCTGCACGGGATAGCCTTGCCCACCCCGCTTAACCACCTCGGCAGCCTGCTCGCCCATCTCGCCTCCTTCGAGTTCCATTATCCAGGCGCAGCCTTTGACAACCGGACCGAGGTACCACACGGGACCTCACTTACCCGCGCAGCTTCCGACTGCTCGCGGCCCACAACCAACAGCACCGCTCTGTCCAGCGACAACACCGCCCGCTCTCCAGGCAGCGCCATAACGGATGACGCTTCGCCGCTCGCTCTACTCTCGACCTGTCATTTTTTCGGACGAGAGCAATGCACCACGGGTGCGTTGCTCGCGCCCAACGGACGCGGGAGGGAGCGGCACGGGTGGTCGCCGATGTGGCCAAGCTGGCAGCAGGCCGGGAGGCCTACTACACCCGCGAGCTGGCCACCGACCACCAGGCGTACCTATCCGGCCACGGCGAGTCACCAGGCCGCTGGTACGGCGCCGGCGCCGCTTCTCTGGGCCAGCATGGCGAAGCATCCGTCGAGGGGTTCCAGCGCATCTTCGAGGGTCGTCACCCCGACACTGGGGAGCTCCTCGGCCGCGCCCACGGCAAGGGTGCGGTGCCGGCGTTTGATGTGGTGCTGCGGCCGACCAAGAGCGTCTCGGTCCTGTACGGCCTAGGCGATGCGGCCACCAGCCGGACGGTGCTGGAGGCCCACCACGCCGGCCTGGCCGAAGCAGTCGCCTACCTGGACGGGCAGGTCGGCACCCGCCGCGGCCACGGCGGACTCGAGCATGTCCCCGGTGGTGGGCTGGTGGCGGTCGGGTTTGACCACCGCACCTCGCGGGAGGGTGACCCGCTGGTGCACACCCACCTGGTGGTCGCCAACCGCGTCCAGGGCCCGGACGGCCGCTGGACCGCGCTGGACGGGCGGGATGTGTATCGGCATCGGCTGGCCGCGGACGCCATCTACCGGGCGACCTACCAGCGGGCGCTGTCGCGGACGCTCGGGGTCGAGTGGACGGACGCCGACGAGCATGGCAACCGGGAGCTGGTGGGGATGCCAGCGGAGCTGGTCCGGTGGTTCTCCAAGCGTGCCGACCAGATCGACACCGAGGTGGAGCGGCTGGAGGCGGACGGGCGGGAGCGGACCCCGCGGCTGGTCAAGTGGGCCGTGCACGCCACCCGCAAGCCCAAGGAGCACCAGGCCCCGGAGACCCTGTACGACCGCTGGCGGGCCGAGGCGGCCGAGCGCGGCGTGGACCCGGACGCTCTCGTTCGGCAGGTGACCGGCCGTGTCCGCGACCGCAACCAGCCGGTGTCCGCCGCGCTGGCCGGCCACTTGTTCGATCGGCTGGCGGGCCCGGACGGGCTGACCGCCACCGCGTCCACCTTCGCCCGCCACGACGTCCTGGTCGCGCTCGGCACCGGCCTGGCCGGCGCGACCCGCACCGAGCTGGAGGGGCTGACCGATCAGTTCCTTGCCGAGCGGGTGGTCAGCGTGGTTGCCGACCGGGCTCTTGAGGAGCGCCGCTGGTCCACCCCCGAGCTGCTGGCGGTTGAGCAGCGGCTGGTCGCCGCCGCCGTCACCCGCACGAGCGAGCACACCGGGGTCGTCTCCCACCAGGCGGTCCGCTCTGCGCTGGCCGCCCACCCCACCGCCGGCGCGGATCAGCAGGCGATGGTCTGCGACCTCTGCCAGGGCGGCGCTGGCGTCGGCCTGGTGGTGGGCCGGGCCGGGACCGGCAAGACCTTCGCGCTGGGGATCGCCCGCCACGCCTGGCAGCTGGATGGCTACCGGCTGCTGGCAAGCGCGCCGACCGGGATCGCGACCGTGAGCCTGCAGGCCGAGGGGTTCGAGGACGTCGCCACCTGCGACCGGCTCCTCCGCGACTTCAGCGACGGCGGCGAGCGGCTGGACGCCCGCACGGTGCTGGTGGTCGACGAGGCCGGCATGCTCGGCAGCCGCAAACTCGCCGAGCTGCTGGCCCACGCCGAGCGGGGTGCGGCCAAGGTGGTGCTGGTCGGCGACGACCGGCAGCTGGCCCCCATCGACGCCGGCGGCGGCTTCCGCGCGCTTCGGCTGCGGCTGGGCGCCAGCGAGCTGGTCGAGAACCGACGGCAACGCCACGCCTGGGAACGCGAGGCGCTGGACCTGGTCCGCTCCGGGCTGGTCGACGAGGCCGTCGCGGCCTACCAGGCCCACGACCGGGTCGTCGCCGCCGACAGCAAGACCGCCGCCACCCTCGCCCTGCTGCGGGACTGGTGGCAGGCCTACCAGCAGGCTGAGCAGGACCCTTCTCAGGCGGTGGTGATGCTGGCGGCCCGGCGGGTCGAGGTCGACCGGCTCAACACCAACTGTCAGCAGCTCCTGGCCCTTCGGGGTCGGCTCGGATCGGAGCGGCTCCGGGTCGAGGACCGCGAGCTCGCGGTCGGCGACCGGGTGGTGTGCGGGACCAATGCGATCCGCCAGCTGGGGGTCGCCAACGGCACCCGCGGCACCATCACCGCCCTCGACCCCCAGCGCCGCACACTCACCATCCGCACCGACGGCAAGGATGGCCGGGCGGTGACCTTGCCGGGGTGGTATCTGGATGGCCGCGGCCGTGGGGAGCGTAACCGCCGGGTCGACCTGGCCTACGCCACCACCGGGCATCGCGCGCAGGGGTTGACCCGCTGGCGGGCGCTGGTGCGTCTGACCGGCGGCGAGGATGTCAACTGGCTGTACGTGCAGCTGTCTCGCGCCCAGCAGGAGACGAGGCTGTATGCGGTCGTCGGGCCCGAACCCCACGGCGCTGGCGAGCTGGACCTGCCCGACCGCGACGCCCCCGACGGCTATATGCAGTTGGCCCAGGCGCTCAGTCGGCCCGGCGGCCAGGGGTTGGCGATTGACACCCCCAGCACCCTGGACCTGCGGCAGCTGTCGACCAAGCAGCTGCGCGGCGAGCGCGACCGGCTGCGGGGCGAGCTGGACCAGTGCCCTAGGGATCGGCGGCGGGAGCTGGAGCGGGCCTCGGCCCGACGGGTCCAGGCTGAGCAGACCCTCACCCAGCTCACCAACCAACGCGAGCAGGGCCGGCGGTCGGGCGGGATGCTTGGCCTGCTCGGCCGCGGCCACCCGGCCACCTCAGCCGACCCGGGGGTGGTGGCGGTCGCCACCCAGCAGGCCGACCGGGCCGTCGAACGCGAACGCCAGGTCCGCCAGCATCAGCAGCGCCGGGACGGCTGGCTGGAGGGCCACCCGCAGCTTGGCCCCGCCTACCGGCAGGTGGTGGGGGAGCTGGCCTGGCAGCGGCGCGCCCGCGGCCTGGCCTGTGAGGCCATCGACCAGGACCGGCCCGGCTACCTGCGGGAGCTGCTCGGCCCGGTGCCGGAGTCGACCCGGGGCCGGCGGGCCTGGCGGCAGGCCGCCGGCGCCGTCGAGCAGTACCGGCAGGCCCACGACGTCCACGACCCCGACCGGCCGCTCGGGCCCGAGCCACACGAGCCGGCCCAGCGGTTCGTGTGGCAGCAGACCCACGCGGCGGTCGAGCGGGTCCACGGCAAGCACCGCGCCGAGCGGGAGCGCCAACGCACCCACCACCCCACGAGCACGCGGCCGGCCGGCGCCGAACGCCAGCAACCCGCCCCGTCGCGTCCCCCGACCCAACAGGAGAGGCGATCCGGCCGGCCGGGCCCCGAGCGGGCCGCCGGCTAGCAGCGTCAAAGGAGGCCAGCATGCCCAGGCCCATCCCGCCAAGCCCCGACCCTTGGTTCCCATGGGAGGACGACGATCAGGAGCCCGGCATATCCATCCGGCCGCTCAGCCATGCCGAGCTTGACGCCCTGATCGCCGAGCTGAAGACTGCCGACCCTGACCAGCCCGCCCAGGCCGTCCTCGACCACTGGATGACCCGAACGGCGCCTTCAGTGGACCGGCCGGCCATCCCAGCGACCCCTGGCCGGCCGGGCGCCTCCGCCATGGCCGAGTATCGGCGTCGTCGAGCCGCCGAACTGACCGCCTGGTCGCAAACCCTCGCCTGGCGGGTGGCCGCCGTCCTGGCCGCTGGCGCTGGCGTCGGACTGCTCACCGCCCGAGCCGTTCGACCGCTGGCGCTGATGGCCGCCACCATCGCGGCCGTCGGGGTCGGCTGGGCGCTGCGCTTTCGTTCGAGTCCCGAAACCCGCGCCTGGCGGCACGGCGCCAACGGCGAGCGGCGCACCGCCCAACTTCTGGCCCGCCTGGAGCGTCACGGCTGGATGGTCCTGCACGACCTTGGCGTCCCCGGCCCCCAGGCCAACCTCGATCATCTGGTGATCGGTCCAGGCGGGGTGTTCGTGATTGATTCCAAGCAGTACCGCAGGCGGCTGCAGCTGGCCCCAGACGGCTCCCTGTGGCATGGCCACCACCCGCTTGCCCCGGTCCTACGCGTGGTCGGCTTCGAGGCCGACCAAGCCGCCCAAGCCCTGACCGTCAAGGTCGTCCCGGTCGTCGCCGTCCACGGCGCCCCCGTCCCCTGGGGCACGCTGACCGTGGACGGTGTCATCGTCGTATCAGCCGACCACCTGCCCGACCTGCTGCGAGCCCAGCCGCCGATGTTGGTACCCGAGCGGGTTGTCTGGCTGGCCGACCAGGCCCGCCGTTGGTTCCACCCCGCTGCCTAAAGTTGACTGCAACTGTGCAGGTCAGCCCGCTCCGCCATGGGCGAGGCGCATTGCGACGGCAACCCCTACGCCCGCGAGGTGCCTACCCTGCTCGCCACTCCCAATGCTGGCGTACGAGTGTCGTGGTCCCCGCCGGAATCAGAGAGCGCATGGTCGTCCAGGTCGAACTGTCCCATCTCTGCACGGGAAGCGATGCCGACCTTTGCGAAGATGTTGCGCAAGTGGTGGTAAATCGTACTTGATTGAGCACTGTTGTGCTCAAGTATCATTCGACGGACATGCTGGTGCTACGAGGGTTGGTCGGCAGGCTTAGAGATCGTCTCTCATCACCGAGAGAGACGTGATGGTTACTCTCGCAGCGGACCAGGCTGAGGCATCGTCTCTCTGACCGTTGGACCAGAACGGCTTGTGATGGCAACCTATGTCGGCCGTCGCTGGCCATTCGGTACTGAGAGTGCCACTATTCACTAGTCAGGATGGAGCGGGGACGCGACTCAATGGACTGGTCCGGTCTCGAGTCCCCTCTTGCCAAGGACGTTTGCGCGGCGGGAGATAGAGCACTTGCCGCGTACGTCGAGAATCCAACACTACTCCACGAACACGTCAGCATTGAGCGGGCCACGGCGCAGGGCGGGTACGAACGCCGACAACTGTTTGAGCTGATCCAGAACGGCGCAGACGCTCTGCTCGAGTCGCCAGACCAAAACATTGGCGGTCGGATCGAAGTAGTTCTTACCGATCAGGCGCTTTACTGCGCAAACGAGGGTGAGCCCGTCGATTCGGCAGGCCTCACGGCGCTCCTGCACTCACATTTGTCACACAAGCGAGGCTTCGAGATCGGGCGATTCGGACTCGGTTTCAAGTCAGTCCTTGCGGTCACCGACCGGCCGCTCGTCATCAGTCGCAGCGTCTCGTTCGAATTCGACCCCAACAGATCGATGAGGCGGATACAGAACGCGGTCAGAGACGCAGAGGTTTTCCCGGTGCTCCGTCTGGCGGAACCTGTCGACCCCATCGCGTACTCCGAGGGTGATGACCTCCTTGCCCAACTCATGACCTGGGCCACGACGGTGGTGAAGCTGCCCCGGACACGTGAGGCAGCACATCTGGCCGAAGACCTCAGGAACTTTCCGGCAGAGTTCCTACTCTTTTCTCCCCATGTTGGCCGGGTCAGGCTGTCATCTACAGAAACCGGCTTGGACCGAGAGATCCGCGTGGTCCGTGACCTCGATGGTGCGATCGAACTTGCGGACGGGTTGGCTGTGCGGCGGTGGAGGGCGATTTCGACCGTCTACTGCCTCTCACCCGAGGCCCTGGCTGGCGCGGGTGAATTCTCCGAGCGCGAAGAGGTTCCGATCCACTGGGCAGTGCCGGTCGAGCACACCGGAGGTCGCGGCCGCTTCTGGGCCTTCTTCCCGACTCACTACGAGACCACGCTCAGCGGGGTCCTCAACGCACCGTGGAAGACCCAGGAGGACCGCCAGAACCTCCTCGAGGGCGACTTTAACGCGGAGCTCATCGACGCGGCCGCCAGAATGATCGTCTCGCACTGCAGAGCCCTCTCCACACCCGATGATCCTGCCCTCCACCTGGACAAGTTCCCGGCGCGCGGTCGGGAGTCCCCGAATTGGGCGGATCAGCGCCTGACCGACCGCGTCTACGACGTTGCGAAAAACTTCGGCGAGTGCCTTCCTGACATGGACGGGATCCTACGACGCTCCGATGACCTTCGCCTCCACCCCCGCTCGCTTCCCTCCGACGTGCTCGACATCTGGGCTTCGGTACCGGGCCGCCCCAGCGATTGGTGCCACCCGAGCGTGGACAAGCGGGAGCGGCGCCCCCGGGCCGAGAGGATTCTCGCCCGGCCGGCCGCGACTCACGATGAGTGGTTAGAGGCCCTACTCGCGGTGGGCACGGTAGAGACCAGTATCGCGGCGGTTTGTATCCTCGAGCGGCTTCAGGACAACGACCTAACGCGGCGGACGCCGGTCGTATTGACCGCCGACGGAAGCTGGGTGCCCGCCGATCCGCAGCAGGTCTTCCTCCTCGACGAGCCACGAGAGATGCACGGGTTGCGAATCGTCGCGCCCAAGGTCGCCGCCTCACCACAGGCCCGCAGGGCACTCGAAGCACTCGGCATCCGCACACTGGACGCACTCAGCGAACTGGACGCCTTCCTAGTATCTCCCCTTCGAGAATGGGAGACGACAAAATGGCGGATGTTCTGGCGCCTCACGCGCCGGGTGCCTGTCGACTCGTGTCTCGACCTGCTTCGCCAGCGTGGTGTCGTCCACGAGATCCAGGCGCAAACGCGAGGACGAGGCTTTCGACGCGTCCTTGCCACGCTCCTGCCGGGTGACATCGTTGCGGCCGACGACTCAGCAACCATCGACGTGCAGGAGCATGCGCAGGACGTGGACCTGCTTCGCGCCCTTGGTGCAGTCCAGGCCCCTCATGGCGGCTGCGACGTCACCACGGAGGGGTGGTTTCCCGCCTACCGGGAGGCTCAGCGGGACGCGTATCTGGCGCAGATGACAGGCCCCGGGCCTCGGCCAGTGCGCGAGTTGCTGGTGTTCGACCAGCGCGAGGCCGTCGGGCCGCTCGGCGTGCTTCCCGGCCTGTCCGCCGCCGCACGGGCTCGATTCACGCATGCCGCGCTGGCCCAAACGGGTGTCCAGTCGTCTTGGTCGATGCGGCATCGAACCCAGACTTACTATTCCGTGGTCAACGTCATCAACCCGACCGTGTGGATGCTGCGTAAGTACGGCACGGTGGAGACCTCGTTCGGCGTTCGAGCCTTTCACGAGGCCTACGGCGCCGCATTCTCGCGCTACTCGAAGTGGCTGCCTGTCGCGGAGCTCGATGACACTACCTGTGAGCTCCTCGGAATCGAGAATGAGCCCACCCGTGTACCGCTTTCGGCCTGGGCCAAGGCTGTCTCCCGGGCAACAGCAACCGGCGATCCGGCCGACCTCGGGTCGCTTTTCGCCCAGGCCGCACGGGCCGAGGTCACCGCTCCGGCAACGCTGCCCGCATTCGGGGTCGAGACCCTGGTACACACGACTGCCATCACGGTCGTGCTCGCTGGCGATCCCGGAGTCCGGCTGGTCCTCGAGAATCGAGGTGACCCGTTCGTCGTCGTCGACGAACCACGAGACGCCGATGTGCTCGTGGAGCGGTGGCACCTGCGTCGGCCGGACCCGACGATGCAGGTCGAAGTGGTCGCCGTCGAGGCAAGGGAGGCGGAGGGCGTGGCGGACGTGTTCCCCTTGGCCCCGCTCAAGGTCGGCGACGCGCTGAGCGGGGTGACCGTCGTGCGGGCCCGGGACGTGCAGCTTCGGATTCCCGGCGCGGGGGGTACGACAACCCGGCCGGTCGAGAGCCACTGGGAAGGCCAACGCCTGACCGTCGACGACGACGTCGACGAGGCCACGCTGCTCGATCTCCTGCTTGAGCATGCCGAGGTTTCCCTTGCCGACAGAGATCGACAAGAAATCCTCCAGCAGCGGGCCCTGGAGGACGTCGAGGGCGTGAAGCGGCGGTGTCGCGATGTGGAGAACGACACCGAGCGCCTGCTGCAGCTGGTGGACCTCGGCCACCTTCGCGCGGCGCTGCCCGCCGGATTGCTCGAGGCCGTGATCGCCAGCCGAGGTCGGTCGCTGTCACAGGGAGAAATCGCCGAGCTTGTCCTCGCTGTGCACGGAATCGGCGTGCTCGCACACTTCAGGGCCGTCCTGGACGAACGCTCGCTGCGAGTCCCCACCTTGAACGGTGGTGCGAGGGCGAGAAGGTTCGTGGCTGACCTAGGATTCCCGCGTGCATTCGCCGGCTCCCGACCCGAACCCCGAGATCCACTCGTCCGTGTGCCCAGCCCCCCGTTTCTTCCTCCCCTCCACCACTATCAGGAGCAGCTCGTCCGCAAGGTGCGAGGACTCCTGCGGCGAGATGAGGCCAAGCGGGCGCTGCTCTCGCTCCCGACGGGCGCCGGCAAGACACGTATAGCGGTAGAGGCGATCATCAGCGGCTATATCGACGGGGAGGTCGTCGGCCCGGTCGTGTGGATCGCACAGAGTGACGAGCTCTGTGAGCAGGCGGTGCAGACCTGGGCCTACCTCTGGCGTGCGATGGGCCCCGGCGGAACGCTCGCCATCTCCAGGCTGTGGAGCACCAATGAGATTGAACCGGTCGATGACGACCTTCAGGTCGTGGTGGCCACCGTCCAGAAGCTGAAGGCCATTGACGGCCATCCCGACTACGACTGGGTACGGGAGGCCGACTGTATTGTGGTCGACGAGGCACACACGTCGACCACGCCCATGTACACAGACGTGTTGAGTTGGCTTGGCTTTACGGGGCGATCCACCCGACAGAACACCTGCCTGCTCGGTCTCACGGCGACCCCCTTCCGCGGTGTGAGCGAGAGCGAGACCGAACGGCTCGTCGCCCGGTACGGACGCCGGCGCCTGGACCGCGACGTGTTCGGTGACGTCGACCCATACGAAGAGCTGCAGCGCATCGGGGTTCTGGCAAAGGTGGAGCACCACTTGCTCGGCGGCTCGACCCTCCGCCTGTCGCAGTCCGAGCTCGCCGAGCTGAACGATCTCCATCGGTTACCACGGACGGTCGAGCAGCGTCTCGGGGAGGACCGGAGCCGGAATGGGGTGCTCCTGGAACAGCTGTTGTCGTTCCCGCCCGAATGGACTTCGATCTTGTTTTGCACCTCCGTTCAGCATGCCGAGCTGATGGCCGCGCTGCTCACACTCGACGGCATGCGTGCAGAGGCGATCTCCGGAGGGACCGATGCAAATCGCCGCAGGCACGCCATCGAAGAATTCCGATCCGGGCGGATCCGCGTGCTCACCAACTATGGCGTGCTGACGCAAGGGTTCGACGCGCCCAAGGTGCGAGCGATCGTCGTCGCACGGCCCACCTATAGTCCGAACGTCTACCAGCAAATGATCGGCCGTGGCCTGCGCGGACCCGCGAACGGCGGAAGCGACAGCTGTCTCATCGTCAACGTGGAGGACACCGTGGAGCAGTTCGGCGAGCAACTGGCCTTCCGTCAATTCGAGTACCTATGGTCGCAGAGCTGAACCTGACGCCCGAGCAGTCCGCGGTCGCGAACGTCGGCCCTGACGTCCGCCAGTTGGTCGTTGCCGGGCCTGGGACCGGCAAGACCCACACGCTTGTCGGGCGCCTTGTCTATCTGGTCGAGGAGTGCGGCCTGGCGCCAGGCCAAGAGATCCTCGTCCTCAGCTTCACGCGGAATGCGGTCAAGGAGATCCGAATGCGGGTCCGTGCGGGCGGTGGAGACACCGCACACATCAACGCGCGCACCTTCGACTCGTTCGCGACCCGCATGCTCGCCACCGTTGAGCCGGACGGCACATGGAGGACCCGCGGGTACAACGGTCGCATCTGGGCGTTCACCGACCTGCTCCGCGACCCCTCCGACGAGCTCGGGGAGTATCTCGGAGATCTCCGCCATATCCTTGTCGACGAGGTCCAGGACCTCGTCGCCGAGCGGGCTGAGATGGTCAAGGCGCTGCTGACCGCCGCCAATTACGGCTTCACCCTATTCGGCGATCCTGCACAGGCTATTTATGACTACCAGCACCGCAACGGCCACCAGGCAGAGGCGTTCACCGACTGGGTGCAGACCACCTTCCCCGAGCTGGTGTTGCGGCGTCTAACCGAGAACCATCGCGTCAAAGGTGACGGCGCAGGCGTTGCCTTGTGGGCAGGACCGATACTCGCTAGTCGACAGGGCGGGCCCGAGATCCACGAACGGGTCCGAGAGACCTTCCGCCGCCTGCACCCGCTGCCCGCAGCCAGCTCGTTGCGGGGGGCCGCGCCAGACGCCTCGATCGCGGTTGTCTGTCGCACCAACGGGCAGGCGCTCCTCGTCTCCGAACAGCTGCACGACAGCGGCGTCGACCATGTGCTCCAAGGCGAGGCCACCGCCGCGCCAGCAGAGCCGTGGCTCGCACGTGCATTGTGTGGCCTTAACACCCCTGTGATCACGAAAGGCGACCTCCAGGACCTGCTTTCCAAGTACGGGGTCGAGTCGATCGTGGACCTCGGTGAGGCCTGGCGGGCGCTTCGGATCCTCGGTCGAAGCGGGCGGACGGTCGACCTCTCATTGGTGGTGGCACGGCTGGCCTCTGGCTGGGTGCCGGACGAGCTCGTCCAGAAGCCGACCGCCGGCATGGTCGTCTCCTCCATCCATCGAGCCAAGGGGCAGGAATTCGAGCGGGTCATAGTTGTGGCGGACCCGGACGGTCATGGCGAGGAGGAGCCGGAGATCATGGCCGAGGAGAGCCGCATCCTCTATGTCGCAATGACGAGGGCCTCTGCGGCGCTGTTTCGGCTCGATCCGCCGTCGAGGTGGGGCCTGTACCAATCCAACGGGGGCGACCGGTGGTTGATGCGAGGTAGAAAGTTCTGGAGTCGCACGGGGATCCAGCTTCTGGAAGGCGACGTAGATCGGGCGACGCCCGCTGCTGGCGAGACCCTGGATGCTCGTGCCACACAGGACTACCTATGGGCAAAGGTCCGCAGCGGCGACGAGGTCGTACTCCGGGCGCAGCCAGGGACCGTCTCGTTGGACTGCCCGGCCTATCAGATTCTCCATGAGGAACACTGCATCGGGCGGACGTCCGAATCGTTCGGACGTGCGCTCGGGTCGGAGCTGATCCGTCCCGTGAGGAGGTGGCCGACTCGGATCACGGGCGTCCGGGTGAGCACCGTCGAGTCGGTCGTCGGTAGCCCCGCTGAGGCGGAGCGCACTGGGCTCGGCGGACCGGGTTTCTGGCTTGTGGTCCGCCTCGAAGGGCTTGGTCGGCTGGATTGGAGCGAGCGGCTCGACGGCCCGGGCTCCACGGGCGGGGGGCCGACACCGCCGAGGCCTGATGGTCCCCGAGGAACACCCGCCAGAGCGCCGACGCGGTCGGCTGAGAACCGGAGGCTCTGGAAGCGTCTCCAGGCGCTCGCCGACGCCGGCGACGTTGAAGGGGTCAGGCGTGAGGTCCCCGATGCTTGGTCGCACCATCTTGACAACCTGTTGGCCAGGGCGCGTCGCGCCGGTGGCCGCCACTAGGCACGGACCTGTGGAGGTCTCATGTCCCTTGATCCGCACTACGGCATGCGGGGTCGTCTGATCGACGAGGTCATCCGCGACGCCACCGGACCGAACGCCTGGGAGGAGCCTCGGGCGAACGAGGAGGTACTCAACGAGGACCCGATCACGCGCTACCAAGTCGCCGTCCTGTACCCGCTCACCGGTGACACGCTGGCGTCGGTCGAGGACAACGAGCAGGGAGATGATGACGGCGCCCGCGGCGGCGACGACACGACCGAGGATGAGCCGGTTGCCCTGGCCAACGTTCGGTATCCGTCATCGATGGGCATCACGTTCGCCATCGGTCCTGATGTCGGTCGCCTGGTGATCGAGGTCACGGCGGTTCGCTATGAACCGATCGAGGCCGAGACGGAGCAGGAGGACCGGAGCCGACGACGCCGCAAGCGCACGTGGCGGCGCATTCCGGTCGTGGCCGAGCCGTTCGATCTCGATTTGGCCCGTAAGCCCATGGACCGCGCCCAGCTGGTCCCGGGCCTTAAGTTGTTCTGGCGTATTCGTCCCGGCGGCGCGGACGGCAGCCGTTCGGTGACCCTGGGCCTCATCAACGACAACCGGGTTCCAAAAGGCCAGTTCGAACGAGACGCATATACGTGGTTCGCTCCTGCGCTGGCCGTACGCACACTCGACCGACAGGACGGCTTCGTCGCCCGGCCGACTAGTCGCGTCGCTGGCATCAACGACGAGGACTTGGCGTCCTACCGACTGCTGTACCGCCATGCGCTGGAATTCGCCACGGGCCACGGATGCTCGGCCGACTGGGACATCTCGGCGAACGATCCTGGTCGCGCGACGCGGATCTGGGCAACATTTACGCCTCGGTACGAGGTTCAGTTGGCCGATAGCAACCCGGATATCCGCTCTGACTGGTTCAGTCTTCAGGCCTTGGCCAGGGGTCCGCGTCGTGATGTCCTCGCTGGCCTGCGGTCCTTCGTCGGCGAGTACCAGCACTGGATTGGCGACTGTCGCGCGCAGCCCGACGGCTTAGACCAGGCGCTGGCCGCCACCGCCCGAGCACACCTAGAACGGTGCGACGAATCAGCTCGGCGGATGCTGGGTGGGATCGACCTACTCGAGCGGCACGACGACGCCTGGCAGGCGTTCACCACCATGAACCAGGCGATGCTTGAGCAGCGGGCGCGGACAGACTGGTTCAAGATGGCGGATCGCAGCGGTGGGCCGAATTTGGATGGGCCCCATGCCTGGCGGCCGTTCCAGCTGGCTTTCATCCTGCAATCGCTCGGGGGCATTGTCGACGCCGATGGCGGAGACCGTGAGATTGTCGATCTGCTGTGGTTCCCGACCGGAGGTGGCAAGACCGAGGCATATCTGGGCCTTATCGGCTTCACGATCGTGCTGCGGAGGCTCCGTGGCCGTGGTGCTGGCGTGACCGCGCTGATGCGGTACACCCTGCGATTGCTGACCATCCAGCAGTTCGAGCGGGCGGCCACGCTGATCTGTGCGCTCGAGGTGATCCGCCGACGCGATCCGCAGCGGCTGGGACGGTCCGAGATCGCGATTGGATTGTGGGTCGGCGGCGACGCAACGCCCAACAGACGAACCGACGCCAAACAGGCGCTTGACAAGATCCGCCGCGGAATCCAGATCGAGAAGGGTAACCCTATTCAGCTACACCATTGTCCCTGGTGCGGAGAGCCGCTCGACCACAGCAACTATTGGGTGGCACAGAAGGACCCAAGGCTGGTGATTCAATGCAAACAGGATGGATGCGACTTCGCCAATGGGCTCGTGGCCTGGATCGTCGACGAGGACGTCTACCGGCGGCGTCCCAGCCTCCTCATCGGGACCGTGGACAAGTTCGCCAGTCTCCCATGGCGCGACGACGCCCGCCACATCTTTAACCTCGGCTCGGGTGAACCTCCGCCGGAGCTCATCATCCAAGACGAGCTCCATCTCATCTCCGGGCCCCTGGGGACGCTTACGGGGCTCTACGAGACGGCCGTCGATGCACTTTGCAGCGACGCCGGCGTGCGTCCTAAGGTCGTCGCCTCGACCGCGACGATTCGTCGTGCCCACGAGCAGGTCAAGGCACTGTTTGCCCGTGAGGTTCGCCAATTCCCTGCGCCTGGCGTCGACGCGCGAGATAACTGGTTCTCGGTCGAAGCACCGCCAAAGCACAAGGGGACGCGGCTATATCTCGGGCTTATGGCCCCAGGGACCAGTCAGACCACCCTCCTCGTCCGAGCCTACGCGGCTCTGCTGCAATTTGCGGCGCAGCTCAAATGCGACGAGCAGGTTCGCGACGCCTACTGGACGCTGTTGGGCTACTTCAACAGCCTTCGCGTTCTCGGTGGCGCGCGCATGCAGGTCAACGACGACGTGCCCGATCGCATGGAGGTCCTCGCATCGCGAGCCGAAGCCACTACTCGGGAGGCCGACCGCGTGATCGAGCTGACCTCACGAGAGGCCAGCAGCGAGATCCCGGGTCACCTTCGGGCGATGGCGTGCAGCTATCCGGACAGCCATCGCTTGGACGCGATCCTGGCCACCAACATGATCTCGGTCGGGGTGGACATCGACCGTCTTTCCCTCATGGCGGTGATGGGCCAGCCGCAATCGGCCGCGGAATATATCCAGGCGACAAGCCGCGTTGGTCGTCGGTGGCCTGGCTTGATCGTGGTGCTGTTCAACGCGGCCCGATCCCGTGATCGCTCGCATTATGAGTCGTTCCGGGCGTTCCACTCGGCCCTTTACCGCCAGGTCGAGTCCTCGAGCGTGACGCCGTACTCACCCCGGGCCATCGATCGAGCGTTGCACGCGGTGCTCGTCGGCCTCGCCCGGCTACTTCTGCCTCCATATGGCGGCAACGACGGCGCGGCCGCAATCCGGGATCACCGCGATCAGCTGGAACGCGTTTTTGCCGTCGTCCGCGCGCGCGCCCGAGCCGTCGAACCGGAGCAAGCTGATGCTGTCGAGGGTGAGATGGAACGAATCGTCGAGCAGTGGGCAACGGTTGCGGAAGACGAGGAAGCGATCGTCTATGCCAGTCCGTACCGGCCGGGCGCAGCGCTCCTGGTCGATGCCAGCGATCACGAGTCAGATCCCGATACGCACTTCCCTACACTCTGGAGTCTTCGCGATGTGGACACGGAGTCCAATCTCTACCTGGTGAGGGAGTAGAGATGGCCAAGCCCAAGGGGGCGGTACGGTCCTCACAGCTCGTAACGACATATGGCATCGGCTCGATTGTGGCGCTTCGCGATGAGTCGTTCATGGTGGCCGGCATCGACCGGTGGCCAGTCGACGAGCCCGATCTTTCCGAGCCTCGACTCCAGCGGATATTGGGGATTCGTGGCTTCGTACGACCGCCCGCTGGGGAAGACCGCGGCGATGTGCCGGTTGTACGGTTCCCCCGTTATTACTTCTGTCCCGACTGCCACCGGCTGGACGACCACCGGTTTTTCGGCGGGTCCTGGCAAGAGGCAAAATGCACCTCATGTGACGGGCCGATCGTGCCCGCCCGCTTCGTAATGGTTTGTGAGCGTGGTCACATCGATGACTTCCCGTGGTTCAACTGGGTGCATGCTGGCAGTGATCGGATGGCCGACGCGAAGCATAGATTGTCGATCAAGGCGGGAGGCGCAACCTCCTCACTCGCGGACATCGAGGTGAGCTGCCTCTGCGGGCAGAGTCGCAACCTTGACGGCGCGTTCGGCAAGGGGGCGCTGAGGGAAATCAGCCGCTGCACGGGCAGACGACCGTGGTTGGTTGGATCCGAACCGGAACCATGCGATCAGCAGCCGCGGTCGTTGCAGCGTGGTGCATCCAACGTCTGGTTCTCGGTTGTCCGATCGGCCATCTCTATCCCCCCGTGGTCGGAAGGCGCGTTCAGGGCACTCGATCACCACTGGAGGGTGCTACGTTATATTTCCGATGAGTCGGTCTTGCGGGGTATCATTACCGGCATGAAACTGTCGGAGAAGACCGGCATCACGGTCGATGATCTGATCGAGGCGATTTTCCGTCGACAGCGACAGGAGGCCGGGGACGAGCCGGTCGGCGACGTCAAGTCGCAGGAGCACGAGGCTCTGATCCGTGGCAAGCCCGATGACGGCGCAATTCGGCAAGACTTCGTCTGTGAGCCTGTGGACGACGTCGATCCCAGCGTTACCGAATACTTTTCCAAGGTCTCAAACGTAAGCCGATTGCGCGAGGTCCGTGTTCTGGAGGCGTTCACGCGACTCTTTCCGCCCGAGGGCGGCGGCGAGGACCGGCGCCTCGTACGAATCGTGGATCCGGAGAAGGCGTTGCTTCCGGGGATCGAGGTGATCGGGGAGGGCGTCTTCCTGGAGCTCGAGCCCGAGCGGCTGCAACGGTGGGAGGCCCGCGCCGAGATCTTGTCACGGGCCCGCATCATCCAACGCCATCTCGCCGATCGATGCGAGCAGCGCGGAATCTCGGTGCCCCGGAAGATCACGCCACGCTTCCTGCTCGTCCACACACTCGCCCACGCCCTTATAACGCAGTGGGCGCTGGACAGCGGATACTCGGCTTCGGCTCTGCGTGAGCGGCTGTATGTGTCCGACGACTTCGCCGGTATCCTTGTCTATACAGCAACGAGCGACTCGGCGGGGAGTCTCGGTGGCGTCATCTCACAGACGCGACCTGAACGTCTGCTTTCTGGCCTTGTTGACGCCATTGGACGTGTCTCTTGGTGCTCAGCCGATCCGCTCTGCATCGAGGCCGGTAGTCAAGGCGCCGACGCACTCAACCTCGGTGCATGTCATGCGTGCGTGCTGCTGCCGGAGACAAGCTGTGAGGAGATGAACCTTCTCCTCGACAGAGGCATGCTTGTTGGGACGCCAGAGCAGCCTCAAATTGGCTACTTCAACGGGTGGTTGGAGAGCGATTGGCCATCATGATTCCTCCGCAGCCCGGACCGACCACGAGTCGGGCGGAGGGTCGTATGTTCCAACGGTTCCGCAGCGAGCTCAGCCAGGAGTGGACGGTGCTGCATTCCGTCGGTCTGGCTGCTCACACCAGTAAACGTTGGGCCGAGGCGGATTTCGTCCTTGTCGGACCGCGTGGCGTGTACTGCCTGGAGGTCAAGGGAGGCCGCGTCACTCGAGAGGGCGGCGTCTGGCGATTCACCGACGCCTCGGGCAACGTCAACGAGAAGAGGGAGAGTCCGTTCGAGCAGGCGGGTGGCGAGGAGGCGGCCCTGCGGCGACACCTGCAGAATCGGCAGGTGGAACGCATCGGTTCAGGCCGCATCGCGATCGGATGGGGGGTCGCCTTCCCCGATATTCGCTTCAATGTCATCGGTCCGGACATCGATCTGGACGTCGCCTACGACGCACTCGACGAGGCTGGGAAGATGTCGGCGTACGTCGAGCGTCTCGCCGATCACTGGTACGCGCGTCTCCAGAAGCTCTGGGGACGGCCACCCGTCGATCTTCACCCGGCCCATGTCGCCCGGGTCGTGTCGGTCCTTCGGCCGGACTTCGATCTGCACCCGAGCCTGCGGTACGTCGCCGCAGCCGCCGGCCGCGAGCTGGTGCGATTGACCGACGAGCAGTGCCGGATCCTTGACGGGCTGCAGGACGCCGAGCGCGTCATCATTCGCGGCAGCGCCGGGACCGGCAAGACGATGCTTGCGATCGAGGAGTGCCGACGACTGGCAGCCCTCGGCCGTCGGGTGCTGTTCGTCTGCTTCAACGTCCGCCTCGCGTCATGGATCCGTTCGACGTTGGCATCCAACGATGGCGTGGACGTGTACCACTTTCATGGCCTGGCCCGGCAGCTGATCCGAAGGGCCGGGCGGCTCCACATGCTGCCTGACGCGGACGAGTCCTATCTGAACCAGGTGGCCCTGCCGGAGCTGGCCTTCGATGTGATCGTCGGCGGTCCTGACCAGGGTAAGTACGACGCGCTCGTGATTGACGAGGTCCAGGACCTGCTGCGCCAGGAGTATCTTGTCGTGTTGTCGGCTCTGCTCCACGACGACCTCGAGCACGGCCTGTGGAGGGCGTTCATTGACCCCAAGCAGAACGCATTCGGCGGCTCTGTGCCTGCCGTGGGACGCCTTCTGGAGGGCACCGGCGCCTTGCCCTTCCGGCTCACCCGCAACTGCCGCAACACCGAGCCCATCGCCCTGACTACGGCCCTACTCGCCGGTGTTGACCTCGAGGAAACACTGAGCGCTGAGGGCCCCGCTGTGGAGGAGTTGGAATACCGTGATCGGGCTGACGCACGCCGAAAGCTCCAGACGGTGCTCAACAGGCTCCTCGGCGAGGGTTTCGCTCCAGCCGCAATCACGGTCCTGTCGCGATACCGGCTCGACAACAGCACTCTGAACGAGACGCTGCCTCGTCTGCGTGTCCCTGTACGCGACGGTGCTCCCGAGATCAATGATGGGGCGATCGGGTTCTCGACCGTGTCGGCCTTCAAGGGTCTCGAAAACGATGTAATCGTACTTGTCGACGTTGATGACCTGGCGAGCCCGGAAGGGCTGCGCTCGGTGTACGTCGGCGCGTCACGGGCCCGCACCGTCCTCGTGGTGCTGCGGGCCGCCTCGACCAACGAGGACCGCCTTGAGCTGGCTCATGCCCTGGGTCGACGGTTGGCCAATACGTGAACGGCCGGGAGCCCAGGAAAGAGGTCCTGCCGAGCGTTGGCTCACGACTATAGCGACGCGGTGTCTTGAGACGTCGGCGCCGGGAGCGTAGACGCCCGCCGTCAGATCGACGAGGGCCTGGCGCGGGGCTCCGTGAGATGTGCCGCGATCTCGAAGGCCTGGCGTCGAACGAGTTCAGGCGGCAGGGCGTTGCCGATCATCTGCGCGGTGGCGAACTTGCCGCGACGCAACGAGAACCGATGGTGGGGCGGGAATGTCTGAAGGAGAGCGGCTTCCCGCAGGGTTATCGACCGGTCCTGCTCCGGGTGGAGGAATCGACCCTTAGATGGATTCACGCACCCGCCGGTGATTGTCGGGGCGACATCGTCCCACGCCATGCGGCCATAGATGTCGTAGAAACCCTGTGTCCGTCTGTGGCATCTCAACTGCAGTTCGGCGGGAAGGTCCATGCGGCTGCCGCCGTCCTTGGGAATCTGTCGGATCATCGAGACCACCCGCGGGTCTCGCTGCTCGCCATGGTCATGGAGTGGGTCGCCGGACCGGCCGGGCCGTGGCAACGTCGCAATGAACTCGCGTACCGTCGCTCGCCGTGACGACGCACGCGCGAACGGCACCGGACCTGTCCGGCTTGCGACGAAGAGCATCCGTCGGCGCCGCTGCGGCACACCGAACTCCGCAGCATTCACAATCCGACAGTCCCACCAGTAGCCCAGCCGTTCTAGCGCCTCGGTCACCTCTGCCAACCGCGGGTCTGTGGCGAGCGCGGGAACGTTCTCGATGAGGACCGTCTTGGGCATGAGACCCCGGATAAATCTGACGAAGTGCAGGACGAGGTCGTTGCGAGGGTCAGGTTTGTCCATGCGGCCGTTCAGCGTTCGAAGCCTTGAGAAGCCTTCGCACGGCGGGCAACCCGCCAGCAGGTCCAGCTCTCCTCGTCGAAGATCGAAGCGCCGCCGGACCTGATCGACTGTAATGTCAGCGATATCCGATTCCCAGACCTTCACCTCCGGGAAGTTCATGCTGTAACTCTCGGCGGCAAGCGGTTCTATCTCAACGGCTCCCAACACCGTGAAGCCGGCCGAGAGCAGTCCCCGCGTCAGACCGCCGGCGCCGCAGAAGAGATCCACCGCAGTCGGTCCTGCCATCCCTCTCCCTCATTCGGTGGCTGCTTGTGAAGGCATGCTACGGCGTCCGCTTCAAGAGTTACAACGATGTGATTCGATCACTTGTGAAGCCGTGAGGTCTTCTCTCTGGCATAAGAGCCAGCCGTCCAGCCTGTAAAAAGACGTCCCGGCCGTGTGCGCACGAGAGGACCCGAGGCGCCCCTAACCCATTGAGTCGTTCCGCCCTTGCTCAGTCGGATCGGGCCTGTACAGAGACGGCCCATTGGACGGGCGTCAGCCTGAAGGTGGACCGGGTCACCGGACCCTGATGCAACATGATGTTGTAGTTTCCATACTCTAGATCGATGCCCGTCACCACGGAAAGCAGATAGCGATCCCCGTGCTCTATGGAGAATCGCCGTTCTCCCTCCGTGAGAAAGAAGGCAACGGCGTGTTGGCGGGTGCCCTTAACCTCCACGAAACGAACTATCCTGTTGGGATCTCCAATCCGGAGGTCGAATCCGGGGTTACTTGGAGGCAGTTCCACGATAGGTTCATCCGGATACAGTTGTTCGAGTCGTCGCATGGTCATTTCGACAGCGAACCGTTCAACGGCTCGAATCCCTTCCGAAGACGCATAGACTGGAGCTGCATACGGAGCACGGTCTAGTGCTGGTGGGGGCGTTGAGACCAGCCGTTCCGCCGACCACAGGATGTCTTCAAATACCTCCTCTGGAATGATTCGCACGCCAGGCTGAAAATAGCCTCGTCGCTGGCCCTCCGGTTCGAGGTGGGAGCCGTCGGTGCGGCGAAATGGTACCGGCTCGACGAACTCGTGGAAGTCCAAGACCTCACACACAAGGCATCCTGCCCGCATACTCGGAGCAATCTTACCCACGACGCCAGTCCCAAAGTATACCTGGCGCTGACGTGTTCCGTCGGAGCGCCGCCGGCCCCGGTAGTAGACGAAACGTTCACCCGGTTGCACAAGCTTGCGGTAGCGGGCTCCCGGAAACTCGTAGGCAACGCCGGTCCGATCGTCGTACTTCAACCCCGATTCGGACGCTTCGTTGCTCGCAAAGACCAGTGCCATCGGACCTCCCAACTTCAATTCGGCCGTCTCCGGGAATGGCGGCCGAGGTAGAGCCCATACGGATGCTGCTGCCCTGCGCCTGCTGGACGGCTCTTGACCCTACTTCACTCCCTTGACCAGGATGACCTCAGGTTCTGGCCACCCTGGACTACGGATCGGGTGCCAGTCCACTCGGCCATGCGCGTTTCAACTCAGGCGTCAGGCTGCCCGTAGGGACCTGTATTCACTCGGCCTCCCACATCACCTGTCCACTCCGGATGCTCGGCTGTCGTGTACTCCTTGCGTCACCACCGCAGCACCGCCAAAAGCCACAGCCCTCGGTTGCGCAGCGCCACTGCGACACGGCTCTCTCACATTGCGGCGTGCGAGGAGCGCGGCGGGCTCATCAGGATCAGCCGCTTGACTCTCCGCGGGTCTTTGGCAGGCTAGGTTGAAACCCTGGAGTTGGGCGGCCCAGCTAGACACAGATCCTCCAGCAAGCATCCTGTTCGGCGCATCGAGCACCACGCGTGACGTCTGCAGTATCGCGGACCCGACACCGCTGTCGACCGCGGGGTGTAGGCTTCTGCGTCATGAGTGGGGCAATCATCTCACAATGGGCCGATAGGCGTAACGAGGCCGATGGTCGGCATGACCATATCCTTGCTCCGTATCCGGCCTGTCTATCTCCTTCGCCTCTTGAAACCACCTGTGCGGGCTCTCCACCGCGGACGCGGATGGCCGCCCCTCTCAATGTCGTGGAGGGCGAATCATCGTGACCGACCAGGATCTTCCTTCTCTTCTTCTGACGGGGCTCACCGACCGGCAGGCGGCCGCGGTGCGCTCTGGCAGGCGTCGCCTGCTCATCATCGCTGGAGCAGGGTCCGGCAAGACGGAGGTGATGGCCCGTCGGGTGGCCTGGTGGGTTGGGGTCGAGGGGGTGCCGAAGGACGCCGTGGTCGCCTTCACCTTCACCGACCGGGCGGCCGAGGAGATGAAGTTCCGCATCCGCCAGTACATCCAGGCCATCACCCCCGACGAGGAAGACGCAACCCTCGGCGGGATGTACATCGGCACCATCCACTCGTACTGCCTGAAGCTGCTTCGTGAGCTGCGGCCAGAGGTCTACCACAACTACGACATCGTCGACGACATCGCTCGGGTCGCGCTGGTGCAGCGCTGCTATGACTACTTGCTCGGGCTGCGGGCGTTTCAGCAGGCGCTGAGCATCGACTTTCAGATCGGGCGCAGCAGGACCATCCAGGAGTTCCTCAAGGCGTATGACCTGCTGAACGAGTACAACGAGCTCGATGTCAGGCTGCCGGAGTCGCCGCAGCCAAGCGAGCCAGGCCAGGAGACCGAGTGGTGCAAGCAAGCCCGGCTGGTCACCGATGTCGGCGAGTCGGAGGCGGCGGAGGCCTTCGAGCGGTCGGCGGCCCGCTTCTATGCCTACCTGCGCTGCCGGCACTTCCTTGACTTCAGCACCTCACAATCAGAGCTGGTGCGGCTGTTGGCCGACGACCCGGTCGCGCTTGACCGCGTCCGGGAGAAGGTCACGCACGTGGTGGTAGACGAAGTCCAGGACGTCAACCCCGTCCAGGACCAGCTGGTACGCGCCATGATCGGGCAGCGCGGCACGTTGACCGCAGTCGGGGATCACCGTCAGGCGATATTCGCCTGGCGTGGGGGGCGGATCGACATCATGGCCAGGGCGGCCGCGGAGTTCGTTGACGCGCCGGACGGCGACGTGATCGAGCTGACCCACAACTTCCGGTCGACGCCGAGGATCATCGGGCTTTCCAACCGTTGGAACCACACCATCGGCGTGCCGGGCACGATGGCCAGCCCCGACATGGAGCACGGCCGGTCCGGCCGGGTCGATCTGGACCCGAGCCATGTCGCCGCAATCCGCTTCCCTAACCGGGAGGAGGAGGCGGAGTGGATCGCCCACACGATCGCCCGGCTGGTGCGCCGCGACAACACCGGCGCGCGGCACGACAGCAGGGACGGCGAGCGCGGGCTCACCTACTCGGACGTGGCCATCCTGCTGCGGTCCTCCACCGACGCCCGCACCTACATGACCACTCTGCGCCGCCATGACATCCCCGCGGTGGTCCGCGCTGGCCCCGACTTGTTCTCCCAGCCGGAGATTCTGCTGTTTGCGGCCGCCCTGGCCATCACGGCCGGGATGGACCGGTTCATGGGTGGGCCGAACGATCCCAGGGCGCTCCCCAACCGCATCGCCGCTGTGCTGGGCGTCGAGCCCGTGCCCGCCGATGTGATCATGGCGGCCTGCCAGGTGCTTGACGCCGAGGGCATCCCGCTGGACGCCGACGCTGGTGAGCGGCTGCTCCTGGCCGCCGAGCTAATCGGGGCGCGTATCAGGGGCGAGGGCAGCATCGCTCGGAGCCAAGTGAGCCGTCTTCGGACGCCACCGCTGCGTGAATGGATCAGTCGGACCGTGGAGCCGCGGCGCGTCTTCCCGCAGCACCTGTTCCACCTGCTGCTTGGAGAGGCCGGGGTCGAGCGTTGGGACTCCGACGACTCTAGGGCCGCGGCGGCCATGTTCCATCTCGGGCAGCTCAGCAGCCTGGTGACCGGGATCGAGACACCCGGCTGGACCAGCCCCAGGGAGTATCCGTACCAGATCCAGGCGCTGCTGCTGTGGGGTACCCAAAACGCCCGCGCCGAGGAGGCGCCGCTGCTGGTCACCCCCGACGCCGTGTCCATCAGCACCATCCACAGCGCCAAGGGGCTGGAATTCGCCGCCGTCTTCCTCGCCGACGTGTGCGCCAACCGGTTCCCCAGCTCCATGGCTCGACGAGACCCAGGGCTGCCGTTTGACGGCCCGATCACCGCGCGCATCGAAGAGGCCGACCTGATCGACAACGAGAACTACGACCATGAGCGACGGCTGATGTACGTCGCCTTGACCCGCACCGAGCGCTACCTGTTCGTGACGGCGTCGGGCGCCCGCCAGTCGAGGTTCTTCAGGGCGATCCCGGATCTGGTGTCAGCGGCCGGTGGGATGGGCGAAGCGGTCCCGGCGGAGACCCCGACCAGGCTTGAGTATCGGCCGTCGGAGGCAAGCCGCGAGTCGCGCCTGGTGACCTCGTTCTCCGACCTGCGCTACTACCTGGAGTGTCCGCACGACTTCTACCTGCGCAAGGTGCTGGGCTTCACTCCCACCATCGACCAGGCCTTTGGCTACGGCCGGGGCGTGCACAACATGCTGCGTGAGATTCACTCTGATCCCAAGGCGTGGGCGGAGCTGGCGCAAGACCCAGACGCGCTCAAGGAGCGTCTGTGGGAGCTGATCGGGCGAGGGCTGTTCTACCTTCGCCACACTGTCGGCCCGCCCGCCGACAACATGAAGAACAAGGCCGTGCGGATCCTGGCCGACTACGTCGGCACCTACGCCCAAGAGCTTTCACGGCTCACCTTCGAGCCCGAGCGCGAGTTTGAGACGCTGATCGAGGAGCAGCAGGTGCTCGTGTCGGGCGCGATCGACGTCATCCGGCTCGACGACCCGCCCCGCGTCACGATCATCGACTTCAAGTCCGGCGAGCCCGAGTCCGACGCCCGCATGATGCTGGATGAGGACGAGATGCGCCTTCAGGTGAGCATGTACGGGCTGGCCGCCCGCCACGAGCTGGAGTATGAGCCTGATCGTGGGCTAGTCCGCTACCTGGGCGAAACCGATCCCGAACATCGCGAGCTCGACGTCGAGCTCGACAACCGCGCTCTGGCGGAGGCTCGTGGTGTTGTCGCAGCCACCGCCGGAAGTATCCGCCGGCGACAGTTCACCGCCGGTCCAAGGCCGGCAGCACGCGACAGGGACGGCTCCACCCGCTGTGGTCGATGCGACTTCCTCGGCATCTGCGGCATGCCTGAGGCAAGAGCCCAGCGCGCTCGAGGCTAGATTCGGCGGCCGATCCGAGGTTCGAAGGAGGAACCAACTCAGATCGACACCGGATCCGCTGATCTCGATCGCCGCCGACCCGTGGTCGGTCGCCGCCGGTCCGGCTCGGCCAACCGGCGGACGACCTCAAGGGCCTGCCTGCGGACAAGCTCTGGCGGCAGCCCATTGCCGATCATCTCGGCGGCGGCGTACTTGCCGCGCCTGAGCGAGAACCGGTGGTCGGGTGGGAACGTTTGCAGCAGGGCGGCCTCCCGCAGTGTGATGGTCCGGTCCTGCTCGGGATGCAGAAACCGTCCCTTGGAGGGGTTGACGCAGCCGCTGGTGATGGTTGGCGCCACCCTGTCCCAGGCCATGCGGCCGTAGATGTCGTAGAAGCCGTCACATCGAAGGTGGCAGGCAAGCTGCTCAGACTGCGGAAGGTCGCGTCTACTGCCCCCGTCCTTCGGGATCCGCCGGATCATTGCGACGACCTGGGGGGCTCGCTGCTCGCCGTGGTCATGCAGCGGGTCGCCCGATTGACCCGCAGGCGACAACGAGCCGATGAGCTGCCGTACTGTTGCCCTCGATGGCGAAGATCGGGCGAAGGACACCGGACCAACGCGGCTCGCCAGAAACAGCATGCGACGTCGACGCTGCGGCACCCCGTACTGCGAGGCGTCGACGATCTCGCAGTCGGTCTGATAGCCGATCCGCTCCAACGCCCGCGCAAGGCGCTCCAGGCGTTCGTCGGTTGCCAGGGCAGGCACGTTCTCAAGCATGACCAGCTTCGGCCGCAGCCCACGGGCGAACCGGATGAACTGCAGCACCAACTCGTTGCGAGGGTCGGGCTGATCAAGGTGGCCGTTGAGCGTCGTCAGCCTCGAGAAGCCTTGACATGGTGGACACCCGGCGAGCAGGTCGAGCTCGCCTGCGTGCAGCGAGAGCGTTCGGCGGACCTCTGCCACGCTCACCTTGGCGATGTCACGCTCCCAGAGCGTCACCTTGGGGAAGTTCATCCGGTAGCTCTCCGCCGCCAACGGATCGATCTCGATCGCTCCAAGCACACGAAAGCCGGCCAAGGTGACGCCTCGGGTGAGTCCCCCGGCCCCGCAGAACAGATCCATCGCGGTGTAGCCGGTCATGAACCTCCTCACGGACGGCCGGGACACGCCTGCAAGCCAATCGTACATAGGTTATGGCCAGAATTACAACGGTGTGATTCACCTGGCTAGAGCTGTCGGAGGAGGATGACGACGTAGGCACCTCAGCGTGTATAAAGACCCACATGGGATCTTCGAGTTGGCGGCCTGCCCCGTCCAGCGCCGCTGCGACGGCGACGATGCGAAGCAACCGCCCTGCCGATACGGCTCCTGAGGTGCGGCTTCGGGCCGCGCTGCACGCCAAGGGCCTTCGCTTCCGCAAGTCGCTCCTCATCCGGCTGCCCCACGGTCGCACCCGCCCAGACATCGTGTTTCCCCGCCGCAAGGTGGTGGTCTACCTCGATGGGTGCTTTTGGCATGGATGCCCAGAGCACGGTTCCGTTCCCGCGACCAACGCCGACTACTGGGTTCCCAAGCTCCGGCACACCCTTGAACGTGACCGCCTAAACGACGAGGCGCTTCGTGCCGCCGGCTGGCTGGTGCTTCGGTTCTGGGAGCATCAGCCCCTCGACGAGGCCGTGGCCATGGTGGTGGCCGCCGTTGCCGAGCCGTCCCCACGTGCCTCTCCCGCCGATCGCTCTAAGGATCAGAGGACGTTTGACGGCGCGCGCGAATGAGCTGTTCGGCAATCTCGGCTTGGCGTTGCAGCCAGGAAGCCCATGCCTCATGCTTCAAGGGCCTTGGGTGTTAGGTTGAGGACGCGAGGCCTGGTGGAGTTGGCGGGGGATGGGGCGGCTGCCATCCCCACGTCTCACCGTTCGAGGCCTGGAAGCGACGCGTGGTCGGCAGCAGACCATCGGAGAGCCGCACGCGTGCGTGGGGGTTGTCGAATACCAGCCACCGGATGGTGGCGGGATCGTACCCAGGCATCCGTCCGTCGATGACCGCGACCGCCGAGAACCGAGTGTTGTACGGCCTCTCGCCCATCCCGATCCCAAAGAAGCCAGAGAACTTCGGCTGGTTTTGCCAGAGCGGCTGACGAACGCCGACCAGTGCCTCCCAATCCCGCCCGTACATGGCGATGAGGAATTCGAGATCGCTGCAGAACGGGTCGTGGTTGCCGACCGCGAGGAGGAAGGGCACGTCCGGGTCCAGGGTGTAGCGCTTCTTACGCTTGCCGTTCAGTCGGTCCTTGAGCCGCTCGCCAGAATCGACCAACCCGCCGATCGCCGCGCTGGTAGCGACGATGCGGGCGTCCGGGTCGGTCAAGGAGCCGGCGTCCGGCTTCATCGGCATGGCCCTCAAGCGGATGTGGATACCGTCGCGGATGAAGTCGACCCGAGGTAGCGGCTGCCCTGCCTCGTAGGCGGCCGTAGCTACCTGGTGGTTGGGGAGGCCTTTGAGGAACGTCCCGGCGGCCAGGGTCAGGTCCTTCAGGGGTAGGTTGCGGCCTTGGTCCTGCCGGAGCACGTCGACGTCAAGGAAGTAGCCCTGAGGTCGGAACGTCTTGTTCAGGCGGTCGGCCAGCTCGTCATGGCGGCGTGCCTCCTTGGCCCAGTTGGACCGCAGGAAGAACGACAAGACCTCGACCGCCAAGACTGGGTGGTCGGCGTGGTAGACACGGAAGTCCGGTCCCTGCCCGCCCTCCTCATAGCGGACGTCCGGCTCTATCTGGCGCAGGCAGTGGTGGACGTACAACTCGTCCAGAGCGCCGTAGTGGACCTCATCGTCGGTGCTGGTCAGCTTGGCGGACAGTTTGCCGCTAGGGTCTGGGTAGTCTCGGTAGCATGCGTTGATGTGAGCCCGGGCCGTGACCGCCTCCGGTCGGGTTGATCGCTGGAGCCAGATGACATGCGGCTCCAGGTTGGCCAGCGGACGTGTGAAGGGGTCCGTGGGTTCGGGGAACAGGCTCGGCGCGCTCATGCTCTTGGTGGAGTCAGCTTGTATTGACGGAGAAGGTAGCAGACGGCGACGCCCCGGCACGGTGGCCGGGGCGTCGAACCGTGGTTGGTCCTTAGAAGGGCGGTGGGTCGTTGAAGTCGCCGCCGCGCTCGGCCTGCCGCTGCCGGCCGCTGGTGCGATCCCCGTTGCCACGCTCCTTGACCCGCTCGACCTTGGCAGTGGCCCACTTGAGGCTGGCGCCGACCTCGTCGGCCTCGATCTCGGTCACCGACCGCTTCTCGCCTTCGGGGGTCTCCCAGGAGCGTTGCCGCAGCCGACCGGTGACCATGACCCGGTCGCCCTTGGCGAGCGAGTCGGCCAGATGCTCGGCCTGGCCACGCCAGACGTTGACCCTGAAAAAGCTGGTCTCACCGTCACGCCACTCGCCGTCTTGTTGGATGCGCTGGGTCACCGCGACCCGCATATTGGCCACCGCGGTGCCGTTGTTGGTGAAGCGCAGCTCAGGGTCGTCGACCAGGTTGCCGACGATGGAGGTGTGGTTGTCGCTTGGCATCATGTCCTCCGCTCATGCCCCAGGGCAGGGGTATGTTGGTTACCGTTCGGCTGCTGCCTGGTCGTCGCGGCCGGCCAGGACCTTGGCGTAGTAGGTGTAGGGGACGGTGTCGGCCTGCAGGGCGTTGACGGCGGCGTGGAACTCCCGGATGGAGCCGTCCAGCCGCTGACCCCGGTAGCGCAGCGGCCGATCGACCGGATCGTCGGCGCCGGATGTGCCGGTAGGCTCGGCGGTGGGGTTGGCGGTCACCGTTCGGCGCCCGCCTGGGCCGGGTCGTGGCGGGCCGTGGCAAGCTGCAGGCGGGCTGCTCGGGCGGCGTCGCTGGCGCGGTAGTCCTGCCCCGGGATGGTCAGGATCGGGTTGGAGTCGTTCTCGCGGCTGGCCGCGACCGCGACCCGGGTGCCAAGCGAAAGGCCCGCCTCGCGGTGGTGAGTGGCGCGCTGGCCGGCCAAGTCGGTGTGGTCGGCGGGCACGCCGAAGTCGGGGTTGAGCCGGTCGAAGGTCTGCTCAGCGGCGTGCTGGCGCGCCCGTTGGTGACCGCGGTGCTGAGCCAGCAGGGCGCGGCGGCTGATGGCCTCCTGCCGGTCATGGTCGGTGGGTTGGTCGTTCTCCAGCCGCTCGGCCAGCACCACCCGTGGCCCACGGGCGTCCTGATCCTCCAGCAGCCGCGCCTGGGCGCGGGCGACGACGTCGCCGGAGCGGCCTGGCACGCCGAAAGCGGGGTTGAGCTGGGTGAAGGCGTCGTCGGTGAACTCGCGAGCCTCGCGGTCGCGGACCGGGTGGGGGTAGTCGTAGATCCGGTCGCGGTGGTCGGTGTCGTGGGCGGCGTAGGGGTTGTCGTCGGGCCTGGAGCGGACCTGAGGGTGGTGGGCGGCCAGGTGGTTGGTGACGCCGGCCAGGTCCCAGGCCTGATCGTCATCCTGGCCCGAGCGGCTGTCGCGCTGGTCTAGGGTTGGGCTGCTACCCATGCGGGAGTCTCCCTCCTGCGGGTGGTCGGGCGGGCGCGAGGCTGCTTGGCGGTAGTGATCGCGCCCGCCCCTGGTTCGGACAGGACCAGGCCGGCCTACGCGTCGGCGGCGGCCATCGCCATCACCTCCTCTCCCGGCTGCGGGTCCGCTCGCCGCGATCACGGCCTGCGGGCGGACGCGGCGAAGCATTCGCTGGGGTGCGCTCAGGGGTGGGACGCTCGGGGGGCCGGCGTGGGTGGGTCAGGCCGGCCTCCCGCGCCGAGGCGATGGTCCGGTGGGTCTGGCGGGGCTCCTCGCCAAGCAGCCCGTTGCGCTCGGCGGCCTCAAGCAGGCCCTGGTGGATCTCACGCTCGTCTAGGGCGCCGACGGCGACGAAGTTGAACAGGTTGCGGCCCGACGCCCACAGCTGCTCGTTGCGCTCACCCTTGGGGGCGGCGGCGACCCGGGTCAGCTCCTCGGCCAGCGCCGCGCGGGCGTAGGGGTGGCCGGGCCCATCCCGGACTGGTAGCGGGATGACGGGGGCGGTTGGCCGCTGGGCCGGCCGGGTCAGTTCGGTCCGCAGCGGGCCGGGCAGTTGGGGCAGGGGATGGTCGAGGTCGCGGACCCACCGGTAGGCCAGGCCGGAGGCGTGCTGGCTGGGCGGGGCGACCACATAGCCGCCGTGGCCTTGGTAGTCGACGTGGTCGAGCAGCCCGCGGCGGCGGCCAAGGTTGGCCGGGGCGAGGTAGTAGTGCCAGCCGGCCTCGGGTCGGCCGCTTCTTGTGACTGGTCCGCTGGCGGGTAGCGCCAGGTTGTGCTGGTGGGCGAACGCTTGCAGGGCGGCCACGCCGTCGGGGCCGTCGAGGTCGAGGACGTCGAACAGCTGGCCGGTGGCCAGGCCGATGTTGGCCTTGGGGTAACGGGACCACCAGGCCAGCACCCGCGCCCGGTTGCAGGTCGCCTCCTTGAGACCGTGGGGGACGAGCTGGCCGAGGGGGTGCTTGCCGATCTGCCCGCAGCCCGGGTCGCCGCAGGAGCAGCCCGTCGTCGACCAGCCCGCGGAGGCGGCCGGCTGGCCTACGAGGACCGGGCTGGCACCATGTAGGCTGGCGATCGGGTAGTGCAAGGGCAGCACCGGGATGCCGCGGGAGGCATAGCCCAGGGCGGCGTCCCGTAGCGCGAAGCCGAGCCGGGTCACGCCGATCCCTCGCCCGAGGCCGCGGCCGGCGGCGATGGTGGCGGCTGGTCGGCTGGGCTGAGGCGCAGCTCCAGGTAGACGCGGACCAGCATGCTTTGGCCCGGGTCTGGGTAGGGGCGGCTGACCGCGACGACGTCGAAGGCCTCGACCAATCGGCGGGTCGCCTCGGCGACCTCGGCGGGGGTGCCGTGTAGGCGCAGCTTCATCGGCTTGCCTCCTGTGCCGCTTGGGTCTGCTCGCGGAGGAAGCCGGCCGCGGTGGTGCGGCCACAGCCGGCCGCCTGGGCCAGCGTCCGCGAAGTCCACGCCTGCCCGTCCGGCCGGCCACGCGCAAAGGCGGCTTGCAGCCGGTCGCGGACGCTTGGGTCCGCCGACCGGGGGCTGGCCGCCGTGGACGTCCGGGCGGGCAGCTCCCGGACGGCCGCCGGGTTCGCCGCTGGCCGGTCGATCGCCGATCGGGTGTCGGCGCGGCGGACAGTCATGGAGATGGTGGCCGGACGGTCCCCGGCCGACCCCCGGCTGGCCAGACAGGTGGCCGGCTGGGCCAGCCGGGTGGCCTCCTCGGCGTCGCCCTTGAGGCCTTCCAGCATGGCCAGCACCGCCAGCGGGATGGCCGCGGCGATCCCGCGGGCAACCAGGCCGGGCTGGGCGTGGGCGATGTTCCCGGCAATCGAGGCGGCCGTACCCCCGAAGACGAGCAGCCAGCCGTAGCCGGCCCCGTTGGCGCGGCGGCGGGAGCGGGACACGATCCGGAACATTCCGTAGATGGCCGGCCCGTCGGCCACCACCGGGACCGCGACCGCCTGCCAGGGCGAGTAGCCGGCCTGGCGGCCCAGCGCGTACAGCGAGGTGGCCGACACCGCATACGAGCAGCCCGCGATCACAGCGGCGACCACCACCCCCAGCCGCAGCGTCAGCCGGTCCAGGGCAGCTACCCGGCCAGACACCTCGTCGGTCGGCGGCCAGACAGCGTCCACGCGGGGTGGCCGCGCGCCGTCCGCCGCTGGGCCGGTGGTCGCCAGGTTGGACACCGGCCGGCCGTTATGGCCGGTAGTCGGGCAGGGGGTGGCCGGCTCGGCGGGCACGCTCGGCTCAGCGCTCACCACTGCGCTCCTCCTGCCAGTCGGCCGCCCTGGTCTGGTCGCCCTGCAGGTCCTCGGCCAGCCGCTGGGCCCGCCTGGCGGCGCGGGCGATGCGGGGCAGATTGGCCGGGTCCTCGGTGAACTCGGCGCTCCGCCCCAACGCCCGCAGCGTCTGCGCGAGCTCAGCGCGGGGGCCGTCGGCCTGGCGAAGCAGCTCAAGGTCGGCGTGTTCGAACCACTCGGCGATGGCCAGCTCCTGGCCAGCCTGGGTGGGCGGGTAGTCGCTGCTGCCACGCCATCCGCACTCACAGCCCGACACAAAGCCGGTGAACTGGCGGGTCGCGGAGCTCCAGGGGGTCAGGCTGCCGTCGGCAAGCCGCCGCATGGCATAGCCCTCGTGGTCGTCCAGGTCCTCGCAGAACACGCCCATTAGGCCGCCACCTCCCCATCCTGGTGGGCGGCCGGCCTGGGGAGCGGCTCGACCTCGGCCAGCGGCGCCGTCGGGCTGGTCACCCGCGCCGGTGTGCTGGTAGCGGTGGCGAGGCGGCGCAGGCGCGGGGAGCGGAACCAGGGCCGCAGGCGGATGCGCACCGGGGGCAGATGCCCATAGATAAGGACGGCCCGGCGGGGCTTGAGCTGGCGCAGCGCCTCCATCGGGACCAGCCGCCGCCAGGCGACCGACTCGGTCCGCGAGCTGCGGCCATCCCCGGAGGTTTCGGAGGTGTGGGTGATGGCCTCCTCGCCGATCAGCTTGCTGGCAAGCTCCAGGGAGGCCGGGTCGGCCTGGCCACTCAGGAACAGCTTGGCGCGGTGGCCGTTGAGCACGGTGGCCGCGCGGCGGCCGTACCGGTAGGCCAGCTGGGCCTCGTCGTGCCAGATGGTGAGCAGCTGGATGCCCTGCCCCCGCCCGGTCGTGGCCAGCTGGGGGAGCTTCTTGATGGCCGCGCAGTTGCCGGCCTCGTCCAGGCAGACAAACAGCCTGGGATTGAGCATCCCGTCGGGCTTGGCGGCGGCCAGCTCCTCGGCGCGGGCGATGACGACTGAGACCAGCAGCTCGAACAGGGGCCGCAGCCGCTCCTGCTCGGAGGCGGGCGCGTACAGGTACAGGGTGTTGTTAGGCTGGGTGAGCAGCGCGTCCAGGTCCAGGTCGCAGCCCTCTGCGCTGTCGGCGATGACCGGGTCGCCGAACACGTCCAGCAGCGTCTCGGCGGTGCCGTAGACGCTGCCGAGGGTGTTCTCCGGCCGGGCCTTGCAGGCTGCCCACGCGTCAAGGGCGTGACTGTCGCCGAGCTCGACCAGGGCCTGGGCGACCTCGTCGAAGTCCTGCACGTCGACCCAGCGGGCGACGTCGGCCATGGTCCGGCCGGTCCCGGCGGCGGCGTACAGCAGCACCGCCAGCAGCTTGGCGCCAAGCAGCTGCCAGTAGTTGGCGTCGTCGGCCCTGTGGCCAGCCACGTCGGCGGCATCGGCCAGCATCCGGCCGATCCGCTTGGCACGCGCATAGGTCGGGCAATAGGCCAGCGGGGTCCACTGCGCCGCAGGGATCCCCGACAGGCCGAGCGGGTCGTAGACCCACACCTCGCCAAGGCCCGACCGGTGGCCGAGCGTGGCGCGCAGCACGTCAGGCTTGATCGAGGTGGTCACCACCGGCCCCGACCACTCCAGGATCGCCGGGATGACCAGGGCGTGCGTCTTGTAGGAGCCGGGCGGGCCAAACGCCAGCACCGAGTGGCACTGCTCCACCGCCAGCAGCAGCCTGCCCACCAGCCGGTCACGGATTCGGTCGCGGCGGCCCAGCACGATCCGCCCCGCCCGCGGCCCGATGACCACCAGGTGGCGGAGCTGCCACAGGCTCGCCCAGCGAGCCCCCCGCTTGGCCCTGCGCTCGCGCCGCGCCCGCGGGTGCAGCAGCCGCAGCCCCACGCCGACCAGCCCGACCGGCACCCAGACGGTCAGCACCACGGCGGCGTACATGCCGACCGGGCCCGGCAGCAGCCGCCAGGCCGCCTTTGGCCAGGCCTTGGCCGGGTCCTCCCAGGTGTGCGGCAGCCGCAGCAGCACCCCCAGCATGTCGACCAGGCCGACCGGCAGGTGCTGGTGGGCACCGAACACGATGGCGGCGACCTGGCCAACCAGCCACACCAGCCCACAGGCGGCAAACAGCAGGATGGCCACGGCGAGCAGAAACGTGTCGGGGACATGGTCGGGCTCGTGGTAGCGGGCACGCTCAGGCCGCATCCGAGCCACCTCCTTCCAGAGCTCGGACGGGCTGTGCCGCCCGCAGGCAGGTCCGGCAGCGGCGTTGGCCGTTCGGGGCGTAGTAGGTGTTGTGGGCGTCGAAGGGATGGCCGCGCTTGCAGTGGGTCTTGCTGGCATTGGGATGACCGGCAGGCACTCGGCCGCCAGAGGGACGGCCGCCGCGGTCCAGCGCGATCAGCCGGCGGATGGTCTGCTCGGTCTGGCCGCCCCAGATGCCGTACTGCTGCCCGGTCCGCACCGCGAAGGTCAGGCAGTCATCACGCACCGTGCAGGTGGCGCAGATGGCGACCGCAGCCTGGATGCCCTCGTCGGTCTCGGCGAAAAACGGGTCGTCGTCTGCCGTCACCCGGTCGCGGCAGGCGGCCCGGTCACGCCAGGAACGGACCTCGGTCATGCCGCTGCCCCGCCTCGGCGCCGCTCGCCCTGGACCGCGCGCTTGGTCTGCCGAGCCTTCGCGGCGGCCAGCGACAGCCGCGCAAAGTAGGCGCGTCGAGCCTGCAGGGCGCGCCGCCGGCGCTCCTCGAGGTCGAGGCTGCCGTCCGGGTCAACCTCCAGCTCGAAGCGGGCCAAGAACGCCGCTCGGCCGTTCGCCGTAGTCTCCCGGGGGTCGCGCTGGGCGTGCAGCGCATATGCGGCAAGGCGCGCGCGGAGGCTCCGCTCGGCCGGGCTAGCTGGCTCGTTGCCGGGGCTGGGAACAGACGCGGCGTGCTCGGTAGGCTCGTCGTGCATCCGGAGGGTGTTCCTCTCGTCTTGGCTGATGAAGGGTGCGGGCCCCGGTGGTGTTGGGGAACTTCCGGGGTCGTCTTGAGCACACTGAGCGAACCATCTAGGCTCTATGCCTGATAGGTGAGGCTCAGTGAGACTCAGCGAGATGTAGGGAGAAGTCCGGACCTAGGGGCAGGCGATGGGAAGCTGGCAGCAGGCAGGGCGCATGCTCCGAGGCCTCCGGGAAAGCCGAGGTTGGGAGGTGCCAAGGCTCGCCGCCGAGCTAAAGGCGCAGGCCACCGTCATCGGAAGCACGCTGCCTGGCCGCGAGAGCCTTGTCCGGATGATCTACGAGTGGGAAGCGGGCACTCACCGACCACGGGCCTACTACGTGCTGTTCGTCCTGGTGTATGCGACCGAGGAGGAGCTTGCCGCGCGTACCATCGAGCGGGGGTCCGAGCTGAACCGCCTGATGGGAGCCTTGAAAGCGATGGGAGTGTCGGTGAACCGGCGACAGTTCCTCCTCAACGCCGCGGCCCTTGCGGGCGGCATGGCTGGCGTGCCGACAGTCGCCGCGGACCTCGAAGGGCAGGAGCGGCTTGTCTGGGTGCTCAAGCACCCACGCAGTGTGGACCTCCCCACTGTCGCCTTCTTGCGCGAGCAGACCTTGGATCTGCTCAGGCAAAACGAGGCCGTGGCGTCCTCTACCTCACTGCTGCCCCAAGCCAGCTGGCAGCTCGAGCAGATCACGCTGCTGCGCGAGCACGCTCCGCTCAGCCGCGTCCGGCAGGAGCTGTACAGAGTCGAGGCTCAGTCCGCCACGCTGATGGGCCGGCTTGCCTGGGACGTGTCCGGCCAGCATGACCATGCAACCGCTGCCCACTACTACGACCAAGCCATCGCCGCTGCCAGCAACGTCAAGGAGGGCTGGGCCGAGGCGTTTCCCCGCATGTTCCAGCGCTTCCTACCCACCTATACGGGCAACGAGGATCCCCGGAACGGGCTGTACCTTGCCGAACAGGCGACTGCCCGGGCAGCGGACGGCTCAAGTCAAGTCGTTGCAGGTTGGTCGTCGGGCTTTGCAGCGGAAGCGCATGCGCTGCTTGGTGAGGAACGGAAGGCCAGGCTGCTCCTGGATCGCGCAGACTTCCACCTGTCGAAGGTAGCAGCCGACGACCCGATGTTCGGGGTATTCACCAGGGACCAGCTCGGCGGATTCGTCGGTGCCTGCCATCTCCGCTTGAACGATCCGAGGGGCGCCGGGTCAGCGCTCCAGGAATCCGCGCTGCGCCTCGGTGCGGGCAGGGAGAAGCACAAGTCGGTGATCCTCGCGGACCTCTCGACTGCCCTCGTTCTCCAAGGCGATCCCGAGCACGCGAGTGCCGTGCTGCACCAGGCGGTTGATCTCGTGGAGCTGACCGGCAGCGCCGCTGGCAAGCGACGTTCCTTTGCGGCCGCTCGGCAGCTCACACGCACACGCTGGCGGGACGAGCCGTTCGTCCGGGACGTGCAGGATCGGCTGCTGGCGGTCGCCTCCTGAGATCCCCGGCAGGGGTAATGCCAATATCGACCGTGACGAGGCCCTGTCCCGGATCGAAGGCGGTGAGTTGTTCGTGTCGGACCGACACCTCCCTGATGGGGTTGCTCCCAAACGGCAGAACATCCGTGCGGGCATCCTCGCGTACGCTGCCGGAGACGCACTGGGCGTTCCTTGGGAGGGAAAGACGCCGGACGACGTGCACTGGGAGGCGCTGGAGGAACTTCCAGCACGAGGCGACTGGCCCCAGGGCTCGACGTCGGATGACACCGAGCAGCTGATCCTCGTCGCGCAGTATCTCGCCGAGGCAAACGGCCGGGTCGACGAGCGACACTTTCTTGCTCGACTGGCGAAGGCACTCCCGAGGATGCGCGGTGTCGGCCCGACAACCCAGGCAGCGGTGCGGCGCTTTCTGGAGACGGGCCAGTTGCATGCCACCGCAGGCAGCAGCATCGGCGCGGCCATGCGCGCGCTGCCGTTCGGCTGGGCAACCCCAGTCGCCGCCGCAGAGCACCGCCGTGACCTGACCATTCGGCTCTCACGGACAACGCATGGCGCTCCCGATGCGATCACGAGTGCCTGCATGACCGCCGAAATGGCCGCCTGGGCCATCGAGCAGCATCCGATCGACGCCGTGGTAGCAGCCGGACTTCATGAAGCCGACCACTTGGCGCGGCTGTACGCACTACGTCCTGCCGTCCTCCGACCACTCCATCAGGCCGCCAATGGGGACTGGCTACCGTACAAGGCAGGCACGACGCTCGACGCTTTGACAACTGTGGCGAGCGTCCTGCACGTCCTGCGGGAAGCTACGGGCCTGGCGACCGCCATGAAGTACGCCGTCGCACTGGGAGGCGACACTGATACCGCGGCTGCCATTATCGGAGGAATTCTTGGCTGCCAGTCAGAGAATATTGAAACCGAAATCCCATGGCTGCCCAGAGTCATCTTGCCTGAATCAGGGTTTATTGAGGCAACGGCGACGGGACTGCATGATCTTAGGCGATCATTTTATCTATAGTGCTTGGGTCGTTCGTTAGCCCGGCTACGTCTACCTGGTGCCCGCCAGCGACCGCATCCGCAACAAGGCGGGCGTGGCCACCATCGCCGGCGGCAACGCATCGTCAGGTAAACGGTGGCCGGGGACGAGTCGACCCGGCCGCGTCTCTTGCCCAAGGCGCCCGAACTCCCCTGCAATGATGTGGACTTCCTACAGCCGGTCTCCAGGCGAGAGACGCCGATGGGCCTCGCGGGCGCGGGCGTCGGCCGCCGAGGCGCCGTAGCGTTGCAGCATGGCGCGGGACTTCCAGCCGGCCAAGCGCATCAGGTCGGTCTCGCCACCACCCTCGGCCAGCCACTGATGAGCGAAGGTGTGGCGGAACTGGTGCGGGTGCAGACCCGGGAGGCCGGCCTGTCGGCCACGGCGCCGCAGCAGCATCACCAGACCGTGGGAGGTGAGCCGGCCCTTCAGGCCGAGCCAGAGCCACGGGAGATGGGCGTGCTTGTGGCGGGCGCGGACGCGAAGGTAGCGGTCGAGGGCCTCGCCGGCCTTGTGCCCAAACGGCAGGGCCCGCTCGCGGCGGCCCTTGCCGAGCACCAGCAGCACGTCCAGGTCCAGGTCGACGTGGGCGAGCTGCAGGTCGGCCAGCTCGGCGCGGCGGGCGCCAGTGTCCAGCAGCAGCATGATGATGGCGGTGTCGCGGCGCGCCTCGAAGCCCCTGCCGGCGCACACGGCCAGCAGCTGCCGCAAGCCGTCCTCGGCCACGATTGGGACGGGCTGCTCGGGGACGATCGGTGGCTTCATCCGCGCCATCGGGTTGGGCAGCTCCTCCTCGTCCTCGAGCCAGCGGTACAGGATGCGCAGCACCTTGTAGCGGGTGGCGGCCGTGCTGGCGCTGCGGCGGCGCAGGATGTCGGCAAGGAAGTCCTCCAGGTCGGCCTGGGTCGCCTCCTCCAGCCGCTTGCCGCGGCCCTTGAGGAACGCCTCGGCCAGCCGAGCGCTCTCCAGGTAGTTGCCGACGGTGCGCTCCGAGCGGTTCTGCGCCCGGAGGTGCCGCTCGAACGAGCGGAGCAGCGAGCGGGGCGCGGCGCGATCCATGCCGCAGAACTAGCACAGTAAGGCGTTCTCCATCCGTTATGCGGCCAGAGGGACGAGGTCCGAACACGAAGATGACCAGCGTTTCCGCTGGTCATCCGTGGTGGGGTGGAGGTGAGGGGATTTGAACCCCTGACTTCCTCCGTGCGAGGGAGGCGCTCTGCCGGACTGAGCTACACCCCCATGGCGAGCGGGATGGATGGTACCAG